>Ga0307430_1000113_pt1 | contig 77246 bp, 59 predicted proteins | sample SalMarWE160130MG_FD_202159 | JGI IMG/M metagenome (GOLD analysis project Ga0307430, IMG submission 202159) | Salt marsh sediment microbial communities from the Plum Island Ecosystem LTER, Massachusetts, United States - WE1603-130 | ecosystem: Environmental > Aquatic > Marine > Intertidal zone >... | reverse complement strand
GTAGGCTGCCCAGAGCTGCTCGCGCTTGGCCTCGCTTTGCACGAGGTAGCTCGAGTAGTCGCCCGTGTAGATGTCGGCGCGGCCGTGCTCGAGGCAGACGATCCGACGGGCGAGCCGGTCCATCGTAGCGCGCTCGTGTGACACCATCACGACGGTGCGGCCGCACCGGGCGATCCACTGCTCGAGCCACAGGGTCGATTCGAGGTCGAGGTGGTTCGTCGGCTCGTCGAGCAGGAGCACGTCGGGGTCGCGCAGGAGCAGCTTCGCCAGCAGGATGCGCATTTGCCAGCCGCCGGAGAACTCGCGGCACGAACGCGCCAGGTCCGTTTGGGAGAAGCCAAGCCCGGCGGCGACCTGGTGAATGCGCGGCTCGATGGTGTGGCTGTCGTAGTGCGCCAAGAGGTGCTGGCACTCGCCGTAGCGGCGCAGGATGCGCGCGTGCTCAGGCGAGGCGGGATCGACCGTCGCCATCCGGTGTTCGAGCCGGGCCATCTCGTCGAGGGCCGCCTGTGCCTCGGCGAACGCGTCGAGCAGTTCCTCGTGGAGCGAGTGCTCGATTATCACGACCGTCTCCTGCGGCAGGTAGCCGACGGTCCACGCGTTCGGCATCGTGATGGTGCCGCGGTCCGTCTGCTCGAGCCCGGCGAGTGCGCGCAGGAACGTGGTCTTGCCGCACCCGTTCGGCCCGACGACGGCGAGGCACTCGCCGTCGCGCACGTTCAGGCTCACGCCCCGGAGCACGTGCCTGGCCCCGAGCCGGATGTGGATGTCGTCGATGCGGATCATTGGCCGGCGTCCCGCGCAATCGTATGAGCGCGTAGGCGCGTACAGTATCACAGGATCGGGTGCGCGTGAGGTGGGGATGAGTTGGAAAGAGGGGCCCGCCAACGGGCTTCACCGCTTGCGTCGCTGTCTTCTTCACCCTGGCTGCATTGTGCTCGCTGCGGCAGTGAAGCCCGCTGGCGTTGTATATCTCACTCATTCGCTGCGTATCTTTCGTCACTACAACAAAGCGGTGGGCGCGGGCGTTCCGCGAACTTGCGACTGCCAAATGCCTCTGTGGTACAGTGATGAGGTGAGACCGATGGAGGCGTGTTGATGGACGGCGAGACGACGACCCGACAAAGGCCGTGGCTGTTCGAGGCGTTTCCGCGCCTGGCGGGGCGGGTGCCGTGGATGCCGATCGTGACGGTGCCGACGCGCGTCGAGCGCCTCGCGAACGTGAGCACGCGGCTCGGCGTCGAGGTTTGGATCAAGCGCGACGACCAGACCTCGCCCGTCTACGGCGGCAACAAGCCGCGCAAGCTCGAGTTCCTGCTGGCCGACGCGCGTGCCCAGGGCCGGACGACGCTCGTGACGTGCGGCGGGCTCGGCACGAACCACGGGCTCGCCACCACGATCCACGGCGGCACGCGCGGGTTCCGCGTCGTGCTCGGCCTGCGGACGCAGCCCGTCGACGAGCACGTGCGCAACAAGCTCCGCCTGTTCCATGCCCACGGCGCGACGATGCTCCTGCTCAGCGGCGGCACGGACGCCTACGAGCGGTTCGAGGCTGAGCAGCGCCTCGAGCGTCCCGAGGCGTATTTCATCCCGGCGGGCGGCTCGACGCCCGTCGGCGCGCTCGGCTTCGTCGACGCCGGCCTCGAGCTCGCGCGCCAGATCGAGCAAGGCGAGGTCCCGCAGCCGCAGGCGGTCTTCGTCGCCACCGGCACGTGCGGCACGCTGGCCGGGCTGGTCCTCGGGCTCAGGCTGGCGGGGCTGACGACGCGCGTCGTCGGCGTCCAGGTCGCCTCGCCCCGTTTCGCCAACGCGGAGGCGGCGCTTCGGCTTGCGCGCGGCTCGCTCGATCTGCTGCGGGATCGTGACGACTCCGTGCCCGATGTGGCGCTCGGCCCCGACGATTTCGCGCTCGACACCGACCACTACGGTCCCGGCTACGGCCACCCGACTGACTCGGCGCGCGAGGCGATCGCGCTCGTGCAAGACGCCGAGGGGATCACGCTCGACCTGACCTACACCGGCAAAGCGTTCGGCGCCCTGATAGACCAGGTAAAGGCGAAGCGCGTTGAGGGCCCCGTCCTGTTCTGGAACACGTACAACTCGGTCGACCTGTCCGCCGCGGCCGCCCGCATCGATTACCGCGCCCTGCCCGAGCCCTTCCACCGCTTCTTCGAAGGCGACGCGACCGAGTAGGCGACGGGCGGTTTTGGGCAAAAAGGTGGGGGACGGTGTGTGCAGCCACCGTCCCCCGGTGCACAACAATCGGGGAGGCAGTCCGGGTCGAGCTTCACTCTCAGCTCCTTCGGGGGAGGGCCCGAAGCCCAGCCCGGACGAGGGTAGGTTATCCGTGACGCGGGCGCGTCACGGCGTCGAAGCGTGTTATTCCTCCGAGGTTCTTCTGCATTCCTCTGTTATTCCTCGCCGCAGTTCCTCGTGCAGCCCAGCTCCACGAGGCGCTACGCGCAGTCCGAAAAGCCGCAGTCGCGGCAGACCGAGCAGCCGCCTTCGTGCTCGACGGCGCCGCCGCACGCGGGGCACGCCTCGCCGTTGCGCACGTTGCGCACCTCGGCGACGCGCGAGCCGTTGTGCTTCAGAAAGATCTGGATCGCGCGGCCGATCGCGTCGGCGCACGAGTTGACGCGGTGCTTGCCGAAGCCGAACGGCTTCTGGCAGTGGATGCCGCGCAGTTGCTTGACGACGCGGTCGACGTCGACGCCGCTGCGCCAGGCGAGCGAGATGAGTCGGCCGATGGCCTCGCACTGACTTGCGGCGCAGCCGCCGGCCTTGCCCATCGTGTTGAAGACCTCAAACGCGCCTTCCTCGTCCTGGTTGATCGTGACGTAGAGCGGTCCGCACCCGGTCTCCATGCGGATCGTTTTGCCGCTCAGAATGAGCGGGCGCCGCTTGTGCACGGGCTTCGGGGGTCGAGCTTGAGCACCGGCGCCGCTGCGGCTGCTTGCCGACACGTCATGTCGGGCGCTGTCGCCGGCCTTCGCGGATGTCCCTTGGGCCGTCTTTCCGGTCGAAAGGACCTGCTGGTCGCGACTGCCGTCGCGGTAAATGGTGACGCCTTTGCACCCGAGCTCGTGGGCCAGGGTGAAGACGCGGCGTACGTCGTCGCGCGTCGCCTCGCGCGGGAAGTTGACCGTTTTGGAGACGGCGTTGTCGGTGAAGCGCTGGAAGGCGGCCTGCATGCGCAGGTGCCATTCGGGCGTGATGTCGTGCGCGGTGACGAACACGTGCTTGACCTCGTCGGGCACCTCGTCGATGTGGGCGATGCTTCCCTCGTGGGCGATGCGCTGCATGAGCTCGCGGCTGTAGAACCCGCGCTCGCGGGCGACGTGCTCGAATGCGGGGTTGACCTCGACGAGCTCGGTGTTGTCCATCACGTTGCGGACAAACGAGACGGCGAACAGCGGCTCGATGCCGCTCGAGCAGCCGGCGATGATGCTGATCGTGCCGGTGGGCGCGATGGTGGTCACCGTCGCGTTGCGCATCGGGCTGGCGTCGGGCTGGTTGTAGGTGCTGGCGGCGAAGTTCGGGAAGGCGCCGCGCGCCTCAGCCAGGTTTTGGCTCGCGCGGTGGGCCTCGTCGCGGGAAAAGCGCATGAGCTGGCTGGCCAGGTCGATGGCTTCCTGGCTGTTGTACGGCACCCCGAGGGTGATGAGCAGGTCGGCCCACCCCATGATGCCGAGGCCGATCTTGCGGTTGCCGCGCACCATCTCGGTGATTTCCGGGAGCGGGAATTGGCTCTGGTCGACCACGTTGTCGAGGAAGTGCACGGCGCGGTGGATGGCGTCGCTCAGCCCCTCCCAGATGATGCCGGTCTCGTCGACGAATCTGGCCAGGTTGATCGAGCCGAGGTTGCACGCCTCGTAGGGCAGCAGCGGCTGCTCGCCGCACGGGTTGGTGCTCTCGATCCGGCCGAGCTCCGGCGTCGGGTTGTCGCGGTTGATCCGGTCGAGGAAGACGATGCCGGGGTCGCCGTTATGCCAGGCGTTGTCGACGATGGCCTCGAACACCTCGCGCGCCCGGACCGTCTCGACCGGCTCGCCGTTGCGCGGGTTCATCGTGTTGTACGAGTCGTCGTCGGCGACCATCCGCATGAACTGCTCGTCGATGCCCACCGAGATATTGAAGTTCGTGATCCGGTGGCCGGAGCGCTTGCACTCGATGAACTCGAGGATGTCGGGGTGGGTGTAGTCCATGATCGCCATGTTGGCGCCGCGCCGGAACCCGCCCTGGTTTACCGCGTTGGTGGCGGCGTCGAACACGTGCATGAACGAGACCGGCCCGCTCGAGAGCCCGTAGGTGGTCGAGACGATGTCGTTTTTCGGGCGCAGCCTCGAGAAGCTGAACCCGGTGCCGCCGCCGCTCTTGTGAATGATGGCCGCGTCGCGGATCGCCTTGAAGATGCTCTCCATCGAGTCGTCGATCGGCACGACGTAGCAGGCGCTCAGTTGCTGGAGGGCGCGGCCGGCGTTCATCAGCGTCGGCGAGTTCGGTATGAATTCGAGCCGGGCCATCATGCCGTAGAACTCGGCGGCCAGCGCCTCGACGTCGGCCTCGGGGTCGTACTTGAGGTCAGCCTCGGCCACGTTGGCCGCCACGCGCGAGAACAGCGTTTCCGGCGGCTCGGTCGGTCGGCCGTCCTTGTCGCGAATCAGGTAGCGGCGCTCGAGCACACGTCGGGCGTTGTCGGTCAGTTGGAGCGTCTCGGACGCCTCTTCGGAGGGATGAAGACCTCTGCTGTCGGGTAGAGACTCCTGCACGCTACCCTCCCCAGCCTTGTCGAATGAATGTATGAATTAAAGAATGAAAACCCTGTTTTGCACCCCCCAGGGCGCATTGCGCAGTCTAGCCCAAGATGTAGTGGTGTCAAGCGCTTTTTCATCAAAATCTTGTGTGAGAGCGCGGCGGGCGGGCTCACTGCCTCGATCCTTGTGGGGGGTGGTCACTTACGCCATGGTCACCGGAGGAAAGGCATCACTGCTGGACCGTTGGTGGGACGGGGGCCGGACGCGATACACTTGCTTTGGGTCGCGCTGCTGTCGAAGCGGCATCCGGCGGCACCGTGCTCTGGCCGTTGTTCGGCACGGTCAACCAGCTCCTGGCGGGCCTGGCGCTGCTCGTGGTCAGCGTCTACCTGTTCCGCCGGCGCGCGAACCTCGTCTGGACGTTGGCGCCGATGGTGTTTGTGCTGTTCATGACCGGCTGGGCGATGGTGGCCAACTTGAGGGCGTTCGCCCGCCAGTTGAACTGGCTGCTCCTGATCATTGGCGCCGCCGTGTTTGCGCTCGAGCTGGTGATCCTCGGCTTCGCGGTCCGTGTGTTCGTCCGGGGCCGCGAGCGCCTAGGAGTGCCGGAGATCGAGCCCGAGGCGTAGGGCGTCCGGACATGGCCGGCGTTTTTGTTGACAGGTCAGTTGGGCTTGGCTACCGTCTTGTTTGTGCAGGCCGGTCTGCGGACCGGGTCATTGTGAGAGGACGCGTGATGTTTCGGAAAGGGAGGCACAGCTCCGGCCGTCGCGACCAGAAGAGCACGCCGCCGCCGGAAGTGCTCGGCGGCCCGGCACCGGAGCACGAGACGAGCAGGGAGGCGCCTATGTTGGACAGGGATCGCTCGGTTTCGCCGCCGACCGATGGCGGCGGGACATTCCTGGGGACCGATGTGGAGTTCAAGGGGTCGCTCAAGTTCGGCGACCGGCTGCGGATCGACGGCCGGTTCGACGGCGAGCTCACGAGCTCTGGCACGCTTCATGTTGGGCCGCAGGGAGATGTAAGGGCCGACATCGACGTCGGCGGCGCCGTGGTCGAGGGTACCGTCGAGGGCAACATCACCGCCAGCGATCGGGTCGAGCTCCGGTCCACCGCCCGGATGACGGGCGACGTCAGGGCCAGCAAGCTGGTTGTCGAGGAGGGTGTGGTCTTCCTCGGCCGGTGCGAGGTGGGCCCGGGCAAGGCGAGCGCATCGAGCAGCACCAAGAAGAGCAAGGCCGAGCCGGAGCCCGAGCCGGAGCTGCAGCAGTCCGAGATCGAGATCGGCCTCGGCACCTGAGTATGTCCACACGACCCCCGCAGGGGGTTTCTGCCTCATGTTCGGGAGGCTGAGAAAACGCACCCCCGAGACCCGTCTTGTCGAGTGCCCGAGCTGCGGCAAGCAGCAGGAGCTCGACAAGGGGGTCCTCTCGGCGTTCTGCACGCGCTGCCACCGGCGGCTGTCGATCGACGAGCCCTCCTCGTCGGTGGCGAGCGGTCGGATTCCTGTCTTCGGGGGCGGCACGCCCTCGCAGATCGAGGTGACATGCCCGCATTGCGGCAAGCAGACGCCGGCGCCGCCGATGGCGATCAACGCGACGTGCCGCCACTGCCGCGAGCTGTTTCCCCTGCGTCAAGGCCGGCCGGTCACCAGGCCGAAGCGCGGCGGCCGGGTCGACGGTCCGCGGGCCCAGGTGGTGCGCTGCTACGCGTGCGGCGCCGAGGTGACGGCCGCCGAGGAGGCGCTCTCGACGATGTGCCCAAAGTGCGGCCAGCGCGTCGAGCTCCGCGACCTCGAGGTGACCGCTCGGCGGCAGCAGGACGTGTTCACGTGCGGGCGATTGCACGTGGCGAGGAAGGGGATCATCGAAGGGCGCGTCAACGCGCGCGAGGTGCTGGTCGAGGGCGAGGTGCGCGGCGACATCGTGAGCGTCTCGTCGCTTGTTGTGGGCGCCACGGGGCGCTGCTACGGCGGCGTGAAGGCCCGGGCGCTGCGCGTCGACGAGGGTGCTGTCCTGGAAGGGCCGGTCCGACTTAACGAGGAGCTTTTGGAGACGACGTAACACGGGACGAGACCACGGCGGGCGCGGCAGCGATGCCGGTACACTGCTCTTGAGCTCACGGCTCAGGAGTTGCATTGTTTTATGGTATAGGGGTGCTCGGAGCGAACGGGATGGCACGAGCCGAGATCGGATTCGAGAATTACCACTGGGCCCGCGAGCTGTTCGGGCCGGATGAGGAGCGGCTCCGGCTCGCCGAGCAGCGGCTCGGCGTGCAGCTCGTCGCGCGTGGCAGCGTGCTTCGCGTGATCGGCGAGCGCGAGAACGTCGAGCGGGCCGAGGCGCTGTTTCGCCGGCTGTTCGAGGAGAAGCGCCGCGGCTTGCCGGTCGACCGGGTCGCATTCGAGGGGGCGCTCCGCCAGATCGCCGGCGACCGCGCGGTGCCGACCCAGCGCGACGCGGCGGCCGAGACCGACGAGCTGCGGATCCAGGTCCCGTCGCGCCGGCGCGTGATCGTGCCTCGGACCGACGGCCAGGAGACGTACGTGCGCGCGATGCGCGAGTGCGACATGACGTTCGCCATCGGCCCGGCCGGCACGGGCAAGACGTACCTGGCGATGGCGATGGCCGTCTCGGCGCTGACGGGCGGCCAGGTAGCCCGCATGATCCTGACGCGCCCGGCCGTCGAGGCCGGCGAGAGCCTCGGGTTCCTGCCGGGCGACATCTACGAGAAGGTCTCGCCCTACCTGCGGCCGCTCTACGACGCGCTCTACGAGATGATGGAGATCCCGAAGATCAAGCGTTACCTCGACACCGGCGTGATCGAGGTGGCGCCGCTCGCGTTCATGCGCGGGCGCACGCTGAACGACTCGTTCATCATCCTCGACGAGGCCCAGAACACCACGAGCGAGCAGATGAAGATGTTCCTGACCCGGATGGGCTTCGGCTCGACCATGGTGGTCACGGGCGACATCACGCAGGTCGACCTGCCCGCGTCGCGCACGTCGGGCCTGATCGAGGTGAGCCACATCCTCGACGGCATCGAGGGGATCGAGTTCTGCTGGCTCACCGAGCGCGACGTGGTGCGCCACGCGCTCGTGCAGAAGATCGTGCGCGCCTATGAAGAACGCCAGTCGCCGCGCCCGACGAGCACGCGGGAGGACGAATCATGAGGGTGTTCAGACGCCGCCGACTCGTCAAGCGTGGCCTGACGACCGCCGTCAAGCGCGTGAGCGGCGAGCGCCACCGTGTGCTCGTGTATCTCGACCGCGGGACCGTCCCTCGGGTGATCACGGGCGTGCTGCTGGCGGCCGCGCTCACGTTTATCATCGCCAAGGGGCGTGACCTGGCTCGCCTCGACCTGGGCCAGGTGGCGAAGCAGGACATCATCGCGACGCGCGACTTCGAGTACAAGGACGACGCGAAGCGCCAGCAAGTGGTGGCCCAGGAGCGCACGAAGGTACCGCCCATCCTCCGCCTCGACGAGGCACGGATTACCGAGCAGTTCCAGGCGTTCGCCGACTTCTTTGCCCAGATGGGACAGCCGGCCGAGGGTTCGGCTTCGGCCGAGGGTTCGGCTTCGGCCGACGATTCCGCAACGACCCACGACGCGGCTGCTGTCGACGCCGAGCAAGAGCGGCGCCGCCTCGAACAGCAAGCGGCCCGCCTTTTCCCGACGCTCGACCCCGAGCAGGTGGGTGAGGTTGCCTCGAACCCGGGCACCGCGGCGCACGTCGAGCGGCTGCGTGACGTCCTGCTCGGGCTCTCGCTGCTGCGCGTCTTGTCCCAGCCAGACTACGAGCTGCCGCCGCTGGCGTACGAGTGCATCAGCGAGGCCGAGTTCGGCCGGCGGCGCGACGCGGCGATCGACAAGGCGTTCGAAGGTGAGCAGGAGCGGGTTGTCGTCCTCATGAAGGGCATTGCCGATGGCGCGACGAGCTTTGCCGAGGACGCCGAGACGCGGCGCCTGCTGCGCCAGCGGCGTGGGGCCGCCGTGCCGGTTCAGTACATGAGAGTGCGCCGGCTCGAGACGATTATCGCCGAGGGCGAGAAGGTCACGCCCGTCCAGATCGTCAAGTTGCGCGCCTACAGCGAGGCGCTCAAGGCGGCCGTCTCGCGCGCCACCCGCTATTCGTACCGCGCCTTGGTCGGGCTGGTCGTCGTGCTCATGCTCGCGTTGTGTGGCGTCTACCTGTGGCGGTTCGAGCCGCGGGTGTTCCGGTACAACTCGAAGCTGGCGCTGATCGGCGTCGTGTCGCTCGCGGCGCTGGCGCTCACGAAGGGCCTGTCGCTGATCGAGCCGGCGAACGAGTGGTGGCGCGACGTGCTGCGCTTCCCCGTGCTGCTCGCGCTGCCGGCGATGGTCGTGGCGATGGCGTTTCCGCTGCGGCTGGCGTTTTTCGTCACGCTCGTGCTGTCGGTCATCTCGGGGATGCACTACGACGTGATGTCGGCCGAGATGATGATCAACCCGACGTTCGTGCTGCTGGGGCTCGTGGGCGGTTGCGCCGCGACGCTCTACGCGCGCACGATCCGTTACCGCAAGGAGTTCGTCCGCACGGGGGCGATGATCGGCCTGCTCAACTTCCTGGTGATCGCGTTGCTCGGGATGCTCGGGGGGCTGCACTACGGCGTGCTGCTGCGGCAGGGCATTGGCGGACTGGCGGCCGGGATGGTCGCGACGACGCTCGCGTGGATCTTGCTTCCGGCGCTCGAGACGCTGTTCCACATCACGACGAACGTGAGCCTCGTCGAGCTGGGCGACTCGAACCACCCGCTGCTGCGGCGGATGGTGATGGAGGCGCCGGGCACGTACCACCACTCGCTCGTGGTGGGCAACCTGGCCGAGTCGGCGGCCGAGGCGATCGGCGCCAACCCGCTGCTGGCGCGCGTGGGCGCCCTGTACCACGACATCGGCAAGCTCAAGAAACCGGACTACTTCAGCGAGAACGAGCAGCATGCCCGCAGCCGGCACGACACGCTCACCCCCTCGATGTCGAGCCTGATCATCACGAGCCACGTCAAGGACGGCATCGACCTGGGCTACAAGTACCGGCTCAAGCCGGCGATCCTCGACATTATCCGCGAACACCACGGCACCTCGCTCGTCTACTACTTCTACAAGCGCGCGGCTGCCGTCCAGGCCGCCGGGCGGACCAACGGCGAACCGGCCGCCGTCGACGAGGCCGACTACCGCTACCCTGGCCCGAAGCCGCAGAGCAAGGAGTCGGCCATCATCATGCTTGCCGACGCGGTCGAGGCCGCGGCCCGGGCGATGGAGAAGCCGACGGCGAGCAAGATCAGGACGCTCATCCGCGAGCTGATCCTCGCGCGGTTCAACGACGGCCAGCTCGACGAGAGCGAGCTGACGCTGCGCGACCTGCACCGCATCCAGGAAGCGTTCACCCACATCATTCTTGGCACCCTGCACCAGCGCGTCAAATACCCCAAGGAGGGCGAACCCGCCGAGGGCGAACAGCCCGAAGCAGAGGCGGCAGAGCCCGAATCGACCGGTGCCGCGAACCGTCCTCATTAGCGACTCACAAGCTGCCATCGAGCTCGACGCCGAGAGCGTTCGGGCGCTCGTGGCCTTCGTGCTCGAGGCCGAGGGTGCGCCCGAGCACGTCGAGGTGAGCGTCGCCATCATCGACGATGCCGCCATCGCGGCGCTCAACGCCCGTCACCTCGACCGGCATGAGCCGACCGACGTCCTTGCCTTCCCGATGGCCGAGGCGCCGGCCGCGGCCGGTGGCCCGGCGGGCCCGACCGCCGGCCTGCTGGGCGACGTGGTGGTCTCGGCCGAGCGAGCGGTCGCCCACTGCCGCGAGCACGGCGGCAACCCGGTCGAAGAGGTCGCGCTGTATCTGGTACACGGCTTGCTTCATTTACTTGGCTACGACGACCTTGGGGAGCCCGAGCGGGGCCGGATGCGCGCGCGAGAGCGGGCGTTGCTCCGGCAGGCGGCCGAGGCAAAGGTTGTGGTGCGCGGGCGGCTCGGGCATACTGATCTCGGCCCCACCGGGTCCCAGGAAGGAGTTTGACCTGTCTTGGAAGAAACCGAGCTACTGCTGCTGTACGCCGTGCTCGTCGCGCTGAGCGCGGCGGCAGGCATCGCGCGTGAGGCGCTGCTCGGCGTCCACGGCGCCCACGGAACGGGCAATGCCCGAGCCCAGGCGGCAGCCGGCGCCCACACGCGGCTGCTTGAGCACAGCGACGAGTATCTGCTCACCATCCTCATCGTCAACAACCTCGCCAAGCTCGGCAGCGTCTGCGTGCTGTTCGTCATGTTCCACGGGACGGCCTTGGCTCTTGTGCTCCAGCTCGTGCTGGCGCTCGTGATCGGCGCTGTCGTGATCCTGTTCGTCGCCGAGCTGGTGCCGCGCCACATCGCGCGGGTGCGGCCGCAGACGTGGCTTCGCCGGCTGGCGCCCGTCGTGCGCGTGCTGCACTTCGTGTTTTATCCGGTCGCCTGGCTCACGGGCCGGCTCGTGCGGCTGCTCAAGCGGGCGTACGGGATCGAGGGCTCGATCTTCCCGCTGCCCGAGACGCCGGACGCGCTCATCGAGCTGATCGAGGCGTCCGAGGAGAACGGCAAGCTCGAGGCGGACGACCGGGAGCTGATCACGTCGATCTTCGAGTTCCGCGACACGATTGTGCGCGAGGTGATGGTGCCGCGCGTCGACATGGTCTGCGTCGAGGACGAGACGACGCTCGTCGAGGCGCACGGGCTCTTCGTCGAGAAAGGCCACTCGCGCATCCCGGCCTTTCATGACGACCTCGACCACGTCGTCGGCGTGCTCTACGCCAAGGACCTGCTCGCGTACGTCGAGAAGGGGCCGCTGGGCGAGCGTACGGTCGGCGAGGCGCTGCACGAGCCGATGTTCGTGCCCGAGACGAAGCGCGTGGCCGAACTGCTGCGCGAGTTCCAGCGGCAGCGGCTGCACATGGCGATCGTGGTAGACGAGTACGGCGGCACCTCGGGGCTGGTGACGATCGAGGATCTCTTGGAGGAGATCGTCGGCGAGATCCGCGACGAGTACGACACCGAGCCGCCGCTCTATGAGGCCGACGGGCGCGGCGGCTTCGTTGTGGACGCCAAGATGCCGATGGACGACATCGAGCACGACCTCGGCATCGCGCTCCCCGAGGACGAGGAATATGATACACTTGGCGGGTATCTGTTCACCCGTCTGGGCAAGGTGCCCGAGGCGGGCGAGGTACTCAGCGAGAACGGCGTCGAGATCACTGTGCTCGAGGCCGACGAGCGGCGCATCCACAAGGTGCGGTTGACGCCGCTGCCCGCCGCTGACGCGCCGACCGAGCGATCGGCGAACTGAGGACTGTGGACCGTGCGACCGCAGCGTTGGGTGCGTGACAACTTCCTGGCCGGGCTGGCCATCGTGCTGCCCGTGGCGCTGTCGGTTTTCTTATTCACCTGGGGTCTGCAAAAGATCACGGGCGGCATCTTCAACTGGCTCTCGGAGAGGTACGATCTCCAGGGGACGTGGCCCGAGGGCAGGGTGCCCGATCAGGTCAGGATCTCCGTGCAGGTGCTGATCCTGTTTGTCCTCATCGTGGTCACGATCGTGATCGGCTGGCTGACGCGCACCATCATCGGGCGGCACCTCGTCAAGCTCGGCGACATGATCCTCCAGCGCATCCCGCTTTTCAACCGCGTCTACACTGTGCTGCGCCAGATCAGCCAGTCAGTGCTGAGCGAGAAGAGCGACATGTTCTCGGAGGTCGTCCTGGTCGAGTTTCCGCGGCCAGGCCTGCGGTCGCTTGCGTTCATCACCGGGCGCAGCCGGCGCGAGATCCAGGACAAGACCCAGGGCGAGGTTTTCACACTCTTCGTGCCCACGTCGCCGAACCCGACCAGCGGCTACATGATCATCGCGGGCGAGGACGAGTTCGAACGGCTCGACATGAGCGTCGAGGAAGGGATGAAGATGGTGATTTCGGGCGGCGCCGTGTTGCCTGAAGGGCGCACGGTCCTGGGTCGCCGAAGGGCGCGTCCGGGCCCTGCTCAGCCGCCCGCCGCCGGGGAGCAGACGGACACGCCCGGCGCCTCGCCGACCCCGTGATCTCAATCCGCCAACGTGAGGGACGCCGTCCGTGGCCATCCGCTTCGTCACCACGCCCGCCGTTGTGCTCAAGTCGAGCGACTACTCCGAGACGAGCCGTCTTGTGACCGCGTTCACCCGGGCGCTGGGCAAGGCGCGCTTGATCGCCAAGGGCGCGCGGCGGCCCAAGAGCCCGTTCGCGGGGCTGCTCGAGCCGCTCAGCCGCGTTGAGCTCGTGCTGATCCCCGGCCGCAGCGGCCTGCACACGCTGAAGGAATGCGCGCCGCTCGGCAAGGTCTCGGGGCTGCGCGACGACCTCGACCGGCTCTCGGCCGGGCTGTTCGCGTTGGCGCTCGTCGAGGAGACGCAGATCGACGATGACCCCCAGCCGGCCGTGTTCGAGCTGCTGGCCGAGACACTCGACCGGCTCGAAGTGAGCACGAACGCGGCGGCGCTGCTGTTTGCCTTCCAGCTCCGCCTGATCGAGCTGAGCGGCTACGGGCTCAACCTCGCGACGTGTGCGGCCGACGGGTCCGAGCTTCGCGGGGGCGCGTTCTTCTCGCCGACGCAGAAGGGGTTCGTCTGTGGGCCGTGCAGCAGCGGGCTGAGCGGGCGGGCCGTCTCGCCCGGCGCGTTCAGCGCGCTCAAGCGGCTCGATCAGGCATCGACCGCGCAGGCAGAGCGCGTCCGGCTCTCGACGGCGCAGACGACCGAGCTGGGGCGGCTGTTCGACCTGATCCTCGAAACGTTTCTTGAGAAGAAGCTCGCGGTCACGTCGATCGTCAGGAAGCTGGCTGCGCCGCACGCGACCGGCCGCCGCGCGCGAAAACGCCCTCGCTGATATGCCGCGCCCCACGAGACAATCGAGACGGGACCTGCTCGAGGCCGAGCGCGGCCAGGTCCGCCCGGCGTTCGGGCGGCTCGGGGTCGCGCTTGTCTTCCCGAACACCTACTACGTCGGCATGAGCAACCTTGCCGTGCACGCCCTCTACCGCGCCGTCAACGCGCACCCGGAGTTCTGGTGCGACCGCGCGTTCGTGTGGCCGGACGGCAAGCCGGTCACGATCGAGACGGGCCGATCGCTCGGTGATTTCGACGTCGTGGCCGTGTCGCTCTCCTACGAGCTCGACGAGCCGGCCGCCGTCGAGCTGCTCACGCGCGCCGGCCTGCCGCCGCGCGCGGCCGATCGCGACGCGCGCCACCCGCTGGTGATCTGCGGTGGGGTGGCCGCGACGCTGAACCCGGAGCCGATGGCGCCGTTCGTCGACCTGTTCCTGCTCGGCGAGGTCGAGGAGACGCTGCCGGCGTTGCTCGACGCGGTGGCGGGAGCGGGTGATCGGGCCGCGCTGTTCGACGCGGCCAGCGGCGTGGCCGGCTGCTACATCCCGTCGCGCCACAGCGCCGCGCCCGAACCGGCGCGGGTCCAGGACCTCGACGCGCACCCGACGGCGTCGGCGATCGTGACGCCGTACACCGAGTTCGCCGATCGTTTCCTCGTCGAGATCAGCCGGGGTTGTACGCGGGCGTGCCGGTTCTGCGCCACGCGCGGGCTGTACGGCCATGCGCGCGTGCGCAGCGCCGAGGCGATCCTCGAGCAGGTGCGGCGCGGGATGGGGCTGACCGATCGGATCGGCCTCGTCGGCGCGACGATCGTCGATCATCCCGACGTGGAGCGGCTCTACGCGCAGCTCGCTGAGCTCGGGGTGAAGCTCTCGGTCTCGAGCTTCCAGGTCGACCGGGTCTCGGACGCGTTGCTGCGGCTTCTCGCCGCGAGCGGGCAGCGGACCGTGACGGTCGCGCCCGAGACGGGCAGCGAGCGGCTGCGGCGCGCGCTCGGCAAGGGGTTCACCGACGACGACGTGATCCGGTGCGCCGAGATGAGCGCGCGGCACGGCATTCGGTTCCTGAAGCTGTACTTCATGGTCGGCCTGCCGGGCGAGACCGAGGAGGATCTGGCGGCCGTCGTCGCGCTGGTGAAGCGGACGGCCAAGATCGTGCCGACCAAGGTGGCGCTCACGCCGTTTGTGCCGAAACGCCATACGCCGTTCGCCGGTGCCCGGATGCCGGCGGAGTCCGAGCTGCGGCGCGTGCTCCGCGGCCTCAAGCGCGAGCTGTGGCGGATCGGCACCGTGAACGTGAGGGCCGAAAGCGCCAGGGAGGCCCGGATCGAGGCGCTGCTCTCCCGAGGTGGCCGCGAGCTGGCGGGGGCGCTCGAGCAGGGGCGAGACGCGCTGCGCCGTCTGGCTCGGGATTCGTGAGGACGGGCTGCGGCGGGGTTTCATTCCCGGATACGGAAGTGGTGCGCCTGACAGGATTCGAACCTGTGCACACGGATCCGGAGTCCGACGCTCTATCCTGACTGAGCTACAGGCGCACCGATCACCCCGGATAATACACACGAGCCGATTGCCGTGTCAAGACCGAGCTGCGACCGCGAGCGCCGTGTGGGGCGCAAATATGGGGGTGCGGACCGGCGCTCGTGCACCGTCAACCTCATTTGGGTGGGTCAAGATGCCTTTCTATTCGAGAAGCCCGGCTGAAGCCGGCTTCTGGAGTCTCTCACCAGCCCCGCTACCACCAGCTCAAGCTGGTGGCAACCCTGCTCCGCTGGCGCTACGCAGGGCAGGCCGGCTAAAGCCCGGCCTCAAGGAACCATCACTATCGCGTTGACGCGACGCTGGCAGGGTGCTGAAAAGGCGTTCCACCCGACTTGTGTAGGTCAAGGGCCGGAGGCCCGGCAGAGCCTAGCCCGGGGCGCCTGCCCGCTGAAGCCTTGGCGAAGGCGGGTAAGCCCCAGGTTCTCGACGAGAAAAGAGACCCTTGAGCCCCGGAGGGGCGACAGAAGCATTCCGCAACCGATGGAGATTCTCTGGCGCCGGCAGGGTTTTTCAGCAGCGTGCTAGGCTTCGGCGGCGCCGTTGAGGAGGTTAATGAGCGTGCGGCAGTCGAACGGCTTGGTGAGCGTGGCGTAGGCATCGCGTTCCGAGTGCGCCATCGAGCCGTCGAAATCGACGTGGCCCGACATCAGGATGACCTTCACGTCGGGGTTGATGCGTTTCGCTTCCTCGAGCAGCTCGGTGCCGTTCATGTGCGGCATGAGGAAGTCGGTGATGATGAAATCGGCGGGCGTCTCGGCGAGCATCCTGAGGCCCTGCCGGCCGGATTCGGCCGTGCGGACCTCGAACCCGTTGTCGACCAGGATCGTGGCGAGCACGTCGCGGACAATCCCCTCATCATCGACGATGATCACGTTCATGGCGTCCGCTCCTGCTTGTTTCGCTCTTGGGCGGGCTGCGCCGTCGGCAGCTCGATCTGGAAGGTGGTGCCGGCGCCCGGCTCGCTGTCGACCCGGATCCGGCCGCCGCACTCGTCGACGATGGTGCGCACGATCGACAGGCCGAGCCCGGTGCCTTCGCCGGCGCGCTTCGTGGTGAAAAACGGCTCGAAGAGCCGCTCCCGCACGTGCGGCGGCATCCCCGGGCCGTTGTCGCTCACCTCGACGACGACGGCCTGGCGCTCGGGCGCCGTGGCGGCGCGGATCTGGATCGTCCTCGGCGCGTTGCTCGGGAGCGTGTCGAGCGCGTCGCGCGCGTTGCTCAGCAGGTTGACGAGCACCTGCTCGAGGCGCCGTGGGTCGCCTCGGACAGCGGGAAGCGACTCGGCCAGATCGAGCTCGATGGCGATGCCGCGGCTGTGCAACTGCGTCCGAAGCAGCCCGAGGGTGTCGTCGATGATCGCCCCGATCGGGGCGCTGCTGAGCGGTGAGGGCTCCTCGTTGCGGCTGAACGAGCGCAGGTGGCCGATGATCCAGGCGATGCGCTCGATCTGCTCGTTCATGGTGCCGAGCCAGCGTCGCGCACGCTCGATCGGGAGCGCGCCGCGATCGATCTCGGCCAGCATGCTGGTGACCATCATCTGGATCGCGGCCAGCGGCTGGTTCATCTCGTGGGCGATGCCCGTGGCGATTTCGCCCAGCGCAGCGAGGCGGGCGACGTGCACGAAGCGGACGTCGCCGCCGACTTGGGAGCCCGGCTGCAGTAGCGCAGCCATCCAGCCATCGTGTGGCGCGGGTGGGTCGGACGGCGACGCGGGCGCTTCCGGCGGCTTGTCACGGATGGCCGGTTCAGGCTCCATGGCTGCTGCCCAATTCACGAGGTGATGTACTGCTGTTTGGCTGGCCGCTCGCCTCCGGCGAGAGGCCGCTCGCCTCTGGCTATGGACTCATCCCAGGCCGGCAGCACGACGGTTACAGTGGTGCCTTTGCCCGGGGCGCTCTCGAGTTCGACGGCGCCGCCGTGGCTGCGCACGATGCCATGAACGGCCGACAGCCCGAGGCCGACGCCCACGGTCTGCTTGTTCGTGAAGAACGGCTCGAAGGCGCGCCGCTGCGTTTCCTCGTCCATGCCGACACCGTTGTCGGCCACGCAGCAGATCAGGGAGGGGTGCTCGTGGGCGCCCGAGGTGTCGGCGTCGGCGAGTGGTCGCGGCTCGAGCCGGGCCGAGATGCGGACCTCGCCGCCTTCCGGGAGCGCCTCGGCCGCGTTTTGCGCGAGCCCGTGGAACGCCTTGTAGAGCTCGCCCGGGCATCCAGCCGCTGGCGGCAGCTCGTCGGGCGCATCCAGTTCGAACCGGACGTTCCCGGGCAGCTCCGGCCTGAACGAGGCCACCACGTCCTTGAGGAGCTGGACGATGTTGACCGGCTGGCTGCCTTCCTCGCCGAGCCGTGAGAACGTGGCGAGCTGGCGGGTCAGCGTCGCCATGCGCCCGAGGGCCGTGCGCGCCTGTTCGAATGACTTCTGGCACTGCGCCGGCCCAAGGGCGGCGCGCAACATCTCGATGTTTCCCGAGACGACGAACAGCAGGTTGTTGAAGTTGTGCGCCACACCCTGCGCCAGGGTGCCGATCGAGGCGAGCTTCTGCGCCTCGAGTACGCGCTCCTGGAGCTGTCGCTCTTCGGTTAGGTCTTCGTGCAGGACAAGCGCTCCCTGGACGGTGCTGTCCTCGTCCGTGATCGGCACCCCGCGCACGCGCACAACGGCCGGCTCGCCGCCCGTGGCGGCGGCGTCCAGTTGCGCTTCGTATTCGAACGAGGTGCCCGCGAGCAGCCGCGTCACGTGCGGCCCGATCCCGAACGCGGCAGCGCCTGGGTTCTCGGCCAGAAGCGCGCCGGCGAGCGGCGGCCGGTACAGCCTGGCAAAGAGGGGGTGATCGGCGTGCCAGGCGTTGATCGCCTCAATCCGGCCCTGAGCGTCGAGCAGCATGATCGAGGTGGGCACCGTGTTGACGATCGTGCGGTAGCGCGCCTCCGAGTGCGCCAGCTCGAGCGCGCGGCGCTCGACCTCGCCCTCCAGGTCGGCGTTGATGCGCCGCAGCTCGTCCTCGGCTCGCTTGAGCCCGACGAGGTTGCGCACGCGGGCCAACAGCTCGTCGATCTCGAACGGCTTGGTCACGTAATCGTCGGCGCCGGCCTCGAAGCCGTCAACGACATCGCGGGTGCCCGCCTTCGCGGTGAGCATGAGCACCTTGATGGTGTGCAGCGCCGTGTCGGCGCGGATCCGGCGGCACACCTCGTAGCCGTCGATGCCGGGCATCATAATGTCGAGCAGCACGAGGTCGACCGGCCTGACCGCCAGGGTCTCGAGCGCGGGCGCGCCCGCTTCGGCCGTGAGCACGGTGTAGCCGGCCATCTCGAGGTTCGTGGCGGCGATCAGTCGGTTGTCCTCGTTGTCGTCGACGACGAGGATCGTCCCGCTTTGTCTGAGCGTGCCCTTCATGGCGTCTCGCGAGGTGGTTCAATGATGAGTTCTTTCGACAGCGGCTCGGTCTGGGCCGGCAGCGTGAAGCGGAAACGGCTGCCGGCGCCGAGCTTGCTCTCGGCGCAGATGTGGCCGCCCTGGGCCACGACGAGCTGTCGGCAGATCGCGAGGCCGAGGCCAACACCGAGACGCGACCCGGACCGGTCGAGCTGCTCAAAGCGCTCGAAGACCTGCTCGAGCTTGTCGGCCGGGATGCCGCGTCCGGTGTCGCTGACACAGAACTCGACGAACGTGCCGTGCTGGGTCGGCGCGGCGCTCGCGGTGATGGACCCTCCGGGGTCGGTGAACTTGACCGCGTTGCTGAGCAGGTTCACCAGGATCTGGACGAGCCGAGTCCGGTCAGCCAGCACCGCCGGTGTTTCGTCCGCCACGGTGGAGGTGAACGTGAGCGAGCGTTCTTCGAACGCGGCCAGGAAGTGGCTCTCCACGGCCTGGAGCACTTCGGTGGGGCAGACCGCCTTCAATGAGAGCGTGAGCTGGCCGGCCTCAATGCGCGAGATGTCGAGCACCTGGGTAATGAGGTCTTGCAGATGCCGGCTCGACTTGACGATGCGTGCCAGGAAGTCGTCTGTTTGCTCGTCCTTGTCCTGTATGCGCAGACGCACGAGCGTGTTGGCGAGCCCGACGATCCCGTTGAGCGGCGTGCGGAGCTCGTGGCTGATCGAGGCAAGGAACTCGGACTTCAGGCGGCTCGAATCCTCGGCGTCGCGCCGCGCCTCGATCAGGCGCCGCTCGGTCTCGCGGCGCGAGGAGATGTCGGTGACGATCCGGAACACGACCGGCTCGGGCTCGCCCACGTCGAGTGCGTCGAACCGGCACTCGACTGCGATGCGCTCGCCGTTGCCGCGGCACAGGTCCTGCTCGATGACCTGGTGCCCCTCGCCGGCCATGGCGAGCTCGACGAGCCGCTGCTCGAGTCGGTGTTGGTCGACCGGGATCAGGTCGGTCCACCGCATCGTGACCAGCTCCTCCATGCGGTGGCCGACGAGCTTCTCGAACGCGCGATTCCAGCGGACAAGCCGGCCCGCGGGGTCGGAGATGACCCAGGCGGTCACAGTCGAGGTGGTGATGCGCGACAGCAGGTGCACCTCGTGCGTGCGCTCGGCGACCAAGCTCTCGAGATCTTGGCTGTAGCGCTCGAGCTTGGCGTGCATCTGCTGTGTCTCGGTGATGTCGCGCGCCGTCAACAGCGCACGCGTGACGCTGTTGGCAACGTCGCGCAGCGGCTTGCCGGTCCATGCCAGCAGGCGCTCGGCCCCATCGTGCCGGCGCTGACGGGATTCGAGCTCGATCGTGTCGACGGCACCGTCGAGCAGGCGTTGGATCGTCTCGATCGCTTCGGCGCGGGCGCCTTCGTCTGCGGCGAACTCGGCCATGTTGCGCCCGAGCGCGTCGGGGCCGAAGAACTGGTGGCCTGGCTTGTTGAGCCAGACGTAGTGGCCGGCGGCGTCGATCTCGGCGATGATGTCGGGCACCGCCTCGATGAGCGTGCGGAAGCGCTCCTTGCTGGCGTGGAGGGCCTCCTGGGCGCGCCGGTGTTCTGTGACGTCGCGCAGGAAGCACACGGTCACCGGCAGGCCCCCACTGTCGGCCTGACTCCAGGCGGTGAGCGAGGCGTCGAACGGGCTGCCGTCGGCGCGGCACATCCGCAGGGAGCCCTGCCAGGTGCCGCGGGCCTCGGCCTCGCGCAGAATGGCTTCAGTGGTCGCGCCGTCCTCAAACAGGTCCCGGATCGGCCGGCCGAGCAGTTGGTCGGGTCCGACGCCGAACAGCTCGTGGGCGGCCGGGTTGGCGTAGACGAGGGCGTCGCCGCCGCTCCAGGCGACGATGGCGTCGACCGACGTGTTGGCCATGGCGTAGAAGAACCGGGTGCGCGCCTCGGCGCGTTTCAGCTCGGAGACGTCGCGAACGCTGACCACCACCACCGGCTTGCCGTCCGCCTCGACCCGTCTGGCCGAGACCGCCGCAGGGAACGTCAGGCTGAACCGGTCGCGCATCTCGGCCTCGTGCTTGACGGCGTGCTCGGTGCCGTCGAGCGCGTCGAGCAGCTTCTGCACGCTGGCGGCGCCGTCCACAAACAGGTCGGCCAGGGTCAGGTCGGACAGCACCTGGGCGTTGCTGCCGAAGAGGAACAGCTCCTGGGCCATGCGGTTGGCGGCGACAAGACGCCACTGGCGGCCCGCGGCGACCACCATCGCTTCAGGCGCCTGATCGAAGATCGCCTCGACGCCGTCGAGCGCTGTTGCGGTCGGGTCGTTGGTCTTCGGTGAGCTGGGTTGTGCCGTCGCACGCCTGTCAGCGACGTGCTCCTGGCCTGTCTCCACTCATCTTCTCCCGGCAGCCGACGACGCGGGCTTGGCACGGCGGGGTACCTCGACCCCCCGCTCCCGGTTGGCCGCACGTGATGTTGTTCTGGTTCGAGTGCCCAAGGGACGGCACTCCAGAAGTGTTTTCGGTCGAATGAGGCGCGGACCTGAAGAGAAATTCGTCCTGCAGGGAGGTGCTCGTGACGAGCGGCGTGGCACTTACGGCGACAGAGGGCGGCCTTGAGCCAGGCCTGGTCAATCAGCGCGTCGCGGCCGTCGCAGGTCTCACCGTGCGCGATGCGGCCAACCGACGCCCGTCAACCGCCTCGGTGGCGTGTGCGCGGGCCGGTTGTTAGAACGTCAGCCGCACGGCGATCGAGTAGTGCTCGTTGTTGAAGAGCTGGGCCTGGGCATCGACCATGATCAGCGAGCTGGCCCGCCACGTGAGCCCGACAACCGCGCCGAGATCGTTCTTGGTTTCGTACTCGATGGTCCGGTCGATCGACTCGCCCGTCGGCGTGAGCGTCAGGAGGGTGTTGACTTCGGTCGTGACGTCGGTGAACCGCGCGCCGACGTAGGGAAGGAAGTCGCCGTAGCGGAACTGGACCATGGGCGTGATCGTCAGCTCGCGCCAGTCGATGTTTTCGACGGTCGTGGTGAAATTGGGGAGCACGTCGAGCTGGCTCGTCTCGCCCTCGACTTCGTCGAATTGGCCCGCCATGAACCCGACTTTCACGGCGACGAGCAGCCAGTCGTTGAGCGGATAACGCAGGACGGCCGACATGCCGTAGATGAGGTTGTCCGAGCTCGCGAACGGCGTGTCGAGCCCCGAGTCCGTGCTGTGGGTGTTCGTCAGGTCGTAGTCAGCGAGCCCGAGCGTGCCGCGCAGCTCGACGTAGCCGAACGAAACCCACGCGACGCTCAATTCGAACGAGTTGAGCTCTTCGCCGGACGAGAACGACTCGAAGATCGCGTCGATGTCGTCGAGCGGCACCGACGAGCCGCGGAAGTCCAGGTTGTAGTCGCGCATGGTGTAGCCGAGCGACACGGTGAACATCCCCTTGCGCTCCTCGTGCGAGAGGAACTGGCCCCACGCGCGCGGCGCCGTCGCCGCGACCACCACCAAGACGACAAACAGGAGAACGAATCGGCGCATCATGGCTTCCCTCCTGGCCGGACCCGGCCGACGGTGGCTCATTGCCTCGGCCGCACACTATCCGCGCCGCACGGGCAGTGTCAACCCCTTCGCACGCTGCCGCTAGAGAACGCACCCGCCAGCCTATGCCGCCACAAGCCGCTTGCCCGCCCGAGTCCCCTGTGGTAACCTTCGCGTGTCTGGGGAACGGGGGGCCAGACGCATTCCGCCTGACCTCTCAGTGTCCCACGAGGCGGCACGACACACCGACCGGACACACACCATCAGAACCCGCCTCCTGAATGATGGAATGCCCGGCAGCCGGTCTGCCCACTGGACCCTCTCCGAGCGAGTGGTGAGATCTGCCCATGAGGCAGGCCGCTTCGGCGTCTTGCGGCTGTCGACTTGGTCATCCTTGGATGAGTTGAATGAAGCACGAAGGCACAGGCACCTTTCGTACCCTGTCACCGTGGCCGTTTGCCGTCGCTTCGCTGCTGTTGGTTGCGCTGACCGTCTATCTTGTCCATGTTTACGCGATAGTCCATTGGCAGATAATCTCGCAGGAAATACGGTTGCGACTGGAGATCGAAGACCTGATTGCGGAGAGCAGAACCGATGGCAGCGAGGTGCAGCTTCCGTCCGACGCGATTGAGCGCCTAGAGCAGTTGCTCAAGCGGTCCGATTCTCCAAGTGGGACCGTCCTGTTCTACCTGGAGATCTATCACGTGACCGGGGTTGCTGCCGCCATCTGCTCCGCGGTCGCACTTCTCAGAAAACCTCGATGGGTTGGGATCGTCAGTCTCCCGTTCGGGCTGCTTGGCCTCTATCTAGCAGCTGCTGTCATGTGAAGGAATACCGGGCGGTCATCTGACCGCGCAGAGCAGGATGCAGGTCGTCAGTCAATTGCCATAGGAGGAGGATAGGACGATGGCGCTGGTAATCATTCTGATCGTGTTTGGTGTGTTCGAGTTTCTTTTCGGGATCAGGATCGTGCGGCCGACGCATCGGGGTCTCGTCGAGCGGCTTGGCAAGTACAGACGGTTTGCCCGGGCCGGCTTCAACTGGATCATTCCGGTCATTGATCGAATGACTCAGGTCAACGTCACGGAGCAGATGGTCGATGCCCAGCCGCAGGAGATCATCACGAACGACAATCTGAACGCGAGGGTGGACGCGCAGGTCTACTTCAAGGTCAAGGCCGACGAGGAGAGCGTCAAGAGCTCGCAGTACAACGTCAACGACTACGTGTTTCAGATTGTCAACCTGGCGCGCACGACGCTGAGGAACATCATCGGCACGCTCACGCTCAAGTCGGCAAACAGCGAACGGGACAAGATCAACAACGAGCTGTTGACGACGCTGAGCAAGGAGACGAAGAGCTGGGGCATGGAGATCGTCAGGACCGAGCTCAAGGAGATCGACCCGCCCAAGGACGTCCAGGAGACGATGAACAAGGTCGTGAAGGCCGAGAACGAGAAGATCGCGGCGCTCGACTACGCGACCGCGCTGGAAAGACAGGCCGACGGCACGAAACGGGCGGAGATCAAGAAAGCTGAGGGGATCAAGCAAGCGAAGATCCTCGCCGCCGAGGGCGAGGCCGAGGCGATCCGGCTCGTGAACGAAGCGGCGAACAAGTACTTTGTCGGAAACGCGCAGCTCCTCCGCAAGCTCGAGGCGACTGAGAAGGCGCTGAGGGACAATGCGAAGATCGTAGTCCCCGCGGGCGCCGAGCTCGTCAACGTTGTCGGCGAGATGGCGGGCGTGCTGCCGCTGACGAGGCGGTCCGGAGGCGCAGGAGGCACGGCAGAATCCTGATCCGGCACCCAGGCTAGCGGCGGCGAAGAACTACGGCGCCGTTACGTTCGACCGAAAGAAGACCACGCTCCCATCGTGGCCGATGTGCGAGTCCTTCGGGCTGGCAAGCCGAGCAATCGCATCCACAGCTAACCCGGTGCGGCCCGCCGTGGCCTGCGTGCGGCCGTAGTCGCAGACATTAGCCTTAGCACACACGGCGCAGCAACTCGTGCGCACTACGGGTTCTATTCCCCGTAGGTTGCCGCCTCCTCGAAAAGAGCCACTTGGCCTGACCCGCGTTCAACTCTCAGGCCCTTTCTTTCTCCGGGCGCCTCGAAGTGTCCACCAAGGGCGTCAAAGCGGAACTTGCTTGCCTCCAGGTAATCCTTCCGCGTCTCGAAGGCCAACCATCTCCTGCCAGCGTTCTCGGCAACAGCTCCTGTCGTGTTACTCCCAGCAAAGGGGTCGAGCACCAAGTCTCCCTCGTCGGACAGGAAGTCTATGAAAAAAGCTGGCAGCTGGGGAGGGAAACGGGCCGGGTGAGGCTTAAGACCGGCCTTCTTGCATTCCCGGAGGTAGTAGCCGTTGCTATCGTTGTTGCCGAGCTCCAGGAGATTCGGGGGTATTGCGCCTCCCAAGTCCTTTCCGAACTTCTGCGTGATGTTATGGCCGGAAGGCCGCCGCTTGGCTCTGTACCCTTTTTCAATCAGGCGAAGCATGTCCTTGCTGTAAGGTCGCAGGACTCGTCTATTATCCGCTTTCGGAAACGGTTCTTTCGAGAGCCACCACAGGCATTCCACGGAGTCTCTAATCCTGATCTTCCGAACGGTGACCCACTCAGCTGGAGCGGGAAGCTTGGCTGGGTTGTACCAGTACAGCTCTTGTGCCAGGTGAAAGCCCAGCTCTTCGCATAAGGCGATGAGCAGTTTGAAGTGGTATAGGGAACGTGTAGGTTGCCCCTTCTGGTAGCTTCCCCCGATGTCAATGACCAAGCTACCGTCTGGAGTCAGCACGCGATGGAACTCGCGGGCGAAACCCAGGAACCACGGCACGTATTCGTGCTTCTCAACGTTCCCGTACTCCTTCTTGAAGTGAAGCGCGTAGGGAGGCGACGTTAGCACGAGATTCACGCACGCGTCGGGCAGCTGCTTCAGGAACCTGCGGGCGTCCCCCCGATAAGCTGCCCCGAGGTCGGTGGCATAGAAAGCCTTCTCTCTCATGAGTTGCGTAACCATGTTGCTCGGTCCCACTCGATCACCCTATTATAGCTGCGTGGCGCTCTTTCGCAAGAAGGGAGAGCTGCTAGCTAGTCGCTCAGCGCGTCAAGGACCCGTCGGATGTCTCGTTGCCAGGGGGCCGCAGCATGCCGCGGAACCGGGTGGAATACCTCGAGTCTGCCACGGTGCTTCCTATGGCGTGCCAGTTCTCTCGCTGCTGCGTACAAGAACTCCCACGACCCAGTCTGGTTGAACAGGCATACGGCGACGATGTCAAACTCATCTGGTCTATAGTACCTTGTTTTCTCCCCTGTGTTGGGATCCAAGCCGCCGCGGGTTTTCTGGAGCTCCACCTTGAATTGCCCGCTTCTCGCGCCGGTTCTGTACGTGTCTCCACTCCTGACGTTCTTACACTGGATGCTGAGGCGGCGGTTCCTCCATTTGAGGAAGAAGTCAGGATCACCGTCTTTGTCGCTCCACTGCAGCTCTGATATGAGGCCGCGCGTCTCCAGCTCGCGGAGGGAACGGTACAGATGAAGCTCTGCGAGTTTGCCTTTGACATCCACCCGCGCCCGGAAGCCGCTCTGGATCGCGTCGAGGATGTCTCTGGCGGACGCGTTCAGTTCCTTTTCCAGAGGATGGGCGATGCTATCGCTTCTTCGTCTTCCGTCCGACGCCACGAAAAAGCTCCTCGAGGTTCACGCCGAGGGCATGGGCGATATCTTGGGCAACTTGCACGGTCACGTTCCGTTCACCGCGCTCGATCCCGCCGATGTACGTCCAGTGGCGTCCCGCTGCTTCCGCCAGCTCCTCCTGGGTCCAGCCCCGGCCTTTTCGGAGCTCGCGTACGCGTGCGCCGAGTTCTTTCTTGACGTTGCCCATGATTAATCAGTCTCAACCGGATTGCCTGAGTCGTACAGAGACTATGAGTATTCCTGCTGGACGCGCCGTCGTCGACGCCTCGGCGACCTTCGCACACAGGGACCGCGGGCGCTCGGTACGCACTGCATGCACGGCGAGAGGGTATGCCTGGTTGATGCGAGAAGCGTTCCCAATAGTCAGGTGAAGAGGCCCATGGTCTTTGCAGCTCGCTTCGCATCGCGCAAAGGCGAACTGCGTTCGGGGTGCGTTGTGTGTTGTCCGGAGAAACGGACCAGACCGGGGTGGCTGCAGCTTGCAGCACTGAGCCTAGCGGCGGCGCAGGAGGACGGCGATGAGCGTGGCGAGCGCGGTGAGGATGATGCTCACAACGAGGCAGGTGGCGATCGGGATGTAGATGTGCGAGCCGTCGCGCTCGATGTGGATGTCGGCCGGAAGCCGGCTGAAGCCGGGGAGCCGGCCGAGCCACGGCACTCGCACGCGCAGCACGAGGAGCAGGCCGACGACGGCGAGGCCGATCCCGACGACGATGAGCAGGGTGCCGATCCGCACCGGCATCGTGCTTTCCTCCAGGATTTCTCAGACAGGATTGACGGGATTAGCAGGATTTCTTCAATCCAGTTGATCCTGTCAATCCTGTCTAAGACTCCTTCCTCTCGCCGGACTCACTCATTGGCGGGGCCGAAGTACGCTTCGAGGAACTCGGCGGCGAGCGGCGCGGCCGTGCGGCCGCCGGTCCGGCCCTCCTCGACCATGACGACGACGACGATCTCGGGCGCGTCGAGGGGCGCGAACGCGATGAACCACGTCAGGTTCGTCTCCGACTCCTTCGGCCCGACCTCGGCCGTGCTCGTCTTGCCGGCCACGTTCAGATGATCGAGGTGCCTGAACGCGCTGTAGCCGGTGCCGCCCTCGCGCGTGACCTCGCGCAGGCCTTGCTTGACGAGCACGAGGCTTTCGGGACTGATCTCGATGCGCCGCGCGTGCGGCTGGAACTCGTTGGTGCCGTTCGGCCCGACGACCTTCGTGACGAGCCGCGGCGCGTACTGCACGCCGTCCATCGCCACGCCCGCGTAGAGCTGCGCGACCTGCAGCGGGGTGACCTCGAGCGGGAACTGGCCGATGCTCAGATTCACCGTGTAGCCGGGATACCAGGTCGCGTAGTCGCGTGCGCGCCAATCGTCCGAGTGCCGCCACTCGTCGGTCGGGTTGACGCCGGCGTGCTCGTTCGGCAGCTCGATGCCGGTCGGTTGGCCGAGGCCGAACTGGTCGGCGAGCGAAACGATCGGCTCGCGGCCGATCCGGTGTCCGGTCTTGTAAAAGAAGACATTGCACGACTTCTTGATCGCGGTGACGACGTTCATCTCGCCGTGCGCGTGGCGGTGGTAGCACTCCCACGTGATGTTGCCGAGCGTGAACGTGCCCGGGCAGTCGAAAACCGTCTCACCGCTGATGCGCCGTTTCTCGTCGGGAAGGTTGAGGGCCGCGAGCGCAACGACCACCTTGAAGGCCGAGCCGAGCGGGTGCGGGTCGCTGATGCAGCGGTTCCAGAGCGGGCGCGACCGGTCGGTGTTGAGGCGTTTGATCTCGGCGGCCGCGTCGGGCGGCCTCGGGATCGCGAACACGTTCGGGTCGAAACTCGGCGTGCTTGCCAGCGCGAGGACGTCGCCCGTGCGGGGGTCCATCGCGACGAGCGCGCCGCGCCGGTCGGCCAGGATCTGCTGCGCCCGGCGCTGGAGCTCGACGTCGAGCGTGGTGTAGACGTCGCTGCCTGGGGCCGGCTCGTGCTCGACGTCGAGGACGCGCCGCCGCCGGCCGAGGTTGTCGACCTCGACGGTGATCCACCCCTTATGGCCCTGCAGCTCGTGCTCGAACGTGCGCTCGAGTCCGGCGAGGCCGACCACGTCGCGGCCGTCGTACTCGAGCTCGGGCGATCGCTTCGCCAGCTCGTCGAGCGCCTGCCGGCTCGGCACGAGGCCCGTGTAGCCAAGCGCCTGGGGCGCGAGCTCGCCGTGCGGGTAGCGGCGGGCGAAGTTGGTCAGCGGCATCAGGCCGGGCGTGAGCGGCTCGAGCACCTTGAGCTTGGCGTACTGCTCGAACGTGATGTCGCGCTTGATCTCGACGGGCACGTAGCGGACCACGTTCCTTGGGTCGAGGCGGTCGCGGATCGCGTCCTCGGGCACGCCGAGCACGTCGCGCAGCACGGCGACGACCCGGTCCTTGTCAGCACGGTGCTCGAGCTTGCCGTAGTCGACGCACGCGTCGAGGCGCGCGCGGTTGTCGGCGAGCGGCTGGCCGGTGCGGTCGAGGATCCGGCCGCGCCCGGGTCGCACCTTGACGGTGCGCTCGCGGTTGCGCAGGGCGAGCGCGCGGTAACGGCTGGCGTGCACAACCTGCAGCGACCAGAGCCGGAGCATGAGGACCACGAAGCACACGGTCAGCACGACGAGGACAATGCGCGGCCGTCCGGTCAGTCCTGGTCGTGGACGCGGCTCAATCATGGCGGCTGTACAACCTCGGGTGACGCTCCATCCGGGCCAGCACGAACAGCCCAACCAGGGCCGTGACGATCGCGCTCGGCAACAGCGCACGCGGCAGCATGACGACAGGGCTGTACGCGTCGCCGTGCAGGCGCAGCACGTAGTAGATCACGACGGCGCAGATCGCGGTTCCCGCGAGCACCAGCAGCACGCGTATGACGAGAGCGCCTCGGAACAGCGCCTCGTGCAGGCCGCCGACGACGAACCCGACCGCCCCGTACCCAAGCGCGCACACGCCGAGCGGGCCCCCGCCGACGAGATCGGTGGCCAGGCCGGCGATCACGCCGAGCAGGAACCCGCGCTGCTCGTTGACGCGCAGCGCGGTGCCGATCAGCACGACGAGACACAGGTCCACGCGCACCGTGCGGAACGCCGGGACGAGGTGCGCGAGCGCCGCTTGCGCCAGCGCGCACAACACAAAGACGACAAACGCCTGCCACAGTCTCATTGGTCAATCACCACAAGGACTTCGCTCAGGCGGTCCGCCTCGGCCGGCCGCGCGAGCACGGCCGTCTGCCACCCTTCTTGCTCGCCGCGCATGGTGGCCACCGTGCCGAGCTCGAACCCCTCGACGAAGCGGAGCTCGCTGACCTCGTCGTCGGTCGTCGCGCGCCACGTCACGATGCGGTCGCCGACCTGCACCGCGGGCGCGTTGGCCAGGTACTTGAACAGCAGCGTGCGCGTGCTCGTTGTCTCGACCAGGCCGCGCGTGGCGCGCCCGACCACGGCTGCGGGGATGGTGCTCCGGGCGTCGAGCACGAGCATCACCCGGCTCCAGCCCGGGCCGACCTCCTCGACGCGCCCGACGTACCAGCGGCCGCGCACCACGGGCATGCCCGGGCGCACGCCGCTGCCGGTGCCGACGTCGATCACGGCCGTGTCGTACCAGCTCGTCGGGTCGCGGCCGATGACGCGCGCCGGGAGCAGCGTTAGATCGAGCGCCGCGAGCGCCTCGAGCTGAGCCGTCGTCGCACGGAGCGATTCGAGCTCGGCCTGGAGCGCGGCGCGTTCGGCCTCGAGCTGCTCAACCTCGCGCTTCAGTTCGTCGCGTTCGGTTACGACGCCGCGCCCGATGATTGCGTCCCCGACGCGGCCGAACCACCGGCCAACCGCCGCGAGCCCGCGCAGCACGGGCTGCACGACGGTCATCACCGGCTGACGCGCGCGGCGCGAGATCGGCAGGTCGAGGCTCAGCAACACGAACAGCGCCACAAGCACGGCAAGCGCTACGAGCGTGCGTCGTCGATGGAACAATGCGCTGGGCATTGGGCCTCGGTCCGCTACAGTTCGTTGTTGTCCTTGAAGCTATAGTACTCGGCGTCGCCCACGACGACGTGGTCGAGCAGCCGGATGCCGACAAGTTCGCCGGCTTCCTTGATGCGGCGCGTCGTCTCGCGGTCCACGCTCGACGGCCGGCAGTCGCCGGTCGGATGATTATGACAGACAATGACGGAGGCGCAACTGGAGCGGATGGCGCTCCGGAACACCTCGCGCGGGTGCACGAGGCTGGCGTCGAGCGTGCCGATCGACACCGTCTCGTCGCGGATGAGCCGGTTCTTGCGGTCGAGCATGAGGATCTTGAACCGCTCCTGCTCGTGGAGGCGCATCTCGTCGCCGACGAGGGCCATCACGTCGTGCGAGGTGTGGATCTCGGCTCGCTCCGGGCCGCGCGACGCCGTGAGCCGGGCGCCGAGCGCGAACGCCGCCTTGAGCTGCACGGCCTTCGCGTCGCCGATGCCGTCGACGGTGCACAGCTCCTCGATCGGTGCCTTCGCCACGCCGGGCAGGCCGCCGAAGCGATGCAGCAGCTCGCTGGCGAGCTCGCGCGCGTTCCGTTTCTGCCGGCCCGTGCGCAGGATGATGGCGAGCAGCTCGCTCGTCGAGAGCGCCTGCGCCCCGTGCCGCAGCAGTCGTTCGCGTGGCCGCTCGTCCTCGGGCAGCTCCTTGATCTTGAAATACCCGGCCGGCTCGGTCACGGCGATCCCTTCTGAAGGCTGAAGCGCTCGTAGGCCGGGGCGCGTTCGCGGCGGAGCTCGACGGTAACGAGCGCGCAGTTGTCCTCGTAGCTCGTGTCGAGCACGTGGCCTTCGTCGTGGAGCCGGGCGACGACACGCGAGTCGCGCTGCGGCACGCGGTACGTGGCGACGACGAGCTCGGCGGCGAACTGCTCCTCGATCAGCTCGAGCAGCTCGTCGAGCCCGCGGCCGTCTGTTGCCGAGATCGGCGCGGATTTCGGGATGCGCTGCATCCATCGGCGTGCGATCTCGGGATGCTCGATCCGGTCGATCTTGTTCAGCGCCGCGACCGTCGGCTTGGCCTGCGCGCCGAGCTCGGTCAGGACCGCGTCGACCGCGTTTGCCTGTTCCTCGGCCGCCGGGTGGCTGATGTCGAGCACGTGGAGCAGCAGGTCGGCCTCGAGCGTCTCCTCGAACGTTGCTTTGAACGCGTCGACGAGCATGTGCGGCAGCTTGCGAATGAAACCGACCGTGTCGGAAAACAGCACGACGCGGCCGCTCGGGATCTCGAGCTTGCGCGTTGTCGGGTCGAGCGTGGCGAACACCTTGTCCTCGACGAACGCGTCGGTGCCCGTGAGCCGGTTGAGCAGCGTCGTCTTGCCCGCGTTGGTGTAGCCGATGATGGCCACGGTGCGCACGTTGTGGCGCGCGCGCGATTTGCGCTGTGTCGCCCGTTGGCGGCGGACCTGCTTGATCTGTTGGCTCAGCCGGTGGATGCGCTCGCGCACGCGGCGGCGGTCGATCTCGATCTGGGTCTCGCCCGGACCGCGTGTACCGATGCCGCCCGGCTGCCGTTCGAGATGCGTCCACAGCCCGCGCAGGCGCGGCAGCATGTATTGGTGCTGCGCGAGCTCGACCTGGAGCTTCGCCTCCTTGGTCTGCGCGCGCTGGGCGAAGATGTCGAGGATAAGCGCCGTGCGATCGACGATCTTGCGCCGGACCTCACGCTCGAGGTTGCGCTCCTGCGCCGGGGAGAGCTCCTCGTCGAAGACCAGCGTATCGGCCCGCTCAGCCTCGCAGAGCAGCCGGAGGTCTTCGACCTTGCCCTTGCCGACAAGGAACGCCGCCGTCGGCCGGTCGCGCTTGACGATCTCCTGCGCCACGACCGTGCCGCCCGCCGTCTGCACGAGCTGGCCGAGCTCGGCGAGGTGATCCTGCACCGTCCACTCGTCGGTGTTCCTGAATTGCACACCAACGAGGACGGCCCGCTCCTCGCGCTCCTCGTCTGTCTCGATGAGCTCGGTCATCGGCTCTTCGCGGACTCAATATGTTCTTGGATTGCTCTCGCCAGTGGCGCGACGGCGGTGGTGTCGCCCGTCGCGTCGTACCATTGTATTCTAGAATCCTTGCGGAACCAGGTCAATTGATGCTTGGCGTAGCGGCGCGTGTTCCGCTTGATGAGGCGCTTCGCCTCATCAAGCGTGCGTTCGCCGCGCAGGACGCCGATGATCTCGGCGACGCCGATCGCCTGCATCGCCGTTGGGCTGCGTTCGATACCGGCCTGGACGAGGCACTCGACCTCCTCGGCGGCGCCCGCGTCGAACATCGCCTCGACCCGCTCGTCGATCCGGCGGTAGAGGGCCGCGCGCGGCATGCCGAGGCCGAGCATGAGGCACGGCTTCGGCTGCTGCCACTCGGTTTGCTGCTCGCTGATCGGCCGGCCCGTCGTCTCGTGCACTTCGAGCGCGCGCACGATGCGCCGCAGGTCGTTGTGCGCGATCCGGGCGGCGGCTTTGGGGTCCAGTTCGGCCAGCCGCGCGTGCAGGTTCTCGGCGCCGACCGCCTCGGCCTCGGCGAGCAGCCGGCTGCGGATCTCCTTCGAGGCTTCGGGGCCGTCGAAGATCCCGTCGGCGAGCGCCTTGATGTAGAGCCCCGTGCCGCCGACGACGAGCGGGCGCTTCCCGCGGCCGCGGATGTCGGCGATCGCCGCGTCGGCGAGTCGCTTGAACTCGGCGGCGCTGAACGGCTCGGTTACGTCGAGCACGTCGATGAGGTGGTGGGGCACGCGGGCGCGCTCGTCGGGCGACGCTTTGGCCGAGAGGATGTCGAGGCCGCGGTAGACGTGCATCGAGTCGGCCGAGACGATTTCCAAAGAGACGCGGTCGGCGACGGCGAGCGCCGTCGCCGTCTTGCCGACGGCCGTCGGGCCGACGAGGTAGACCGGCTCGGGCCCATGCATCAGCGCCGCTTGAACTCCTTCTCGAGATCGTGTTCGGTCAGGCGGATCATCGTCGGCCGGCCGTGCGGGCACGTGGCCGGCCGCTCGCATGCGGCCAGGTCGGCGAGGAGCCGCACGCTCTCGTCGCGGGTGAGCGTGTCGTGCGCCTTCACCGCCGCCTTGCACGCGGCCGTGATGAGCGTTTGCTCCGGCCGCTGGCGGTACTCGGTCTGGTTCGCGTCGGCCTCATCGAGAATATCGCGGAACACCTCGTCCCACTCGGCCTCGGGCATGTAGGTCGGCGTCGCCTCGACGAGGTACGTGTTTGGCCCGAAGACGCGCAGCTCGAAACCCATCCGGTTGAACAGCCCGAGGTGCTCGTCGATCACGAGCGCCTCGCGCGTGGTGAGCTCGATCGTACGCGGCACAAGCAGCCGCTGGGACGCCCGGTCGCGGCCATCGAGCGCGGCCATGATCCGCTCGTAGAGGACGCGCTCGTGCGCGGCGTGCTGATCGACGATGACCAGCCCGCCTTCGTCCTCGGCGAGCAGGTACGAGTCGCGGAACTGCGCCAGGTACTTGAGCTGCCACGCGCGCCGCGTCGGCGCCGACTGCTCGCTCGGTTCCTCGGCCTCGGTGTCTGTCTCGGTTCCCGTGCCGCGCTCGCGCTCGAACAGCCCGGCCGCCGTCGGTGCGGGCGCGTCGCGCTTCGTCCAGAACTGCTCCGCCGACGAGGCCGCCAGCTCCTGCTCAAAACCCGTTCTCTCTGGTGCTGCCTCTGCGTGCTCTGCGCGCTCTGCGGTGGATTCTTCCTCTTGTTTGGGCAGCGACACGGCCGGCGTCAGGTCGGCGGCCTTGAGCGCCTCGGCCACGGCGGTCGCGATCGCTTCCCGGAGGTCCCACTCGTTGCGGAAGCGCACCTGGCGCTTCGTCGGGTGCACGTTCGGGTCGATGTGCGCGGGGTCCACGTCGATGAACAGCACGGCGACCGGATAACGCCCACGCATGAGAAGCGACTTGAACCCAACCTCGACGGCGCGCGAGACGCCCGTGTACCAGAACGGCCGCCGGTTGACGAAGTAGTACTGCTGCGCGCGGTTCGAGCGCGTCAGCGACGGCGTGCCGACGAGGCCGGTGATCGTGAAGCCGCCCGCGTCGTGTTCGACGGGCACCATTTGTTTCAGCGTCTGCCGGCCGAAGACGCCGGCGGCGCGATCGGCCAGCGACTCGGCCTTGGGCATGAGGGCCGTGACCTTGCCGTTGTGCATGAGCGAGAAGTAGATGCCCGGATGCGCGAGCGAGTACGTGTCGACCGTGCGCGCGATCTCGCCCATCTCGCGCTCGGTGCTCCGCAGGTACTTGCGGCGCGCGGGCACGTTGCGGAAGAGCTGCCGCACCTCGACCGTCGTGCCCGAGCCGCGGCCGACCTCCACGACGTTGACGAGCCGCCCGCCGTCGACCTTGACGAACGTGCCGGTCTCGGCGCCGCGTTCGCACGTGGTGACCGTGAGCCGCGAGACCGCCGCGATCGACGAGAGCGCCTCGCCGCGGAAGCCCATCGTCGCGATCCGCGCCAGATCGGCCGCCTCGCGGATCTTGCTCGTCGAGTGGCGCTCGACGCTCAGGATCGCGTCGTCGCGGGTCATGCCGGTCCCGTCGTCGCTCACGCGCACGAAGCTTCGGCCGCCGCCGCCGACCTCGACCTCGATCTCGGTCGCCTCGGCGTCGAGCGCGTTCTCGACGAGCTCCTTGACGACCGACGCCGGCCGCTCGATCACCTCGCCGGCGGCGATCTTGTTCGCCATCATCTCGCTGAGCACGTGAATGCGGTTCATGGCCGGATCGGATTCCTCCTCACGCCCCGTAGGAGCCTACTCCACGCCTAAGGGTGTGTCAAACGGTGCGGCGGGCGTCGCGCGTTCCGCGCGCGCGGCGACCCGCCCTACATCTTCCGCGAACGCACGTTGGCGATGAGTTCGGATCGTCCTGGACGCGAACGCCTGGGCGTTGTTGTCGCGGCAGCGATGTAGGGCGGGTCGCCCTCGGCCCGCCGGAGCTCCTTGAGGGGCGTCGCTCTCACGCGCATGACGTGAAACGCACACGCCTTACGGGGGAGATGTCGAAGCGCGGCTTGCCACGGTCGCGCATACAAGTCCAGAGCCGGCGGCGCGTTAGCAGGACGACGCACGAGCTCGGCGCCTCTTGGCACTCAAAATGCAAACTGTTGAATCGCGTCGTGACGGCTCGGCCCAATGTCGGGAGGGAGGTGTCGCCATGCGAAGGCCCTTTCCGATCGCTGAAGTCGTCGTCGTCCTCCTTGTTGTGTTCTTGGTCGTTCGTTTTGTCCTGCCGCTGTTTGCCCGCGTGCGCGACGGACGCCGCGGTCCTTGCCTGAGCAACCTCAAGCAGCTTGGTCTTGCAGCGAAGCAGTACGCCCAGGATTTCGACGACCGCTACCCGTGGCATGTGGGCGTCGAGAACCGTTGGGACGCCTGGCGCGACCTCGGGATCCTGTTTCCGAACTACTGCACCGGGTTTGGCAACTTCATCTGCCCGAGCTCGCGCGACCGCAAGCTCAGGGCGCCGACCACCAGCGGTGCCAACCCCGACAAGGGGCCTCTCGATCCGTTCGCGGCCGACCTGACGATCAGCTACGGCTACTGCATGGACGCAAGGGAATCCCCGGCCCGAGCCTGGACCGAGGACGCCCCCGCGACCACTCGCATCGCCGCGGACAAAAAGGCGGGGACTCGGGTCGGCAGCCCAAGCAATCCCGCCAAGCTTGCCAACCACGGCGACGACGGCCGCAACGTGCTCTATCAAGACGGCCACGTCACATGGAAAGCGGGCGGAGATGCGCTCGATCCGGACGAGGATAGCGGCGCGATCGGCGCGCCGGGCGCGCACGATTATCGCCGCTGGTGGTCGGATCCGCCGTACAGCGGCGAGGCAAGCGAGGAGCGGGAGTGATGATGCGCTGGACGGCGTTTCTCAGGCTCATCTTCGGCTTGCTCGTCGTGTGGATGTTGGCCGGCCTTTATCTGTGTTGGGTTGTGCCGCGCCGGCGGGTGCGTTGCGCGAACAACCTCAAGCAGCTCGGGCTTGCGCTGGCGCAGTACGCGCGGGATTTCGACGGCCGCTACCCGTGGCGCGTTGGCGCGAGGAATCGGCATCAGGCGTGGCGCGATCTCGGCATGCTCTATCCGGACTACTCGAGCCGCTTCCCCAGCTTCCTCTGCCCGAGCTCGAGGGACCGAAGACTCAAGGCGCCGCGGATCCCCGACGACAAAGAGCCGCTCGGGCCGTTTGCGGCGGGCGTGGCGATCAGCTACAGCTACTGCGTCGATGCGAGAGCCGTGCCGGTGTTGCCATGGATCGAGAGCCTGCCCGCGACCGTTCGCATCGCCGCCGACAAGAAAGCCGGCACGCGAATCGGGAGCCCGGATAATCGGGCCAGGCTGGCCAACCACGGCGACGACGGCCGACACGTCCTCTACCTCGATGGCCGCGTCACATGGAAACGAGGCCGGGCCGCGCTCGACCCCGACGAGGAAAGCGACATGATCGGCGACCCAGGCGCCGGGGACTATCGGCGCTGGTGGTCCGACCCGCCGTATCGCGGCGAGTAGGATGCGTGCGCTCGCGGCGTTGTGGTTGGTTGCGGGCTGCCGTGCGTGATTCTCGCGCCAGTCTTGCGAGCTCCGCGCACATTCGGTTGTGTTCGCTCACCTGTGATAGACAGGTAACGCGGCGGGAGTGCGTTGCCACGTCGTGAGTTGGAAACAAGCTGCACTTGGACGGAGCGTGTTGGCATCCGATGTGCAACTCATCACATCGGACATAACCGTGGCTATGCGGGAGAGACGGACCCGAGGGCATGTGCGCGTGCTCGTTGCGGCGACCGTGTTCGCCGTGGGCGACTGTGACGGCGTGAGGATGATCATACCGCTTTTGTCATAACCGTCTTCATTCTCCGCTCGTTCTTCACGCCCTCCACCGCGCGAGGTGCTCTGTGCTTGTGCGCAGGCAATGGCACCTCCAGGACCGCCCCGTGCCCCGGCGCCGTCGAGGAATCCGGTCGGCGCGCTTCTCGCGCCATGCGGCGACGCACCTTCCCGCAGCCAGGCAAGTATTGAGACAACTACGAAACCCGACGACGGGATGGGGCCGGCGGAATAACCAAGCAGGAACACTGGCTCTGGATGGCAATCCCTTGCGTCCGGCCCCATCCCCGTCGGCTAAATGTGCGGGGCGTCATCCGTTGCCGCGCAGGTCCGGCCGTTGTGTTCTCCCTTTTTTCGGGCCTGTGCGAACGGGTGACGCCCGCCTTCTCTACAGCGACTCCAGGTAGCTCTTGATCAGGTCGGCGGCCTTCTTGCCGCTCAGCAGCATCCCGCCGAACAGCGGCCCCATCCGGCTGCCCCCAGCGACGTTGTTGGCCGCCATCCCCGCGACGAACAAGCCGGGCGCGAGCATCTGCGTCTTGGCGACCGTGTCCTCTTCGCCCTTCTCGGCGTTCATGAAGTATTCGCGCGTCAGCTTCGTCGCCGGCTTGCGGCGCGCGTACAGGTTGGCGAGCACGGCCTCGTGGCCGGTGCCGTCGAGTACGGCGCGCGCCCGGAACACGAGCGGATCGACGTGCAGGCCGGCCGCCTCGACGCTGCTGCTGTTGACGACGACGCCCGTGACCCGCTCATCGGTCGCGTGCAGATCGACCGCGGTGAGCAGATTGAACAGCGTCACCTTCGGGTGCGTCGCCGCCTTGGCGATCAGCTTGCTGGCGAACACGACGGAATCGACCACGAGCGCGCCGTCGTCCTCGTCGCACGGGATGTCGGCCTCGCGCAGGATCGGCTCGACGTCGCGCTGCAGCACGATCTTGTTGAACGTCATCCCCCCGCCCCAGATCCCGCCGCCGGGCGCGAGTTTCTTGTCGAACATCGTCACCATGTAGCCGTCGTCGCCGAGCGTCCACGCGCACGGGAGGCCCGCCGGCCCGGCGCCGACGATGATCACGTCCGATTCGACCGCGCGTTGAAAGTCGTCGAAGTAGTGTTTGGCGATCAGACGTGTCACCTGCGTGTCAGCAACCGGGTTCCTAATCTCGCTCACTGGTAGGGCCTCCTTGTCGTTGCGAATAAGCGCTGGTCACCGGAAAAATAGGGACAGGCACCTATTTCTGGCACCTATTTCTCCTATTCTTCGTCGTTCCTCAGTTGTTTTGGCTGTCCGAAAAATAGGTGCCTGTCCCTATTTTCTGGCCTTGTCCTTCAGTTCGCGCAGCGTGATGAGCGCGTCGACGGGCGCCATCTCGTCGAGCTCGAGTGCGCGGAGCTCGTCGACGACCGGGTGCGGCTCGTGGCCGAACAGGAACATCTGGCTCGGGTGCCGCACGGTGCCGATGCGCTCCTTAGCCGACGCCGGCATTTCGCCGCCCGGCGTTCCGCCTGCGAGGGCCTGCTCCTCAAGATGGCGGAGAATCGCCTTGGCGCGCTCGACCACCTCCTCGGGCAGGCCGGCGAGGTCGGCGACGTGGATGCCGTAGCTCTTGTCCGTCCCGCCCGGCACGATGCGGCGCAGGAAGACGATCTCGTCGTTCCACTCGCGGACGGCGACGTTGTAGTTCTTGACGCAGTCGAAGAGCTCGGCGAGCCGCGTCAGCTCGTGGAAGTGCGTCGCGAACAGCGTCTTGGCCCGCTTGCCCGGCGTCGCGGCGATGAACTCGGCGACGGCCCAGGCGATGCTGATCCCGTCGTAGGTGCTCGTGCCGCGGCCGATCTCGTCGAGAATGACGAGGCTGCGGTCGGTCGCGTTGTTGAGGATGTTGGCCGTCTCGTTCATCTCGACCATGAACGTGCTCTGGCCGCGGGCGAGCTCGTCGCTCGCGCCGACGCGCGTGAAGATCCGGTCGACGACGCCGATCGTCGCCGTCTTGGCCGGGATGAAGCTGCCGATCTGCGCCATGAGCATCAGGAGCGCCGTCTGGCGGATGTACGTCGACTTGCCCGCCATGTTCGGCCCGGTGACGATCAGGAGCTGGTTGGCGCCGCCGTCGAGGTGGACGCTGTTCGGCACGAAGCGCTCGCCCACCATGACGGCCTCGACGACCGGGTGCCGGCCGTCGATGATCTCGATCGTGTCGCCCTCGTTCACGTCGGGCCGGACGTAGTTCGCCTCGAGCGCCGAGGCCGCGAACGAGGCGAGCGCGTCGACGACGGCGACGGCCTGAGCGATCGCTTGGACCTGCGGCGTGAACCGCGCGACCTGCTCGCGCAGCTCCGCGAAGAGCCGTTGCTCGATCTCGGCGATGCGCTCCTCGGCGCCGACGACCTTCGCCTCGTATTCCTTGAGCTCCGGCGTGATGTAGCGCTCGGCGTTCACGAGCGTTTGTTTGCGGGTGTACTCGTCGGGCACCTTCTCGCGGTTGGCGTGGCTCACCTCGACGTAGTAGCCGAACACCTTGTTGTAGCCGACCTTGAGCGACTTGATCCCCGTCCGCTTGCGCTCGGTCTGCTGGAGGTGGGCGATCCATTCCTTCGCGCCCGACGAGACGGCCCGGAGCTCGTCGAGCTCGGCGTTGTATCCTTTGCGGAAGATGCCGCCATCGCGCAGCAGCGCCGGCGGCTCCGGCACGATGGCGCGCTCGATCAGGTCGGTTACCTCGTCGAGCAAGATGAGCTCGGCGCGGCAGCGTGTGAGCATCTCGGACTCGGCGGTCGTGAGCGCCCCGGCCACCTTCGGCACGGCGAGGAGCGACTCCTTGAGCGCGGCAAGATCGCGCGGGCTCGCGTAGCCGGTGCCGATCCGCGTGATGAGGCGCTCGAGGTCGCGCACGCGCCGGAGCGCCTCGCGCGCGCCGTCGTGCATGGCCTGGCGCCTGACGAGGTCGTCGACGCCCGCGTGGCGCTCGCGGATGGCGGCGGGGTTGAGCAGCGGCTCGCGAATCCACTGCGCGAGCAGCCGGCCGCCCATGGGCGTGACCGTCCTATCGAGAATGCCGAGCAGCGTTGCCGTCTTTGAGGTGCCGCGCATCGGCTCGATGACCTCGAGGTTGCGCAGCGAGAGCGGGTCGATGAGCATGTGCTCGTCGGTCGAGTAGGGCCGGAGCGCGCGGACGTGATCGAGCGGCTGGTTGAGCGTGTCGACAACGTAGCCGAGCAGCGCGCCGGCGGCGCAGACGCCCGCGCGCATGCCGACGCAGCCGAAGCCGTCGAGCGAGTGCGTGTGGAAGTGATCGGTCAGCAGCGCGAAGCACGAATCCTGGTCGAACACCCAATCCTCGAGCGGCGTCCAGACCGTCAGCAGCAGGCCGTCGAGCGACGCGGCGACCTGCTCGCGCTCGGCCACGCCTGCCGGCAGGAGGCACTCGGCGGGCGCGACGCGCAGGATCTCGTCGAGCAGCTCGCGCCTGGCGGCGAGCTCGATGACGCGGAACTCGCCGGTCGTCACGTCGAGGTGCGCGAAGCCGAAGCGCCCGTCGAGCTGCGCGACGGCCGCGATGTAGTTGTTTGCCTTCGACGAGAGCGCGTCCGAGCCGATCACGGTGCCGGGGGTGACGACGCGGGTCACCGCGCGTTTGACGACGCCGCGCGCCTTCTTTGGGTCCTCGACCTGGTCGCAGACGGCGACGCGTTTGCCCGCGGCGAGCAGCCGGTCGAGGTAGACGTGCGCCGCGTGGTACGGCACGCCGCACATCGGCATGCCCTGCCGGGCCGTGAGCGCGATGTCGAGGATCGGCGCGGCCTCCTTCGCGTCGTCGAAGAACATCTCGTAGAAATCGCCCATGCGGAAGAACAGGATCGCGTCCTGATGCTCCCGCTTGATCGCCTTGTATTGGCGCATCATGGGCGTCAGTTCGGCCATAGTCGCACGTGTCCTCAGGTCCAAGCGCGTGCTGGGAAGGGCCTTCCTCCTCCGCAGCCCCGCACCATGCTAGCGCGAGCGTGCGGCCGCCGCAACCGAAAGCGCCGCGGCGAAGTTCTCGGCGGCGGCTCTCGTGGCGGATTCCATGTCGGGTTTTCAACCACGGGGAGCACGGGGGACACGGGGATAGGAACTCAGTGGGAAACGCGCTCCGGCTTCCCCGTGTCCCCCGTGCTCCCCGTGGTTTCATCTTCCCTTGCGCTAGGTCAGGCGGGTGTGGAGCGTGTGCGGCGTGGCGTCGAGGACCTCGACTGGCAGGAGTTGGCCGATGCGGTCGGGACACGGCTCGAAGACGGCGATCCGGTTGCACCGTGTCCGGCCGGTGTAGCGCTCGGCGTTCTTGCGGCTTGGTCCCTCGACAAGGACCTCCAATTGCCTGCCGATCAGCGCCTGGTTCTTCGCCAAAGAGATCTCGTCCTGGAGCCTGAGCAGGTGTTGGAGGCGCGCCTTCTTGAGGTCGAGTGGGACGTCGTCGTCGAGGTTGGCCGCCGCCGTGCCCGGCCGCGGCGAGTACTTGAACATGAACGCGCTGTCGTAGCGCACCTGCTCGACGAGCGAGACGGTTTCCGAGAACTCGTCGTCCGTTTCCCCCGGAAAGCCCACGATCAGGTCGGTGCTCAGCGCGATGTCCGGCACGCGTGCGCGCAAGCGCTCGACGAGATCGAGGTACTGGGCGCGCGTGTACTTGCGGTTCATCCGCGCCAGGATGCGGTCGCTGCCCGACTGCACCGGGAAGTGGAGCGACTCGCAGACCGGCCCGAACTCGGCGATCGCGTCGATGAACCGGTCGCCGACGTCCTTCGGGTGCGACGTGACGAACCGCACGCGCGCGAGGTTCGGCACGGCGCACACACGTTCGAGCAGGCCCGCGAAGTCAAGCGCCTGGTCGAGCCCGCGGCCGTACGCGTTCACGTTCTGGCCGAGCAGCGTCACCTCGCGTACGCCGCGCTCGACCAGGTGGCGCACTTCCGCGACGATCCCGTCGGGCGGGCGGCTCACCTCGCGACCGCGCACGTACGGCACGATGCAGTACGTGCAGTAGTTGTTGCAGCCGCGCATGACCGAGACGAACGCCTTGACCCGGCTCGACCGCAGCGCCGCCTCGAAGTGCAGGTCGGCCAGATCGCCGTCCGCCACGTCGCTCGTGCGTTCGCCGCGTTCGAGCGCGCGCTGCACCAGATCGGCAAGCCGGTCGATGCGGCGCGTGCCGCAGACCACGTCGAGCTCGGGCACCTCGTCGAGAAGCCCGACGCCGCGCGCCTGAGCCGCGCAGCCGCACATCGCGAGCACGAGGCCCGGCTGCCGCTCGCGTTTGCGGCGCGCGAGCAGGCCGAGCAGGCCGCGCGCCTTCCGCTCGGCCGAGTCGCGTACCGTGCACGTGTTGATCACGACCACGTCGGCGTGCTCGACGTCGCTCGCGGGGCGCATGCCGTGCTCGACGAGGTTGCCGGCGACGAGCTGCGAGTCGAGCTCATTCATCTGGCAGCCGTACGTGCGGATAAAGAAGGTCGGCGTGCGCATGGTCCTGTGGCTGCGTGCGTTAGTTTGTGTCACAGGCCGAGCCGGTCGCGCAGCACCTTGGGCCACCGGTCGTCGGGGTAGAGCTTCTCGAGCGCGTCGAGCACCACTGCGGCGTCGTCGGGGTGCTCGGCCTCGGCGAGGGCGACCGCCCAGGCCGCGGCGAGCGGCACGTAGTGCGGGTACCGAAGGGCCAATGGCCTGAGCGCCTTGAGGTATTTCTCAGGCGTCAACCGTTCGGCCGGGGGCGCGCCGTAGCGCTTGCCCTGGAGTCTTCGGAGCGCGCGATGGATGTCGACGAAGTGCTGCTCGTCGATGTAGGGGAGCGCCAGACCTTTCTGCAGCGCGACCAGGTTTGCGCGGGCAACGTAGCCGCCTGCGCCTTGCGCGCTCAGTTCGAACTCCGCGGCCGCTTCGTGCTTGTTGCCCGTGAGCAGCTTGAGCAGGCCCATTCGGTTGTGGTAGTCGCGTCCCCAGTTGCCGTCGGTCACGAGCAGCTGCTGGTCGAACCGCTGGCCGATCTTGACAAGCACACCTTCGGCGTGCCGGGCCGCCTCGGCAGGCGAGATGATCGGCGGCGACCCGCCGCGCCAGACGCCGCCCCAAACGAGGGCGGCGGTGTACTCATCGTCGAGTCGCTTGAACGCCTCGTACTGGTTGATGCCGTAGAAGCGCTTCGCCCACGCGGCCTGGTCTGCGAGCACCTGCTCAGGCGTTGTCTGTGCCAGCACCTGCGGATTGCGCGTGAAGATCGGTGGCAGCGGGTAGATGTCGTAGAGGCCGTGGCCGATCTGGCCGAGCCGGAGGTACTCGTCGCGCCACCGGTTCGCCGCGTCCTGCCAGCGCGCCCTGGCGCCGTCGAAGTCGCCCTCGAGCGCGCGGACAGTCGCCTCGGCGTTCATCACCCAGGGCCAGTACAGGTCGCCCGGGCCGATCAGGGGCTGGCCCTGCGCCATCTTCACGAACGAGCTGCCTTGCCGCGCCGTATCGAGGCGCACCTGGCTCTCGACCTCCCAGGGCCACGCCTCGGCGATTGCCGCCTTCGCCTCGTCGAGCCGGACCGCCTCGACAAGCGTGTCGATCAGGGTGACGCGCGCCTGCATGTAGCGCGGCTCGAGCTCGAGCGCGCGCCGGTAGCGGGCGATCGCGCGGTCTGCGTCGCCGCGCTTGCCGCGCTTTCGGTAGTACTGGCCCCACAGGTAGTGCATCTTCTCGTGGTAGGGCTGGATGCGCTCCAGCCTGGCCAGGTGGTCGGCCGTGCCATCGAGCTCGCCCCGGTAGAGCAGCATGTTCGGCAGCGCGAAGTAGATGCTCCAGTTCCGCGCCCGCCGCGCCGCCGCGCGCTCGTAGGCGGCGATCACCTCCCGCGTCGGAAACCCGCGTGCGACGCCCGCGTCCTGCGCCGCGTTCGACAGCTGCAAGGTGCGCACCTGGCGCCGGTTGGTCACCTGCACGTAGACGCCGGCCGCGACGACGACGGCCACGAGGCCGGCGCGCAGCGCCGCCGGCAGCCTCGCGCGCAGCCGCACGTCCCAGCCGCGCTGCCAGGCGAGCGGCATGGCGAGCGCGGACACGATCAGGCAGGTCGGCCACGGCAGTCGGAACGGGAAATCGACCGTCTGCATCGCCGCCACGGCGGCGAGCGCCGCAGCCGACCCGAGCGAGACCACGCTGCGCCACGAGTCCTCCCCACGTCGCCACGCCCCGAGCGTTCCGGTGTAGAAGAAGACGAAGATCGCCGCGAACGCTACGAGCCCGACAACGCCGGCGTCAATGAGGGCGGACATGTACATACTGTGTACCCGGCCCGGGTTCCGCATGATAAAGCGGGGGTTGTTGATGAAGACGGGCGCGTGTTTTTCCATCACGAGCCGCCTCCCCTTTGTCAGGAGGCTCACCGTGCCCGGATCGGCGTCCGCGGGCGGGAACAACGTGACTCGCCTCGGCGCGGGCTGCCTCATGAGTCGCGCGAACGCGTCTGGATCGGGCACCATCACCTGCTCGAAGCGCGACGGCCCCGGCAGCACCTGCGAGATGTACTTGTTCGAGTAAGCCATGAAGTTGTCGGCGCCGAACCCCAGCAGCGGCCGCGCCCGCACCATCCGGGGCACGGTATCCCAGAGAATCTGTCGCGACCGCCCGCCGGTGCGCGCCTCCTTCGGCGGGATGATGTAGCTGCCCGCGAGCGCCTTGATCGCGAAGAAGCCGACCAGCACCACGGCAAGCGCACCGCCGAGCGCGGCCGCAGTCGCCGGCCGGTAGCGTGCCGGCTTCTTCACGTAGAGGAGCAGCGCAAAAACGGCCATTCCGATAATGAAACCGCTGTAGCCCGCCCACGAGTTCGTGAACAGCAACAGAGCGAACCCGAGCACGACGGCGATCGCCGTGCCCGCGAACGGCCAGAGCCACACCGTCGCCACGAGACCGACCGTGCCGGCAAGCGTCCACGTGATGGCGAGGTCGGCGTGTGTCTTCAGGTTCTTCCGGGCACGGTGATAGCGTTTAGCCAGCGCCGCGTCGTCCGTCGGCACAGTCCCGCGCGACGCGACCTCTTGCCGCGTCTCGCGGTCCACTTGGCCGAAGCGCTTGCTCGCGTCGGACGCGAGCCCCAGGAGCACCGCCATCACAAGGGCCCACACGACCGCGCCCGCGAGCAGCCCCCGCGCCATCCGAGGCCGCTTGTGCAGCACGAGCCACGCGAGCCCGACCGGCACGAGCACGACCAAGCTCCCCGCCAGGAAGTTCGGGTTGCCGGTAACCGACGTGGCCCGGACGCCGAAGTCTTTCTCCCAGGCGACCCTGTCCGGATCGATCGACGTGCCGATGAACTGGACCACGTATCCCCGGGCGTCCACCGCCTCGATCCCAAGCACGTGCCACAGGTAGTGCACCACGCCGATCACGGCGAAGATCGCCAGCATCGTCATCATCGTCCGCACGAGCAGGCGCTGGTGGCGCTCGTCGGCGAACAGGTTCTTCACGACGATGAAGAAGACGACCCCCGCGAGCATCTCCTTGAGACGCCGCGCCGGGTCGAATCGGTAGGGAACCAACAACGACGCGATGAGCGCGACAACGAAGAAGCCGACAAGCGCCACGTCGACGCGGTGGACGCGCACGCGCGGCACTGCGCCGAGCGCCACCGCGGCGAGCCACAGCATCGCCACGGCCGTCGCGAGCGCCTGAACGCAGTTCCATTGGAACAGGCTGTTCTCGCTGTCGAGCCCGGCGCCCTGCATGTATGAGAGTGTTGGCGAGACAAGCAGCAGCGCCGGCAGCCCGACGAGGCAGACGACGCGCGCCGCCACGAGCAGCACATCGCCGACGCCGACCGGCGCGCGCGCGCCGGCCGCTCTGGCCGACACGGCTCGTGCGGTGGGCCGCGGCCGGTGCTTCTTGCGTTTCCGTTTGCTCATGTGCCGAGCACCCCGACGATCTCGTGCAGCCAGCGCGCGGCCGCCTCGAGCTCGACGAGGTCGATGCTCTCCTGCTTCGTGTGCGGGTTCGTGTACCCGAGACCGAGAACGACGGACGTGATCCCGTGGCCGTTGAACACGTTCGCGTCGCTGCCGCCGCCGCTGTGTAGGTAGTTGGCGCGGCGCCCCACGGCACGCGCCCCGCGCGCGGCGGCGCGCACCAGGGGGTGTCTCTTCGGCACGTTGAACGTAGTAAACGCCCGCGTGGTTTCGATCTGTGTCTCGGCGCCCGCGGCCTCGGCCGCACGCAGGAAGCACCCCTTCATGTGCGCGACCCAGCGCGACAGCTTCTCCTCGGAGAAGCTGCGCGCCTCGCCCTGCACCAGCGCCTCGTCCGGGACGATGTTCGTGGCGGTGCCGCCCTCGATGACGCCGATGTTCGCCGTGGTTTCTTCGTCGAGCCGCCCCTGACGCAGCCGCGCGATCGCCTTGGCGGCGACCGCGATCGCGTTGATGCCCTTCTCCGGCTCGATGCCCGCGTGCGCCTTCCGGCCCCGGACACGCACCTCGACCCGGTCCGACGACGGCGCCGCCGTCACGATGCTGCCCACGCGCGTGCTGCTGTCGAGCACGAGCCCGAGCCGGCCCTCGATCAGCTCGTAGTCGAGGTGCTCGACACCGAGCAGGCCGACCTCCTCAGCCACCGAGAAGACGAACTCGAGCACGCTGTAGCGGCGCCGCCGACGCGCGAGCGACCGCGCCGTCTCGATCATCACCGCGACGCCGGCCTTGTCGTCGGCGCCCAGCACGGTCGAGCCGTCGGTCCGGACCACCGTGCCTCGCCGCTCGAGGCGGATCCGGGGCGTCGGCTCGACCGTGTCCATGTGCGACAGCAGGACGAGTCCGGGCGCGCTCGGGTGTGTGCCGCGGAGCCGGAAGATGAGGTTGTTCGCGTTGCCGCCGATCGCCTTGCCGGCGCGATCCTCGAACCGTTCGTCGGCCACGTCGCGCAGCGCGGCCTTGACGTACGCGGCGACCGGCTTCTCGCGACGCGACGGGGCGTTGATGCGGAGCAGTTCCAGGAAGGTTCGATGCAGTCTCCGCGTGTTCATGCAGCCCCCGTGATCGGTCCGCGAGCCATCGTCGGGAGATGCATACACGAAAGGGGCTACGAGCGCAACCGGCCCGTAGCCCCGCAGAATGCGTTTAGCTGCTTCTCTTTTTTGTCAGACAGCTCGACCGGGAGTCGGTCCTAAAGATCGCACACAACGGCGGGGCCCGTGCCTTGGATCCATCCGGACTTCTCCCCGGAGTAGAAATGCCCGTCTATCCCTATGTAGCACGTCCCCGTCAAGTCGACGAAGATCTGCCCGTTCGCGACAATGACCACCTGGCCCTCTGGACCGTCGCTCGTCTCGAGCTGGAGCCGCGGGTGAACGTATGAGCTATTGCCAGAGGGCGACGAGCCATCGATCGTGCCGCGCCAGGTACGCCTCATGTTGTCGTAGCCCTGGAGTGTCCCGCCCGTCTGGAAGACCGTCAGCGTGATGAACCGGTCGTCGATCTGGTTCGTGATGTCGTAGGTCCCCGTCATGTCGGCCATCCGGGGGTCGACGTTGGCGAAGCTCAGGTTCTCGCTCCAGGTGTTCTCGGACTCCGGCGTGCATCCCCCCACCAGGAACAGACCCGCGACGCCGGTCAGGCAGATCGCTGCAAGCAACCTATACATTGTCTCCTCCGTTTCCTCTCTGGTACGTGGCGCGTGTTCCCTCCGCTTCTCAGTATCCCTTCATTTACCTGGCGCGAGGCGGCCCGTCAAGGCAATTCTTCCGAAGGTGCCCACGCGCTGCCGCAGTGCCGACGGAGCCCCCTTGCGCCCTCGCCCAGGTCTGACTTGCACGCCATGCACCCGCCGCCGATCTAGCCCGCGTTTCTCACAACGCATGCACGTGGTGTCGTTCCGTGTGAGCCGCGTAGCGGCGATTGGCAGTAGCCTCGGGCGCCAGCCCGTGGGAAGCGGAATCGAAAAACACCCGGAGCCCCGTCAGGGGTGATTGAACACGCGAGATCGATCGCCCCTGACGGGGCTCCGGTCCTCTTGGAGGCCCCTTCATTGCACGGGCCTGCCGGCCTGTTGAAAAAGGCGCTCTATGTAAGCCCTTTGGGCTATGTGGTGGTGTTGTGTTCCCTCCCGACCCAGGGCGTTGCCCTGGGCTGTGCTATGAAGCCCCTTCGGGGCAACGCGCAAGAGACTGATATCCCACTTTTTCAACAGGCCCTTGCGCCCGAGGCTACTCCCAGACGCCCCTGGCGGGGCTTGCCGTTGTGCGCTGGCGCGAGTTCAAGCCGATTCGACTGCTTGCCCTGAGACCTCCCTCCTCGTCGCATCTGACACCGTGTTTGGAGGAGCCCACGTGGTGCCTGCGCCAGAATCGCTTCTCGTACAGGCGGTTCCATTGCACCGAGCAGGCCGGCGCGCTCGACCTGCGAGAAACGCGAGCTAGGAGTGCCCCCTGCACAGATTCGTGGCTGCTCTTCAATCCGCGGACGGGTGTTGAGGCAGGGTCTGCATCGGCCGAGCAAGTGGCATACGCATCCTGCCGATGATTCACGGGCGGGACGCCCGTGCCACTCGGGCGTCGGGTTTCTTTGCCCCGGCAGGGCTCTGTGATAGACTAATAGGTGGGTTTGTCGGAGCAACCAGAGGGAGCGACAGGGTGTCTTGATGGAGTTGTTGGTTGCCACACGGAACCGGAACAAGATCCGGGAGATCGAGGCCCTGCTGGCGGATACCGAGCTCAAGGTCAGGTCGTATCGCGATTTCCCCGGCGCGCCCGAGGTGCCGGAGACCGGGCAGACGTTCGCCGAGAACGCGACGACGAAGGCGGTGACACTCGCCAGGCACACGGGGCTCTTGACGATCGCCGACGACTCGGGCCTCGAGGTCGATGCCCTCGACGGCCGGCCCGGCGTGATGTCGGCCCGCTACGCGGGGCCGAACGCGACCGACGCGGAGAACAACGAGAAGCTGCTCGGCGAGCTCGAGGGCGTGCCCGAGCCGCAACGCACGGCGCGCTTCCGCTGCGCCATCGCGCTCGCCACGCCCGAGGGGCTGATCGGCGTCGCCGAGGGCGTGTGCGACGGCCGCATCGCTGCGGAGCCGCGCGGCAACGAGGGCTTCGGCTACGACCCGATATTCGTCAAGGACGATATGGTCAAAACGTTTGCCGAGCTGCCGCTCGAGATCAAGAACCGCGTGAGCCACCGCGGCCGCGCGCTCGAGAAGGCACTCATGGTGCTCGAGGACTACCTGATGACGCGACACAACAGGCCGCCCGAACCCCGGGCGGGAGGAGAGCCATGAGCACGCGCCGGATCGCGCTGCTCGGCTCGACCGGCTCGATCGGCGTAAGCACCTGCGAGGTGGTTCGCGCGCTCGGCGGGCGGGTCGAGATCGTCGCGCTGGCGACCGGCGCGAACGTCGAGGCGCTGGCGGCGCAGGCGCGGATGTTCAACCCTCGCCTCGTCGCCGTGGCCGACGAGGGCCGGGCCGCCGAGCTTCGGGCCATGCTGCCCGGCGTCGAGGTGGCCGCGGGCGCCGACGGCCTGAACCGGGTCGCCTGCCTCGACGAGGCCGACATGGTCGTCTCGGCGATCGTTGGCGCCGCCGGCATCGTGCCCACGGTCGAGGCGATCCGCGCGCGCAAGGACGTGGCGCTCGCGAACAAGGAAACGCTCGTGGCTGCCGGGTCCGTGGTCATGGACCTGGTGAGCGCGTATGACGTTGCGCTCATTCCCGTCGACAGCGAGCACAGCGCCGTGTTCCAGTGTCTCCAGGGCAACGACCGAGGCAGCGTGCGGCGCATCGTGCTCACGGCCTCGGGCGGGCCGTTCATCGACGTCGAGCCGGAGGTGCTCGGCGGCGTCACCGTCGAGCAGGCGCTTTCGCATCCCACCTGGGCGATGGGCGAGAAGATCAGCATCGACTCGGCGACGATGATGAACAAGGGGCTCGAGGTAATCGAGGCGATGCGGCTCTTCGCCCTGCGGCCCGAGCAGATCGACGTCGTTGTGCACCGCCAGAGCCTCGTGCACTCGATGGTCGAGTTTGTCGACGGGTCGATCCTGGCGCAACTGGGCGAGCCCGACATGAAAGGCCCGATTCAGTACGCGCTCACCTGGCCCGAGCGCGTCGAGCGGCCCGTCGAGCCGTTCGACCTTGCCGCGCAGCGCGAGTGGACCTTCGAGCCGCCCGACCTCGAGCGGTTCCCCTGCCTGGCGCTCGCCTACGAGGCGGCGCATGCGGGCGGCACGATGCCCACGGTGCTCAACGCGGCCAACGAGGTCGCCGTCGACCAATTCCTGGCGGGTGAGATCGCGTTCACCCAGATCCCCGAGCTGATAGGCCGCAGCATGAAGGCCCATACCGTGAACCCGAACCCCGACATCGGCGACATCCTGCGCGTCGATGCCGAGGTGCGCAAGGAGCTTCAGTCCGTCGCATGATCATTCTGGCAGCTACCTTTCTTGGGACGCTCGAGCTCATCGGGCTGATCGTCGCCGCCGTCGTCGCGCTCGGCATTGTCGTGTTCGTCCACGAGTGGGGCCATTTCATGGCCGGCCGGTGGGTCGGCATCCGGGCCGAGGCGTTCAGCATCGGCTTCGGGCCGGTTGTCTGGCGCAAGCAAGTCGGCGAGACCGAGTACCGCTTGAGCGCTATCCTGTTCGGCGGCTACGTCAAGTTCGCCGGCATGGAGGGGACCGCCGACAAGACGCCCCAGGAGATCGAGCGCGGCTTCTTCGCCGTCTCACCTCCGCGGCGCATCCTGGCCGCCTTTTCCGGCCCGTTCATGAATGCCGTCATGGCGTTTGTGCTGTTCCTGCTGCTGTGGGGCACCGGCCGCAAGGTGCCCGAGGGCCGGGCGACGACCATGATCGGCGCCGTCGCGCAGGGATCGACGGCCGAGGAGGCCGGCCTCCAGCGTGGCGACCGTATTGTGAGCATCTCGGGCCACCTGGTCGACGACTGGCACGACGTTCTGATGGGCGTGGCCGTTGGTGGCGAGGTGCTCGAGATGGCCGTCGAGCGCGATGGCCAGATCGTCCATACGATGGTGCGGCCGAAGGAAGACCCGGAAGCCGGTGCGCGCGTGCTGCCCATCATCCCACGCCAGCGGATGAGTGTCTACCGCGTGCCCAGCAACACCGAGGCCGCCCGGATGGGGCTTCGGCAGGGCGACACGCTGGTGAGCCTCAACGGCGAGCCGGTCCTGGACGGCGCGGGCGGATGGCAGACGAGGCTCCGAGCGCAGGAGGGGAAGCCGATCACGATCGAGGTCCAGCGCGACGGCGAGCGCGTGACGCTTTCGGGCACGATGCCCACGGGCACGAAGGACCAGCCGCCCACGCTCGGGATCGTCATGGCGCCCGTGTTCGCCTGGATCTACCAGGCGCCGCACGAGGCGGTCTCCGAGATCCTCGGCGACGTGTGGCAGATCCTCAAGGGGCTTGTCACGCGCCGCGTCAAGGCGAAGGGCTTAGCCGGCCCTGTCGGCATCGTGAGTCTCTTCATCTACTCGCTGCAGGTCTCGTTCACCTCGTTTCTGTGGTTCGCGGCGCTTATCAGCCTGAACCTGGCGATCATCAACCTGCTGCCGATCCCCGTCGTGGACGGTGGGCACATCATGTTCAGCCTCATCGAGGCCGTGCGCCGAAAGCCGGTGCGCGAGAAGACGCTGGCGATCATCACGAACGTGTTCGCCGCGCTCATCATCCTGTTCTTCGCCTACGTGACGTTCCACGACGTGATGCGCCTGTTCCCGTCTCGCGGCAAGGAGATGCCGCCCGCCGAGGAAGAGGCTGCGCCCGAACAGGCCGCACCCGAGCCGGCCGCGCCCGAGCCGGGCGGCCCGGAGACCGGCCCAACCGAGTAGCACTCGGCCCGCGGCCCGAATTGTCTTGAGGGCCTTGCTCACGCGGCGATAGAGTTGTTCCGATCAATAGGCGTGGTTGGCTCGCGCACATCGAGGTCTGAAAGGAGAGGGTCATGAAGCGCACGTGTCTCGTTTTGACCTGTCTTGCCGTTGCGACCGTTCTTGTTGGACCGGCACAGAGCGCGGAGACCTTTGCGCGCTACGTGCCCGACGGTGCCGTCCTCTACGCGACGACCCAGAACCTCGAGGGCGTGTGGCGCGGCATCGAGCAGTCCAACTTCTGGAACACGTTCACGCACCTGACGATCTGGGAGGGGGCGGATTTCGGCTGGTACGAGGAGTTCCGCAACGAGTTCGCCGAGAACGTCGGCTTCGAGTTCAGCACCGAAAACCTGATGGCCGTCCTCGGCAAGGAGTTCGCCGTCGCGCTCTACATCGAGCCCGCGGCGGCGGGTCAGGGCGGCCCGACGATCGAGCTGCTCTGCCTCGCGCAGATGAACCCGCCCGACCTCGTCGAGGACATAGTGGCCAAGCTGCTCGAGCAGGCTAAGGAGGAAGGCGGCGAGGCTATCATCTCGTCAGTCGAGCACGCCGGCACCACGGTGCGAACGATCAGGGCCGAGGACGACGACCCGGCGATCCAGCTTCGGCTCGCGATGAAGGACGGCGTCCTGATCGTCGGGCTCGCCAACACCGTGCCGCGCATTGAGGCGTGCCTCGACTGCATGGCGGGCATGGGCATGTCGCTCGCCGAGTCGGACGCGTTCGCCAAGCTGACCAGAATGGCGCATCAGGATCGCGGCGCCTTCTTCGGCGAGATGTACTTCAGCATGACGTCCCTTCAGCCGGTGATCGCCCAGCTCGCGGGCGAGGAGCCCGAGTTCGTTCCGCTCGCCAACTTGTTCGAGATGCTCGTCGGCACGGCCGAGGCGATGGTCATGACGACGCACCTCGACCGCGGCCTGCGCATAAAGGCGGCCATGGCGCCCGGCGCCCAGATGAGCGAGATGATGGCCCTGATGCGCAAGGCGGCGCCATCGGCCGGCACGCACATGAAATACGTCGTGCCCGACGCGCTCATCTACTACGGCGCCAACAGCATGCCGCCGCTCGGCGAGCTGTGGCCGCACATGATGGAGATGTGGTCCAGGGTCGGCATGGACCAGTACATCCAGGACGGGATCGAGCAGATCGAGCTCGCGCTCGGAATCGATTTCGAGGCCGATTTCCTCGACAACCTCGGCACCGAGATGGCCTTCGTGCTCGAGGGAGTCGACATGGAAGCCGGGCCGTTCCCGTTCCCGAAGCTGACCTTCCTGGTCCAGGTCAACGACCGGGCGACGGCCCAGGCGCTCATCGACAAGCTCGTCGGCCTGCTCGAGGAGGCGGTACCGCCCGAGACCGAGCTCGCCGTGACGAACCTGACGCACCAGGGCGCCGAGCTCAAGGTGGTCGGCATCCCGATGCCGTTCCTCCAGATCGAGCTGACGCCGACGATCGGCATCACGGAGAACTTCCTGTTCATCAGCAGCGGCGAGGAATATGCCAAGGCGACGCTGAACGCGGCCAAGGGGGGCGTCAGCCTTCTGAACTCGCCCTTGTACCGCTCGCTCGGCATCCCGGATAAGACCAACGGCCTGGTGCTGGTCAACATGGAGGAGCTGCTCAAGGTCGCCCGCCAAGTGACCGACTGGGTCGTGACCATGGCCGAGATGCAGGGCAGGGGTGACGAGGCCAAAGAGCAGGTTGACGGAGCCGTCCTACCGCTGCTAGATTGCCTCGGTGTCCTCAAGGCGGTCGCCGCCTATGGGCTCTACACGCCGGAAGAAGCGGTCGCCGTCTACGTGATCCGGGTCGAGGACGTTCCGGTCGAGTGAGCCGCGCCCCAAGGGGCCGGAATCGAAGCAGGAATGGCGGAATTGGCAGACGCGCTAGGTTGAGGGCCTAGTGGGGTTGATTACCCCATGGGGGTTCAAATCCCCCTTCCTGCATGCTCCTGCCGCCTGTCCCGCAGCCTTCCGCGTTCACTGGGGCTGCTGCACCTGTTCCAAGCCCTGAGATAGCCGAAGCGTCGAGGGAGAGAGCCACTCGTGATCCACGGCATCGGCATCGACATCGTCCAACTCGCCCGCATCCGGGACGCCCTTGCCCGATACGGCCGGCGCTTCCTTGATCGCATCTTCTGTCCCGCCGAGGTCGAGTACTGCGATGCGCAAGGTCAAGAGCGCGTCGTGTGCTTCGCAGTCCGCTTCGCCGCCAAGGAAGCCGTATTCAAGGCGTTCGGCGAGGAGTTAGCTGACACGCTCAGTTGGCACGACTTCGAGGTCGAGACCGACGCCCCGGGCGTGCCGGCCCTCAAGCTGTCCGAGCGCGCCGCCGCCGTCTCCGACCGGCTCGGCATTACGCGCATCGCCCTGTCGCTCTCGACCACCGCCGCAAGCGCCTCCGCCATCGTCGTTGCCGAGAGGTAGCTCTCGTGTGACAACGCCGCCGTTGCCGGCCTCGATGAGCCGCGCAGCGGCGTCTGGTAGTAGCCTCGGGCGCAAGCCCGTGGGACAAGACGCCGCGCAACACCCTGAGCCCCTTCAGGGGCGATTGATGCCACTGGCTCGACGAACATCCCTCAACCGCCCCTGACGGGGCTCGGGACTCCTCATTTCGCGCTTCGTCCACGGGCTTGCGCCTGTCCGACGCGAAGCGTCGGCGGCTACTCCCAGTCGCCCCTGACGGGGCTTGGAAAGGTTGCCAAGAGGGGTTCCTACCTCCGCGAGAGGCATTCCTCGTCTACGAAATGAGCGTGTGCTCGACGGTGGCGCCGTCGGCAACCTGTGCGCCGGGGAAGACGAGCGCGTGGCGGACGGTGCAGCGGGCGCCGATGCGGCAGCCGCGCATGAGGTGCGCGTTCGGGCCGATCGTGCTGCCGGGGCCGAGGGCAACATCGTCGTCGACGATGCAGGGCGGCGCGAATGTCACGTACCGTTGTGGCGCCGGCGGCGGCGATGGGGTTTGGGCAAAGAAGCGCTCGTTGAGGGCGAGGAGGTCGTCGGCCGAGGTAAGCGTCGTGCGTCCGGAGAGCTCGAACCACTCGACGCGTGCGCCGTCGTCGATGAACGCCTGCATCGCATCCTGGAACTCGAGCTCGCCGCGCGGCGATTCGGTCACGGCGTCGAGGTAGCCGAAGATCCGTGGGGAGAACGCGTACAAACACGGCCCGGCGAACGGCGAGGCGATCTGGCTGGGCCTCGGCTTCTCGACGACGCGCACGACGCGGCCCGACCCGTGGTCGGGGTCCCCATTGACCACGACGTTGGACGAGGCCGTCATCTTCTCGGGCGGCACGCGGATTACCGCCATCGTGCCGTCAGCGCGGCTCGCGAGATGCTGGGTGACGAGGCCGGCGAGCTGCTCTTGCACGAAGATGTTGTCGCAGGCGCCGATCAGGACGTGCTCGTCGAGTTTTTCACGGCCGGGGACCTGCATAAGCGCATCGGCCGAGCCGCGCTGTTCGGGTTGGTAGCCGAACGCGACGCCGTAGCCGTGCTCGCGGGCGTGCGCCTCGACGAGCGGGACGATGTCGTGCTCGGGTGAGCGGGCGATGACGGCGATCCGATCGACGCCGGCGGCGCGGAACTGCTCGATGACGCGCACGATGATGGGCACGCCAGCAATCGGCAGCGCCGCTTTGCTCACGACGTCGGAGTAGGGCCGAAGGCGCGTGCCGAGTCCGGCGGCAAGCACGAGGCCGAGCACGGGCTATGCCTCGACCTTGACCCGCGGGCCGCGCTTGACGATCTGCACGGTGAAGAACTTCGCGCGGAACATCCCCTGGCACCGGGCCACGTCGCGTACGGCCTCGAGCACGTGGTCGGCCTCGCCCGGCCGCGGCAGCACGAGGACCGAGCCGCCGCCGCCGGCCCCGCTCAGCTTGGCGCCGAGCGCGCCGGCCTCGGACGCCGCTTCGATCAGCGTGTTGTTCGCCTTGCCGGCGCCCCACTCGAAGCCGCAGTCGCGCATGATCCCGTCGATGAGCGTGTGGTTCTCGTTCATGAGCGCGCCAAACTCGTCGAGGTTGCCGCGCAGCAGGCACACCTTGCCCTGGCGTGCCGTCTCGCCGATCGCCCGGAAGCGATCGAGGATCGACGAGGTGAAGGCGGAAGGACCGGCGGAAGGGCCGTGCGACCCGTTCTGCGCGCGCTCCCAGTCGACGAGGTAGCGGTCCCGCATCACCGAGTGGACGCCGCCCGAGTTGCGGCTCACGCCGCTGAAGCCGACGATGAACGTGAGCGGCGCGACGAACGCGTCGAGCCGCTCGTAGGTGGCGAGCGGCTCCTCGCCCATTGGCCGGTGCTCGAGCTTGTCGCGGTAGTCGATGTAGGCCAGCCCGCCGAGCTGCGGCACGTAGCGGTCGGAGAACCCGCAGGTCACGCCCATCTCGAGCTCTTCGATCCGCTGCGTCAGCTCGGCGATCGCGTAGTCGTGCAGCATGCGGCAGTCGATGCCGTAGTGGGCCCGGAGCGCATTGAGCAGCGCCAGCACGAGGACCGACGAGCCGCCGAGGCCGCTCTGCTTCGGCACCTTGGTCCAGAGCGACATCCGCACCGGGTGCTGCTCGAGGAGCTGCCGCATCGGCTCGTGGAACGTGATCAGCCCGCGGAGCGTGGCGACGAAGACGGCGTATCCGTCGTGGTGCCAGTCATAGATTTCGTCGAGCACTGGCACCTCAATGCATTTGCGGACCGCACTCATACCGGGGCCGTTGACGTAGCGGAACGTCAGCCGCTCGGACGGCTCGATCACGGCGCCGCCGTAGATGTTGACGGCGCCGCTGATCGTGTAGAAGTCTCCCTCGTTGCCGTCGGTGGGGTTGCCGAGGATGTTGACCCGGGCCGGCATCGTGACGCGGGTGATCAATGGAGCGCTCCTTCGCTCGGGGTGCCGAGAACGATCAGCTCGAGCTCGAGCCGCACGCCGAACTTGGCCTCGACACGGTCGCGCACGAGCTCGATGAGTGCCGTGACGTCGCCGTACGTGGCGTCGCCGCGATTGACGATGAAGTTGGCGTGCACGGTCGACACTTCGGCGCCGCCGACGCGCAGCCCTTTGCAGCCCGTGGCGTCGATCAGGCGTCCGGCCGCGTCGTCCGGCGGGTTCTTGAACACGCAGCCGGCGTTCGGGCGCGCGTGCGGCTGCGTCTCGGCCCGCCAGCCGCGGTACTCACCCATGCGCTGCTCGATCTCGGCCGGGTCGCCGTGCTCGAGCCGGAACGTCGCGCCGGCGATCGCCGCGGCGCGGCCCGGAAGATTGCTCGTGCGGTAGCCGAACTCGCACTCGTCGCGCCCGAGCGTGCGCAGCGCGCCGTCCGGCTCGATGAGATCGACCTGGTCGACGAACGTGCCGGTCTCGCTGCCGTGGCAGCCGGCGTTCATCACGAGCGCGCCCCCGACGGTGCCCGGAATGCCGACGCCGAACTCGAGCCCGGTGAGCGAATGGTCAACCGCGACCTGCGCCGCCTGCCCCAGCGGCAGGCCCGCGCCCGCGACCAGCGCGGTGCCGTCGACACGCGCGGTTCGGATCTCAACCCGCACGACGAGACCGCGCAGCCCGTCGGGGGGCACGAGCAGATTCGAGCCGTGGCCCATGACGAACAGAGGCAGCGCGCGCTCGGCGGTGAACGCCGCCGCCGTGCGCAGCAGCTCGACGTCGCGCGCGATCACGAACACGTCGGCCGGCCCGCCGATCCGGTAGAGCGTCTGTGCGCGCATCGGTTCGTCGAAGCGGACCGCGTTGCCGAACGCGGCGGTCGCTTCGGTTCGGACCTGGTCGAGCGCAAGCCTCATTATGCGAGCTCCTCGGCCCTGATCTTGTCGAGGATGCCGTTGACGAACTTGCCCGACTCGGCCGTCGAGAAGCGTTTGGCGATATCGACCGCTTCGTTGATCGACACGACGGGCGGAATCTCCTCGTCGTAGAGCATCTCGTACAGCGCCACCCTCAAGCAGGTGCAATCGATCAGCGCGATTCGGTCCAACTCCCAGTTGAGCGTGTACCGGCGGATCAGCGCGTCGATCGTGTCGAGGTGCTCGATCGTACCGCGCACGAGCTTCGCGGTAAAGGCGCGCTGCGACCCGTCGGCCGCGTTCATCGCCCAGAACTGCTCCAGGTTCTCCTCGAGGCTGCCCGGGTTGAGCTCGAAGCTGTAAAGGAACTGCATCGCGAGCTCGCGAGCGTGGCGCCTACTGCCCATCGGTCTCGCTCCACGCGCACTGTGTGCCGGCAGCATAGCGGCGCGCTCGCGCGGCGGCAAGCCAAAAGCACTTCCCGGCCCACGTGATTCGGGCTATAGTCGCGCGCGAGGCGAAGCGGCAACGAGGAGGGAGTCGATTGCACGCGGATCCGGTCAACCCGAAACGCACCCTGCACGACGGCCGCGACGACGGCCTCGAGCCGCTCGAGCCGCTCGATCTCGGGCAGGTCGGAAGCTGCTCGGAGCTCGTGCGCGGCATGGCCAAGACCGCCTTCGGCGGCCGGCGGCTCGGCGAGGCGCTCGACGTGCTGCTCGAGATGGTCCGCGACGAGGCGTGCCTGGTCGTCGGCACCTTCTCGGGCGCGATGACGGTCGCCAAGATGGGCAAAGTGCTGTCCGACATGATCGACCGCGGCATGCTCGACGTGGTGATCGCCACCGGCGCGCTGGTGACCCACGGGCTGACCGAGGCGGCCGGTCTCGTGCACTACAAGCACGAGCCGGGCATGAAGGACGCCGAGCTGTTCAAGAAAGGCTACAACCGCGTCTACGACACGCTCGAGATGGAGCAGAACCTCACCGAGGTTTACCTGCTCATGAAGGAAGCCATCGGGGATCTCGATAGCGAGACACCCTGGTCGTCGGAGACGATCTGCCGCGCGATCGGCAAGCACCTGGCCGACACGACCAATGAGCCCGGCATCCTCAAGAGCGCCTATCTGAAAGACGTGCCCTTCTTCATCCCGGCGTTCACCGACTGCGAGCTCGGCCTCGACCTGGCCTCCTACGTCATCATGCGCCGCCACGACCGGACGAACGCGACCGATCCCGAGAAGCTGTTTGTGAGTGAGCCCAGCTTCAACCCGTTCAAGGACCTCAACAGCTACACGCGCCGCATCGTCTCGGCCGAGCGGCTCGGCATCTTCACCATCGGCGGCGGCGTGCCGCGCAACTGGGCGCAGCAGGTCGGGCCGTACGTCGATTTCCTCAACTCGCGCCTCGAGCTCGAGCTCACGCCGCCGCGGTTCCAGTACGGCGTGCGCATCTGCCCCGAGCCGGCCCATTGGGGCGGCCTGAGCGGCTGCACCTACTCCGAGGGCGTCTCGTGGGGCAAGTTCGTCCCGACAAGCCAGGGCGGCCGCTACGCCGAGGTCTACGCCGACGCCACGATCGCCTGGCCGATCCTGATCAAAGCCGCCCTCGAGGAGCTGGGCTAGGCAGGTCTCGATGCCCGTCGAGTCGAAAGACGCCTCGCACGCGATCAGCACGCTGAATGAGGGGCCGCTGCATGCGGCGCTCAAGGCGTGGTATGCGCGACCGGACGATGCGCTCGAGGTGCTCGTCGACGGCTACCTCATCGACGTCGTCCGGGACGAGACGCTGATCGAGATCCAGACGGGCGGCTTCTCACCGCTCAAGCGCAAGCTCGCCAGGCTTGTCGAGGCGCACTGCGTCCGCCTCGTCTGCCCCATTGCGCGCGAGAAGTGGATCGTGCGCATGAAGGGGCGCGGCAAGAAGGTGCTGGGCAGGCGCAGGTCGCCCAAACACGGCGGCGTCGAGAATGTCTTCGAAGAGCTCGTCGCATTGGCGGCGCTGTGCGCGCACCCGAACTTCTCGGTCGAGGTGCTGCTGACGCAGGAGGAAGAAGTCCGCCGACAGTATCCCGATCGCGCGTGGCGGCGCAGGGGCTGGGTGACCGAGGAGCGGCGACTGCTCGACGTCGTCGAGAGCCGGGTGTTCGAGACGCCGGCCGATTTCGCCGCCCTGCTGCCCGACGCGCTCGCCGAGCCGTTCGACACCGCCGGCCTGGCTCACGCGCTTGACTGCCCGCGCTGGCTCGCGCAGAAGGCCGCTTACTGCCTGCGCGAGATGGGCGTCCTCGAGCCGGTCAGCAAGCGCGGCAACGCCGTCCTCTACGCCCGACGCGCTTCCTGAGACGCTTCCCTGTCAAGTCCCGACGGAACAGCGTGTGCGCGGTCGCTGTCTCAACACGTGGCCTCCGATCCGCACTTGACGGTCCGTGTGCGCCGAGGCGATATGCATGGGCAAGGAGAACGCATCATGAGGGAGAGCAAGCTTGGTGGCCGCGGCTTCTGGCGGTCGGCGTTTCTCGTCGCGGCGCTCTGCGGGCTGTGCTTCCCGCAGGCCCGGGCTGCTTCGGCGTCGGACGTGGTCATAATCAAAGACGTCCCGCACGTGCTGCAGAAGCCCGACTTCTGCGGCGAGGCCTGCATCGCGATGGCTCTGCAGAAGCTCGGCTATGACGTCACCCAGGACCAGGTGTTCAACATCGCCGGCGTCGACCCGATGCTCGCCCGTGGCTGCGTCACGCGCGAGATGGTGGCGGTCCTCAAGAGGATTGGATTCCGACCCGGCACGGTCTGGTACAAGATCAACCCGAGGCAAGCCGACGTCGGCCTGGCGTCGCAGTGGCGGGCATTGGAGACCGACCTGCGGCGAGGAATCCCGTCGATCATCTGCATGCGCACCAGCGACGAGCGCGGTGCCGCCGAGCACTTCCGCCTCATCCTCGGCTACGACGCCGGCTCCGACGAGGTGATCTACCACGAGCCGGCGCGCGAGAACGGCCGTTCCTCTCGGAACGGCTTAGGCGACGCTACTGCGTCGCCCGGCGCCTACCGGCGCATGAAGCGCGCGACGTTCCTCGATCTCTGGCCGCTCAAGTACAAGCCGACCGAGTGGTTCGTCATCCGCATGCGGCTCGAGGCGGGGCGGCTGTCCGTCGCGACGCCGGCCGCCGGGTTGACGCGAGCCGATTTCGCCCAGCACATGATGGACCTCAAGTCGCGCGTACCGAGAGGCTTCATCGTCGTCGTACAGGCGCCGTTCGTCGTGATCGGCGACGAGGCGCCCGCCGTCGTGCGGCGCCGCGCCGACAAGACGGTCAAGTGGTTCTGCGACAAGGTTCGCGCGTTGTATTTCACAAAGGATCCGCCGGCCATCTACGACATCTGGCTGTTCCGCGACAAGGCAAGCTACCGCAAGTACGCCAAGGAGCTCTTCGACGACGAGCCCAGCACGCCGTTCGGGTACTTCTCGCGGGCCAACGGCGCGCTCGTGATGAACATCGGCACCGGCGGCGGCACGCTGTGCCACGAGATCGTCCACGCGTTCGTGGCGTCGAACTTCCCCGACTGCCCGGCGTGGTTCAACGAGGGGCTCGCCTCGCTCTACGAGCAATGCGCCGAACGCAGCGGGCGCGTCGTCGGTCTGACCAACTGGCGGCTTGCGGGCCTCAAGAAGGAAATCCGCGCCGGCACCTTGCCGTCGTTCAAGGACCTGCTCACCACCACGACGCACCAGTTCTACAACGCGAGCGGCGGCAACAACTACGCCCAGGCGCGCTACCTGTGCTACTACCTGCAGCAGCGCGGCCTGCTCGTGAAGTACTACCACGCCTTCGTCAAGAACGCCGAAGTCGATCCCTCCGGCTACGAGACGCTCAAGCAGCTCCTGTCCATCGCCGCCGACGACGGCATGACGGCCTTCCAACGCCGCTGGGAGCAGTGGGTCCTGAAGCTGCGCTTCCCGTAAGATCAGCCTCTCTCTTTTCAGGACGGCGGGCCGAGGGCGACCCGCCCTACATCCGGACAGACAGCGCTTGCGAGCAGATGTAGGGCGGGTCCCCCTGGGCCCGCCGTCCTCGCCCCAAGGTCCGGACGGGCGGCGAGGCGTTGACCCTTCCTGCGGCTTCTGTCATGCTCGGTGGCCGGAGGAGTGGCCGAGTGGTCGAAGGCGGCGGTCTTGAAAACCGCTGAACCGCAAGGTTCCGGGGGTTCGAATCCCTCCTCCTCCGCCAGGGCTTCGGAGGATTTATCCTCCTGCGTGCTTGTCTCTGCGGGCCTTTCGTAGGATGCAGCTTTCCAGACGGCGTCTTGAGCGGCGGCAATGACGAAGACGAGGAACGTGCAGAATTACCTCAAGGCCGTCTTCTTCGACCGGCCTGAGTGGATTCCCTGCAACATCGGCCTTCCGCCGGCCACGTGGATGAAGTACCGCGACGAGCTCGACGAGCTTGTCCGGGCGCATGCCGACCTTTTCCCCGATTACCGGGAAGGAGGCGACTTCGACGCTGTCGACGACCGCCGCTACGAGCCCGGCGAGTTCACGGACAACTGGGGCTGCCGGTGGCGCAACATCGAGCGCGGCCTCGACGGGATCGTCGTCGGCTCACCGCTCGAGAGCTGGGACGCGTTCGAGGGGTATCGCGCGCCCGACCCGATCCGTGAAGGCGACGGCTGGACGGCGCCGCCCGACTGGGACGCGCTCGCGCGCGAGTTCGACGAGGTCAAGGCCCGGGGCGGCCTGGCGACCGGCGGGCTCCCGCACGGGTTTATGTACATGCGGCTCTGCGACCTGCGCGGCTTCGAGAACCTGATGGTGGACATCGCCACCGACGAGCCGAGGCTCCAGCAGCTCATCGACATGGTGCTCGAGTACAACCTCGCGCAGATCGAGCGGAACCTCGACGCGGGCGCCGAGCGGATGATCCTCGGCGACGACCTCGGCCTGCAGACCGCGCTAGCGATCAGCCCCGACAAGTTCCGGCAGTACCTGAAGCCCTGCTACGCGCGCCTAGTCGGCCTGTGTTGCGAGCACGGGGCGATCGTCTACCTGCATTCGGACGGCCACGTCCTCCCGCTCATCCCCGACCTCGTCGAGGCCGGCGTCAACGTCCTCAATCCGCAGGTCCGGGCGAACACGCTCGACGGCCTCCGGGAGGCCGCCAAAGGCACGGTGTGCATTCACCTTGACCTCGACCGGCAGCTCTTCCCGTTCGCCACGCCCGACGAGATCAAGGCGCACGTTCACGAGGCGGTCGACGCACTTGGCAGCGACGATGGCGGCCTGATGCTCTACGCCGAGTGCGAGCCCGACGTCCCGCTCGGCAACATCGAGGCGCTGTGCGACGCGTTCGAGGCCGTCGGCGGCCCGTCGATCTGACGCGCGTGTGCACGACGAGCTTGATCCGATGGACGACCCTGCGGAGTTGGTGCACGCACGCGAGCTTTCCGGCAGGCGAACGGTTCTTGTCGCATGTGAGCGATTCCTCGTGCACGTGCTGCGCTTCGCAGTTGGCTACTCGCGGCCTCGGCGCACGAAACGCCGCAACGGACGGTACGCATGCCGCACGCGGGAAGGGCCGGAGGCCCGCCAAAGGCAGGTGAGCCCGACCGAACATAGTCTGGCCCGTGAGGGCCAGGATACAGGTGCACCCTTGAACAACATGAGCCCCGAAGGGGCGACGCGATCATTCTGTGTCGCCCCTTCGGGGCTCAGGACCCGTTTGGTTCGCCGGCACCCGGGGCTCACGCCCCGGGCTATGTTCCATCGGCCCTTTGGGCCTCGGGACGCGTTTGGTTGGTCGGTACCTGGGGCTCGTGGGCGTGCTCAAGTAGCCGGACGTCGGTCTGTCGCCTGTTGCCCCAAAGGGGCTTCACAGAATAGCCCAGGGCAACGCCCCGGGTTGGGAGGGAACAGAACATCACTGCATAGCCCGAAGGGCTTACATAGAGCTTTTCAGCACGCCGTTGCGGGCCGGGTCAAGTTTGGTCCGCCCTTCGGGGCTTCGTGTTGCCGTTTGCCCGGCCGGTCAGTCCTTCGGCGGTTCGATGATGCCGAGCTGCCACATGAACCAGATCGTGTCGTCGGCCATGAGGTTGAGCGACATGTCCAGTGGTCGGCCGCCGCCGTGGCCGGTCTTCTCTTGCACGTGCAACAGGATGGGGCGCTCGTTCGGGTCGCTGGCCGTTGCGGCCTGGAGCGCGGCGGCCATCTTCAGGGCGTGGCTGGGGTGCACGCGCGTGTCGCTGGCGCCCGTCGTGATCCGGACGGCCGGATAGCGCGTGCCGGACTGTACGTTGTGGTACGGCGAGTAGGCTCGCAGGTACTCGAACTGCTCCGGGTCCTCGGCCGTGCCGTATTCGCCGGCCCACACCTTGCCAATCGTCAGCTCGTGGTAGCGGAGCATGTCGGTCAGCGGCGCGCCGCAGCTTACGCAGCGGAACAGCTCGGGCCGCTGCGTGAGCGCCGCCGCCACGAGCAGCCCACCGTTGCTACCGCCGGCGATTCCAAGCCGGTCTCGGTTCGTGTACCCCTCGGCGATCAGGTATTCGGCCGCGGCGTAGAAGTCATCGAAGACGTTTTGCTTATTCTCGCGCCGGCCGGCCTTGTGCCATTCCCGGCCGAACTCGCCGCCGCCGCGCAGGCACGGTACGGCGAGCACACCGCCCGCGTCGAACCACGGGAACCGCGACGCGCCGAACCCCGGCCTGATGCTAATGTTGAATCCGCCGTAGCCGCCGAGCTTGACCGGGTTGTTCCCGTCGAGCACGAGGCCCTTCCTGTTGGTGATGAACATCGGCACGCGCGTGCCGTCCTTCGACGTGTACCAGACCTGCTTCGTCTCGTACTGGTCGACATCCACGTCGACGTCGAGCCGGTCGATCACCTCGGGCGTGGCGGCGACCATGTCGTAGCGGAATACCGTGGGCGGGTAGGCGAACGAGCTAAACCCGAAGAACATCTCCGTGCCGTCCCACTTGCCGCGGATGCCGCCGGCGCTGCCGGGGACGGGCAGCTCGATTTCCCGGATCAGCTCGCCGTCGAGCGTGTAGATGAACAGGCGCGAGTAGGCGTTCTCCATCACGTGGACGACGTGCTGCCGGTTGATGATCTCCCAGTCGAGCAGCACGCCCTCGGGCTCGGGGATGACGACCTCCCAGTTCTCCTGGCGCGGATCGTCAAGCGGGCACCTGTAGACGCAGCGGTTCGGCGCTTGCCACGTCGTCTCGAAATACAATGTCCCGTCGACAACGCGGAAAAAGAAGTTGCCGTCGAGGCCGACGACCAGCGGCTTGATCTCTCGCGCCGGGTCTTGGAGATCGAGCATGTGCACGTTGGTCTTGATCCAATCGATCGTGCCGTAGATGAACGCGTGACGCTCGTCTTCGGCGACAACCATCCAGCACAGGTATTCCTTCGGCTGGTCGCTGCCCCAAATCAGGGGGTCGTCGTGCCAATCGGTGCCGAGCTCGTGGAAATACATCCACTTGTAGTAGTGCTCGTCGCCCTCCGGCACGTCGGCCGGGTCGGGGAAGCGCGTGTAGTAGAAGCCGCTGTTGTCGGGCAGCCACGCGACGCTCGAGCCGCGCGTGAACGGGATCACATCGGGCAGGTGCTCGTCCGTGTCGGTGTTGATCACATAGAGCGTGGCCATCTCGTTGCCGCAGGAGACCTTGCCGTAGGCGATCAGCGTGCCGTCGCGCGACATGTGATCGAAGCCGCACGAGACCGAGCCGTCCTCGCTCCACGTGTTGGGGTCGAGGATGACCTTCGGCTCGGCGCCCCAGCTCCCGGTGGCCATGTACAGCACCCGATGGCTCTGGCCCGGCCGGCGCTGCCAGTAGAAGTAGCGGTCGCCGTACGGCTCTGGATGGACGAGCGAGCGCACGTCGTAGAGCTCGCGCAGCCGCTCGAGTATCTGCTGCCGCTCGGGGAAGCGGCGGATGAGCGGAAGCGTCAGCTCGTTCTGCGCCGCGATCCAGCGTCGCACCTCGGGCGACTCGACGTCCTCGAGCCAGCGGTAGTTGTCAGTGATCTTGACGCCGTGTAGCATTTCGGTGACCGGTTCGACCGTGGCCTTTGGGTAGACGATCCCCCGGGGTCCGCATCCCAGGACGGTCAGGAGCAGCACGACGGCTGTGGCGAGCAACGCGAAGTGAGGGCGAGCCATCTTTAGCGGTCCTCCTCGTGGTTTTTCAGTCTGTGGTGCTCTGGTGTGAGCGGCCATTATACGCCCGGGCAGACGAGAAGCAACCCGGAACGGGGGGACGGCCGTCGGGGCACGCGCTACTTCTCAGGTCCGTCGATCATGCCGAGCTGCCACATGAACCATGTGAACTCGTCGGCCTCGAGCTCGATCACCTTGCGGAGCCGGTGATCGCCGATGTAGTGGCCGATCTCGGGGTCCATCCAGAGCAGCATCGGCCGACCCGGTTTCGCCACCGACTGCAGCAGCGCCGTCATCTTCCGCGCGTGGGCCGGATCGCATACCCGGTCGTTCACGCTGGACACGATCAGCATGGCCGGATACGTGATGCCCGCTCGCACGTTGTGGTAGGGCGAGTAGGCGTACAGGTCCTCGAACTCGTTGGGATCTTCGGCCGTGCCATACTCGGCCGCACCGCTGTGCGAGTCGCGCATCAAGTGGTATCGCAGCATGTCCAGGATGGGCATCCGGCACAGGACCGCGCGGAACAGGTCGGGCCGCTGGGTCGCCGCGACGCCGACGAGCAGGCCGCCGTTGCTGGCGCCCATGATGCCGAGGCGCCGGGGCCGTGTGTAGCCCTGCTCGATGAGGTACTCGGCCGCGGCAATGAAATCGTCGAACGAGTTCTGTTTGCGGAAGCCTTTGCCCGCCTCGTGCCAGCCGCGTCCCATCTCGCCGCCGCCGCGCAGGTGCGGCACGGCGTAGATCCCACCGGCGTCGAACCAGACGTAGAGCGCCGGGTCGAAAGCCGGCTCGACCACGAAGTTGAACCCGCCGTAGCCGTACAGGAGGACCGGATTGTCGCCGTCGAGCTTGAGCCCCTTCTTGTGCGCGATGAGCATCGGCACCGGCGTGCCGTCCCTCGACGTGTACCACACCTTCTTCATCACGTACTTGGAGCAGTCGATGCCGTAATCGTCCACGTGGACGGGCACGGGCTTCGGCTCGTCCAGGTCCGCGCGCAAGATCGTCGGTTGATGTACGAGCGAGTGGACCCAGAACAAATAGCCCGGCTCGTCCTGTTTCAGGCGCCCGCTGCTGACGCACCCGATCCCGGGCAGGGGAATTTCGCCGAGGAACTCGCCTGCGAGCGAGTAGACGAGCAGATGAGTCTCGAGATCCTCGAGCACCTCGACCACGAGGCGCCCGTCGACAATCTCCATGTCGCGCATCGGGCCCTTTTGCTGCGGGACGATCAGCTCCCAGTGCTCGCGGCTCACGTCGTCGAGATCGCAGCGGAAGATCCGGCCAAACGGCGCCTCATGCTCGCACAGGCAGACGAGCGTCCCATCGGCGATGTCGAAGCGGTGGACGGCCGTGACGCCCTTGACGATCGGTTTGGGCCTGGGGCGGCGTTTCCCGAGCTCCGTCATATAGATGTCGGCGCTGTACTCGCCGGTCTCCCAGTCTATATGGTACAGGAGCAGGTGCGTTCGATCCGCGGTCCCTGTGAAGAAAACGCGGTCGCCGGGCGAGGCGTTCTTGCCGAAGACCAGGCGGTCTTTGTCCCGATCCGCGCCGAGCTCGTGGCGGTACACACAGCGGGCCCAGAACGTGTCATCGTCCTTGCCGTTCTTGAACTGGGTCCAACGCAGGTAGTAGAAGCTCTTGCTGTCGTTCTCCCAGACGAACGCGCTCGACACGACCCCTCCGATCGGCTCACCGACCTCCGTGCCGGTCGCCGTGTCGAGCACGTGCAGCTCACCGGCGCAGTGCCGGCGCCGCCGCATGACATGAGCAATGTAGCTGCCGTCGGGCGAGAACCCCGCGAGCTCGCTCTCGTAGTCGTCGGCGTCCTCCCACTCGCCGGGGTCGAGCAGGACGCGGCCCGGCCCGTCCAGGCCGTCGTCGTATACGGAGAGCACGCTGTGCTCGGCCAGCCCATCGTGGCGCCACACGAAGGTGCGGTCGCCGTAACGAACCGGATACCCTTCGTACGACCGTCCGTAGAAGCGCTCGAGGCGCTCGACGATCCGCTGCCGCTCGGGAAAGCTGTCGAGGAGCTTCCGCGTAACGCGGTTCTGCCGCTTGCCCCACAGCCTGACGGCCCACCAGTCGTTGCGCTCGAGCCAGCGGTAGTTGTCGGTGACCTCGACGCCGTGGAACGTCTGGACCACCGGCTTGACCAGCGTCGGCGGGTACTCGATGGCCTCCGTGGCGCCTGCAGCGGGAGTGAGCGCCAAGACACCCACGGCGCAGACGGCGTGGAGCCACTCTCGAGCCGACAGAGACACGCCCAATCCTTGGTGCTTCAGGTGCATAAACACAATCACTTATTGTACGGCACCCGGCGCATTCGCACAACTGCGAACGTGCCCCCAGGACGGCAAGCGAACAGCGCACGCCTGCCCGGACTCACTTCTTCGCCACCTTGTCCTCGCGCAGGACGTACCTGGCGAACGTGAAGACGAGGATGGCGATGATGATGAAGTTGAGCCCGGCGCTGATCAGATCGCCGTAGAGGAGCTTGACCGCCGGGTAGAGCTCCGTGCCGTTCTCGACGACGGCGCTGCGCAGGACGATGCCGGCCTTCTCCCAGTCGCCGCGCGGCATCACGAGGTTGATGAGCGGCATCACGAGGCTCTTGACGACGGAGTTGACGAGGCCCGTCGTCGCCACGCCCATGACGATGCCGATCGCCATCCCGACCACGTTGTAGTTCTTCAGGAACTGGCGGAACTGGCCGATCGGCACGTAGTGCTTCACCGTCGATCCGAGTTTCTCGACGGCGTCGCCGAGCTTCTGGACCGTCTCGGCCAGCTCCTCCTTGGATCGGTCAATGAATTCAGCCATGACTCCCCTCCGGCCATTCAGTGCTTCAGTGTTGTTGTTGCGCGCTCGTGCTTCCGTGCGGAAGTTCTCATTGTGCTTTTATCGCGCCTCCGGCGCTTCGGCGGGCCGAGGGCGGCCCGCCCTAGAACACCGCCGATTCTGTTGGGGTCGCGTGATGTAGGGCAGGGCCCCCTGGCCCCGCCGCCCGATCAATCGAATGCGAACTTGTGCAAGCATGCGCTTGTGCGACGGTCATACCAAATTTGCCGGCCTGCAAGGAAGAACCGACCGTCGGGGCTCGATGACTTGCACCGGCGGCTGTGCTAGATTCGGTCCGGAGGAGACGCGCCATGATCGAGCGACGGACAACGCGGCAGGTGCGCGTGGGCGGCGTCGCCATCGGCGGCCATGCACCAATCTCGGTGCAGTCGATGACGACCACGCCGACGGCCGACGCGCGGGCGACGCTCGCCCAAATCGAGCGGCTCGCCATCGCCGGGTGCGAGATTGCCCGTGTCGCCGTGCCCGACGACGAGGCGGCCGCGGCCCTGCCCGAGATCGTCACGCACAGCCCGGTCCCCGTCGTCGCCGACATCCACTTCCGCGCCGAGCTCGCGCTCACGTCGATCGACGCCGGCGTGCACAAGGTCCGGCTTAACCCCGGCAACGTGCGCGAGCCCGGCGACGTGCGCCGCGTCGTGCGTGCCGCGGCTGCCGCCGGCGTCGCGATCCGCGTCGGCGCCAACTCCGGGTCCATCGTGCGCGCCGCAGAACGCCGGGCGCGCGTCCAGCGGGACGCGGACGATACGCCCTCGCTGCCGGAGCTCATGGTCGAGCGCGTGGCCGACTACCTGGCCCTGATCGAGGAGGAGGGGTTTCATGATCTCGTCGTCTCGCTCAAGGCGTCGAGCGTGCTGGAGACGATGGCCGCCTACCGCCTCATGGCCGCGCGGTGCGACTACCCGTTTCACCTCGGTGTGACGGCCGCCGGCCCGCCGCGCACGGGCGCGGTGCGATCGGCCGTGGGCCTCGGCGCGCTGCTCGCCGAGGGGATCGGCGACACGGTGCGCGTCTCACTCACGGGCGATCCGGTCGAGGAGATCGGTGCCGCCCGCACGATCCTCGAAGCGCTCGAGCTGCGCCGCTTCGGGCCGATCGTCGTCTCGTGCCCGACGTGCGCGCGTGCGAGGGCCGACCTCATACCTATTGTCGCGCAACTTGAACGTCGCTTGGCGACGTTCAAGTTGCCCATTACCGTCGCCGTGATGGGCTGCGAGGTTAACGGCCCGGGCGAGGCGAGCGAGGCCGACGTCGGGATCGCCGCCTCGGGCGACGGGATGGGCACGCTGTTCCGGTGCGGCAAGCCGGTGCGCCGTGTGCGCGAGGCGGCGTTCGTCGATGAGCTCGTCGCCGAAGTCGAGCAGATTGCCGCAGAGCGCCCACGCTCGGGATCAGGCGAATGAGATCGGTCATTGTCAGCGTCATCACGTTCGTGCTCTGGCTCGCGGTTGTGATGGTGCTGACGATCACGCTGCTGAAGCTGCACCAGGACGTCGAGTCCGCGCAGTCCGAGCAGGTCGAGGCGCTCAAGCGTGCCGAGCCCGGCTCCCTCGTCGAGACCGCCGACCTCGAGAAGCAGGCCCATGCCTCGCACAACCTGTTCAACGCGATGGGCATTCTGCTGAGCGTCGCGCTCGCGTTCGGGCTGGTGTTCTTCACGATCTGGGTCTACCGCCTCGCCTCGGCGGCCCGGGACGCGCGCGACCTGATCGAGTTCCGTGGCCTCGTCTCGGCTGAGGCCGACGAAGCGGCCGCCTCGCCCCCCGAGCCGGAGCCGGCCCCGCCAGCCGAGACGCTGGTCGCAGTGGCTACGGCGGATCAGCCCGAGCTTCTCGAGCCGGAGCCCGCGGTCGAGACGCCGGTCGCAGCGGCTGCGCTGGATCAGCCCGAGCTTCTCGAGCCGGAGCCCGCGGTCAAGACCCTGCCGCTTGAACCCGTCGCCCAGCCTACCGAACCGCCATCGCCCAAGCAGCCGGAGCCGAACCCTGGGCCGGCGCCGATGCGCGCCTCGGTCACGATCACGCCGACGGGCGAAACGATCTCACGCTCCGCCGCTGACGATGTGTTCGAGTCGTTGGCCCCGCCCGACAAGGAGCGCCGGTACCGGTTCGATCTTCTTCGGCACGCCGGGCTGAGCTACCCGGAGCTCGCCGTGGAGACCGCGCGACTGCTCGATCTCGTCGCGCAGCCCAAAGCGTACATGCATCAGCTCGTGCGCGAGATCTCGCGTGAGCCCGTCCTGGCGCAGCAGCTCATTCGCCTCGCGAACACGCTGTACTACTCGCCGCCGAAGCCGGTGCGGAACCTGAATCACGCCCTCGTCGTGCTCGGTGCCGAGGGTATCCGGAACGCGGCGCTCGCCCAGGCCGTGCACGACGCTTTCGACTTCTCCGTGCCGCTCCAGGTCGAGCTCTGGCACGGCTCGATCGCCGTGGCGATCGCGGCGGCCCTCGTCGGCCGCGCCGTCCGGCACGGCAGGCCGGATGAGCTCTACGCCAATGGGCTGGTTCACGCCGTCGGCCGGATGGTTCTGCTCAAGGGCCGCCGGACCGAGTACGCCCGCCTGGCCGACCTGACAAAGAACGAGGACGTGCCCGCGGCCGACGTCGAGCGCGAGGCGTTCGGCTTCACGAGCGCCGACGTCGGCGCGGTGGCGCTCGCGGTGTGGGGCCTGCCGCGCAGCTTCCAGGGCGCCGCCATGTACATCGATGACCTCGACGCGCCCGGCCTCGCCGGTTTCGGGCGCGAGGCCGTCGTCGCTGCCACGGTGCTCAGCGCCGCCGCCGCGATCGCCAGGAAGGTCACAGGCGTCGGCGCGATCCCGAGCGACGCCGAGGTCGATCTCGCCGCGCACGGCGCCGTCCGGGCATTGGGGCTTGGCGCGGGCCGGCTCGACGACATCGGCCAGGATCTGGGCGACATGTACGCCGAGCAGCGCAGCTTCCTTTGAGGAATAGCCCGGATTAGCAGCAGGCTTTGCGTGCGCCATCCGGCCCAATGAGCCGCGTCGCGGCGATTGGGAGTAGCCTCGGGCGCAGACCTCCGAAGCCTTGGCGAAGGAGGGCAAGCCCGTGGAACAAGATGCGACGCGATGACTCAGAGCCCCTTCAGGGGCGATTGAGCTCGACCCGCATGTGTCTTCAATCGCCCCTGACGGGGCTCGGGGTATTCCTTGATGCCGCTTCCCACGGGCTTGCGCCCGAGGCTACTACCAGACGCCCCTGGCGGGGCTTGGAATCGTGCGCTGAGCCCAACTCGAGCCGATTCGGATGCGCGTCCGGGAGACGGGAGCGCGCGAGCTGTGTGCGAGAACCTGTTTGGATGAGGCCACGCGCGCGGCCGCGTTGGAACTGGCTGAGAGATTAATGCCCGCGCCATCTCGGGCGGCCATCTGCCCGTGGTCTGTGGGCAATGGAGCCTGGGGACTAGGGACAGCTCGCTATTCTTCCGGCTCTCCGCTCTCGGCTGACACGAAGGCCTTGAGGATTGGGGGACTGTCCTCGTTCTCCGCGGAGCTCGGCTCGCTGGGCGTGCGGGGTGACGGCGCGGCGCCGACCTGCGTCTCAGGGCCGTCGGCTGCTTCCGATCGCGGGTAGTAGCGCGTGGCGTGGATCAGGCGCCAGCGCTCGAACGGCCGGTCGATCGCCTGGAGCAGCGCGCGCACCTCGGCACGATCGACGCGCGCGTCGGCCTCGTCGTACAGGACGGGGAAGCGAACGTTGACGTCGTCGAACTTCGCCGCGCCGTCCGGCTTCGGCACGAGCAGGTAGAGGCGCTTGCCCTTCGTGTTGTGGTCGATCAGGCCGAAGTCCCAGTTGACGTAGTGCAGGAAGCGCTTGTCGCCCTCGACCTGACGCATGAACCGGTAGCCCTCGAAGCCGATCACGGCGACGCGGACGTCCTGGCGCTTGGCGTCGATCGCCTGCCTGATCGCCTCGACCTCGCCGCTCTCGTCGTTGGCGACAGCCATGAACGGCGTTGACGACGAGAGCGTCAGCGGCATCGCCCGTTCCTGGTCCGGCACGAGCGCATACGCCCCGATGAGGGCCGCCAGCAGGAGGGCCGTCGCCGGCGCGATCGCCCAACGCGGCGCACGCCGAGGCCATGTGCGAAGGGCGCCGACGCTGTGGGCGAGCAGGAAGAAGCTGAGCGGCACGGCGATGATCAGGTCCTCGTGCCGGCCGAACGACCAGCCGCGGTACGCCATGTAGGCGTGGAACAGCGGCATCGCCGCGATAAGCCCGAACACGACGAGGGGTAGCAGGGCCCGCCGCCCGACCATCGCGACGAGCGCGAGCACGGCCGCCACGGGCAGCAGCGGCGCGATGAGAAACATCTCGCCGAGCGAGTTGCTCACCGGCTCGGCGGCCAGCCACGCGCCAAGCCACCCGGGCAGCTCGGCCATCGCGGGCGGCGCGGCGGCCACTTCCATCGGCTGCACGTAGATGCCCTTGAGGAAGTAGAGGAAGTTGCCCATGATCAGCCAGTTGAACAGGAACCAGAGGCCGACCATGTAGACGACGGGCGAGGCGGCGAGCACGGCGGTCCCCTCGATCTTGCTCAGGCCGAAGCCGCGCGTGAACACCATATAGATCAGCCCGGCGGCGAACAGCACGCCGACGTACAGGATTGCCTGGTGCTCGATCACGGGCAGCAGCCCGAGGCAGATGCTCGAGCAGACAAGCGCGTCGAGCCCGCGCGTGCGCGTCCAGCGACGGAAGTAGTACAGGGCCGCCGTCACGAGCGCCAGAACCCATATCTGGCTGCTGCCGCCCGCGCTCGCCAGCAGAACCCACGGGCTCGCCCCGCATAGCGCCGCGCCGACGGCGGACGCCCACCGCGGGAAGCCCGAGTCGAGGAACGCACGCGCGACAACCAGGCACAGCACCGCGCCCCCGAGCGCCGAGAACAGGCACGCGGCGAAGCCCGACTCGACCGCGCCCGGGATGCCCGCGAACGCGAGCTGGGCCACCGTCGGCAGCGGCGCCCACCACACGGAGCAGATCGCCGCCTCGCGCCCACGGCCGTTGCCGTCCGTCAGGTCGTGGGCGATCCCCGCGCGCACAGCGGCTTCCGGCGACAGGTACCCCACGCCGTAGAACAGCCATGCCGCGATCGCGCCGGACACGGCCAGGAAGATAAGGAATAGAGCGGCCAGGAACGCCGCAGAACGTCTCTCCACTTAGACAGGCCCCTCTGTTCGCTGCATGCACCCAGAGACTTCCGGGGCGCGCGGTTATCTTGTAGCACGGTCCCCGGTAGTCGGGAAGAGCTGGGAAGCTCCGCTCCTCGTTGTATGTTAGTACGCTCTCGGCGCCGGTTTGTTTCGCTGTTTTCGCCCGCTAAGCCTTTTTTGCCCGCGCCGCGTTGAAGTAGGGTAGCGGCGTCCGAGTGCCGCCACGCACGACGGGACACACGATGAGGGTGCGAGGGTATGGTCGCTGGGTGCGAGACTGAAGCCACTGCCCCACGGAGCCGGCCTAGGCCGGGCCGCTGGCGCCTGCCGTATGCGCTGCTTGCCGTGGTCCTGGTGGCGCACTTCGGGTTCCTCATGACGCAGTTCGCCCCGGCGATCGCCACGCCCGACGCGAACGGCTACTGGGCGCAGGCGAGTCTGTTAGCGCAGACGGGGCGGACGTGGTTTGTGCCGGAGTCGCCACTGCAGTACGTCGGCGAGCACTGGGTGCAGACCGAATCGGGCCGCTGCTTCAGCCAGTACCCGCCGGGGATCTCATTGCCCGTGGCGCTCGTGTACTCGACACTCGGGTACAAGGCGAGCGTCCTGGTCAACCCGGTCCTCGCGATGCTGTCGCTCTTGGGGCTGTATCTGGTGGGTCGGCGCCTGCTCGGGGCGTGGTGGGCTCTTCTTCCCGTCGTGGTTATGGCGATGAACCCCGTCTTCAACCAGCAAGCGATCTGGTGCTTTGCGCACATGGCGGCGGCGTGCTGTCTTGTGTGGAGCGTGTATTTCATTGCCCTGTGGTCGGAGCGGGGACGGCTGTGGCAGGTCTTCGTCGCCGGGCTGCTGCTCGGGTGCATCCCGGCCATTCGGTATCCGGAGGCGCTTTTCGTGCTCGGCGTCGGTGTGTTCATCCTCCTGCACCGCCCTGAGCGTCGGCGCATTTGGCTCCACGCCCTTGTCGGCGTCGCCGGCGTCGCCATCCCGCTCGGGCTGCTGCTCGTGCGCAACCAGGTCGCGTTCGGCGCGTTCTGGCGGACGGCCTACATGCTCACGAACGAGCAGACGGCCTTCGGCTGGTCGTACTTCACGGGCCACCTCGTCGGCTACGTCCGCGGGCTTCATGCCTCCGGTATCGGCTTGTTCTTCCCGCTGGGCATGCTGGGGATCGCCATGATGTGCGGCATTCGGCAGTGGCGGCGCGTCGGCGTGCTGCTCGCGCTGCTCATCGTGCCGATCACGCTGCTCTATATGGCCTACTACTGGAGCAACGCGGGCGACGGTCTCGCGATGCGGTTCCTCGTCCCCACGTTTGCGTGCTACGCGCTGGCCGGCACGTGGCTGCTGGCACGCGTGAACGAGCGCGCGCCGGCGCTCGCGCGCTGGCTCGTCATCGTGACTGCCCTCGTGCTCCAGTTCGCGTGGGGCGCCTTGCACATCGGTGCCGAAGCTCAGCAGTTGCTTCAGCGCAAGCAGGTGCTGGCAACGGCAACCGACGCACTCGAGAAGCACGTCGAGCCGGGCGACCTCGTCATCGCCAACGCCGACCTCCTGCAGCACCTCGACTTCGTACGCCGCTGGCGGCTGGTTGACGCCATGGCCCTGCAGTCGACGAGCGCCGAGGTGCGCTCTATGCCGCCACGTCGCGACCAGGACCAGGATGTCCCGCAGCCGGTCGGCCCCCACGCCGCCCGGCACCGAGCCGACAGATACGCGGGCCTCAGCCCGAGCGAGCGGCGCGAGCGGATCGCCGCTGACCTCGACGAATGGGCCGGCGAGCGACGCGTCTACTTCGTGGGGTCGGAGGACGAATTGGCGCAGATCGAACAGGCGACGTTCACGGAGGGCTCGTTCAGGATCCTGGCCCGCGTCGAGCTTCCTCAGTCCCCGCCGATGACCGAGCGCGGCCGCATGGGGCCGGGCATGCCGCCGTTCGGCGGACCGGGTCTCGCAGGTCCGCCGGGAGACGGCCCGTCCGGAGACTTCTCCCGACCCGAGTCCGATCAGCGAGGTCAAAGGCAGGATCGCCCGGGCATGTTTGGCGGCGGCCCGATGGGCGGCCCCGGCTCCTTCGTCGGTGAGCGCGAGCTGGTGATCGCCGAGTGGATCGAGCGGCCGGGGACCGACCCTGGCGAGTAGGACCGGCTCACAGGGGCACGTTTACGCTTCTCCAGCACAGTGGATGCTGATCCCTCGCCCTCCTGATCTGTGTCCATCTGTGAAATCTGTGGCGTGTCCTCTTGTTCCCGCTGATCACCCCCCGTCGCGGTAGAGCGGGAACTTCGCCGTCAGGTCGAGGACGCGCGCCTTGACGCGCTCGAGCGCGGCGTCGTCTTCGCGGTTCTTGAGCGCTTCGACGATGAGCTCGGCGATCACGGCCATCTCGGGCTCTTTCATCCCGCGCGTCGTCACCGCCGGGGTGCCGAGCCGTATGCCGCTCGCGACGAACGGGCTGTTGGTGTCGAACGGGATCAGGTTCTTGTTGACCGTGATCCCGGCCTTGTCGAGCGCCTTCGACGCGTCCTTGCCCGTCGTGTCGAGGACGGTGACGTCGGCGAGCATCAGGTGCGTCTCCGTGCCGCCGCCGACGATGCGCAGACCGCCGTTGGCCAGCGCGGCCGCCAGCGCCTTCGCGTTCGCCGCGATCTGGCGCTGGTACGTCTTGAACTCGGGCGCGAGCGCCTCCTTGAAGCCGACCGCCTTGGCCGCGATCGAATGCATGAACGGGCCGCCCTGGTTGCCGGGGAAGACGAGCATGTCGATCTGCTTGGCAAACGGCTCCTTGCACAGGATCAGGCCGCCGCGCGTGCCGCGTAGCGTCTTGTGCGTCGTCGTGGTGACCACGTCGGCATACGACACCGGCGACGGATGCACGCCGCCCGCGACCAGGCCGGCGAAGTGGGCCATATCGACCATGAAGTACGCGCCCACTGTGTCGGCGATCTCGCGCATCCGGGCGAAGTCGAAAATGAACGGGTACGCGCTCGCGCCGGCCAGCAAGACCTTCGGCTTGTGCTCCTGGGCGATCGCGTCGAGCTCGTCGTAGTCGATCCGCTCGGTTTCGTGGCTGACGCCGTACGGGACGATCCGGTACGTCTTGCCGCTGAAGTTCAGCTCGTGGCCGTGCGACAGGTGGCCGCCGTGGGCCAGGTTCATCGCCATCAGCGCGTCGCCCGGCTCCATGAGCGCCATGTAGGCGGCGATGTTGGCCTGCGTGCCCGAGTGCGGCTGGACGTTCGCGTGCTCGGCGCCGGGGAACAGCGCCTTGACCCGCTCACGCGCGAGGTCCTCGACCGTGTCCATGTTGACGCAGCCGCCGTACCAGCGCTTGCGCGGGTAGCCCTCGGCGTACTTGTTCGTCATCACCGAGCCGACCGCTTCCATCACGGCCCGGCTCACGAAGTTCTCCGAGGCAATCAGCTCGAGCCCCTCCTCCTGCCGCCGGACCTCCGCCTCGATCGCCCCAGAAACCTCCGGATCGACCTCCGCCAGCCGCCTCAACCGCGTATTAGCCATCGGCGCATTCTCCTCGTCGTCTAGGTGCGGGCGAGATCGTACCAGCCGTCGGCGCACCCGGCAACGAGATGTTTGGCCGGCTCCGCGCTCGGCCTGGCCGTTATTGAAGACGCCAGAAAGGATAAAAAAACGTGTAAGTGAACAAGTTGCGCTTGACCTGCGCAAACTCCCCTGCTATTCTACACATACTGGGGAGCGCCCCTGATTCTGAGCA
>Ga0307430_1000112_pt1 | contig 77422 bp, 53 predicted proteins | sample SalMarWE160130MG_FD_202159 | JGI IMG/M metagenome (GOLD analysis project Ga0307430, IMG submission 202159) | Salt marsh sediment microbial communities from the Plum Island Ecosystem LTER, Massachusetts, United States - WE1603-130 | ecosystem: Environmental > Aquatic > Marine > Intertidal zone >... | reverse complement strand
GAGATGGAAGCGTTGAACTTGCACCGACGAAGAGTGTGTCCCAGATGGAATTATGTCATCAAGCCACGTTTGGCATTACCGTGATTGGGTTGTAAAAGTACGAAGTTGTTTTTGAACAGGTCCTAAGCTCCGAGTACATCAAGTTGCTGCCAAAAGGCGGATCAACAAAGATGTAGTCTAAGATTGCCTTTGGTATCCTTATTCTCGCTGAGGACTGTGTGGATAGAGCAGCAAAGCTTCTCTCTAGCTTCTGTAAGGAGAACGCTCTTGTCATTCTTCGAATTTTTCCATCAAAGGCATATCTCAAGGAGACTTCCGAGATTAACGAAGACACGTAGAGCGTCCCATTGAGAATACGATTAACTTGTGAATAATGAGTTGCCCCATAACGGTTGAGTCTTGTGTAGCCCAGGGCAAGCGATTGCCAAAGAAAACGAAGCGATATTCGTTCTTGAATGTCTTCAACCTCTCCAATGTGTTTCCATAGTAGTGACATCAACAATAGATTGCGTCGGGTGTAGAAATGATGAACGTGTGTGATGCCGAAGTTGAAAGGGTCGCTAGTCTTGTCCCCCTTGGAAACCCCATTAGTTGGAAACCAATAGTGTACCTCTTCTTCCTCAATCCTACGAATGAGCGCCCAATCGTCATCATCAGGCGTTTTCTCATACCGCTTCTTACCCACTGAGTAGTTTATGAGTACTGGTACTTCCCTTACCAAGCGCATAGCCTGGCCCAGCACACGGTCATAGAATGTGTCCCAGGCACGCTCCACCTTCAATGCACCAGATTGCTTTCTGGGGCTTTTGGCCAGCAGCACGCCACAGCCAGGACAGGGCCAGTCCCTCAGCACTTTACCTGTTTTCTTATCCACAGCCACGTCCCAGAAGACTATCTCCTCACCACATTGGGGACAGACGAAGACGTCGCTCCAAACGGTGTAGTTGATACGACCCTTCACCCGTTGTGGATGATCGCAATAGGGATGCCAGGTCTCATACATCCAGCCGCACTCGTCCTCCACCTCGCGCAGGATACGCTGGGCCTCGCGCTCGAAGGCGGCCACGTCCACGGGCGTGTTGTAGTTGTAGGCGATGAAGGTGGCAGCGGGGGAGAGGTCTACCAGCACGGCCTTGCGCATGCCCAGACGAGAGATGGCCTGGCCCTGCTCGTCCAGAATCATGCCGTCGTCTTTCACTCGGTAGCCCAGGCCCGCGACAGCCTTGCGGTCGCCGCAGAGTTGGGCGGCCACGCCGGTCATGCCGGTGCCGCAGAAGCCGTCGAAGACGATGTCGCCGGGGTCGGTGTAGTGCAGAATATAGCGCATCACTGCCTTGTGGGGCACCTTGGTGTGGTAGGAGTGGGCATTGTAGATGGGGTCGTTCTTACCCTCGGAGACGTCGGAGGCGAAGGGCTCGCGGTGGTAGACGATTGGTCCACCGTCGCCGTTGTCTTGGGAATCATCAGGTAAGCCTAGCTCTTCACGCAGTTGGGCGCGCTCCGCCTGCCAACGCTCGATGATTTCGGGCAGGAAGGGGTTGGGGCAGGCGGTGTAGTAGGGTGGGTCGGAGAGGGCCAGGATGGCCTCGTCGTCACCGATGGGGAAGCCCTCAATGGCGCGGAAGTCGGGGGCGCGCAGGTGTTCGCGCAGGCGGTCACGACAGGCGGCGCGTTCGGCGTCGTCGGTGGTGGCAAATAGTTCAGGGTGGATGTTGGGCAATTGCGGTTGGTCAGGTTGGTCAGCCATAGTAATAGTCGCAGAATTCAACGTTCGAACTGTTGAAACAGGTTCAGGTCATATCCAACACGTTTTAACGTGTTTGGCGTAGCAGCCACGAATTCATTCGTGGCAAATTCTTCGAACCGTCGAATCGTCGAATGAATTCGACGGCTGGTACAAGAAACCTGTTAAAACAGGTTCAGGTTCGGGTTATATCCAACACGTTTTAACGTGTCTCGGATAGCAGACCGCGAATTCATTCGTGGCTTCGAACTGTTGAAACAGGTTCCGGTCATATCCAACACGTTTTAACGTGTTTGGCGTAGCAGCCACGAATTCATTCGTGGCAATTCGTGGCGGCTGTTCGCGGCTAAAACGGCGGTTCGCCCCACGTTTCATACGTCACTCGCTGCTCGTGGACGATGGAAGGGGCCGGGCCTGGCGTGATGCCGACGTCGTCCGGCCCCTCGTCAAATTCGGCATACCGTTCGAGCCACGCATTGGCGGTCTGGTGTTCGTGATGTTTTTTCTGGTCCGCCACGTATGCTTCGGCTATGGGCCTCTGGCGTTCCCCCAGGCTCAAAGCCCCATAGCCGCGCTGCCAGACAAATGTGTAGTCGAGTCCACCGGTCTGGTTGAGATCATGTGAACTGGATCCCTTTAAGCATTTCACCACGTAAGCGACAGCATGCTTGGGTGGAATCGAGACCACGAGGTGGATGTGGTCGTACCAGCCGTTGATGGCATAGACATACACGCCCAGTTCGGCTGCTCTGTTTACGTTGTAGGCATAGAGCCGGTCTTCGATTTGGGGCTGGATGAAGTGCTCGCGGTTCTTGGTCGCCCATACAAGGTGGTAATAGAGACGCCAGAAGGGCATGATGCTTCTCCTTTGCCGTTGAATGCCGCGAATGAATTCGACGGCTGGTATGAGAAACCTGTTAAAACAGGTTCGGGTCATGAGCAACACGTTTTAACGTGTTTGACGTAGCAGTCCACGAATTCATTCGTGGCTCTGAACGTAGCGGGCGAGTTTGCGCCACGTGGTCTTGTAGGACTTAATGGCCGATGGGGCCTCACTCACTTTACGCCTAAATTCGACGAGGTAGGACGGCTCGCCCTGGAAAATCCTGGGTGAGAAGGTCTCATAATACCCGTAGTCACACGTGAACTTGCCGATCAGCCAGCAGTTATCAACGTGCTTGTTGTAGGTTCGGTCCGAGATGTCTTCCGCATCCATATCGTCCAGGAACTCGAACAGGAACTGGCCGACCTGCCGGGCGAACTCGTGCGAGGCGGCGTCCCAATGCCAGTCCTCGATAAAGTCTTCCAATTTCGCCTGTGCGTCATAGTCTTCATCTTCCTCATTATTCTCGTCTTCCTCCAATTTCAAGTCCCACAGATCGCCACGATAGCGCAGGGCGACCTGCCGACCACCGTGGACCCCGGGCAGGCGAAAGGTTGCCTCAGCCGGGCGGGGAAATCTCTGGGTAGCGCGCAAGTGGTGGACGATGAAATCGGGGATGGTGCGCAGCGCCGCCGCCAGCCAGGCCAGTTCGGCGGCATTGGGAATCATGAACTCGCTGCCGCCTGGAACGGTCTTGATCGTCACGGGGTAGGCCGATTCATCTGCCACTGGCCACTGGTACTTCTCAATCACGTCCAGGTCGTAGAAAGACATTGCCATCGGTTCTTCAAAGACCAGGCTGAACCAGGAAACCCGCTCCGTGGCCTCCGCCGGGTCAATCGTGGAATAGACCGTGTGTATGTCGTCAAGGGACTCATAGAGCGACAGGCCAAAGGCATCCCGGCCACTGCCCAGTACCAGTCCATAGCGCGTCCGGCCATCGGGAGGGTAACGAACTTCGATGGGCGACTCGTTATCCAGCCACTCCCAGGGTTCCTGGCGATAAAACCCAGCGGCAGCCGTGAAAAGTTCTTCGACCAAGGGAACGGTGACTCCCGGTACGCTCAGCAAGCCTGGAATCAGCTCCTGCTTGTGCATACCGACGGCTATTGAGCAGAAGGTGTCGTCCATGAGACGAGGCGTCGGCTGATAGTCACAGCGGACCTCAATCTGAGCCAGGGCGGGTGTCAGCGCCTTAACCAGGGCCGGATCGTCCAACACGATGCGCGCTGGTCGGTGGCGACCGCCAGAGCCCAGCATCGGGCGCCGCATCGCGTTGAGTAGGGAGGCCAAAACGTCCTCTGGAGTAGTTGAATCGCTCTTCATATCAATACGCCGGACTGTGTTTTTTTCCGTTTCCATCACCAGGATAGTGTACGGGCGATATGGGCGCTCACCTTTGGAATGTACCCAGGTGTAGGCCCGTCGCCGGGTGGCGAACCAGGTCGCTTCGCGCTGTTTCAGGCGTCGTACCTTCTTGAGTTGTTTGGGTAGCATCGGAGTTCCTTCATGATTGAGGCGGATGACATTCTATTGGTCCCCTACTGGTCCAACGTCAACCGGCTGTGGCGCGGGTCGTGGCCGCGCATGTTCTGGCTCACAAAGTTGACGAAGCGGCGCTGCAGTTCCTCGACGGTGCAGGGCAGTCCGCCTTCCTTCAGCGCCTCCAGCAGGTCACCCACCGGTAACGTCAGCGCCTCGATGCCATGCAGGGCCTGGGTGGCGGCGGCTGCGAAACCCTCGGGGATGTCCGGGTCGTCGTCGCCCTGGTCCAGGAACCGCTCAATAGGCTCCCGTTCGGCCGGCGCCATCGCCTCCCGGCTGCGCTGCGCGGTCTCGCTGATCAGGTTGGCCCGCAACGCCTGCCGCCAGCGGGTCAACAGGTCATCCAGCCGGTTGTCCAACTGATCCAGCATCTGGTCGGCCTGGCCGTGGCGGTGTTGCGCCGGGCGCAGGTGGCAGGAGGGGCAGGTCGGCGTGTCGGCGATCGCGCCCTCGTGGAACTCGCGACAGGTGGGCAGGGCCGAAAGCGCCTGCTTCCAGGCCTCCAATTCCGGACTGCTCAGCAGGTCAATGGCCGAAAGTAGGTTCAACGCTGCCAGGCGCGGATCGTTATACAACCGCTGGCGGCGGTCGTCGGCCCGGGGGCCCAACACGAGTTGCCGGTGCAATTCGCTGTAGGCGGTGACGTAATCCGCCTTCAGCGCCTCCAGTTCGCGCGTCAGCGCCGGGCCGTCGCGCGCTTCCTCTCCCTTACCCAGGCGGCGCACGTCCTCCAGCAGCGCCTGGCGGGCGGCAGCCGCTCGCTCCGACCAGGGGTGGTCCGCGGGTAGATTGGCCTGGGCCTCGGCCAGGTAGGCGGTCAGAGGCTGGATCCGGCTCACGAGGTCCAACAGTTGCTCCGCTCGTTTAACAACCGTCTGGTCATCGAGCGCTTCGGTCACCTGGCCCACCGTCAGGCGCAGGTTGCGCAGTTTGCCCACCGTGTTGAAGCGGTTCAGCGTCTCCAGGAACTGCTTATAGCCCCGCAAAGATGGCAGCAGTTCTGTGACCGAAAGCGTAACCGCAGGCAGATCGGTGCTTACCACCGTTCCGGCCTCCACCTCGACCGTGAAGCGGTCGGTGAAGAGAGACGTGTTCCACAACCGCACCCCCTGCTGCAACCGGCCCTGGAGGGTGGCGGTCCGCTCCAGTTCGGCCCCCACGGTGCGCTGAAGTTCCTTAACCGCTCGATCGCGCGTGTTCTCATCGCGGACCAGCCCCGGTGAGAGCCCCAGCCCTTCGAAGATCATCGTCCACAGATTGAGCGGGAGGGTGCGGGGCCGCTTGTAGAAGCGGAAGTCGGTCAGGTCGGCCATGGCCATCGTCGCCGCGCGCTCGACGCTGCTGGCGTCCAGTTCCGTCTTTCCGCCCAGGTTGAGCACGATGTCGCCGTTGTAGGCCAGAGCCAGCAGCACCACGGCCGTCCATTCCGGCTCCAGGTGGAAGGGGATGTCCTTTTCGACGGGCTGAAGGCCACCGGCGACCTGCTCGATCAGTTCGCCCCGGTTGACCACCTGGCCCTCAGGTTTCTTCTGCAGCAGATCCAGATAGCAACGGGCATAGCGCGACTGATAGGGCCGGATGGTGCCTTCTGCGTCCACCAGTTTCAGTCCTTCCAGCACGCCCAGCGCCAGATTGGTGCGCCCCCGCCCGGCCAGGAAACGGATGGCTTCCATAGCACTGGTAGGTCGAGCGGCCTCGCTGACGGGCTGGGTCAGGCGGCGGAAGGCGGGATAGGCGGGGTAGCGCTCCTCGAAGTCAGGCGTCAGCAAGTGCGCAGCGATCAACCGCAGCAGATCCTCGATGGTCTGGCTGGCGGTGCTGCGCGTGCGGGCCAGCACTGTGCCGATCGGCTCAGTCACGCCCTGGTAGGTCACCTGCAGGTGCTCTGTCAGATGCTCGCGCAGCCAGCGCAAGAGCCGCCGCAAGTGATTGCCGGCTTTCTCGGCGTAGACCTCTCGATGGGAAGCCGCCTCGCTGGCCATCGCCCGGGCACCGGCGTACTGGCGCAGAAGGTCCGCGAAGGTCTGGTCCAGCCCGGTCAACCGGAAGATGACCTCATCAGATCGCTCCTCGTCGTGCCACTCGCGATCCAATAAGGGAGGCAGCACGTAGACGTAGAAATCACGCGGAGGCTGGGCGGTGCTGCGCTCGTCGGGCATGCCGAAGAAGAGATAACCCGGGCGCGTCACCTTGTGCTCGGCCCAGGGCAATTCGTAGAACCAGATGCGATAGGTGTTGATGTAGGTCGTGTCGCTCAGGTTGAGGGCCTGGCGCAGGGCGTCGAAGAAATAGGGATTGAGGTCAACGTCGTCGAAGAAGTCCCCGCGCTCGCCTATCTTGGCGTCGAAGTCAATGTCCTTCTTGACGTCCAAATAGTACTGGCCGTTGGCCTCGTTGTAGGAGATATACTGGCCGCTGACGGTGCGCATAATCTCGCGCAGCGCTACCTGTACCTGGTCGAGCAGAAACTCAGCCGAGGGTTCGGGCAGACGCACGTGCAGGCACAGATCGTCACGCAACTCCTCCGGCGTAGCGCCCAGCGGCACGTAGATGTCGCTGGTGGTCAGCCGGTGCACGCTGAGCGCGTGGATGACGCGCAGGGCGACGGGGAGCAGGTGTGGCCGGGTGTAGGCGTTTTGGATGCGCCCCTCCAATACGTTGCTTTTCTCAATGACCTCGGCCACGCCGGGCAGCCCGCGCATGCTGGGATTCCCGCGCAGCACGTCCCAGTAATGATCGTAGGAGATCAGTCCTGGCTGGTCAGTGGGTACCTCCTGGTCGAGCAGGGCGCGCATACCCAGGCTCAAGGTCTTGAGCACTTCTCGCTTTTCGGCCACATAGACACGCTCGAAGGTCTCGATGTAGGCCGGGTGGATGGGGAACAGTTGTGCAAACTCGTCCAGCCGCTCGGCCATGCGGCTGTAGAGGGACGTGAACTGGCGCAGGTGCTCCGTGATGCGGGCCAACTGCTCGTCGGTTTTGCAGAGCAACCGGTGGGAGACAACGTAGGCGATGTCCTCGCGGGCGATGCGCACCTGTTCGAAGCGGTCACGCACCCGGCGCAGTTGCTGGGCGACGAAGGCGAAGCGGGGGTTGTCGAAGAGGGTTTCCTGCAAGCCACCCAGGAAGCGGAACGGCGTCAGCGCAGCCACCTCGCCTAATTCGCGCAGGAAGCCCAGGTCCAGGATCAGTTGGCGTTCCTCGCGCGTCCGCAGGTAGTCGAGCAGCTCATCCACCACCAGCAGGATGCCGTGGTCGGGGTAGCGCTGCTGGAAGGTGGCCACGGCGGCGATGATCGCGTCCTTGTTGTTGGTGACCTGGTCAGCCGGTGGGAACGTGAAGGGCGTTCCCCAGTTCTCCAGGGCGATCTCCAATTCTCTTAGCAGGATGTCGCGCAGGCTGCCGGTCACGCCGCCGATCTCCGCCCTGATCACCTTGAAATGGCCAGCGATGGCCTGGGCTGCTTCCTGCACGTCGGGGTGGTTCAAGACAGGCACGAGGTCAGTGTGTTCGGCCGCGGCCGAGACGACTGCCATCAAGTGTGACTTACCGGTGCCGTAGTTGCCGACGATGAGCACGCCTTTGTTGTCGCGGGGGGTCAGGAACTGGAGTTGGGGGATCACAACGTTGGCGAGCTGATCCGCCATGCGGTCGGAGATGACGCAGGTTTGGACGAGATGGCGGGCAGCGTCCTCTTGGTCCGCATCGCGCAATTGGATGACGGTCTCAATCGGCTCAAATTGGACCAGGTCGCGGTAGCGCATAAGGCTCCTTCCTCGTGCTTGGTACGTTCCTGGGCATCGGCAGTTTTTCTGTAGTAACGACTTCAGTCGTTCATGACGGGGGCCAGAGCGACTGAAGTCGCCACTCCAACTTTAATCATTCGAGCACCACAATGGGCACTTCCGGCTTGCGCCAGGTGCGGTAGTGGCTATGGTCAGATACGGCGTAGGCCAGTACGTCGCGCCGGTAACTTCCGGGCCAGGTAACCACCATCCGGGACACCCGGCTGACGTCACGCATCAAGCTCAGGGGATCCAACTCGAGCGTTGAGTCGAAGAGCAGGTCTATCTCGGTGCACAGCACGGGGCCAGGGGATATCTCGCCGAGACGGGCTTTCATCCACTGGCGGGCTTCACGGGGCCGGCGTTGGGGTGTCTGGGAAAGCAATACGGTGCTGAGTTCCCGGCCTAAAGACAGATGAGGCCAGCCATACGTGGATAACAACTCGTCAGCCGCATCCTCCAGCCTCCGGATCTCTGGGTGCACCAGGAGCAGGCAGGCATGGGACGTGTTCAGAAAGTCAGTGACTGCGTTGTGCATATTGCTCTTGTCGCTCCCCTATGGCCGTCACTGGATATCTTGCGCGCTGTCTGCCAGGCCAAGTGGTCACAATGAGTATGCTTGAGTGCCCAGCCTTAATCTTCCTACCAGCGATCGCCCTTCTTCCCCCAACGGATCGCCCAGCAAGGCTGGGGATGGGGCGTACTCCTTCTGACTCGCGCGGTACTGTCGAAACAGAACGCCCGCCCCCGGCTTGACGGTGGGCGGGCGTTGTGCTATGATAACATCGCCAGGGTGTCCGCCACCGTCCTGGACATAGCCTCGGGCTCGGGCAAAGCGCCGAGGCTTTCGTGTTGTTAGTATACTACTCTCCCCGCTCTGTGCAAATCTTCCGTCCTCTCTGGTCAAGCACAGTCCGCCGCACGGCGGCATCGGCGTGTGCTCCCCCGTTTCGGCTAAGCCCTCCGTGTCATGTCCCGCTCGACGCTGGGCTTTCGAGTTGGCCACAAGAAAACGGGGCGGATCACCCCGCCCCGTCGTCTTTGTGCCTTGCCCTTTTCCGCCAGCGGCTATACTTCGGCAGCCCTGGTTGTGCAGGTCACGATTTGGCCTTCCCTCCAGGTTTTGCATTGTGTGAACATCATACCATCCTGCTCCGAGGCAACCACGAACTGCCCGCTATCGTCCAGTGCCTGGCGAATCGCCTCACGTTCGGGGGCGAGAAGACGATGGCTGGCGCTGAACCAGTCCAGGTCCGTGGAGACACGATGCCCAATTTGCAGCGCCAGCGCCGTTCCACCGGCCAGGTAAAAACCGCCGATAAAGGGTTGCTGGCGCAGGTAGTTCAGTGCCTGGTGACAGGCGGGTGTGGTGACCTGCTCGTAGAAGTCTACCATAACTCCATCCTTTTGGCCTGTATGGCCCACTCTGGCGCGACATAATCCGCTACCCCTAGCGCCAGCCGCCACAGAGCAAACGAGCGCCTGGACAGCAAACGAAACCCGTGCCGCCGCACCCACTCGGCCACGCTGGTTTCGCTGTAAGTCGTGAATAGCCAGCGAAGTTGTTCCCACGTGCCTCGTTCCAGAACCCGCTCAATGATGACGCTCTTGTGACGTTCGAGGTGCATCGTATCAAAGTCATACTCCGGGAACAGCCACGCGGCGTCGGCGGGCAGGTGATTATCGGCCAGCACTGGGAGGGTATTTGACTTGTGGGGATAGATGGAAACTTTCATCAACTCCTACAGTATACTTGACCTCGGGCGAAAGTCAAAATCTTGTACGGGCGGGTGTGTCTGCGGCGTTGTCTGGAACGAAAAGCGGGCGGAGTGGTCCGCCCCGTGGTGACCCAATTCTATGGAATTGAAACGGGTGTGTTTCAAGTGAGTTGGGGGAAAGGAGCGGGCACCTCGCTTTAGCGGGGATTTTCCGGCTGAAGCCGGACGTCCAACCGAAATGAAACACACCCAACGGAAGGGGCAAGTTGGCTAGTCTGTGCTGGATACTTGATGCTCGGCGCGGGTGCAAGGAGAGGGTTTCTGGGGTATAATTAGGGCGTGGAACGTGATGCGTGAAGCGCGGTGCGGAGCCTATCGCTTCACGTCTTACTGCCGAGGGGGTGCGAGGTGAAACGAGTTGTTGGTGTATTGTGGGTAGTGCTTGTGACACTGCTGACGCTGATGCCCGCAGGTGCACAGGTGGAGCGGGAGGTCTACGTGCTGACGGTGGACGGGGCGATCTCGAGCGCGACCGCCGACTACATCAGCCGGGGTATCGAGTTGGCCGGGCAGGGGGAAGCACAGGCCGTGGTTGTCCTGCTCAACACTCCCGGCGGCGACGTCATCGCCACGCTTAAGATTATGGAGACGCTGGAGAACGCGCCGGTACCGGTCATCGTCTACGTCTGGCCGCGTGGCGGGATGGCCGCTTCGGCCGGGACGCTGGTCACGCTGGCGGCTTCGGGAGCGGCGATGTCTCCTCACACGACCATCGGCGCAGCCCACCCAGTGACCACGGGCGATGTGGAGATAGATACTGAGGCGATGGAGAAGATCGTCAACGTACTGGTAGAGCACGCGGGAGTCTTCGCCGCCCGGCGGGGCCAGGCAGCGGTGGACTGGGCCGGGCGAGCCATCCGCGAGAGCGAGACCGCGAACGAGCAGGAGGCATTGGAACTGGGGGTGATTGACCTGGTCGCCGATGACCTGGACGACCTGCTGGCGAAGCTCGACGGGCGCACGGTGCCACTGGGCACGCATGAGGTGACGCTGCACACGGCCAGCGCCACGGTGCGAGAGGTGCCGATGTCACCTGTCGAGCAGGTACTGAGCATGCTCGTCAATCCCAACGTTGCTTTCCTGCTCCTGGTCCTCGGCATCCAACTCATCCTGCTGGAACTCTCGGCGCCGGGCGGGTGGGTGGCCGGCTTCCTGGGCGCGCTCTGCCTGGCGCTGGCCGCCTACGCCATGCGCATCATGCCGCTCAACTGGCTGGGATTGGTGCTCATCGGGGTGTCCTTTGTCCTCTTTTTCCTCGACCTCAAGACGCCGGGCGTGGAGGCGCTGACATTTGTGGGCATCGGGACACTCATCGCCGGGGCCCTGATCCTATTCAACATCCCGATCGGCTCACCCTACGGCAAGGTATCGGTGCCGCTGGTGGTGGCGACGGCGCTGGTGACCGGGGCCTTCTTCGCCTTCATCGTGGCCAAAGGACTGCGCGCCCAGAGGCTGCGGCCGGTGACCGGCGTGGAGAGGCTGGTCGGCTGCCAGGGCGTCGTCAAGACACCGCTCGACCCCAAGGGAACGGTGCAGGTGGCGGGGGAACTGTGGACAGCGGTGACCGACGACGTCCCCCTCGCCGAGGGCGAGCAGGTTGAGGTGGTCGCCGCGGAGGGACTGCGGCTGCGCGTGCGGCGAAGCCCAGGAGATGAGACGTGAAGGGACGACGGTGGTGCCGCTGGATCATTCTGCTGCTGGTAGGGATGTCGCTAATGCCGTTGATGTAAGCGTTCGGCCGTCGCGTTGCCGCCCCGGTTCTTTGAGTGTATAATTGCAGTGAGGCAGGCTATAGTTGCGTTTTCGCGTTTTACGTGTGACGTGCTTCGAGGAGGTGTGACGATGATGATGCAGAAACGTAATCTCATTCTGCTCACGGTCCCGCTTTTCGTCCTCACGCTGATCGGTCTGCTCCTGGGCAGCAGGCCCGCCACGGCTGCCCCGCCACTGGCATCGGGGGCCTGGTGGGGCGACTACTTCGACAACCCCCACCTCAGCGGTACTCCCGCTCTGAGCCGCCTGGACGAGGACATCCACTTCGGCTGGGGCAGCGGTAGCCCGGCCTCGGGCCTCCCATCCGACGATTTTTCCATCCGCTGGGTGCGCGACGAGTGGTTCGCCGGCGGCACCTACCGCTTCGATATTCTCTCCGACGACGGCGTGCGCGTGTGGGTGGGCGATCAACTGGTGGTGGACGAGTGGCGCGACCGCTGGGCCACCCCGCTCGTCGTGGACCGCTACGTCCCGGTCGGCACCTACCGGGTGCGGGTCGAGTACTACGACCACACCGGCGACGCCACCATCAGCGTGGCCTGGAACCGGTTGGTGGGTGGCGCGACCTGGCGCGGAGAATACTTTGACAACCGCGATGTGGAGGGTTGGCCGGTTTTGGTGCGCAACGACCGCGCCATTGACTTCGACTGGGGCAACGGCAGTCCTGACCCGGCCGTCCCCGCCGACTACTTCTCGGTGCGCTGGACGCACACGGTGGACTTCGAAGCCGGCACCTATCGCTTCCTCGCCAGCACCGACGACGGCGTGCGGGTATGGGTGGACGGCGGGCTGGTGGTGGATGCCTGGGTGGATCAAAAACTGCCCAAGACCCACACCGGCGACGTGCACCTGGCGTCTGGCCAGCACACGATCGTCGTCGAATACTACGAGCACGGAGGCGAGGCCGCCGCTCACGTCTGGTGGGAAGTGCTGGACTCCTTCGCTGCCTGGCACGGAGAGTACTTCGACAATCGTGACTTCGTCGGCGGGCCGGTGCTGGTGCGCGGTGACGCCGGGATCAACTTCGACTGGGGGGTGGAACCGCCGGTGGACTGGATGCCCGACGACAACTTCGCCGTCCGCTGGACGCGCACGGTGAACTTCACGCCGGGTTACTACCGCCTCGCGGTGCAGGCCGACGATGGCGTGCGGCTGTGGATTGACCAGGACATCCTCATTGACAAATGGCAGGATATGGATTACGAACTTCACTACGTGGACGGCACCTATCTGCAGGGATCGCACACCATCCGGCTGGAGTACTACGAACACACCGGGAGCGCCCGCGTGCGGTTCTGGTGGGAGCCCGGCACAAACGACAACGCCCCGCCCTCCTTTGCGCCCGTAGGGGCAGGGCTGGGGGAGGGGTCCGATGACCCGTGGGTGGCGGCCTACTTCGCTAACAGCGACCTGAGCGGCGAGCCGGTGCTGACGCGAGTTGAGACGGTGTTGGACCACAATTGGGGTCGGGGTTCGCCTGGGACCGGCGTGCCGCAGGATCGCTTCTCCGCCCGCTGGACGCAGCCGCTCTATCTGCGTGCCGGCACCTACCGCTTCACGACCTACACCGACGACGGCGTGCGGCTGTGGGTAGACGGGCGGCTGCTGATTGACTCCTGGTGTCCGATGCGCGGCTACCGCAGCGCGACGGTGCGGCTGAGCGAGGGGACGCACGACGTGCGGATGGAATACTTCGAGCGTACCGGGGCGGCGCGGGCGCGGCTCACGTGGCGACGCGCGTCTCGCTGAGGGGCCAGAGACTTCGGAGGTCTTTGAGGCTTCCGAAGTCTGACGCAGCAAAACAGTCTTTTCTATGCAGGAGATGTCTCTAGAGCGGAACTTACTTCGGACCAGGTGACAAACTCCTGCCTGTCAGGCGGTAAGGCGCGCGCCCCACAGCGTGGGCAGACGTAGAATTCCGCCTCGTGAAGCACGATGCGACCACGAGCGATGCTTATGTCCAGGCAATGACGCTCCATCCGTGCGCCGCAGCGGCGGCATAGACCGGGGGCGGGTTTGATGCGACCGGGGCCTATCCACTCCCCATCTTCCTCCTCCATCAAACCTACCGTATCCGTATAGTCCCAGAACTCTGCTTCCTCTTTCCAATTAGCAAACTCCGGGATTTCGATCTTCATCGCCTTGCTCCCTTACTCTTCTTCAAAAACAAGCGTCGCTCACCAATAGTCATATCGCGGGCCGTGACCAACCACAACTCACCACTCCGCCGCCGTCCGATCACGATAAACAGATACCGCCCGCTCTCCGTCTGCCCATACACCCGACGTTTGTCGCCCTCCCACCTCGGCGACCAGAAGATTCCTTCCAGGACTTCCAGCACGTCGCCGATCGTTACACCGTGGGTGGCGATGTGTTCAAGCCGTTCGTCATCCCAGTTCAGTTCCTCACACATCTTGTGGAACTCCCACGGTTTATTATATAGCGTGGTGTAGGGGATGTCAAGAGAGGCGATGTGCAACCCTTTGATCCGCGCCATCCTGACGATCCGTTCACATGGGAATGACTCCCCTGCAAAAAGGGCAATTTTTAACGCAGAGACGCAAAGGCGCAGAGATTTTTAAGCTTTTGCGTCTCTGCGTTGAGGAGGGTATCCCCTTCCTGGGGTTCACCGTCTTCCCCACTCATCGGCGGCTGAAGCGACGGAAGGGCATCGCCTACCGGCGCCGGCTCAAGCGGCTGCTGGCAGCCTACGCTGCCGACGAGATCCCTCTAGAGCGAGTGACCGCCTCTGTCCAGGGCTGGGTCAACCACTTGCGCTTCGGCGATACCTGGGGGCTGCGCCGGGCGGTGTTGGGCGCTCTGCCGATAGACGCTGTCCCAGAGTGAACTGGCAGAACGAGGGACGGCTCGCGTATCGGCCACGATCCTACCCCGCACTTACTCTGCTTGCACTCCCCCGGCCTCCAACAGCGCGATGAATTCAGCGGGCTGGCAGACTTGGGTATCTTCGTAGTGCCCCAACACCAGCAGCTCCTTGTCCCCGGTCACCAGATACTTGGCCCCGGCAGACCTGGCACAGGCCAGGAATTTGTCGTCGTCGGGGTCGCGGCAGACAGACGGCACGTCCTGTGGATCTACCAGCCGGGCTTGCTCAAAGAGAGCGATGATGCACGCGACGTCAAGGTTGGCAATCTGAGGGAATTTGGCCCGCAATCGAGGCCGGTGCAGCACCCCCAGCACCTCGCGTACAATGGCTGGCGAGAGGACCAGGTCGTAGTCGTCGGCGAATTCGTCCAGCAACCGGCCGCAGCGTGAGTGAGGATTGATGAGAGCGCGCAGAAAGACGTTGGTATCGAAAACCGCCCTAATCATCGTGTTGTAACCGCACCTCGTCTATTGCCTCGTCAATCAGGGCGTCAATCTCGGCCTCGTTCATCGTCCGGGCCTCTTCGCGGATAGGGATGAACATCGCGTAGAGTTCCCGCGCCCAGGCCTTCCCCACAGCCGGCATAGCAACCACGGGCACAACTTCGATCTTGCCCTCATGCAGGGTCAGTTGCAACAGTGTATCGTCGCCGATGCCCAGTCGTCGGCGAAACTCAGCCGGGATGGTGAGTTGCCCACGTCGCAGCGGGCGCACAATCCGGGTCAGAGATAAACCAGTCATTTGTTATGCCTCCAGAATGTGGAATATCCACAATTCATTATACAGCACAGGGCACGGAATGTCAAGTCGCGCTATTCGGTGATGGTGAACAGACCCCCATCGCTGCGCCCGAACACCTCGGGGAAGTACATCTCGTAGGCGTGGGTGGGGATCACTCCGTACTCGCCGGGCAGGCTGGCGCGGATGAGGTAGGTGTACTCATACGTGCCCCGAGGCAGGTAGGTGGCGAAGAGCACCGCCTTCTCGTCGCGCAGTTCGGTGTGGCTGAACCACCACCAGCCCCAGCCGCCGCCCCACGGGTCGCGCCGGTCGGTGCGAGTCAGTTCGGGCTCCTGGCCGACGACGCTGGTCGTCTTGAGGCTCTGGTCCACCCCCTCGGCGCCGGCCGGGAAGGGATCCTCGACCACCACGTAGTGCAGGTCGTTTGGGGCGATGATGGTCAGTTTTACCTGGATCACGTCGCCCACCTGTGCCTGCGTTATCGCCCGGCACGGCTCATCCTCCGACCCGCAATCGGCCAGCGTATACTTTCGGCTCACGATGATGCCCCGGCTGAGGGCGGTCACCTCCTCCACCGGCTTGAAGTAGCGCAGGTACAGGCTGTAGTACAGCCGGCCGGTCCCCTCGTCCTGCCCTTCGGGCGCCCAGCGCTCGATGACGACACGGTTGGCCTCGTCGGCCAGGAGGTCGGCGACCTCGATTTGCAGTTTGACCGTCTGGTCAATGTTTTCGCGGGCCACGCTCCCCTCGCCCAGCGGTTCACCGTTGACGACCACCTGCCAGTTGTACGCTCCCTCCAGTTCGCCAGTGGCGACCATCCAGTCGGTGAGCGCTAGAATAGCCCAGGCGGTCTCCTGCGTCGTCTCCCAATAGCCGTCCTGGCGGGCGACCATCAGCCAGCGGACAGCGTTGGGGGCCAGACCCCCTCCCCGTCCCTCCCCCTGCGAGGAGGAGGGGCTTTCCCCCTCGGAGGGGGGATTGGAGGGGGTGTCCAGCCGCGCCAGGGCCGCCAGCACGATGGCGGTGGAACGGGTGTCGGTGTTCATCGCGTAGTAGTCCGTCTGCGCCTCCTCCCAGTGCGCGCCGGTAGCGCTAACGACGGCGGCGGTGGTGATATCGGAGAGCAGGGTGTCCACGCGAGCCGGTTTATCCGGCTCCAGCAGGCCCAAGGCCATGGCCAGGTAGGCCTGGCCAAAGGTGTCCAGCACGTCGCGCTGGTCGAAGAGGGCGACGGTGCGCCCCAGGTCCCCCTGACCGGCCTCAGCAAGGACGTACAGGATAAAGGCCTGCCGGTTGGCCTGCCAATGATGCTCCACGTCCCTGGGTTTGACCAGACTACCTTGCAGGAAGACCACCGCCCGTTCCATCACTCCTTCGTCCACCACGAAGCCGGCCCGCTCCGCCTCGACCAGCCCCAGCAGGACGTAGGCGGTCAGGTAAGGGTCGGGCTCGTCTATGATCCACCAACCCCAGCCGCCGTCGTAGTGCTGCTGGTTGTAAAGCCGTTGCAGGCCGGTGCTGACCAGTTCCGGGAGACTTGTCTCCAGGTCGGGCCGGTCGAGCCCCAGTTCCTTGAAGGCGCGGTAGGTGACGACGTTGGGCAGGAAGCGACTGACCGTCTGCTCGGTACATTCGTAGGGATAGTGTTCCAGGTAATCGAGCCCGTCCGCCATACCGGCCGCCAGCGACGGGTCCACGTGTACCGAAAGTTCTCCCTGGGTGGGGTCGTAACTGGGGGGCAGCACCACCGCCTCAAGTCGTTGCCCGTCGGCGTCGAAATGGCCAGCGGTGGCGACCACCTCGGGCGTGCTGGAACGGTAGACCGGCAGGGTGATTTCGACGGCGTCGGAGACCCCTCCCCCAGCCCCTCCCCTACGAGGAGAGGGGGGTTGAACTCCCCCCCCTCCCAGGGGAGAGCCGGAGGGGGGTGTGCTGGCTAACTGCCCCACCGCCTTCGCGCCGAAGCGCAGCGTGCACCAGCCTGAAGAGCCGGTGCTGGGCTCCGGCGTGTCCTCCACCGTCACCGGCCACGTCACCTTGACCTTATCGTTGGCGGGAATGCTAACTCGCAACCCCTCCCCCGGCCCCTCCCCTGTGAGGGGAGAGGGGGCGCCGATTTGCAACCCATCTGCCTCGAAGACGACCTCCACCTGCAGTGTCCTGTCGGTGTTGTTGTGCACCACGGCCGCCAGTTCCGCCTGGTCGCCGACGACGAAGAAGCGCGGCGCCACCGGGCGAATCAGCAGGTCTTTGGTGCTCACGACGTCCACGTCGGCCTGACCGACCAGCGTTTCGGCAGTGATGCCCCGGGCGCCCATACGCCAGGTAGTCAGATTGTCGGGCAGTTCCACACGGACCTCCGCGTGGCCGTCTTCGTCGGTGCGGACGGTCGGGTTCCAGTAGGCAGTGTCGCGGAAGCGGCGCCGCACGACGCCGAACTCCTCGCCCAAGCCGCCGCCACCTCCCCCCTTGGCTTCGGAGGCCACCGCCAGGTTGATGCGTTCTGCCGAGAGGGTCAGCCCGCTGGCTGTGCGCACGCCCAGCCCCCGCTCGCGCCAGAAGTGGTCCACGATGTCCCGCCCCGGCTGGTCGGCCAGCGAAATCACCGACAGGTCCACCAGGTTGAGGGCCAGTTCGGCCTCGACCGGATGTCCTTCGCTGTCGCTGACGTTCACGTCGTAGGTCACCGTCTCGCCCGGCCGGTAGTGCTCGTCGGGCGGTCTGTCAGGCGTCAGCGCGATGCTCAACTCTTTCTCCGTGGTCTCAATGGGCAGTTCGACGTAGCCGATCTTAAAACTGGGCAGCAGGTTCCCCCCCTCAGTCCCCCCCATGGGGGGGGAGGTCTCCTCCCCTCTTTCCCCCCCAGTGGGGGGGATGAAGGGGGGGCTCACGATAACCACCGACACGAAGACGTTGGGGATGAGATCCTCGGTGATGGGAATCTCGATCTGCTCCGAGTTGGTCTCCAGGGTTTGCACCCAGTGGCGGTAGATGTGCCCCCGCTCAATGGTGATGAGCGCTTTGACCGGGCCCTGGTAGGGGTGGGGGATGAGGATGGTCGCCGTGTCGCCGACTTTATATTGCCGTTGGTCGGCCACCAGGTCAATGCGGTCGTTGTTCTCCTGCCGCCAACTGACGTAGCGGAGTCCGCTGACCCACGTGTAGGTGGAACTGCGGACCTCCCCTCCTCTTTCCCCCCCATTGGGGGAGATGAGGGGGGGGAGGCCGCTGGCGGTCACTTTGTAGACGCCGCCTTTCTTGGGGGTGAAGGCCACCGCTGCTTCGCCATCGTCGTCCGTCGTCACCGTGGTGGTGAAGACCGGCACGTCCTCGACGGTGCTTTCCCAGTAGTAGTGGCCGTCTTCCGCCTGTTTGCGGACGCTGTACCAGTTGTGCTCGGCGAAGACGACGGTCAACTCCCGGTCCGGCGACGGGGCGCTGGCCCAGTCCACGGTGATGATGTCCACGCTGTTCTCTTTGTCCACTCTGCCGACGTACTGCTCGGGGCGCAGACCGATGTAGTACAGTCCCTTGTGCACGACCGCCTCGGTGCGGTTGCTCACCTCCTGGTTGTTGACGTCGGTGACGGTCACCTCCAGCGTGAAGCGCTGGCTGGCGACGTATGCGGCGATGTCGGCTTCGAGGTTGAATGTGAAGCGCCCCTCTGCGTCGGTGGTACCGGTCCCTTCGGCGATGAGTTCACCGTAGGAGCCGTAGTAATCTTCGCGTTGGTAGCGGCTGAAGTCGTAGTCGGTGAAGTCCCACCAGCCTTCGCCCTGGTAGTCGAAGAAGTAATCAGTGGAGAGGACGGAGTAGCGCACCTCGGCGCTGGCGACGGGGCCGCCGAAGTAATAGGTCGCCTGGGCGGTGACGTTGATCTCGTCGCCCTGGACGTACTCCGGCCTGTCCGTCTCGACCGTCACCTGGAACTCTGGCTTGCGGTACTCGGCGACCTGGAAGCCAACGCTGAAGTGTTCCTTCTCGTAGGTGGCCTCGATGGAGTAGTAACCAAGAGCCGCCTCTTCGCCCAGCGTGAATTCGCCGTCCAGCGTGCCCATGTCGCTGGCGGGCAGGTCGTCCTCAAAGACTTTCGTGCCCTGCGAATCCCAGATGACGACGCTGACTTCGGTGTCCCCCGTGGGCAGGGAGTAGTGGGCGTCGTCGTCCTCCCGCAGAATCCCTTTGAAGTAGACCTTCTGGCCGGGGCGGTAGATGGCCCGCTCGGTGAAGAAGTAGGCGGTGAAGGGCTCCAGGTAGTCCTCCACCGGCAGGTCGAATTTCCATGGCGTGATGCCCTCGGCCCACCGGCTGCTGATAGCGGCGAAGTCCTCGTCCGGGTTGTCCGGGTCGCTGGCGAAGGCGAAAATGGGATCCCACGGGTCTATCGGCCGGTGCTCCTCGCCGACGAACACACCGTCCTGGCCGGTCGTCCCTTCCGCCAGGACTTTGGCACGTTCGTCCATCACCACGACGGGCAGGTCGGGCAGCACGTCGCCGGAGCGCAGGTCGGTGGCCCAGACCAGCGATTCGGTGGCGGTCGTCTTGAGGCTCAGGTTGTGCCGGGAGACGACCAACATCTCTTTCTCGACTGCGACCGGCGTGAACGGCTGCGCTTCGGGGTAGACGGCATCGGAGTCAGCCCACACCTCCAGGTAATAGAGGCCCGGCGGTAGGGGCGACGCATCGCCGGATAGTTTGGTGCCGTAGATGAGGCTTTGGTTCAGCGGCGGCTTCACGTCCAATGACCACTGGCGAATGAGGTTCTCCCGGTTCTCAGGGCCTCTGTAGTCCTCCCAGTAGTCCCACCAGCGATCCCCATTGGCGCGCAAGAAGTCCTCTAACGGCATCCGGTAGAGGGCGAAGTTGACCCGGCTCACGTTGCGGACGGTCACGTAGGCCATTGTCCGTGTGTAAGCGTTGTAGGTGCCGACGCGATCAGGGGTGTGCAGGTAGATCAGCGGGTTCCGGGCGCGGGTGCGCCAGCGGATAGTGGTGTCCTGGCCCAGTTTTTGGCCGTAACGCCCCTGGACGTCGCCGCTGATGGTCACTTCGTAGCCAGTATTGGGCTCAATGGGGAAGGAGATTTCGAGTTCGGTGTTGCTATCCCACCAGTAGGTGAAGACTTCCGTCGCCGCGACGGTGGGGCGGGCTTCCCCCCCAGAGTTGGGGGGGGGCGGGGGGGGGCTGATTGTGAAGTTGCCGTTGATGGATTCAGGGTCCATCGGGCTGGAGAAGGTGATATCCAGCCCGCCCCACGGGTCGGCGCGCACCTCGCCGTCGGCCGGGTCGGTGCGGACGATGCGCGGATACGCGATGGTGTCGAAGGTCCACACGTAGGGCTTTTGGGTGCCGGCCTGTCCGCTGACCCCTTTCGCGCCCTGGGCGACTGTCGCCCTGTACGCGGCGGTGAAATCGAGCGGCTGGTTGGGGGTGAAACTCATTGTCTCCACGCCCACCCGCTCTGGCCCCTCGCCGCGATCCCACGACCACCCGTAGGGTTCATAGGCGTACCCACGTGGCTGGATCAACCCCTCGTCGTGCCACTCGAAGGTGCCCTCTACCGCTTCGCTGGTAGCCAGGTTCTTCAGTTTAAAGGCAGCCTCGGCCGATGCGTGATCCATCGGCTGGTTGAAGGCGACGTGGATGGTCGGCTCGGTGCTGACGTAGATGGTGTCTGCGTCAGGGTGGGTGGCGACGACGGCCGGCATGACCGTGGTGAACTCCCAGGTGAAGTCGTCGGCCAGCACACCGCCGGTGGTGTCGGCCAACCCGGCGGCGACCCGCGCCTTGTAGGTAGTGGCGGGTTCAAACCCCTCGTCTGGAGTGAAGATGTAGATCGAGGTGTTGAGCCATTCTCCTTTGCCGCGCACCGGCGGCACGAAGGTGAGGGGCTGCGGCAGGTTGCTCTGGTCCTCGATGGCGGTCAAGGGCACCACCGGCCGGTTGAAGAGGACGGTGACAGCGGCATCGGTGGCGACCTCGATGGTGTCCTCGGCCGGCTGCACTCCAGCCACCTCCAGGAAGCCGACGGTGGTGAAGTGAAATTGCACTGGGGTTTCCAGCGGAAGGCCGGCCTGGCTGCGGGCGTCTTCCTTGAGGGCGATGGTGTAACGAGTTGCCCGCTCAAAGCCTGCCCTGGCTGGCCTGAACTGCATCACGCGCGGGGTGGGCCACTCGAAGTCGCCGGCAACGGCGGGCTCGATGGTGAAGGCGGTCTCCACCGTCTCCGCGTCCATCGCCTGGTCAAATACAAATTGCACCGGCGCTTCAAGTTGCTGCTCCTCGCTCCGGGCCGGCGTCACCCGGACGACCTGCGGCGGCAGCGGCGCGGCCGGCGTCGGCGTAGGCGGCGCTGGTCGGGGTCCCACACAGCATGCCGAGAGAAGTGCGCTGAGGATGACCAGGATGGAGATTAAAGTGGCGAAGTGTCGTCTGTTGAGTTTCATCTGCGCGCCTCCTCGGGGGCCGTTGGCGAGAACGTGAGTTTCAGGACATTAGTGTATGTCAATTCGGCCCTCCCACACACCCGGCACACCCCGCACGCGCTTGATACGCAAAGAGGGATGGTTGGGGTTCTCTCGGAATAGCAGAAATGTTTTCCCTGCCTTGACCTGAACCTTGCGGGGGAGCCGCCTAAAGGCTTTCTTGAAAGATGGGAGCCGCCTGTATTTCACGCTCGCTTCACTTCGTCCAGGTCAAGCCCCAAGTCCTGCAAAAAATCTTCCATCGTCACCCTGAGCGGCCTGCCCTGAGCGCAGTGAAGGGAAGCGAAGGGCCTCCACCAGAGCAGAGGGAGATTCTTCGCTACGCTCAGAATGACGGCTAGCCGTCAGGGCGACTTTTGCGATACTGCCATATTTCCCATTCAACTTCCCTGAGATCTGAAAGAGCAGTCCTATCCTGTATGATATGCAAGACTCTCAAGTACTTTGGGTATATCCGTTGATAGATCTCTTCCCATTTCCTTTTTGAAGTTTCATCGAATTCTTCTTTGACCTCTTTTACGATGGCCTTTAGTTCGTCATTATCAGGAATCCCAAAGATACCCTTGATTTCCTCATAGGCCTCTTCTTGCCTGAAAAATCTGAACATCTTCCCATCAATTATGGCGAAGCGGTTAGGGTACCGAGCGGCAAGCAAGACAGAAGCAGTGGGGACACTTATTCCATGTATTCCACATAGTTGCTCAAATGGAGTGCATACATCATCAGTCTCTTTAGCCTCTTTGATAGCCTCATTTACAATCTTAAGAACGGATTCCCAAGGTTGACCGGGGTCGTGACTAAGTGGAGATTGTGACTTGAAGTTCTTAACTCGCAGTACGAGCTCCAGATCGTACTTGCCTGTTTTCTGAACCTTCTTGCATATATCTCTAAATTCCTTCACAGCAAAACCTTGCTCTTCCATTGCGCAACCTCCTCACGCGAGTGGTAGACTCTCTCCCGATGGTTCGAGGCATTGACCTCCTCACTCCACCACCCCGATGGTAACACGATTTCCCTCAATCTCATTCCCCTCCGCATCCATCCCTACCGCCGTAAAGACGTGCGTCCCGACCGTCATCGGCCACAGGGCCTGGTAGGGTGGGCTGGTCAGCGTCGCCAGCGGGCGGCCGTCGGCCAGCAGCGTCACCTGGCGCAAGGAGACGCCGTCGGCGGGGCGGGCGGCCACGGTGATCTGCTGCGCCGACGATGGAATTTCCGACGACAGGCGGTAGCGGCTCCCTTGGTCAGGACTGGTCAGGATCAGGGAGTAGGGAGTAGGGAGTAGGGAGTAGGAAATAGGCTCTTTGTCCCCCTGAGGTACGTCATCTGCGGTCTGAACGCCAGGGCATAGAGGAGAGTACGTCTCTGGTGGTTGAGGGATGTTCTGCTGCTGGGCCCACTCCTGCGCTTCAGCCGGGTAGAGGGTGTAACGTTTTTGCGTGGTGAACTCTGGCGGGCAGCCGGGTCCAGCCAGCAGACCATTGCGCGTGTCCAGGGTGAACAACCAGTGCCAGTCGTCGGTCCGCGTGGGTTCGGTGCCTTCGATGAAGAGTTCGGTGATGGTGTGAGGACAACGCGCCGGTTGCCTTCCTGCCTCCTGCCTCCTGCTTCCTGCGTCCTGCCTCCCGCTTCCTGCTGACTGCTGACCGCTGACCGCTACCGGCTGAAGTCCGCTATCGGCGCATACCTCCATCCGCACCATCCCTGGCGGCTCCACGAACTCGCGCACCGGCTGGCCTTTGAGCAGCGTCTCCATCACGTCGTGCCAGATAGGGGCGGCGCCCACCACGCCGCTGACGTGCCTCATCGGCTCATTGTCGGCGTTGCCGGCCCACACGCCGACCACCAGGTCAGGGGTGTAGCCCACCGTCCAGTTGTCGCGCCAGTCAGTGGTGGTGCCGGTCTTGGCGGCGGCCGGGCGGGACAGGTGCAGCGCGCTTCCCTCGCCAAAGGTGGGAGCGCGGGCGAAGTTATCGCTCAAGATGTCGGTGATAAGATAGACCACGCGCTCGTCCACCACGCGCACGCCCGGCGTGGCCTCCCAGGCCTTAAGCACCCGCCCACGACTATCCTCTATGCGGGTGATGGTCACCGGTTCTACACGGTAACCGCCATTAGCAAAGGCGCTGTAGGCGGCCGTCAGTTCCAGCAGACGGACCTCGCCGCCGCCCAGCGTCAGTGCCAGGCCAAAGCGGTCCACGTCGTCAAAGGTCGTGATGCCCATCGCGCGGGCCAGCGCCACCATCTCCTCAATGCCCACATAGTCGAGCACTTTGACGGCGACCAGGTTGTAACTGGAAGCCAACGCCTGTCGCAGCAGCACCGGCCCCCGCCACTGATAGTCGTAATTCCGCGGGACGTAGGGGTCTCCTTCGCGGGTGACGAAGGCAGTGCGCACGTCCACCATCATCGTGGCCGCTGTCAGCGGGCCTCGTGTTTCGTGTTGGGGATCAAAGGCAGCCGCGTAGGTGATGGGCTTGATGGAGGAGCCAGGCTGGCGCGTGGCAACAGTGCTGTTGACCGCGCCGTCAATGCGCGGGTCGAAGTAGTCGGGGCTGCCGACAATCGCCAGCACCTCGCCGGTGTGCGGGTCCATCACCACCACGGCCGCGTTGCGCACGTTGCGGGGTGGCTGGCCCTCGCGGGTGTCGGCCAGTTGCGCCAGGCGGTAGCGGAGCGAGCGAAGCACCGCGTTTTGCGCGTCCAGGTGCAGCGTGGTGTAGACCTGCAAGCCCTGGGTGTAAATCGCCTCCAACCCGAACTCTTTCTCCAGTTGGCCGCGCACGTACATCACAAAATGGGGCGCTTCGATGGGAAAGGGGACGGAGGCAAAACCGATCTCCTCGCTGGCCGCCAGGTTGGCCTCTTGCTGAGAGATGTAGCCGTGCCTGACCATCAGGCCCAGCACCACGCGCTGCCGGGTTTGGGCAGCCTGGGGACTCTCCAGCGGGTTGTAGCGGGCCGGCGACTGAGGCAGCCCGGCCAACAGGGCGCACTCGGCCAGGTCTAACTCGGCGGCGCTCTTGGCGAAGTAGGTGCGGGCGGTCGCCTCAATGCCATAGGCCAGATTGCCGTAGTAGGTCTCGTTCAGGTAGAGCGTCAGAATCTCGCCTTTGCTGTAGGTCCGCGCCAGGCGCCAGGCCAGGATGGCCTCGCGCAGTTTGCGCTCCAGGCTGATCTCGGTCCGCTCCTGCGGTGAGAGCAGCAGGTTGCGGGCCAGTTGTTGGGTGATGGTGCTCCCGCCGGACAGGATCTCGCCCCCGCGCAGGTTAATCCACACCGCGCGGACGATGGCCCAGACGTCTACGCCGGGGTTGCGGTAGAAACTGGCGTCTTCGGCAGCGATGGTAGCGTTGACGCAAGCCGAGGGCACCTCGGCCAGCGGGATGGGGAAATGTGCGCCGCCGTGGGGGTCGAGGATCTCGTACAGCAGCCGCCCGTGCCGGTCGTAGATGCGCGTGGACGGGGCGGTGGCCCGCTCGTACAGACGGTCGGGCGAGGGGAGGTCCACTGTCAGCCAGCGGAGTATGCCGAAGGCAGCCAGCGCCAGCAGGAGACCAATGAACAATGACCAATGACCAATGACCAAAGACCAAACACGGCGCAACATTCGGGAAGCCATTCCACAACCCTGGGGCAATGTAATCACGCAACACGCAATACGCATTACTCACGGCGTATAATCCCGCAGGATAGAGCCGCCGATGAACTCGCGCAGGATGGAATTGTCCGGGATCAGGTCGGGGCCGCAGGGCTCGAACCACTGCAGGAAGGCCAGCAGCCGCTTGGCCTCCACGTACCTGGGACTGGAGGGCTCGACCTGTAGGAGCAGCGGCTCGGCCAGTGGCTTGAGCACCGCCAGTTCGTAGACCAACGCAGAGTTTAACATCACGTCGGCGTGCTCCTGATAGGGGAAAATATGCCGCTTCTCCCCTCGCCGCACACTCTCCCAGCGGTTCAACGTATCCTCGGCCACGTAACCCCGGTAGGTGGTATCACGCAGGATGCGGCGGATGAGGCGGGTATCCGTCGTCAGCACCCGGTTATGGCGGTCAATATTAAGTTGCGTTAGCGCCGAGACATAGATGCGGAAGGTGCGCTCTCGCGGTACCGCCGCCGCCAGCCGGGGGTTCAGCCCGTGGATGCCCTCGACGATGATGATGTGGCCGGGGCCGAGTTGGACAGTCTCACCTTCCTCCCGCCGGCCGGTCTTGAAGTTGAAGCGAGGGAGTTGCACCGCCTCTCCACGCATAAGGGCCAGGAGATGCTGGTTAAATAGCGGCAAGTCGAGTGCCTCCAATGTCTCGAAGTCGTATCTGCCATACTCGTCCCGGGGTGTCTTCTCCCGGTCCACGAAGTAGTTATCCAGCGCCAGGGGGAAGGGACGGATGCCGTGGGCTAACAACTGGATGGCGATCCGCTTGGAGAACGTGGTCTTGCCGGCGGCGGAAGGGCCAGCGATGAGCACCAACCGCACCTCGTTCCGATAACGGGCGATCAGGTCAGCGATTTGCGCGATGCGCTGTTCGTGCAGTGCCTCTGAGACAAGGATAATCTCGCGGATGCGGCCATTGGCGATGGCCTCATTCAGTCCACCCACCGAATCCACGCCGAGCAGGCGCAGCCATTCGCCGTACTCGCGGAATATCGCCGTCAGTTGGGGATAGTCACGTACTGGAAGGAGTTCTGTCGGGCGGTGACGGCGCGGATACTGGAGCACAAATCCTGGAGGCCACAGATGGAGGGCAAAACAGCGCAGGTACCCGGTCGAGGGCACCATGTAGCCGTGGAAGTAGTCGCGTGTGCCGCGCAGGTTGTAGAGCGAAAGGTAACTCTTCTGGCGGCGTGCCAGCAGTTGGACTTTCTCCACCTCACCGCGCGCGCGGAATATCTCGATGACCTCGTCGAGCGGCACAGGCTCCCGCGTGATCGGGGTGTCCTCAGCGACAATCTCGTGCATACGAGCCTCAATCCGCGCCAGTTCCTCCGCGCTGAACGGCTCCCGTCCCCGCACCCGACAGAAGAAGCCACCGAAGGGAAGCGTGTGATCCACGAAGATTTGGGCTTCCGGGAACAGTTCATGCGCAACGGTCACCAACAGGAAGGAGAGGGAGCGCCGATAGATGCGCACACCATCAGAGTCGGAGAGGAACACGGGGTCCACCCGGGCGTCGGACCACATCTGGTAAGTCAGTTCGCGCAGGTCACCGTTGACCAGCGCCGCGATGATGGGTACTGGGCCATCCCCCAGCGCCACCTTAATATACTGTTCCAGTGGTGTCCCTACAGGGGCCTCGAAGGTTCGCCCGTCAGGGAGGCGCACCAGAGCCGTCTCGCGGGGCTTCGCGCTCCGCACGGATAGAGTTCGTTCGCTTTCCATCACGTACTGCTAGAACGGCAACATCACCCGCCCGGCCATCACCAGCGCCATGCAGCCGCACAATGCCACGTTTAGGAAGAGCAAGACAGCCAGTAGCAACCGCTGCCACGGTTTCAGGTTCAGGAACAACCGGGCAAGAGGTGCTTGCTCCTCGACGTCGAGTTCCTCCTCGGCCTGGATCATCTGCTCCCGCAGGTCTTCCACCATATTTGTCTGGACCGTCTGCTCCTGTCGCTCTTCCACCGGACCTGGCTGTTGCTGACGTAGGCTGGCAACCCACTCGGATTCCTGCTGGTTTTCCACCATGCGCAGTCTCCTCCCTTCAACCTATGCTCCGTCTGATATTAAGATACCGCCAAACAATCCAAAAGTCAAATGGCGGCTGGGGTAGCAGTTGGGACTGAAAAGCCCCGGGGCTTCGCGCCACCGGGGCTGGAGAGGCATCTTGTAGATTTGGGTCAGGTGTGCGCTTCTGCGGACTCGCCCTCCCCCGTGTCAAGCCCTATGACGTCTACGGCCGTGTCAAGCCCTATGACGTCTACGGCCTGAGGCCCTTTGGGGGTGTCTTCCATCGTGAACTCCACCCGCTGGCCCTCACTCAAGTTCCGGTAGCCATCACCATGGATGGCGGAGTAGTGGACAAAGACGTCTTCCTCCTGCTCATCGGGGCGGATGAATCCATACCCCTTCACGCGGCTGAACCACTGGACGGTTCCCAGGGTGCGACCATTGTCATCCATTATTTTCCTTCCTCCTTACTGACATACTTCCGGCTGCGGCCAGGTTGCTCCTTGCCCTCTCCATACATCAGGGGCGGTACTGCCCAACGCCGTAACAACGGACGGCAAGATACCACACTTTTGGCAACTTGTCAAGGTGCAGCCCCCTTTCCAAGAGGAGGTATGGTTCAGGACTAGAGTATTACCCGGCAACAATTGCGTTGTCCGTGAGAATCATGATCTGCTACTTGCAAACTTGCAGACTTGCGGCTTTGCCGTGCTATGGTATAATGTTGTCGCTTTCGGCGGGCGTAGTTCAGTTGGTAGAACACCTCCTTGCCAAGGAGAAGGTCACGGGTTCGAGTCCCGTCGCCCGCTCTGTGCTTGCAGAGCCAGAAGCGCCGCTCCCCATGCTGGCTCCCGTTCCCGCAGGATGACTTGCGCGTGAGTGGGGCTGGCGGCCAGTCGCTCTTGTACCGTCTGGACCACCACTGAAACGCTCGACCAGCGCGGTAGCCGGGCCGCGCCCATCCCAGGCCCGCAGGGCGGCGATCAACCCACGCCGGGCGATGTCATAGGCGCTGCCTTCATCGCCCAGGATGTAGCCCCAGCCCAGTTCACGACCGGCACTATCTACAACGACGGCCACGGTCTTGGTCCCGCCGCCATCCACTCCCAGTGCGTACCTATGTCCTGCGGACGACAAGTCGCCACACCTCTGATGAACCGCAAGATATGGGGGGGTAGTGTAGAACGCGGACGACCCGCCCGCTTTGAGCATCCCACCAATTCTTCAAGGAGACCCAGAAAAGATTGGGAGAGGGACCACCTTGTCCCTCTCCCATTCCTAGAAGCATACGGCCCGGCACAGCGGGTATTGCGCTATTGGGGATCCACGTAGTAGTAGTCAAACCGGCCGATAGCTGGCTTGTATTCGTTGGCCGAGGCAAAGACTCCGAAGTAAGGTTCATTTACGTACGCGGTATCGTCCGTGGAGCCGTATAGCGAGCCATCGAAGTATACGTCAATTCCGTTGGTTTTGACCACAAATCTCCAGGTATGCCACCCGTTAGGATCTGCGGATAAGTACCGGTACGAAATGAGATCCGCTCCTCGACCTTTGCCTTTATCAGACTCGTGGTAGTCAATGCGCTTGAACTCGGCCTTCAGGTCCCCACCGTCCCAGATGACCTCCAGGCGGTAGTAGTGGGTGAGGCAACCGGTATCCCGGTAAGCCGGACATGGCGAGCCAGGGTTGCCACCTAAGATGACGCCGTAGGCGACCAGGTTGGCCGGATCGTCGACCTTGACCCGCGTCTCGAGGACGTAGGGCGGTGCAGGGGCAACCTCCAATGGGCTGGCGATAGTGGCATCCCATTTATCATCCATGATGATGAACAAGGAGCCGTCGTGTTCTTCTGTCCACGTACTGCCCGCTATGTCACCCTGCCAATAGGTGGTGCGACGGATGGGCCAGGGGTTCACTAATTTCGTCGGGCTGCTAAAGTTGTAGCGGTAGGAGTAGGAACGGACCATGACCGACTTGACGTTGCTCCAATTGCCCGGCCCCCACGTGTTGTGACCTCGCACGCGGTAGTAATACGTCCCGCTGTCTTGGTCGCTGATCGCTTGCGACGCGTTGCTGCCGGGGTAGTAGTTGGTTGGATTGGTGAAGTTCGCATCTGTCGCTTCTTGCAACGTGTACGTGACTACGGGTGGGTCTGTGTGGCCATACGACCAACTGACAGTATAGTTACCGTCCTCATCGGCATTACTTATGTCGTTCAAGGTCGGTGCGTAGGGGAGGGGCGGCCAGCGATTGAAAACGCTCTGAAAATACAGGGTATATATCTCGTTGTTCATTGTGACGGTGATGGTGTCCGTAGGGCCCCAAATGCCATCCGCACCACTTGCCCGGGTCTGGATGGCATGTTGGGTGTAGCGCTCTTCGGGCAGTGTCCAGACATACGACCAATCCCACCATCCCCCTGCATCTGCCGTCACTGTGGCGGTCTGCCAATCCCCACTGTCTATACGCACCTGCACGGTGAGCGGATCACCGGCAGCGATCCCGATTGACGTGGTCAACACAGACGCCGACGCAGTTCCCACGACGGCCGATTGGACGTTGCTCCAGCGACTTCCACCGGACGCATTATAGGCCTTGACACGGTAATAGTACGTACCGTTGGCCTTGTTGGTGACGAAGAAATCAGTATTCGACCCAGCATAAAGCTGGGTTGCGTCCTCGAAGTAAGGATTATTTGCTTCGTACAGCACATAGTTAGTGGCCGAAATCGCGTCGGTCCAATCTACGGTGTAGTTTTGGTCATACCCGTTGTTGATGGGCAGCAATTCCGGATCGCCCGGGAAAAGCGGACGGTTGTCACCTTCCCAGGCCACTCCCGTGATGGTCAGCGTGCCTTTCTGGGTGATCAGGGCCCCTTTTTCCGGTGAGCGCGTCTGCGAGGTACACGTCAGGGCCGATGTCTCCATCTTCAGGTTTGCTACTGTGGTCTCCGCTGCCGGCTGGGCCAAGGCCTGAAAGCGGGAGAGCAGGAGCGACAGACCCACCACAAGCAGCAGCGCCGAGATTCCTGCTGACAACGCCCATGCCAGGCGTCGTACCGAAGTTTTGCTGGTCTTCACACCAACACTCCTTTCGCCAGGTCACGACGCGCCAAAGGCGACACCTGACCTGATCATATAGGATACACTCCAGGCTGCACGAGAACGGCTGGAACAGAGTGAATTTTACTATGGGGTACGGCTTTTGTCAACGCTACACTCATTGCACAACCTTCTCTCGTAGCAACAATCGGTTGCCGAGGGAAGCGCCATCGTCACCAATGACTTGCAGCCGCTCCATCGTCCGCGGGTTGTACAGGCCGACCTCAATCCAGTAGCGACCCGGGGGGGCGTCCGCAGCGACAGCAAAGGTGTGAAGTTGCACAATGACATCGCCCGGATACCAACCTTCCATCGGCACGTCCAGGCCGTCATGCTGGCCCCATATGCGGCTGTGACCGTCCAGCAGATGGACGAATATCTTCGGCGGGTAGTCGGGCTGCTCCAGGATGCGCCAATAGGTCAGCAAACCCATCTCCTGGCCGGGGATAGGAGTCGGCGTGAGTAATTCATAACCCAGAAAGGCGATCTGCCCAGCGAACGAGGCGGGAAGGGACACGGGCGAACGCACGCCTGGGGCATCGCCCGGAGCAAACATAACTTCGGGGCTCCGAAAGACGGGGAAGGCAGCGGCAATATCCAGGCGACTGTTTACGTCAGCGTCATCAGGGCAGGGGTAGAGGCGGAACCCCGATTCCTCGGCCAGTGGCTTCAGACCGACCAGAAAGCGCGTCGCCAACGGTTCGGCCAGGGGGCGGTCATCGGCGATGGCATAGCAGGCCCGCGGCCTGTGGGCCAGCAAGACCAGGCTGGTGGAAGGATCGAACCAGTGGAGGCGCAAGTCGTTCGTGGTCAGGTGGGTGTCGAGTAGATAAGTGGGGATCTGGTCCAGCCGGACCCCTCCCAGGACCAGATCGGCTGGGGGGGCGGTTGCCGGCACTTCATAAACCAGGATGGAGTAGCCGATCTGAGCGATGGGTCGCTGGGCCCGAAAAAAGGCGAAGGTATCTGGCTCGTCCAGCAATACCCCCTGTAGATTGGTAGCACTGATGGCGTATATACCCGGCAGGGGGCGTTGTGGGTGGTAAACACGAAGCGCCGGATGCTCGAAGGGCGGCCAGCCGGGCAGGTACCGGCAACGCACGCCGTAGTGCTCCGGCGGGGCGATGCCGAACCAGCTCAGGTAGACCTGCTCGACCCTGTGCCCGTCCATCCAGGCCCGCAGACCGGGCAGGTCCTGGCCCCAGTCCAGACTGGAGTCCACCAGCACTTTGTAGCCGTTACGCGGGCCGACGAGTTCGTTGAAGTAGGCCAGGTAGTGGGGGTAGATGGACAGGGTGCTGCAGGCAAGTGCAATGGCAGCGACAACCGGGAGATAGCGAGTGACACGGGAAGCAGGATGCAGGATGCAGGATGCAGGATGTGGGATGCAGGATGTGGGATGTGGGATGCGGGATGGAGGATGCAAGAAGCGGGAGGCGGATGGGGCGAGGCGGGCAGCGTGGATGGCGAGGAAGGGGAGAATGGGCAGAATGAGCCGGTAGCCGGTGTTCAGATTGCCGGCCACAGCGATGGCGAAATAGGCCGCACCGGGAAGAAGCAGCGGCAGGTCACGAAGCAGGCGGCGGTGACGGATTGTCCGAACAGTCGCCCAGCCAATCAGGATGAGTGTGGGCAATGGTGTCTTGACGGCGAGGGCGACGAAGAAGTAGGGCCACCAGCCTCCTTCGTAAACACGCCCTAGCAGGAAGGCGCGGTCGGCACGAGCCAGCCGGTGGGTCAGGGAAAGGAACTCACCCCAATAATCGGGGGCCGGCAGCGAGGGGCCTGTTCCGTCCACCGGCCCCCAGGTGAAGCCGTACACAGCCCAGATGGTCAACAGGCTGATCCAGGCGAGGGCAAGAAGGACCAGAATCACCTGGCCCAACCTGCGCCATCGGGCACTGCTTCCCTCCCACCACCCTTCGGCAAGCTCAGGGCACAGCGCCGCCACCAGGGCTTCCAGTCCGAAGATAAGGAAGAGCAACAGAGCAGTGAAGCGGGTGGCCTGTGCCAGGCCACAGGCAATTCCGGCCAGCAGCAGGCGGCGCCAGCAGGGCCGGCGTTGGTACTCCCAGAACATATACGCAGCGATAAAGATGAAGGCGGTCGTGCCGATGTCGGTGCTGGCTAACCGCCCGTGGGCGATGAGGTTGGGGTCGAAAGCGACCAACGTCAGCGCCAGCAGCGCACCTCCGGGGCCGTACAAAGCCCATGCCCAGCGATGGACGAAGGCGGCCAGCACGAGGGTCAGGAGCATCATTGGCCAGCGGGAGAGATAGACGATTTGATCAGCCCGCTCGCGGTTGTAGTTCCAGAGGAACTGGGCAGAGAATTCGTGGAACTCGGCGTTGGCCCAGGAGCCATGATCAGTGGGCACTTTGAGGTCGGGCAAGAGCAACAGAGACGCCGCGCTGATGAGATTGGTCAACAGCGGGTGGCGAAGCCGCAATCGCATGTCGCCAGTTCGGAGGACGGCATAGCCCCGGGCAAAGTATTCCTGCTCGTCGTAGGTGGCCGATTTAAGGCGCACACTGCCCATCATCTGGGCATACAGCGTCAGGAGAAGCAGGGCGACGAGCAAGAAATAGATGGCACGACGCGGCGAATGGCGAATGGCGAATGGCGAATGACGAATTGAACACCCTGTCACCAGCCAGTGACCTCCACTGATGATAGAAGAATGCGGTCGGTGACAGTAGTTCCGCCCACCAGTACAGGTAATCGTTCCATCGTGGTGGGGTTGTAGACACCGGTTTGGAGCCAGTACTGGCCCGGCGGGAGATCAGCCGGCAGGTCAAACGACGCCACCTGGAGAATGGTATCCCCCTCCCGCCAGCCCTCCACTGCCACGTGCAGCCCATCCCACTGCGCTGCAACTCGACCAGCGGGCGTGAGCAGGTGGACAAAGATGGCGCGGGAGCCATCAGGCGGAGCGGTCACGCGCCAGACGGTCAGGAGCTGGCAGTTGGGGAGTTGGGGAGTTGGGGAGTTGGGGAGTTCGTAGCCCAGGAACTGCAGTTGATCGCCCAGGTTGATCGGAAGGGCCAGGGGAGAGGTCTGCTCGTCGGATGAGGGCACCAGGGCAGGGCTACGCCAGGCGTGTGAGGCGGCGGTCAGGTGCTCGATGCGGGTCATAGCGGCGGCGTGAGCGGCTGGGTCAGGTGGGTAAAGCCGGCCGGTCTGGCCGGCGGTGGTGGTGCAGGGACAGGTGATGTCCCAACCCCACGCACCCAGGCCGCTCGTATCGTCCGCACCGAGGACGGCATACCAGCCCGGATGAGAGGGGATGACGAGGCTGGTGTGGGCGTCGAACCAGCGCAGGCGCACGTCGTTGCTGCCGAAGGCAGCGAAGGTCTCAGGGGTGAACTCATCAACTTGAAGGCCGGAGAGGGCGACGTCCACGGGCGGGCCGGTGGGCTCAACCTGGTAGAGGAAGATCGAGTAACCGGCCTTGGCAAAGGGGGGCCGGTCACGGAACCAGGCGTAGGTATCCCACTTGTCAGGGTCCATTACCACGCCTTGCAGGTGGGTGGCGCTGATGGCGTAGACACCGGGTGCCGGGTCGTGCGGATAGTAGGTGTGAGTGAAGGGGTTGCCCTGCTCTGGGGTTTCGCTCCACATCGGGAGCGGTTCGAAGTCGAGACCGTAATAGCTTGGGTGGGCGGTGCCGAAGTAACTCAGTTTGATCCGGCCCAGGTTGCGGCGCTCGACGACGTCGCGCAGCGTTGGCAAGTCCTGGCCCCAGTCCAGGTTGGAGTCAACCAGGTAGCGCCAGCCGTTGTCGGGACCGCTGGTCAGCGCGTTGAAGTAGGCCAGGTAGTGGGGATGGATCCACCAGGCGATCAAAGCGCTCCAGACAACCATAGCCCAAGGCCAGCCGGATCGTACCCAGAAACCAGGTTTTTCGGAAGCCCTCTTCAAAATCCGGTTTCTCCCCTGCTGCCCTATTCCACGTCCGGTCAGAACGTACAGATAGGGCAAGATGGGGATAAAGTGACGATAACCGATCTGCATCGGGCTGAACAGGATGGGGAGGAGATAGACCACAACAGGCAGGAGGAGCGCTCCTATCCGTCTCCTGTCGGGGCCCGGCGCCCCTCGGACGAGCAAGGCCCGCCCAATCAGGAGCAAAGCGGGCAGAGGAGTCTTGATGAGAAAAGCGATAGGAAAGTAGTACCACCAACCAGTGGAGGAGATACGACCCGCCAGGAAAGCATATCGTTCACGCACGAAGTAGAGCGAGCGCATCTCTTCCCAATGCGTCGGAGCCGGCAGAGGCCATCGTCCCCCGGAGAGGGGGTGAAATTCAAAGTGGTAAATTGCCCACAGAGTCAGTCCCCCAATAGCGAAGAGGGCCATCGTCTGGCATCCCGTCCGCCATAGCCAGCGGGACCACGTGGGGCGAGGATGCGAGCGGTCCAGGAAAGGCCACAGGCCAATGAGGAGAAGGAAGATGGGGGCCAGTAGCAGGGCCGAGAACTTGGCGGCCTGGCTCAAGCCGAAGAGCACCCCTGCGCCGACCAGCCCCCGGTAGTTAGGGCTTTCCAGGTAGCGCCAGAGGGCATACGTGGCGGCAAAGAACAAGAAGCTCACAGCAACGTCGGTGGTGACGAGCCGGCTGTGGGCCACGATGGTCGGGTCAAAGACAAAGAGAGCCAGGGCGACTACTCCCCCCCAGCATCCCTCTCCAGGGGGCCGCGCACCGGCCTGAAGAGCCGGTGCTGGGAATGGCCATCTCCCCCAGAGTTGGCGGGCCCAACGGAAAACCAGTGCCGCAAAGAGCATCCCCTGGGCGACGGTCATCAACCGGCTGAGGAAGAAGATGAGATCCACATCGTTGCCCGGTTGCCAGATGAAGTGGTCGGCGAAAAGCACCCCGCGGTTCTCCACCCATGCGGGGTCGTCGGTGGAAAGGGGCAGGTCGGTCAGCGCCCAGAGGGGGAAAGCGTTCAGCGCGTTTGCCAGAACGGGATGGCATATCTTGAAGCGCAGATCGCCCAATTCCAGATAGACGTAGCCTCGCGTGAGGTGAACCCGCTCATCCACGGTCGGCGACTTGATGACCATGCTGGTGACGGCCTGGGCGAAGAAAGCCCACAAAAGGAAAATGACCAACGACCAACGACCAATGACCAATAGGTTGGAGATTGGAGATTGGAGATTGGAGGTTGCGGGACAGCGCCTCGTTGACTTCAATGTATCTCTCCCAGGTGGATGGTTTCAAGCAGTATACGGTCAGCGATAGAAGCGCCATCTACAAGCACGGCCAATCGTTCCATCGTGGTGGGGTTGTAGACACCGGTTTGGAGCCAGTACTGGCCCGGCGGGAGATCAGCCGGCAGGTCAAACGACGCCACCTGGAGAATGGTATCCCCCTCCCGCCAGCCCTCCACTGCCACGTGCAGCCCATCCCACTGCGCTGCAACTCGACCAGCGGGCGTGAGCAGGTGGACAAAGATGGCGCGGGAGCCATCAGGCGGAGCGGTCACGCGCCAGACGGTCAGGAGCTGGCAGTTGGGGAGTTGGGGAGTTGGGGAGTTGGGGAGTTCGTAGCCCAGGAACTGCAGTTGATCGCCCAGGTTGATCGGAAGGGCCAGGGGAGAGGTCTGCTCGTCGGATGAGGGCACCAGGGCAGGGCTACGCCAGGCGTGTGAGGCGGCGGTCAGGTGCTCGATGCGGGTCATAGCGGCGGCGTGAGCGGCTGGGTCAGGTGGGTAAAGCCGGCCGGTCTGGCCGGCGGTGGTGGTGCAGGGACAGGTGATGTCCCAACCCCACGCACCCAGGCCGCTCGTATCGTCCGCACCGAGGACGGCATACCAGCCCGGATGAGAGGGGATGACGAGGCTGGTGTGGGCGTCGAACCAGCGCAGGCGCACGTCGTTGCTGCCGAAGGCAGCGAAGGTCTCAGGGGTGAACTCATCAACTTGAAGGCCGGAGAGGGCGACGTCCACGGGCGGGCCGGTGGGCTCAACCTGGTAGAGGAAGATCGAGTAACCGGCCTTGGCAAAGGGGGGCCGGTCACGGAACCAGGCGTAGGTATCCCACTTGTCAGGGTCCATTACCACGCCTTGCAGGTGGGTGGCGCTGATGGCGTAGACACCGGGTGCCGGGTCGTGCGGATAGTAGGTGTGGGTGAAGGGGTTGCCCTGCTCTGGGGTTGGTTCCCACGTGGGGAGCGGCTCAAAGTCGAGACCGTAATAGCTTGAGTGGGCGGTGCCGAAGTAACTCAGTTTGATCCGGCCCAGGTTGCGGCGCTCGACGATGTCGCGCAGCGTTGGCAAGTCCTGGCCCCAGTCCAGGTTGGAGTCAACCAGGTAGCGCCAGCCGTTGTCGGGGCCGCCGGCTAGCGCGTTGAAGTAGGCCAGGTAGTGGGGATGGATCCACCAGGCGATCAAAGCACTCCAGGTCAGCATGCCGACCAGCAGGAGACACCGATACTTCTTCGCCAGAGCCGCCAGACGGCCGGCCAGCACGTAGAGGTAGGGGAGTACCGGGATAAATAGACGGTAGCCAATATCAAGTGAAACGACCAGCGTCGAGAGGAAGTAGACGAATGCTGGCAGCAAGAGCGCCATCAGGCGAGGCACCTCTCTCCTACCTCCCCTTGGAGAGGGAGGGGGGTTGCGCAGGCTAACCAAGGCCGTACCGAGCAACAGCATCGCAGGCAGCGGCGACTTGAGGGCGAAAGCGACGAGGAAATAGTACCACCAGCCAGTGGCGGAGTAGTTGCCACACAGGAAGACATAACCTCCGCGTCCGAAATACAACCTTTCCCAGATCAAATCCTCAAAATAGGCGGCCGCGGGCACCGGCAATGGCCAGCCGGGGAGTGGGCGAAAGTCGAAGCGGTAGGCTGCCCAGAGCATTAGCCCACCAATCGCAAAGATGGCCAGCAGGCCAACGGCGTGGCACAGCAGCCAACGACGGCGGCCGGCCGCGCGCCGGTCTGAAGAGCCGGTGCTGGGAGCGCGCAGGAAAGGCCACAGACCTACAACGACGACAAAGACGGGAATCAGCAACAGAGCAGAGAACTTGCAACCCTGGGCCAGGCCGAAAGCAACTCCGGTCAGCACCAGGTCACGTGGCCGGTCCGTCTCCAGGTAGCGCCACAAGCCGTAGGTGGCAGCAAAATAGAACAGGCTAACGGCAATGTCGTCGGTGGTGAGCCGGCTGTGGGCGACGATAGTCGGGTCGAAGACAAAGAGGGCCAGGGCAACTATCCCCCCCCAGCCTCCCCTTCCAGGGGGCCGCGCGCCGGTCTGAAGAGCCGGTGCTGGGAACGGCCACCCACCCCAGAGTTGGCGGGCCCAGCGGAAGACCAGCGCCGCGAAGAGCATCCCCAGGGCGACGGTCACCAGCCGGCTGAGGAAGAAAATGAGATCCACGTTGTTGCCCGGCCGCCAGATAAAGTGATCTGAGAAGGGGCCCCAGCGGCCCTCCGACCACGCAGCGTCGTCGGTGGACAGGCTCAGGTCGGTCAACGCCCAGAGGGGGAAGGCGTTCAGCGCGTTCGCCAGGATGGGATGGCCAATCTTGAAGCGCAGGTCGCCCAATTCCAGGTAGAGGTAGCCTCGCATGAGGTGAGCCTGCTCATCCACGGTCGGCGACTTGATGACCATGCTGGTGACGGCCTGGGCGAAGAAAGCCCACAAAAGGAAAATGACCAATGACCAATGACCAATGACCAATAGATTGGAGATTGGAGGTTGCGGATTGGGGGTTGCGGGACGGCGACTCGTTAGCTTCAACGCAGCTCTCTCAGGTGGATAGTTTCAAGTCCAGGACTCACTCTACGTTCGTCGGGCGAGAGCAACAACGGAAAGTCCGTAAGGAAGATCTGTCCACCGTAGTAACTTCGCTTCGCTGGTCAGGATGGCCGAAAATGCTGGCTCTACGCGGATTAGTGGGGTGCTCAAAGCGGACGTGTCGTCCGCGTCCCACACCTGGAGGTAGTGCATTGTCTCGACCCCACATACGGGGACGGCACGTCCCCTTTGAGCATACGTGCCCCGCGTTTCCATGTAGAGCCAAAATGCTTTCCACGGCACCGTACCTTCTCAGGTAATCAAGCATTATGCCGGTACCGCAACCTGCGTCCAAAATCTGAAGTTTGCTACCACTACAACGCCTGTTCAGAAGAGAAAGGGCAATCCGGCGCATCCCTTCGTACCACCAGTGATTCCCCTCTGCTTCGTACATCATTCTGTATTCTTCTTCTTCCACCAACTAATCCTCCCGCTCATCAAACTGACCGATGAGGTCACAGACGTAGGCAACCTGCTTCTCTGCCAGATGGGGGAACAAGGGCAGGGAGAGAATCGCGGCGGCGCAGGTCTCTGCCTCTCTGAACAGGGGAAGTTCACCCTCCTCCCGTCGGAAACCCAGGTCGCGATAAGCCTCTTGCAAATGCACAGGGGTCGGATAGTGAATCAAGGTTTCAACACCATGCTGCTGTAGAAAAGATCGCAAGTCATCCCGTCTCCGGCTTCGAATTACGTATAAGTGGTAGACATGTTGGGCGTATTCTCTTTCCACTGGCGTGACCACGTTGCTCCCCTTTAGTAACTCATTATATAACCTTGCCCGGCGTCGTCTGGCAGCATTCCATTCGTCCAGCCTGCGCAATTTGACCCGCAGGATCGCGGCCTGTAGTTCATCCAGGCGACTGTTGAAGCCCCTGACGACATGGCGATAGCGACCGCGCTGCCCTCCATTGCGCAACGTTTGCACTCGCTCGGCAATCTCTTGATCATTGGTCACTACTATGCCGGCATCGCCGTAGGCTCCCAGGTTCTTGGTGGGGTAGAAGCTAAAGACACCAACGTGACCCAGGCAACCCGCTTTACGCCCTTTGTACAGTGCACCGTGGGCCTGACACGCGTCCTCGACCACTGCCAGATCATAGCGGCGGGCAAACTCTACAATTGGCTCCATATCGGCGCACTGGCCGTAGAGATGTACTGGCAAGATGGCTCTTGTCTTAGGGGTGAAGGCCCTCTCCAGTCGCAAAGGGTCAAGCGTGTATGTTTGAGGGTCAATGTCCACGAAAACCGGCATAGCACCGGTCGCCGAGATGGCGAGAGCGGTGAACACGGCGGTGAGAGGCGTGGTGATCACCTCGTCGCCGGGACCAACGCCGCAGGCCAGCAGCGCAAGTTGCAACCCCTCCGTGCCGTTGCCCACCCCGACGGCGTATGACGTCTCACAGTATGCGGCGAACTCCTTCTCAAAGGCCACAACCTGGGGGCCGAGAATAAACCAACCGCTGTCCAGCACTTCCGCCACCGCCTCGTCAATCTCTTCTTTGATAGAGAGGTACTGGGATCTCAAGTTATTGAAAGTCACTTTATCTATATCCATTTTTACCCTACCAATAATGCTCTTTGTGGACCCGATAGAATCGGACTGTTCTCTCCAGTCCCTCTCGCAGGGAAATCCTTGGCTGCCAGCCCATACTCTTCTTGATCTTGCTATAGTCCGCGTAGAAATCTCCGATGTCAATCCTTTTTTTGTCATCCGGGAAGGGAACCAGACGATACGAACCTCGCATTCCTGTCTCCCTGGCTGTGATCTCCAAGAGTAACTGGGTGAGTTCGAGCAGGCTGATCGGCTCCAGACCTCCCAGGTTGCATACCTGACCATTGGACACATCGTTGGCCGCAACTCTCAGAAAGGCGTCCACCACATCATCTACGTAGGTCAGATCGCGCACCTGAGTACCATCCCCAAAGATATTTATCTCTTCCCCGTCAATCGCCTGGCGAATAAACCAGCCGATGAATCCCTGGCGGCTGTGTTTCATCAATTGACGAGGGCCATAGGTGTTGGTGAGGCGGAGCGACGTGCTGCGCACCCCATAGACATTATTGTACACAACGTGATACCACTCTCCGGCCATTTTGTTGATGCCGTTCACGTCAGTGGGGTGCAAGAGGTGCTTCTCGTCAACGGGGAGATAATCCGGCTTCCCATAGATCTGCCGGGTGCTTGCATAGACGATCTTCACTGTGGGATTGTTTTGGCGACATGCCTCCAGGATGAAGAGTTGGCTGCGAGCGTTGATCTCCAGGTCCGTATAGGGGTCTTTCATACTATCAATGTGGCTGACCTGCCCGGCCAAGTTAAAGAGGTAATCTTGACCCTGCACCAGATACTTCATGCTGTTCTCATCTCGCACGTCGGCGATGTTGACCTCGACCTTGTCTTCAATGCCGTTGATGTTGAACAGATTGCCTCCATAGGCGGGGATCAGAGAATCAACCAGCAGGACATTGGCCTCCAGTTCAACCAACCTGTGAGCCAGGTTGCTGCCGATGAATCCCAGCCCACCAGTGATCAGGACGTTTTTGCCAGAAAAGGCATGTTCGTACTCTCTCATTCTTTCCTACCCCTCTTCCTTCGCCAGAGTGACTGCCTGGTCCACTGCCCTGGCCATCCACCGCTTCTTGGGAACCAGTTCCCACCACAGCAGGCAGAGATCAACTCCCACCCGAAATATCCGCCCGAGATTGAAAAACTGAGATTTCCCATAGGCTCGATGATAATGGTGTACTGGTACCTCAGCAACCATGAATCCTGCATCTTGAAACTTTTTCATCATCTCCACACAGATCATGCCGCTATCGGATTCCAGAGCGACCTTATCGAATATGGACCTCCTGATCAGGCGAAAATCGCAATCCACGTCACGGAGTCTGAGGCCAAAAGCCAGTTTGACCATCCAGTGATAGATACGGCCAATGATCCTCCGGTGAAGGGGATCGGACCGCCCAATCTTGTAGCCGTTGACCCAGCCTGTCCCTTCTCTCATCTGTGGCACAAGCAGTTTCAGTTCCTGAGGATCGTACTGCGCATCACCATCAGTATAGAAGATCAGTTCTTTTGAAGCCGCAGCAAAGCCTGATCGAAGTGCACCTCCGTAGCCCCTGTTCTTTTCGTGAAAGACGAGGCGGAGTCTGTCGTACCGGTTCTCCAGATCCCGCAACACCTTCCGGCTGGCGTCCACGCTGCCATCGTCAATGACGATGATCTCGTAGTCATCGGCCAAAGTCCGCAGAGTCATGTCCGTCAGGACGACCATCGTGGCAATAGTGCCAGCATCGTTGTAGCAGGGGAAGAAAGCTGATATACTGGTCCGCATCATATTCTCCTTAACTTATAGGCTCAGGAACACAAAAGCAACCCAACAGGCCAAGAGCACCGCCAGGTCTGTTAGTCTGACCAGGAACCCGGCATTGGTCAAGAATTGGGTTTCTCCGGCCAGTGCCTGCATAGCGCGCGATTTGTTCATCGGCCAGTCACCTCTATCTGCGTCAGCAATAGCCGGTCGGTCTCCTGGCTCGTCAGCGGCAGCCGAGCCATCGTGTCTGGATTGTAGAGGCCCAGTTGCAACCAGTAGCGGCCTGGCGGCGCGTCAGGGGCGACGGTGAAGCGGTGGACGTGCAGCAGCACGTCGCCAGGGTGCAGGCTGTCCGGGGCGACCCCCAGGCCGTCGCACTGGCCACCAACGTGGCCCTGGGGGTCGAGCAGGTGGACGAAGAGAGCCAGCGGTGGTTCCGATTTTCCCTCGATCCGCCAAGCGGTGATGAGTGCGACCTCCGTGCCTGCTCTCGGCTCGCCACCTAACAACTCGTATCCCAGCAAGGTGAACTGGCTGCCGAAGCCGGCTGGGAGTGGGACCACCGTTCTCTGCGAGGGATCGGCGTCGGATGGGACGAGCAGGGGGCTAGTCCACGCTGAGGTCACCAATTGTTCCCGGTAGGCATCCCAGGTCGGTCGCAGGTCAACGTGGCAGGTTGCCTCCCCACAGGAGGGCAGGCCGCTCCGTTCGGCCAGCGCCGGGTCGAGCGGCGTGCCGGGGCCGATGAAGAGCCACACTGGGCCGGGGGGGATGACCAGGCAGGAGCGGGCGTCGAACCAACGCTTGTCCACGTGGCGGGTAGAGAAGGCTGCCAGGAGGTATGGCTCTATCTCCTCAAAGGTGACTCCTGAGAGGGCGACGTCCACCGGCTCTCGTTGTTCCGGGGGGGCGTATTCCAGCCGCAGCAGTGGGGTGGCCGTGCGCCAGGGGTTGAGAGCGCCCTGGTAGCCGTTGGCGAGCGAAATACAGGCAAGCACCAAGAACAGGAGTCCCCTGGTCCAGGAACCAGATTTTGAGGCGGGCTTCCGAAGAACCTGGGTTCTCCACTCCACGGCGACGAAGAGGAAGAGCAGAGGAATGAATACGGTGTACCAGCGCGGGCCGTAGGCAACCCCGCCGAAGTCATCGGTGAACAGGATAAAGTAGAGGGCGAACAGGCTGCTGGTCAACCCGACCAGCGCCGCGGACACTCGCAGCCGGCTGGCGCGGTCACGCCAGACCCGCACCAGCGCGACCACGGCCCACAGGAGCACCGGATTGAAGGCGAACAGGCCGTGCCCACCGAAGAGCAGGCGCAGGCCATAGATCACCGGATGCTCTGGGCTGCGGTTGCCAGCGATGGTCTGGGGGAAGCGGGAGCCAGGGTAGTCGTAACCCGGCGTATACATGTACGGCGGCAGCGGGTTACCGACGATCCGGTAGTCCAGGAGGACCATCAAGGCGATGGGGAACAGCCCGCCCAGGAGGTAGGGCCAGGCGCGACGCTGGTGACTCCACACCGCGTAGCCAAAGAAGGCGACGAAGAAGAGGCCAACTCCCAGGTCGAAAGTGAAGGCCAGCGCGGTCAGTAGGCCAGCGACGAAGAGCCAGCAGCGCGCGTTGTGGTCGTTCTGCGTACAAGAGAACAGCGGGTTGGCAGGATTAACAGATCGGAAGATACCCCCCTTGAGCAAGGCGCAGAAGCCAGCCAGCAGGCAGGCGGTGGCAGGAAGGTGACTGTTGAAGACGGTGCTGTAGGGGAAAACCTGCGTGGCCAACCCCAGGGTGACTGTCAGCAGAAGCGCAGCCGGGTTGTCGAGTCCCAAGAGGCCCGTCGTATGGTAGAAGAGGGCCAGCATCAGCGCCGAGGGAAGCCCTACCAGCGTCAGCGTGAGGAGGTAATAGGCCCAATCCGGGCTGTCGTCGCAGAAGGCGCGACAGTGACACGGGCTCTCGTCCAAATCGCACCAACCGGCGTCCAGCGAGAGGTGAAAGCCATTGTGGAGAACAGCGTACACCCCGGAGGCGATGAACGTGAGGACAGGAGGTTTGCCGGAGTAGAAGTGGCCGTCCACAAAGATGCGATCCACCGTGCGGCTGAGAGGTGACTCGTCAATGATCCAGGTTCCCCGCTGCACGAGCGACTCGATGGTCGCCATGCGGGAACGGTCGTTAGCAGAGCCCACGTGGGAGTGGGTAAAGAAAGCCCACACGAGGAAAAAGAACAGGGCGACCCAGGCTGTGAGTCTGGGCCGTGCACCGGCCTGAAGAGCCGGTGCTGGGACAACGTTCCGCCCTGGGGGTGTGGGAGTTGGGGGGTGGGAGAGACCCGTTTTCTTCATGGCGCTTGCTCCATCAGGGTAATTGTGTTCATCGTCACCATATCGCCCGCAGCGTCGCTGCGGGGCAGCCGTTCCATCGTCTCCAGGTTATAGAAGCCAGTAGATAAGATATATGCTACAGGCGGGGCATCGGCGGGAACCTGGAGGTGAAAGGTATCCATTATGACTTCGCCAGGGAACCAGCGGTCGGTGGTGTACGTGGCGCGGCCCGGCTCGTGGTCATCCTGCGCCCAAATGGGCGAACCGGACGCCGGATTGTGGGGACCAAGCAGGTGGACAAAGGCGGTGTAGCGCCGGTACATCAATTCCAGCGCCTGCCAGGTAAGGCGCACCGATAGAGTGTCGCCGGGGCGCACATCGGTGGAGAGAAGATCGAAGCCGATCAACCGGATCAAGCCGGCAAAGTCGGTGCGGATGGCATACTGGGGATCTGTGCGGCTGGCAGTGGGTGGGACGCGGTAGGCAGCGAAAACCGCATTCCGGGTGTCCCAGCGGCCGGCGGGAAAGGTCACTTCCAACAGATCGGCAGTCGTCTCGTCGCCATCAAGGATGAGATAAACGGTTTCGCGTCCGGGTTCGCCGGCTGGCAACAGCCCGGCCGGGCCATAGAAGTCGCGAGGCCGGTCACGTTTTTTTTCCCCCCCCAGCCCCCCCTGCGAGGAGGGGAGTTGCATGGCCAGCAAGAGGGTAGCGTAATATTTTTGCGTCGGGGTGATGTAGACGACCGCCTCGTCTGGCAGTCCACCGATGTAGCGGCCGACGCTGGCCATCTCCTCGTGGAGGATGTGAGGCAGATCGGGCAACCGCGCCCAGACGGCGAAGTAGTCACGCCCCGTCAGCCCGATGCTGAAAACCAGAGCGCCGAGGACGGCCAGGCTGGCCAACGGGCGACGACGTGGCCAGCGGGCGACGGCGGTCGTCCAGGTCGCTTCTATCCCCACGGCGACGATGATGGCCACGGGCAGCACGCCGCCGATGGAGCGGCCAAAGGTAGGGGCAATGCCGGAGACGAGGGAGGGTGTGTGCATCAGGCCCGCCCAGAGCAAGAGAAACCAGTTTTTTTCCGAAAAACCCGGTTTCTTCTGGCACAGACAAACGATCACACCAATGATGAAAAAAATGGCCTGCACAACGTCGAGGGCCGGGCGACCGGGCAGATTGAGGATCGGGTCGAGGTCACCGCGCCAGACCAGGCCCCGCAGCACCCGTCCCACGTTGGCAACTATCATTGCCGGGCCGTGCTCGGGTGTCTCGGCGACGATGGCCTGAGCGCGCAAAGTCAGATAGGCAGGGTAGCGGGCAAAAAAAACAATGAGCGGTGCCGCCACCGCCAACGCGATGAGCAGTGCTAGCAATGTACACCGTAGCCGTTGGGGACGCTGTTGTGGCCGGCGCACGATCCAGACCAGCGCAGGGTACACGACGATCAGCGGTAACAGGCGGGCCGGGATGTAGGTGTATTGTGAAAGTCCGAGCAGCAGTCCCGCCAGCACCCACCAGCGCAGCCGGCCGTCGCGAACGGCGTGCCACCAGAGTGTTACAGTCAGCCCCTCCAGCGTGACCAGCGTGATGATGCGCAGTCCCAGTCGGCTGAAGGCAAGCAGGCTGTAGATTCCCGTGGCCACGGCAGCCGCCAGGAGCGCCAGGCGTGTGGCCCGTTCCGGCTCGTCGGCGAAGAGCTCGCGGGCAACCAGGTAAGCGGCCAGCACGGCGAGGACGCCTGCCAGTGCAGCCACCAGGCGCAGTGCCCAAACCTTCGGGCCGACCATTGCGACGACGAGAGCGCCGAAGTAGTGGAACAGCGGTTCGCGACCATAGTTACCCTCCAGAAAGACGGGAAAGCGGGTCGTAGCGGGCGGCCAGGTGGTATGAACAGCACGAGAATAGACCTCCCAACTATCGTAGAAGCGCGGATGGGGCAGCCCCTCGGCCAGCGCCTGTGCGTCCAGCGTGTTATACGCCTCATCGTGGAAGAGGCCCGGCGGCAAGTCAGCCAGGCGGTGGAGGCGCATGCCGAAGGCCGACAGTAACAGGAGCAGCATGGTCAGCGTATGCCAAAAGCGATTCACAGCCTCACCTCCGGCTCATGTGGGCTCAAAGGTGAAGTTGGATCCTATCAAAGCCTCGAAGAAATTGGGCATGCCCCGTTTTATGGGGAAGCGCATCATTTGACTCTCTCCATAACACACTCCATAGCGCGGCAAAGCCGCAAGTCTGCAAGTTTGCAAGTAGCAGGTCATGATTCTCGCGGACAACGCAAATGTTGCCAGGTAATACTACATGGGCGTCGTAGTGGCGACCTCAGTCGCTCTAGCCTCACTTTGAACAACTAAAGTCGTTACTACGAGCAAGATTGCCAATGTCCAGACCATGCTCGGATTGTACCATCATTGGGCCTGTCTTTCAAGCCCTCTCAACCTCGAGGTCCACGCGAGCCTCACCTCCACGGCAGTATCCACAGCCGGTCCGCCACCTCAGCGCCATTTATTATCACCGGCAAGCGGTGCAGGTCGGCGCGGGTGTAGACGCCCAACTGGACCGAAACGTTTTTGGCCTTTTCGTCAATAGGGGGGGGAAGATCGGCCCCCAGCGGGATGAGATGCAGTTGGGCCACGATATCACCCTGGCTCAGCGATGCGGTCCAGACGTCAAAGCCATCGTGCTGGGCGACCAGGTTGCCATCCTCGTCCAGCAGGTGGACGAAGACGCTGAGTGGTTGCGGTCCGTCGTGCAGGACGCGCCAGATGGTGATGAGCCGTAGTTCGCTACCGGGCGTGGCTGCGTTGAGCACCTCGTAGCCCAGAAGAGCGACCTGACCGCCAAAGTCGGCCGGCAGATGGACAGGCTGTGCGCTTTCGGGCAATGTTACCGGCGCGATAGAGGATCGTGCCAGGAAATTAGAGAGATTCGGTTCGGTCTCAATGGTGTAGAAGGTGACACCGGGGCGGCCATCCGCCATCCTGTAAGGGCTCACAGAGGCCACAGCCGGGTCACCAGCGAAGGGCTGCCAGATGTCAGGGTCGGCCGCGGAGAAAATAGGCATGGCCAGCGTGAAGCGAACGGCATCGGCGGGCCAGATGAAGGATTGACCAGCCTGAGCCCAGCGGGGCTGGCGCCCGTCGTGGATCAAATCGCGCCGCAGGCCGTTCACGTCCACGGGGTCAACCCACATCTCGAAGACCACCACAGGCTGGGGGGTGGGCTGGTCATCGAGGAAAGCGGCGACGTCGGCGAAGTGGGCCTTGTAGCGCCAGTAGACCTCGGGGTGGGCAGCCCACACGCCGAAACCGTCCCTACACGTCCCAGTGAGGTGTATCATGCCCACCAAGCCCAGCCCTCCCCCAATGAGAACAAGGAGGCGGGTTCGGGCCGGTTGGCCTCGACGCGCTCCCCATTCCCACAACCACGCCGCCCCCACGCCGATCATGCTGTATGCCGCCGGCAGTGCGCCGATGGCACGGATGCTACTGGGGGCATCAGGCGTGACCATGCTGGGCACGAGGGCGACGAGAAGCCACAGCCCGATGAGGCCACAGGCAGGCCGCTGTGCCTGCACCACGCACCGGGCCAGCCCCAGGTAGAACAACAGCCCGCTCAGTGGATCCAGGATGGGACGGCCGGGGATGCCGTAGGTCCAGCGGGCCTCACCGCCATGGCTGAACATGGCCAGCGTGGCTAAGACGGCTTGCCCCAGGGGGCCGGGGTCACCCTGGCGCAGCGCCAGCAACGGACCTTCCAGTTGCTGGATGCGCTCCTGGATCTCCGGGTGCGCGTGGAGGTAGAGGAAGAAAGGGGCCACGATGACAGCCGCAACTAACCCCGCACCTGCCAGGGCCCTCCAGTGCCGCCGCAGCCTCGCCCGCTGGAAGACTACTGCGTAGACCAGCCAGGCCAGCACCAGCGCAGGGAGGATGCGGGCGGCCGTGTATGTGTAAAGGGTCAGGCCGAACAGGAGACCGGAGGAGAGAACCAGCGCCCGGCGACGAAGGGCGGAGCACTGAGCCTGTCGAAGGGCCAGGCCCCGCCAAAGCAGGATTACGGCTAGTGTGAGGAGCAGCGGGAAGGTGATGGCCCGAATCCCGATGCGGCTGAAGATGACTGGCCACCAGGAAACGGCCAGGCCGACCGCCGTTACCAGCGCTGCCACTGGCCCAAAGATGTGCCACATCAGCGTGTAGCTGACCGTGACCAATACCATCCCCGCCATCACCGCTGGCATGCGGATGCCGACCACGTTGTCGCCGAATAAGGTAAGGGTGGTGGCCTGGAGGTAGTGGAAAAGCGGTTCGTGGCCGAACCCCCCAGCCAGGAACGGGGCTCCCTCGCCAGCAAGTACGCTCAGCGAGATGTCTGCGTTGACCACCTCGTCCTGAGATAACCCCCAGGGCAGGGTGTGCAGGCGATAGAGGCGGAAGAAGGCCGCCAGTAACAATATGCCAGCCAGCAGGAGCCAGATCAGCGGTTGTTCTCTACGTCTGGGCTCATTCATCGGCCGGTACATCGTAGATAAACAGCGAGTAGCCAATCTTGGCGTCGGGCGGGCGAGCGCGGAACCAGGCGAAGAGATCGTGATCGGGGAAAAGAACTCCCACCAGGTTGGTAACGCTGATAGCATAAACGCCTGGTTCGGGCTGTTCCCGGTCGAAAGATGGATCGTTCCACAGGGAGAACCCGTGGGGAACGCCGGGCAGCAGGTCGTAGGCAATGGTGTAAGCCTCAGGCCAGGCGCTGCCAAACCAACTCAGCCGCACGCGCTCCACCCCTTCCCGCGCCATCCACGTCTTTAGCCCTTTCAGGTCCTGCCCCCAATCAATGTTGGCATCTACCAGGATGCGCCAGCCGTCCTGCGGCCCGCCACCCACGGGATTGAAGAAAGCCAGGAAGTGAGGGTAAATGTGCACAGCGGTGAGGGTGAGCCAGAGGACGAGAAGGACGGGGAGGAGACGACGGGCCAGGTTGGGAGATGAGTATGGGGGTGTGGGTGTGTGTGGGTGTGGGTGAGGGGCCAGGCGGGCGATGTGGACGGCGATGAATGGAAGTACAGGCAGAAGGTGACGATAGCCGATGTTGAGACTGCTGGTCATCGAAGCAAGGAAATAAGCAACCGGCGGGATCAGGAGCAGCAGGTCATCCCGGCGGAAGCGACGCAGGGCCTTACCGGTGGCCAAAAGCAGCGCCACCAGCGTCGCCAGCGGCGTTTTGACGACGAAGGCGACCGGGAAGTAGTACCACCAGCCTTGATGGCTGTACTGACCCAACAGGTAGGCCGGCCGGCCGCCAGTGCTGAAGTTCAGAATCGCGAGTATTCCTTTGAGGTAAGAGGGGGCTGGGACGAGAGGGCCGTTTTCTCCCGCCCCCCCTCCTATCCCCCCTCCAGGGGGGAGGGGGCCGACCTGGAAGCCATAGGCCGCCCAGACAATGAGCAAGCCCAGGAGGACGGTGAATGCCAACAGGGCCAGATTGCGCACCACCCGGCCGAGACGATCCCGCCCGCCCCCGCGGGGCGGGTTTCCACACCCGCCAGCCAGCGCGTCGGCCAGGACGGCCAGGGCGAAGATGGGGCCGAAGAGAAGGTTAGAGAGTTTGGCGCTCAGCGCCAGCCCGAACGCCAGCCCACTCCCCAGGGCACGCAGCCAGGAGGGACGCCGTATCGCACGCCAAAGGGCATAGGCAGCCAGAAAAACGAAGCAGGCGCCTCCCACATCTGTCGTAGACAACCGGGTGTGGGCCAGGATGTTGGGATCCAGCGCACAAAAGGCGGCGGCCACCAGCCCTCCCCACGGGCCCCATCTACATTCGGCCCACCGGAAGACCAGCGTCACCAGCACCAACCCCAGCCCGATGATCGGCAGGCGAGCCAGGAAAACGATGCGGTCTGGATGGGGATTAGCCCGCCAGAGGAAATTGTCGGCGAAGTGGTACCACTCGCCGACCTCCCACCACTCGTCCAGCGGCAGATGGAGGTCGAGCAACAGGTGAGCCGGCAGCGCGCTGAGCACGTTGACCAGGGGCGGATGCTCGACGCTGAGGCGGGGGTCGCCTGTGCCCAGGTAGGCCGCGCCCCGGGCGATGTGGTTCTGCTCGTCCATCGTCGGCGACTTCTGCACCGCGCTGGTCAGCGCCAGCGCGAAGGTCAGCACCAGCAGGCCGACGACGAGAAACCGGGATCGCATCGCCGCGCTCATCGGACCGTCACCACCGCCAGGGGAATCGCATCGCCGATGGGTACACCATCCGGGCCACGGACCGGCAGTCGCTCCCCCGTACCCAGGCTATACATTCCAACCAGCAACGGAATATCGCCCGCAGGCGTTAGGGGATCAATCGGAATGGTGTATTCATCCCGCACGATCTGGCCCGGCCCCCAAAGGACGGTTGGCCGCAGCGTGCATCCTGGAGTGCCGTCCTGCTGTCCCCACATCGTTCCGTCATAGAGGTGGTTGAAAACCTGATAGTTGGTCTCTATCGGTCGGAGAGCCTCCCAGTAAAGCACCAGGCATATAGACCCGCCGGGACGAACGTCAACGGTATCCAGGTGGTAGCCCAGCAATCGCACCGCCTCCCCCAGCGTGTAGCCTGCCGGGGTGTAATCGGTGGGGAGCATCGCCGTCACGCTCACCGGGGTGGTCCCGGCGTCGAAACGGAAGGTGTAGTCCTCAACATGAAAGACGGTCGGCGAAGGCGCTACCCCCCTCTTGTCCCCCCTCCAGGGGGGAGGAGGAACCCCCCTCTTGTCACCCCTCCAGGGGGGAGGAGGAACCCCCCTCTTGTCCCCCCTCCAGGGGGGAGGAGGAACCCCCCTCTTGTCACCCCTCCAAGGGGGAGGAGGAACCCCCCTCTTGTCCCCCCTCCAGGGGGGAGGAGGAACCCCCCTCTTGTCCCCCCTCCAGGGGGGAGGAGGGTCGCGGTGATAGATGCGCAGTTTAGGCTCCCCGGCGACTCGGATCTCCCCCCAGAGATGATACGTCGCCTCGATATCGGCCTGGTGGATCGGCACCTCGTCCTGAACATTCTGAGCAATCAGGTACCATTCAGGGTTGGGACAATAAGTGCGCTCTGCTCCCCGGGTGTACCAGCCCGCGACCTCCTGCTCTTCGTTACTGGCGTAGACGCCGTTCAAGACCCCATCTTCAACAAGAGCGCCGATGACTTTCCAGCCAGCCCGGTAGGGGAAGCCGAAATAGCCGAAGAGGGGCATCTCATCGTCAGGCCTCCAGTAGAGAGCCGGTTGGTGGGCAGGCCACGTGCGCTTGATCTCAGGGTCGTGCTGGACAAACATCAGATAAGGATAATACGCGAGAAAGATGAACAATGAGCAATGAACGATGACCAATGACCAATGAACAGTGAGCAGTGACCAATGACGAGGTGGCGGGGGGACAAGATTGAGGACGAAAGTCAGGAGGTAATCCAATGCAGAGGCGGCCAAAAGAACGGCTCCGGGGAAGACATTCAGGACGTGGGTGCGAGGGTCCCAGACCAGGAAATAGTAGAAAAGGAACGGGACACCGGACCACAGCCAGGCGGCGCGGGATGGTGCCGAGGAATGGCGCGAGAGAAGGATCGTAGCCAGCAGGCCGGTCAGCACAGGTCCCATCCAGATTGGAGATTGGAAACTGGGAACTGGAGATTGCAGGATCAAGAGCAGGTAGCAGGCGGTGGGGATCAGGAGACCCAGGCGGCGGAAGGGGAGGAAGGAGGCAACGATGAGCAGACAAGCCAGGCCGATGAGGTAGTAGGCGGAGTTATAAAACGTGGCCAGGGGCAGCGAGGAGAGCAGATTGTTGTACAGCGGTCCTCCGGTGCCGATGCGAGCGCCGCTCAGATACCCCAGGGTTTTGGCGAAGTTGGGATGGCAGGCGAATGGGAGGTAGAAAAGTGCCAGGATACCGAGAGCCAGCGCTCCCGCGATCAGAACATCAACCAGGAAGGCTCGCCACCGCGATCGGGCGATCCACAGCCGCCGACCGACGACGTATGCGGCGGCCGGCAGTGCTAGCCCTGCGTCATAGTGGGCCAGGAGGCCAAAAGCCAGCAGCGCCGCTCCGACAATAAGCCATTGGCGTCCTTCTCCCTCCGACCAACGCCAGAGGGCCAGCAACGCCAGGGTCGTCGTCGCCAGCACCAGGCCCTGGTACTGCACGATGCGGCCAAAGCCCACGAAATATCCGTTGATCGCCAGGAGCAGCGCGGCAACGAGAGCGCTCCGCCCGTTGAACCACCGTCGGCCTAGCAGATAGAGGGCCACGACGCCCAAGAGACCGACCAGGGCGAAGGGCAGCCGGGCCTGCCATTCATTGATCGTGCCGGAAAGCGTCCAGGTAGCCATCGGGAGAAGAACCTCGGCGGGGCCTTTCTGGTGATAGAACAGTTGTTCATCGTCTCCCAGGATGACGCGGGCAGCCCGCATCATCACGATCCCCTCGTCGCCCTGGAACTCGCTATATCCCAGGTAGAGCAGGCGGAAAAAGGCGGCGAGGATAATGAAAAATGAAAAATGAAAAATGGCGAATGATGGATGGCGAATGGCGAATGGCGAATGACGGATGATAAGTCTGGGATCCGAAAGCGAAGGGTGGGGGGTGAGGAAGATAAGGCCGAATATGAGCAGGTTGACGGTGACGAGCAGGGCAGGAAAGGTCAAAGGGCCAGGGATATAATGGAGCAGGAGCGTCAGCAAAACAACAGTACCTATCCCCAGGCCAAGGCCGACCGCTATCTCCTCGGCAGTTGGCCGGCGATGCCGGCCGGTCAGCAATCCGGCCCACGCCAGGCCGGGCAGGAGCCACAGGAGGATGAACGCCGACCAGTACCGTGTCGCGGGCACAGCCAGCCCGACATCGGCCAGGATGGTAAGGAGAGCCAGCCAGAGAAGCGGACAGTATCGCAGAGCCTTTACCGCTTTTACTACCTTCGCTTGCATACGCCTCCATATCCAACGAACATCTGGCGAACTCCTTTGAGTTGCCTCACTTGCTCACCTCGACGGATGGCAGGAGCAGATGGTCGACGCCAGCGACAAACAGGCGTGGGCCGTGGGGCGGGCGGTAGAGACCAACTCGCAGCGTGTAAAGGCCCGGAGCCGCACCGCCAGGGATAACCAGAGGATGATGCAGTACGACAATGTCCCCAGGCTCCAGGCCGCTAAGGGCCACTGGCCACCCATCCCACTGTGACAAGGCAACCCCATCAGTGTCCAGCAGGTGGACGAAGACGGCCAGCGGAGGCGCGACTGTTTCCTCAACTCGCCAATAGGTGATCAACTCAACAGCCTGGCCTGGCGCAACGGTGGTCTCGACCAGTTCGTAGCCCGCCAACGCCGGGCCTCCGTCGAAGGAGGCCGGCAGTGACACCGGTTCACCGTCAGGCGTGACTGGAACAGGATCACCGGGCAGTATTTCTAGCAAGGGGCGAGCATCGGCCAGAAGATCGGCGCCGGTGAGCAGCATCTCCACCACTGACGATGGTGGCACTGTTGCCTCGACGATATAGCGGGCCGGGCCACCTGCCGCCAGCACGAACGCCCCCGGACCGGCCCACTTGGTGACCAACCGGTAGCCAGGCTGTACCCCCAGTGCCTCGGGTGGCAAGTCGGCCACGGCGGGGCCAACGACGACGGCACGGTTGAGAGGCATATCAGGCGGGTAGGCGAGCCTGTAAATGTGGATGGAGTAGCCAATGCGGATGTCCGGCTCCCGGTCGCGGAAGACGGCGTAGATGTCACGGTGTCGATAGAGCAACCCTAGTTGTAGGCTAGTCGTGCTGATGGCATAGATACCAGGAGGGGGCATGTAGGGATTATAGCCGAAGAAGTCTGGTCCAGCCAACACGCGCCGAAAAGCGGGCAAGGGGTGGAAGGACAGGCCATAGGCAGCGGGGTCTGCACTGCCGAAGTAACTCAGTTCGACGCTAGCCACATCCTGCGCAACTAGAGAGTCCCGCAAACCGACCAGGTTCTGTCCCCAGTCCGCATCAGAGAAAAGGCGATAGGCGTTCTTCGGACCGCCTCCCAGTTCGTTCACAAAGGAGAGGTGATGAGGGTAGATACAGGCCGCGCTCACAGCGGCCCAGATGACCAGCAGTGCCAACCCCACCTGCCAGATCCGGCGGATGTGGCAGCGCGATGGCACGCTTTCAGCAGCCAGCGCGATAGCGAAAGGAAGGACGGGCAAGATGTAGCGGTAGCTCATTTTGAGAGGGCTGGCAATAGTAGCGGCGAAAACGACGGCGGCAGGGACCAGCCACAGGACTGCCTGTCGCCAGCGGCCAAGCACACGCACCAGGCCCAACCCCAGCAGAGTCAACGTCGGCAGCGGGGTCTTGAGAGCAAAGATGACAGGAAAGTAATACCACGGGCCGGTGTCGTAGGTTCGGCCCAGGAAGAAAGTGGGCGTGCTGGCCTGGACGCGACGGTAGACGGCCGCCATCCCCCGCCAGTAGGTGGGGGATGGCAGAGGCATACCCGCCTCAGTAATGGGCCCGGTCTCGAAGCGGTAGGCGGCCCATACGACGACTAGCGCCAGCAGTCCCATCCCGACGAGCGCTACCGCCCGCTGGCCCAGCGAGAGTTCGCGTCCGTCAGGAGGCTGGTAGAGCAGAACTATCAACAGAAAAACTGGGCCGACCAGTACACCCGAGAACTTGGTGCACAGCGTCAGACCAGCGGCCAGACCTGCCAGCGTGAGATTAAAGGTGGTCGGGCGGCTCAAGTAGGCCCCCAGCCTCCACACAGCGATGAAGAGAAAGCAGGTCAGCCCCAGGTCGGTCGTGACCAGCCGGCCATTGCCGACGATGTTGGGATCCAGAGTGAAGAGGATCAACCCTAGCCAGGCAACTGACTCGCTGGCAAAGCGGCGTAGGGCCAGAAACAACGTCAGCCCCAATAACATCGCCAGGCTCATCACCGGCCAGCGCCCGGCGACAACCAAATCTTTGGCGCGGTCGAAGTTGGCCTGCCAGAGAAAGACATCGGCAAAGTTGACGATGTCAGCCTGCTCCCAGGTGGGATGGTCGAGAGGGAGAACGACGTCGGATCGCAGGAACAGTGGCAACGCGGCCAGCCCGTCCACCAGTGGCGGGTGCTCCCAGCTCAGTCGTGGGTCGCCAGTGCGGAGATAGGCGTAACCGGCACCCAGGTGGTAGGGCTCGTCGAAGGTAGCCGACTTGCGGACACTGCTAAAAGCCATCTGCGCCAGCAGCAGGCACAAAAGCAGGCTCACCCCCAGCCAACGCATACGTTCCATTTTTTTCATGGCGACGCCACTTCCAATGACGGCAGCACCAGGTGATCAACTGCGCCCACCGTCAGCCGGTGTCCGGGGTCTTGCGTCTCGTAAAGGCCGAGAATAGGGGTATAAAGGCCGGTTGGCAGGCCGGCAGGCAGAGGGATCAGGTGCCGCTGGACGATCAGGTCGCCGGGGCCCCAGCCCCTGGGCGGGCTACCCAGACCATCGTGCTGGGCCACCAGCTCGCCTGCGTCATCAATCAGGTGCACGAAGATTTTGAGTGTGACACTGGAGGGGGCCTCGATGCGCCAGTACGTCAGCAGAGTAAGAAAGCCGCCAGGAGCGGAGGACTGCTGTAGCCACTCGTAGCCCAGGAAGACCAGCCGCCCGTCGAAAGAGACAGGAACCGCCACGGGCGTGCCATCGGGCAGGGCAGCCGTGGTTTCCAGATACTGTAGATCACGGCGTATTTCTGCACCGTCTGCGCCGTCGGATAGGCGGTAACTGGTGAACGAGACCCCCCTCTTATCCCCCCTCCAGGGGGGAAGAACCACCGCCCCCCACTCCAACAATTGCTCCCGGAGGTCAACATCGAAAGGGACGACTTGAGGGACGAAAAGCCAGGCGTCATGCCCGGCAGGGACGACGAGGGTCTCACGGGCATCACACAGGCGGACGTCGTGGACGTGCCGTCGGGCAGCCAGTTCCAGGCCTGGGCCATCGAGCGTATGCACAGACAGGCCCGCGACGCTGACAGGCGTCCCGGCCGGCAGTTCATCCAGCCGATGGGCCACCGCGGTCAGGTCTGCCTGGTAGTCGAAGCGTACCATATCATTCTGAGGCCAGACGAGAAAGTAATCACGCCCGGTGAGGAAAAAGCAAGGAGCAAGGAGCAGGAAGCAGGCAGCGGGAAGCAGGAAGCAGGAAGCAGGAAGCAGGGAACAGCGATCTTGCATCTTGCGTCCTGCATCTTGCATCCTCCATCTTACATCTTGTATCCTCCATCTTGCATCCTGCATCCTTTGCTTGAGCCAACGGCCTGCTTCGACGAGGGCGAGTGCAGGGAAGACAAAGACGACCACCAACCCGAGGACGTTTCGGATGGAACTGGGGGCGACGGAAGTGACGATGCTGGGCACAAGCGCACCGGCCAGCCAGACGAGCAGGAAACCGTAGCGGGGATCACGCCAGCGCCAGAGCGCGATGAGCAATCCCGCGCAGAAGAGCGCCGCACTGATAGGGTCAGCGAAGACGGGACGACCAGGAAGGTTCTGGCGCGGCCAGGGGTCACCGGCGCAGGTGAAGAATTTGAGGTTCGCGATCAGGTTTTGCCACACCAGTGACGGATCTCCGGCAAGCAACCTGTCAAGGGGTCCCTGTACCTCTGCGATGCGGTACTCAGCGCCAGGGTGAGTCGTCAGCCAGATTGCGAGCGGCACGGACACGATGGCGGTGATGAGGAGGAATACGAGGATGCTGGACCACGGGATGGGAGTAGATGGGGAGATGAGGAAGAAGTAGATGAGGAATAAGGCGAGGATGACGGGGAGAGTGCGAGCGGCCATGTAGGTGTAGAGGGAGAGACCGAGGAAGAAGCCCGCAAGCAGCCAGTTGGCTACGCCCGCCAGTCCGCCAGGGGCGGGGGATCGGGAGACCGGGGGATTAGGAGTGTGGGAGTGTGGGCGGTTAGTAGCCGGGTCGGTGGCGCGGAGGAGGAAGTAAGCGGCGAGGGCGGCGGTGAAGGGCAGCGTGATGGCGCGTAGGGCGACGCGGGCGTAGAAGAGGGGCCAGAAGGACAGGGCCAGCCAGCCGCCAGCCAGCAGGGCGGTGGGTACATCGAAGAGACGCCGGATAAACACATACGTGGCGGCCAGGCCCAGCAACCCGAGGGCAACGGAAGGGTAACGGAGCCCCAGCCAGTGGTCGCCGAAGAGAGCGACGGTCGCAGCCTGGACATACTGGTACAGCGGCTCGTGGCCATAGGCGGCGGTGAAGTAGATGGCGTGGCGTCCGGCCAGGATATCGCGGGCGATGAGCCAGTTGGCGACCTCGTCGTGGCATAACCCAGGCGGCGCCTCGCCCAACATCCAGAAGCGGAGCACAGCAGCCAGCAGCATGATCAGGGTGATGGCGACCCACTCTCCTCGTCTACTCATCTCTCACCACCCGAACTTCACTCAACAGCACACGATTGTCCAGCCAGTGGCCGTCCTCCGCGACGACCGGCAGGCGGTCCCTGCCGGGTACGTACAGGCCAATCTCGATGTCGTAGAAGTCTGGCGGGGTCGTCAAGCCCACTGTCAGTTCGTGGGTATCCTCGACAACCTGACCGGAGTGCCACTGGCTGGTGGGTGCGGCTCCACCGGCCGGTTGGCTGTCGCTGTTGGCCCAAACCTGATCCTCGACGCCGAGAACGTGGGCGAAGACGCCGTAGTCTGTCTCCATCGGGGCCAGTGCCCGCCAGTAGAGCGTCAGGCGGATCGCATCGCCGGGCCGTACCACCCGCCGGTCCAGCGTGTAGCCGACCAGCGCGGCACGATTGCCGAAGTTGACGTTCAACGGATTGGGGAACTCGCCAGCACGGGGCCGAATCTCGACCGTCGCCAGGTACAGCGCATCACGTCCATCTGGTGTGGTGAGGCGCGGGCCGTCGGGCAAGTACATGCCGACCTGAACATAACCCACGTCCGGCGCATAGGCCGTCTCCGGGACGTGCACGCGGTAAGTGTCGGCGAATGCGACGCCAGGCTCCCAGACGGTGGTGGGATAGCGCCCCAGGCCAGGGTAGGTGTCGCGCTGAGCCACCATCGTGCCCGCTTCACTCAGCAGGTGGACGAAGACAGCGTAGTCCCGGTCGGCCCAGGTCAACGTCTGCCAGTAGAGGGTGACCTCCACCATGCCGCCCGGCTCGACGACGGCCGGTGTAACCTGATAGCCCAGCAGCCGCGCCACGTCGCCGCCGTCTGCCATCCACCGGACAGCGGTAGAATTGGGCACAGTCGCCATTTCGGATTCGGTCAGCGGGCGGGGGCGGGCGAAGGCCGGAGCCAACACGCCGACCAGGGCGTAGACGGCCAGCGCCGCCATCCCGATCGTCACAGCCAGGCTCGCCGCCCAGATCAGGCGGCGGGGGAAAAACTGGCTCAGTCCCAGGAAGAGCAAAAGGCCGAAGGCTGGCAGGCCAGGGAAGAAGAAACGGCCCATTGCACCGGCTGGGCTCACCAAGATGTAGGCGACGAGGACGGCGGCGAACAGCAGCACGGCAGCCAGCAACAGCAGCAGTTGTGAGTTGCGAATTGTAAACTGGACGGGGTGGCGAGCCGTGCGACCGACCAGGAGGATCAGCCCTACGATCCCGGCCACCGCCAGCCAGGCCAGTCCCCGGTATACGCCGTCGGGCAGTGGCACCTGCCCGTAGCCGAAGCGTCCCCAGAGGGTGCTCCAGGCCATCGGGAGTTCTAATCGGATGATCGCCCATGCCTCGACTGGACTGCGCATCCCCCATAGTTCGGTGACGCGCTGAAGGCCGGTCGGCTCGCCGTAGAGCACCTGGTTGCGCCAGAACCACCAGCCGGAGACCAGGGCTGCCAATCCCATCACGACGAGATTGCCCCGTAGAAAAGCGCGCCAGTCGCGGGCGGGCCAGGCAGCGACCAGGTAGGCCAGTTCGATCAACGCCAGCAGGGCCAGGAGATTGAACTTGACGAGGAGACTTGCGCCGAAGAGGACGCCCAGGGTCACGTCGGTGCGCACGCTGGGGCCATCCCGCGCCAGCCGGACGCATGCCAACAGCACCGCCGCGCCGCACAGCGCCGCCGGAACGTCGTTGTTGACCGCGCCGCTCAGATAGAGGAACTGCGGGTTGAAGGCGACCAGCGCAGTCCCGCCGAGGGCCAACGCGGGCCACCGGCCTGAAGAGCCGGTGCTGGGACGTTCGCGGAAGATCTCACGCCCGATGCGGTAAGTCAGCCAGACGACGCCGGCGCCGATGAGGATGCTCATCCAACGCACCACGTAGACCGCCAGGGCCATGTCGTGGAAGGGGCCTGCTCGGAAAGGCTCGTCGTCGCCGTGGAGGTATTGGTTCTTGTTGTCGTCGCTCACCTCCCAGTAGCGGTAGGCCCAGAAGGGATTCTCAGGTGGCTCGTAGTAGACCTCCTGCGCGACAGGCACCCACCAACTGACCAGTGCACCCAGGGCGTAGTAGAGCGGCGGATGATGGCTCTGAGCACGCGGGGCGTCGGGTCGCTGCACAGGCAGGCTGTGGTAGACGACGAGATGCCGCACGTAGCGGAAATGGCGCAGTTCATCCGTGGATTCATACAGCGGGTCGGCCAGGCTGTAGCCCACAGCCAGCACCAGATAGGCCACGAGAAGCGCAGCAAAGGCCAGATGTGGGAGCCTCTTCACGGTTCCTCCCCAACAGGTATCAAGAAACGATCAGAGGCAGGCTGGTCATCGGCCTTCAGGATCGGCCACCGGTCGCCGGTCATCGGATCATACAACCCCAACTCCAGCGTATACGGCCCGGCAGGCGCATCGGGCAGAAGCGCGAAACGGTGGGCCTGGAAAAAGCGGTCGCCGGGCCGGAGCGTGAGCGGATCCGCCCACAGGCCATCGTCACCGACGATGGCCGTCCCATCGGCGGCGAGCAAGTGAGCGAAGACGGCCAGCCGTGGTCCGGAGTAGATGCCTGGCGGGGGCGGGTTGGCGACGATGGGGATGGGCGGTATGTCGAGCGGCCCGGGGATGTCCCAGCCAGTGAGAAGCAGGACGGTATGGCCGGGTGCGGGCATCCCCTCGGGCCAGCCCCAGCCCAGAAGCAACATCCCATTTGCGAAAGGGTGAAGCGTGGCCCGCGAGCCCCAGTCCCGAGTCCACTGTGGCCACCACGCCCATGGCCTCGGATAAGCAAAAATCTGAAACGGCTCGCAGGCATCCACGAGGGGAAGCATATCGTGCTCTACCACTGCCTGCACCAGGGGGCCAGGTGCAGGGGTAGAAAGCAAGATCAAGTGGGAGGTATCGCCAGCCGGGTACGGGTAGACCAGCACTCGTTCGGGGTTGAACAGGCGCATAGCAACGTCATCGCGATGGGTATCCACCTCCAACGCCAGGCGATCCCAGGGACCCATAAGGGCGCTGGAGATGGCAACGTCGGTTATCTCAGGGTGAGCGTCCAAGTAATGGGCGGCCTCGCGGTAGTCGGCGCGGTAGAGGAAGCGCACCATGCCGCGCTCCGGCCAGGTGACGAAGTAGTCACGAAGATCACGGATGACGTTGGTGGTCAGAAACAGAATGACCAATGATAAGTGACAAATGAGCAAGAGCGAATGGCGAATGGCGAATGGCGAATGACGGGTGGCGAGCCAGCGGTGGGCTTCGGTGAGAGCCAGGGCGGGGAGGATGTAGGCGATGGGCTGGGCCAGGATGGTGTGGCCCAGGCTGGCGGGTGGAGTGCTGACGAAGGCGGGGAGCAGCCCCAACCCCAGCCAGAGGAGCAGGAGGAAGTAGCGCGGCTGCCGCCAGCGGTACAGGCAGAGCGCGACGCCGGCCCACAGCAGCGCTCCACCGAGGAGATTGAACACCGGACGGTGGGGGACATTGTACAGCCATTCGGAGTCGCCGGTGGCGTGGAACATCCCCAGCGTCGTCCACGTGCTTTCCAGCAGCGGACGGGGATTGCCAGCCCGCAGTTCCCGTAACGGTACGGCCAGTTCGGCCAGCCGGGCGTCGGCCCCGATGCCCTGCGCGGCGGCCTCGCTGCTCCCCTGGGCGATGGCGCCCCCCAGCGGTGCGGCCAGCACGGCCGTAATCGCCAGCGCCAGGAGGAAGCCGCGCCAATGGGGAACGCACCGGCCTGAAGAGCCGGTACTGGGATGGTCGCGGTGAAACAGCGCCAGGTAGGCGGCAAACAGGACAAGCAGCACCGGGAGCACACGGGCAGCGGGGTAGGTATAGAGGGATATACCCACGATGAGGCCCAGGAGGATGAAACGACCAATGACTAATGACCAATGACCAATTTGCGATTTGCGATTTGCGATTTGCGATTGGTCCGTAAGGGAGCGCCAGAACAGGTAGAGGGCTGCCAGGGCACAGGGGGGCAGGCTGATGTGGCGGATCGCCGTGCGGCTGTACATCAGCGACCAGAAGGAGGTCGTCAGCGCCAGCGATGCGATAACGGCAGTCGTGCGCCCGAAAAGGCGATGAGCCAGGGCGTAAGTCAGCGCAACAGTGAGAGTGCCGCAGGCGACGGAGAGCAGGTGCCCGCTCAGCACGTTGAATCCCAGCACGGCGTGCACGCCAGCGTGCAGGTAGTGGTAGAGCGGTTCGTGGCCGGAGGCCCCGGTGAAGTAGAGTGGAAAGTGGCCCGCCAGCAGTTCACCAGAGAGAGCGTGGATGTTGATCAGTTCGTCGTCCCGCCAGCCAGGAGGGACGGTCTCCAGGCAGCAGAGACGCAAGCCCCAGGTGAGCAGAAGCAGGACAATGACCAATTTCAGTAGTTCGCGAAACGCTCGTGTCGGATTGCCAAATCCGCCACCTTCCGCTGGATTTGGTAATCCAGCGGAAGCATTTCGTGATGTACTGGATTTGGGATTTGGGATTTGGGATTTGGTCATTGACCGTCTTGGCACTTCACTTGTAACGGGGGCAACAAGATCCGATCGCTGACGGCCTGGCCTTCAACATACAACGCCAATCGCGTGGTAGGCGGGTCAGGGTCTACGGGCGATGGCGTGGGTCGAGCGTACGCGCCCACTTCCAGAGGGTACAGGCCAGAGGGCACGTCATGGCCGATGGTCAAGTGATGCACCTGTGCAAACACTTCGCCCGGGTGCCAATTCCAGGCTGGCGCGTCCAGGCGGTCTTGTTGCGCGATGACCGGCGGGTCCCCTCCAGGGGTTAACAGGTGTGTGAACAACACAGTGTCCAGTCCGTCGCGCCGGCCTGGAGAGCCGGTGCTGGGGAATCCTATCCCGTTTCCGTTTCCGTTTCCGTTTCCGTTTTCAAGGCTGGGTAGCGACAACACGTGCCAGTAGGTGACGAGCGTGATCTCATCTCCAGGCGCTACAGCCTGGGACGACAGGTCGTAGCCCACCAGGGCGATGATGCGTCCCAGGTCGGCCGGCAAGTCCAGCGTGTGGTAGATGCTTTGCGGGTTGTCGGCGGGGAAAGTTGCGCTGCTGCTCCACGCCGCCGGGCGATGCGCAGCCTGCGAGAGCAGCGTCCCTAACGCGGCTGCGCTGTCCCACTCGTACACGTCGAAGCCTGGATTCAGGTCATCGGGACGCAGGAGGTGTGATTCGACCAGGTGAGCATACGGCGGCGCGACGGCCTGATTCAGCGCCGGGTCGAGCGGAGCAAGCGCTGGCACGATCAGGCGCGATGCTCCCCCTGGATTGGTTGGAAAAATCAGCGCTGCGCGCCCATCCACCCAGCGCAGAGAAAGGTCGCAGCGCGATAGGATCAAGTCCAGCGCGTAAGGATCGTGATAGCGCCCGGGATAGATCGAAGACATGACGACTACGGTGTCCGGCGGAATGGCTTGTTGGTCCAGATCGCGCGCGATTTCAAACAGCGTCGTGTGATAAGCCACGCGCACGTCGCGGGCGTTGCTCCATACGTCAAAGTAATCGTGGTATGTGCGTGCACCCGCGAGCAGGATCAGGAACACAGAGAAAATGACCAATGGCCAAGGGTCAATGACAAATCTAAGATTGGGGATTCGGGATTGGATCCAGCGGTAGATTTCGGTGAGGGCCAGGGCAGGGAACAGGTAGAGCACCGGCAAGATCGCCACGGCGCGGGTGGCGCTGGCCGATACGCCGGTGATCATGCTGGGTAGCATGCCGACGGCCAGCCACAGCAGCGCCAGTGTGTACTGGGGACGCCGCCAGCGCCAGAGTGCCAGTGCCACGCCAGCGTAAAACAGCACGCCCTCTACTGCGCCCAACCATGGCCGGCCTGGCAAGTTGTACATCCACAAGTCATCGGCGCGCAGCGTGAACATCCCTAGCGCTTCCAGGCTGTTGGCCCAGATTTGCTGCACATCGCCGGTTTCCAGCAGCCGCAACGGTTGCCCGAGCTGGCTGAAGCGCTGTTCCGCGCCGGGGTGCTGCTGCAGCCATAAGAACATGGGCGCGGCCGACACTCCCGCCACGATCAGCGTCAAGAGCATGCCTGGCCAACGGCGCTTGCTTTCTCGTAGTCCCTGTCCACGGGGGCGTGCCTGGTCGGTCACCAGCAGAAAGAGGGGGAAGACCAGGAACAGCGCCCACGTCACGCGGGCGGCCATGTAATTCCACAGCGTGGCGCCGACGAACAGACCACTGAGCAGAAACCAGGCCCAATACCCCCCCCGTCCCCCCCTGCGAGGGGGGGGATCGAACGTGCCGCGCCACCACGCGTAGACCGCTGCTGCCAGCAGCGCTGGCAACAGACAAGAGCGCAGGGCCTGGCGGCTGACCGAGACAGCCCAAAACGAGCCGGCCAGCCACGCGCAGGCCAGGATCGCTTCCCACGGGCCGAAAGCGTGCCGCACCCACAGGTAAGTGGCGATGATGGTCAGCAGGCCAGACGCGGCCGAGACTCCTCGGAGGACCAGATAGTCGGTGCGTCCAAGGATGGCGAAGCCCGCCGCCACCACGTAATCGTACAGCGGCTCTCGTCCGTACCCTATGGTTTCGTAGAGCGGGCGCGCGCCATGCAGGATAGCGATGGCGTCCTGTCCGTGCCCAGCCTCGTCGTGCGTCAGTCCAGGCGGCACACTATCCAACCGCCATAGCCGTAGCGCCGTGGCCAGGCAGAGAATAAGAGCGAGTAACACCCATTCCCACCTCGGGGAAACGACAAGCGACCGGTGACCAAATTGGGGTTTGGGGTTTGGGATTTGGGATTTGACCAAGCCGACCTCCCAGGGGAGCGGGCCAATCATACCCCAACCTGGCGCAGTTGACAAGTGGGACTCAAAGGCAGGTTGTGCTATAATTGGGAGGCTGGTAGATTGGGAAACTGGTAGATTGGTAGATTGGGAAGCAAAGGAATCGGCTGACCGACCTGTCAACCTGTTAAGCCAAACGAAGAACCTCGCCGCACGGAGGTACCATGCGATCTCGAACGATCCCTTTCGCTGACTTTTGGTCATTCGCCATTCGCCATTCGCCATTCGTCATTGGCTTCGCCTTGCTACTTTTGATCCTGGCCGGCTGTGGAGAGGTGACGCCGACCTCTGTGTCTGTACCGCCGACCCCGATACCGAGCCCGCTACTGCCCACGGTCACTCCTACACCGACCCGCGAGGCACAGCCGATGATCGTCACCCTCGGATTGTGGCTGCCTGAGGAATTGGACCCCTACGGCCAGTGGCTGGGCGCCGACGTCCTCGCGCAGCAGTTGGATGACTTCGGCGACGCTTACCCTGACGTTCAGGTCGAGGTGATCGTGAAGAAGGCCCACGGGCGGGGCGGGTTGCTCGACTTCCTGCGCACGGCGCGGGACGCCGCCCCCTTGATCCTGCCCGACCTGGTGGTGCTGGACGCGGCTGAGTTGGAGGCCGCAGCCGGATCGGGCCTCATCCAGTCGCTCGATCCTTTCCTGTCACCAGCGGAGATGAGTGACCGTTTCCCCTTCGCCACCGAACTGGGGACGGTGGATGGACAGACCTTGGGCTTCGTTACGGCAGCCGGTATGCAGCACCTGGTCTACCGCCCGGCCCTGTTCGAATCGCCCCCCGTCTCTTGGACGCAGGTCGTCTCCCCTCCCGTCCCCTTCCTTTTCCCTGCCGGTGGGCGCGACCGGCAGGTCAACGACGCGACGCTGATCCAGTACCTGGCTGCCGGCGGCAAACTGACCGACCCGGACGGTCGCCCATGGCTGGACGAGGATACAATGGTGAGCGTGCTGGGCTTCTACAGCGCCTGCATCAGCACCGGCACAATCTCGCCAACGGTAGTTCTGCACATTGCAGACGCGGACCAGGCCTGGGAGCGGTTCCAGGCCGGAGAAGGTGGAATGGCGGTGGTGCGGGCCAGTCGTTACTGGCAGTGGTTCCAGGCCGGAGCCGACGAAACCGTTGCCGCCGCGCCGGTGCCCACTCGCGACGGGCAGCCCTTCAGCATCGCCCGGGGGTGGATGGTAGCGATGGTCGCCGATGACCCGGCGCGCCAGGCGCTGGCGATGCTGCTGCTTGACTGGCTTATCGCACCCGATCACAGCGCGCAGTTGACGCAGGCGGCCGGCTACCTGCCGGGTACGCGCGGCGCGCTGTGGATGTGGGACGTGTCAAGCGCGGACCGGGCTGTGCTGCGCGGCGTGATGGAGGCCGCCGTCCCCGCACCCCGGCCGGAGGTGATGGATACCAGCGGGCGAGTCATGCAGGAGGCACTGGAGGCAGTGTTGCGCAGGCGGGCCACTCCCGAGGAAGCGGCGGCCGGCGCGATCGAGAGCCTGGGGCAGTGAGCAGCCGTCAGCCGTTGGCCGTTAGCAGTCAGCAAAAGCGGTGGAGCAAGCCCGCCAGTTGGGGTTCAACGCACTGCTGCTGAGCACCTACGTCGAGGGGGAAGCGCGGGGGGGGGGGCGAAGGTGAGCGACGGTTACTCCTTCTTCGACAGGCCAGGCGACCTGATCCGCACCAGCCAGCACAGGCATGAAGTGCGCGTGCTACGCAACAGCGCCGGATTAATCCGGCTAACCCCGTTCACGGGGCGCTGCTCCGTAGCCCGGCGACTTCATCGCCGGGCAGCGGGTGCATTTCAGTTTTGGGGCTATGGGTATCGCAATGGGCCGCACCGTCGTAAACAGGCGGTGTTGGCGCGTTCACCCAGCACCGACGCTTCAGGTCGGTGCGGCCCGCGCCAAAACTCGCCCCCAGATTAAAATGCACGCCGGGCAGCCCTTCCCTTGCTCCTTTCCACATTCCGGTGTACACTAACTCCAATCGTTCGTCGCTCCATTGGTTATTGATTCATTGCTTCATTGTTACCATCTCAGCCGTTGCTCCCAGTCCTCGCCTCGTGGGCGTCCCATGCGGAGGATAACCGCTCAGGATGAGGTACTCTTGCTGGCAACGCCCTCGGGGACGAAGAGCCTGAAAACATCCAACCTGCGACAGGCCGAGTAGTAACAGGCATAGAGTAAATAAGGAGGGTTACCATGCGTACGTTGCTGCGTGTCTTGCTGATACTGCTGGTGATCGTGCTGGCGGTGGGGCTGATCGGCTTCGGCTACGGTCTCGTCACTGTGCGTCGCTCCTGGCCCCGGACCAACGGGACGGTCCAGGTGGACGGCCTGCAGGCAGAGGCCACCGTCGTCCGTGACAGTTGGGGGATTCCCCATATCTACGCCTCCAATCCCCACGACCTCTTCTTCGCCCAGGGGTACGTCCATGCCCAGGACCGCTTCTGGCAGATGGAGTTCTGGCGGCGGATCGGCTCCGGGCGGCTGTCGGAGGTGCTGGGCGCGTCTGCCCTGGGACAAGATCGTTTCCTCCGCACCCTGGGCTGGCACCGCACCGCCGCTCAGGAACTGGAGCAATTGGACGGCGAAACCCGCGCCGTGCTGGAGACCTACGCCGAGGGGGTCAACGCCTACATCTCCACCCACCGGGGACGCCTGGGCTTGGAGTTCACCATCCTGGGACTCACCGGCGTCAAGTTCGACCCTGAGCCCTGGACTCCCCTTAACACCCTCACCTGGGCCAAAATGATGGCCTGGGACCTGGGGGGCAACTGGAGGGACGAACTGACGCGGGCCCACATCGCCGCCCGGCTGGGGACCCCCGCCATCGGCGTGCTGATGTCGCCCTACCCAGACGATTATCCAGTCATCGTCCCGCACCCGCTGACGGAGGCTTCGCTTCGGGCGGTGCCCGAAGCCGCCTTCGAGACCCACGTCCTGGGGGCTGGGGATGCCCCTTCGACCTCGCTCAGGACAGGCCTGGGGAGCAACAACTGGGTCATCGCCGGGAGCCGCACCGAGACGGGCGCGCCCCTCCTGGCCAACGACCCCCACCTGGGCATCCAGATGCCCTCTATCTGGTACGAGATCGGCCTGCACTGTGATCCGGTCGGGCCGGACTGCCCCTACAACGTCGTCGGCGCCTCCTTCGCCAGCGCCCCCGGCGTCATCATCGGTCACAATGACCACATCGCCTGGGGGGTCACCAACCTGGGGCCGGACGTGCAGGACCTGTTCATCGAGCGGGTCAACCCGGAGAACCCCAACCAGTACGAGTACAAAGGGAAGTGGTTGGATATGGAGATCGTCCGCGAGGAGATTCAGGTCGCCGGGGAGGAGAAGCCGGTGGTGGTGGACGTCCGCATCACCCGCCATGGCCCCATTATCAACGACGTGGTCGGCGGCGCGGAGGAGGACTGGTCATTCGGCTGGCAGCCACTGGCTCTCTCCTGGACCGCGCTCCAGCCCGGCAAACTGATGCGCAGCGTCCTTCTCCTGGACCAGGCCAGCAATTGGGGGGAGTTCAGGAAGGCGCTTTCGTACTGGGACGTGCCTAGCCAGAACTTCGTCTACGCTGACGTGGAAGGGAACATCGGTTACCAGGCTCCTGGCCGCATCCCCATCCGCGCTTCGGGCGACGGCTCCAGCCCCGTGCCGGGCTGGACCGGCGAGTACGAGTGGGTAGATACTATTCCCTTCGACGAACTGCCCCGCGCCTTCAACCCACCAGAGGGGTACATCGTCACCGCCAACAACGCCGTGGTGGGGCCGGACTATCCCTACTTCCTCTCGATGGATTGGTCCCCCGGGTATCGAGCGCGGCGGATCGTGGAGTTGATCGAGGCTGATTCCTCTCTCTCATTGGCCGACATACAGGCCATCCAGGGAGACAGCAGCCCCATCTGGGCGCAGGATGTCCTGCCCTACCTGCTGGTGCTCCCTTCGACAGGCTCAGGGGATCGCTCCAGCGACGCCCGCCGCCTGGCGGAGGCGCTGGAACTGTTGCGGGCCTGGGACAGGCGGGCGGTGCGGGATAGCGCTGGCGCTGCTCTCTTCGAGGCCTTTCGCCTGCACCTGGTAGACCTGACCTTCGGCGATGAACTGGGGGAGCAGCTCCTGGACCAGGCCAGATCCAGCGCGATGGTCGCGCTGGTGGACCTACTGGCGGATGAGACCTCCCCCTGGTTCGACGACGTGACCACGCCTGAGGTGGAGACGCGGGACGAGATTCTGTTGCGGGCGCTGGAGGAGGCGGTGGAGGAACTGACCGAGACGCTGGGGCGGAACATGGCCCGCTGGCGCTGGGAGGATTTGCACACCGCCACCTTCAAGAATCAGAGCCTGGGGCGGTCCGGCATCGGCGCCATTGAGGCGATCTTCAACCGGGGGCCAGTCCCGGTGGACGGCACCATCGCCACGGTCAACAACACCGGTTACAGCTACAGTCCGGACGACCTCTACAGCGTGGTGATCGTCCCCTCCTACCGCCAGGTCGTGGACGTGGGTGATCTGGCCCGTTCGGTCTCGATGCACACGACGGGTCAGTCCGGCCACCCCTTCCACCATCACTACGACGACATGATTGACGCCTGGCGAAACATCGAGTACCACCCGATGCTGTGGGAGCGGGCGGGCGTGGAGGGGGATGCGGAGGGGGTGCTGGTGTTGACGCCGTAAGCGAATGGCGAATGGCGAGTTGCGATCAACCAGCATCCAGTGCCCAGTATTGAGTATCGAGTATCAAGTACGAGGAGGCACAAATGGAGAAACAGATCATTGCCACGGACAAGGCCCCGGCAGCGGTTGGCCCCTATTCGCAGGGTGTGGGCAGGGGTGATTTCATCTTTACCGCCGGACAGTTGGGCATCGTTCCCGGCGCGAAGGAGTTCGCCGGGCCGGACATCGAGACCCAGACTCGACAGGCGTTGGAGAACCTCAAGGCGGTGTTGGAAGCAGGCGGCTCCTGCCTGGAGCACGTCGTGAAGACCACGGTTTTCCTGGCCGATATAGGGGAGTTCAGCCGGATGAACGCGGTCTACGCGCAGTTCTTCCCGGAGCGCCCGCCCGCTCGCTCGGCGGTACAGGTGGCCGCGCTGCCGTTGGGAGGGCGGGTGGAGATCGAGGCAGTGGCCCTGGCGTGAGTGCGCGAAAGCGGAAAGGAGGAATGCCACTGCTCCTGTCGTCATCATGACGATGCAGGCCATCGTCAGCAGCGACTACCGCGTTTCCTGCGCGGAGGGCGCGGCGGCGACAGGCACCGAGGCGGTGGTCACAGACACTGGACGGCACACCTATCTTCCGCTGGTGATGCGGAACTGAGGGCTGTATGCGTCACCCCATTATCGCTGGCAACTGGAAGATGCACCTGGGCCGCGTTGACGAGGCGCTGGCCTTCGTGCGCCGCATCCGGTACCGGCTGAACGAGATTGAGGGGGTGGAGCGGGTGTTATGCCCACCCTTCACCGTGCTGGCGGCTGTGGCCGAGGTGCTGCGCCCCACGCACATCGGCCTGGGCGCGCAGACGATGCATTGGGAGGATCACGGCGCGTATACCGGCGAAATATCCCCGGCCATGCTGACAGGGTTGTGCCAATACGTCATTCTGGGCCACTCGGAGCGCCGCACCGGGCGTGTGGCCTTCCCACCTCCCCCTGCCCCTCCCCCAGGGGAGGAAGGTGCAGAGGTCAGCGTTGAGAGCGACGCGGCCGTCAACCGGAAGGTCCACGCCGCACTGGCTTACGGCATCACCCCCATCATCTGCGTGGGAGAGAACCTGGCACAGAATGAGGCCGGCCAGACCGACGAATTTGTCGGCGGGCAGGTGCGGGCGGCGCTGGCGGGCCTGACAGCGCAACAGGCCGAGCAGTGCGTGATCGCATACGAGCCCTTGTGGGCCATCGGCACCGGAAAAGCGGCGACCCCGGTGGATGCGAACCGCGTCATCGGGCTGACCATCCGGGGGGCCATCGCCGGGATGTTCGGGGAAGCCGCTGCCCAGGCCGTGCGGGTGCAGTACGGCGGCAGCGTCAACGTGGAGAACGTCGCCGCCTTTATGGCGATGCCGGAGGTGGACGGCGCGTTGGTGGGCGGGGCCAGCCTCAAGCCAGATTTTGTGGAATTGGTGCGGCGGGCGGCGCCGGCCCGGTGAGTCGAGAAACGCCGGCCCCGCGCAGGAAGGAGCCAGAAGGGGTCAGGAGAACGTCACTGGAAGTGACCGTCCTACCCCCTTGATACCCCGCCGTCTGCCCGGCCTGTCTGCCCGCGAGCAGAGGTGACCAGCGCAGGGCGAGTGGACGTACGAAGACTACAAAAGGCTGCCCAGTGACGGGCGTCGCTACGGGGTTATCGAAGGAGTGCCATCCTCATAAATGATTTTTAGCCTTGCAGACGGTGATTAGTGCGTCATTTGATTTGCGCAGACGACAACTCGCTCAGTCTCCCACCCAGTCGTCCGTGTCGCACAGCGACGATCTCCGCCAGGATCGCCAGCGCGATCTCAGCCGGCTCCCGCCCGCCCAGGTCGAGCCCCACCGGGCCGTGGATGCGCGCCATTTCCGCCTCGCTTAAGCCCGCCTCCCGCAATGCGGCCCGCCGCTTCGCCTGTGTGGTGCGCGAGCCAATGAGCCCAACGTAGGCCGCCCGGCTGCGCAGCGCGATCTGCAGCGCGGGCAGGTCGAACTTGGGGTCGTGGGAGAGGATCACGAGGTAGTGCTGCGGCCCCAGTTCCTCCACCTTCAGTGCGTCCTGCGGCCAGGCGACGATCAGTTCGTCCACCGTCGGGAATCGCTCCCGGGTGGCAAAAGCCCGCCGCGCATCCACCACCCGCACGCGGAAGCCCAGCGTCTGCGCCAGCACAACCAGCGGCATCGCAATGTGCACCGCGCCGGCGATGACCAGCGTCTGCGGCGGAGCGAAGACTTCGAGAAACACATCGCCGGCGGGGCCACGGCGCAACCCGGCCGCCGGGCCGGGGAACAGCGCGGTCAACTCAGAGGCCAGGGAGCGGTCGCCCTCCAGGCGACCATCGGGCCAGGCCAGCAGGTGACCGCCGCCCAGGCGAGTCGCCAGCGCGACGGTCTCCTCCGCCTCCAGTGCCACCAGCAACCGCCGGTGGGCTTCTACCAGTGGTTCGACGTAGACCTCGATGGTGCCCCCGCAGGCCAGCCCCACCTCCCAGCCGGTCTCGTCCACCGCGCTGTAGCGGAGCCGCTTCGGCATCCCGCTGGAGAGCACTCCCTGGGCCTCCTCGAAGACCGCTCCTTCCACGCACCCGCCGCTGACCGAGCCGGTCATCTGTCCGGAACTGGTCACCGCCATGCGTGAGCCCAGCGGCCGGGGCGAGGAACCCTCGGCCCACACTACCGTCGCCAGCGCGATGTGCTCACCGTCCGCCAGCCAGCGGGCCAGGTCGTCTAGAATCTCTCTCATCGGATGCCTCCTTGTCTGGGCATCTCGTCCCATGTGCGGTCCCGGAGAACTCGCCCGGTGCGTTTCTTTCTGACCCCTCCCCATTGCTTGAAAAAGAAAGGGATATTGGCTGCAAGACATTGATCTCTGATCTCAGTTACCCACTCTTCTTCGATGGGTCTGGCTCCAGGCCCAGACTCGCCCCCGACAATGACCCAGTCTATACCACGCAGACTGAGGTTCGGCAATGGTTCAAGCAGAGGCTCCAGTGAGAGGAACTTGAGGTGGGCACTCGTTTGCCTGAGATGTTCAATGCGAAACACATAGTCCTGGTTTTCCACGCTGACGCCCATCCACACGTTGGAAGGCCAGTCAATCTCTTGATTGAGTTCGAGTAGCCGCCTGGAGCGCTTGGTGAGTACCTGGAACGTATGCCACGAGGCGCGGCGCATAACACCAAATACCTTGTGGATGAATTCCAGCGGTACGTCTTTGTGGAAGAGGTCGCTCATCGAATTGACGAAGATCATTCGCGGCTTTTTCCAGCGCAGCGGCAATTCCAACATGTGCTCGTGGGTGGTCAGCTTGAAGCCATTGGCGTAATTGGGCTGTCCCATTGCTTGAAGGCGCAACGCCATGCGTTCAGCGTAGCAATGTTTACATCCCGGGCTGATTTTGGTGCAACCGGTCACTGGATTCCAGGTGGATTCTGTCCACTCGATGCTCGAACGGGATCCCACGAAGTATGCTCCTTCTGGCAGAAGTGGTCGGTGGCCTGTGCATCAGCGTAGAAACTTCGGACAGGCTCTTGACAAACACCCCTTTTGTGGTGTATAATGTAAGCGAAAGATGGATCGGGGGTATCCCGGTCGCAAAGCGCGGGCCTGTTATGGCTCGCGTTTTGTTTTGGTTTCCCAAAGCAGGTAATGTTCGAAAGTGGGCTGAGGGAAGATTTTCAGTCCACAACCCAAAATGCTTCCTCGCTGATGGCGGGAGGTAGTGTTCAGTAAAGAGTATCTCTTGTGGGTCTGACAACCTGGTGGTAGTAGCGCCGCTCAAAGATACACCCCGCCAGGCAGAATATGGGAAAGTTGCGATCAATGCTGCGTGCCTGACTGCGTGTGCATCCTCACCTGTACAACTCCGCCACCCGCTCGTCAATCTCCCGCTCCAGTTCCGCAACGCAAGCGGCAGCCTCCGGCGGCAGGGGGTAGCCGTGACGCTCGAACGCGGGAGTTTTGAAACACGAAGTTCACGAAGGGGCTCGAAAGGCACGAAAGGCAGGCTCCCTTTCGCGTCTTTCGCGTGATTTCGCGTCATTCGTGATCCAAACACCTCGCCCATACGATGCCGCCACCCGCTCGTCAATCTCCCGCTCCAGCACACTGATCCACCCAGCCAGCACATCGGTGACGGTGCGGGCAGTGACGACGAGGGCAGCGCTCAGGTCGGCGGGGGCGCTGGACTCTCACGATGCCTCTTCGGAATGTCGCTCCCCTACGATGCGGTTCGGGTTTTCCTGGTCCTCGGCCCAGCGGGCCGGGTTGTCGCGGATATATTGCCGGATGGCACTCAGTTCCCGTTCGTTGCGGATGACGCGCTCATAGTAGTTCCGCTGCCACACGGGGACCCCGGGGGTCTTGCGGATGCGGTTGATGCGCCGGGCCGTCACCGATTTGAAATTGCCGACGATGGCCCCCAACGACCCCGATGGCGGTCCGGTCGGCGGTAGGGGCGACGCATTCCCAGAAACACGTTTCGCTGAGTCAGGCTCTACATCTCCTGAACCGCTCTCCGTTGCCGAAGCGACACCTGTGGAATGCGTCGCCCCTACGTCGGTAATAACGACAATCCCGTGGATGTGATTGGGCATCACCACCCATTCGTCCAATTCCACGTGCGGGAAATGCCGGGGGATGCGTTGCCACATTGTCTCCGCCACCCGCCGCAACACCGGGTCGTCAAACAACAATTCCCGCCCGTAGGTCACGATGGTCACGAAGTACGCGCCGGCCTGAGTGTAATCGTATCCCTGCAGGCGAATGGAACGACGATGGTGCTTGTCCCGGTCGTATCCTGTCACGATGTTCCTCTGGTAGGGGCGACGCATTCCCAGAAGCACGTTTCGCTGAGCCAGGTCACACATCCCACAGACCACTCGCCGCTACGGGACGTCATCCGCGCAATGCGTCGCCCCTACTCCTTTTCGCGTCTTTCGCAGATTTCGTGTCATTCGTGATCCAAACCCCCACTCGTCGGGGCCATCTTTCGGACTGGCTTTTGTGCACCTCCTCAGATACCGGCGCTCATAGGCGGACAGCAGCAGGCCAGCCAGCGGCCGCTCGAGCGGGCTGGTGGGCTCGATAGTGCCCAGGGCTTCGACGGTGCAGACGAGGGCATGGCGCTGAGTGATGGTGGGGTGGCGCGGACTATGGCTTATTGATAGGGACATGGCTACGTAGGGCAAGAGAGTTGATCGCTGTATCAGGACAGTCGAGCAGTTTCAGAATCCACAACTCGACAAGGTTCAGTATACGATAGAAGTCAAAGATATAGAGATCATAATCATCTATCTTGCCTTGATGAACATAGATATTGCGTCTTCTCATGAGTTTGCGCAACTCGGATGGAATGTCAGCACCATGAGGCCACAGTTCTGTTACATCAAGGTCATATTTCTTGATCAGCATCAATAAGCAGTCCACAAAAGAGCGCTGGTTCAACCCTCCCAGTTTTCTGTTAATTCCCTCGACAATGTCTTGTTCTTCTATCTCCCCCTGAATGAGATGGGCCAGTTTCTTGGACAGTTTCTTGAAACTGTGAGAGTCTAAGAGGCGGCTGACTTGATTGTCTTCGTCTAGACTGTTTACAAGACCCTCCAAAGCTGAATAAATGATCCCAATACGTGGCTCAATATAGCCCCTTCCGTGAGCCATCAAGAGATAAGGAATTGCTCGACGAATGGTATTTCTGAATAGCGATGCTTCATAGTTGGCGTAGAGCTGTTGAAAAAGCCCTTCCCTTAGGGCCTCCTGTTTGACGAGCAAGTCCACCCATGAGAGCTCTGCTTGTCTTTCATGTTCATATCCTATCCATTGTTCACGGCGGACAACTGCTTTACGAAAATCTCTCGAGGAACCGTCTCCAGGGTCGAAATACACTTCTGCCCCATACCAGGGGATACGCTTCCGGCTCAAAAATGAGAGCAACCAGAGTGCCTCATCAAGGGCATCTTCCAGATCCCTGGATATCGATCTTAGTGATATAGTGCCAGAAGATTGAATCTTAACGGTGACTTGACATCTCCGGACTCGTATCGACGCCTGATCAAGGCCTGCCTTATCACCATCATGATACCTGTACGTGTCGATAAGCTCGGCCGCGCCTAAAGTCGTATTCCAGCAGATGGGCTTTCTTTCGCCTTCTACTATTGTGATCGTGCCGTCGCCTTTTTTTGCAAAGACGGCATGCGATAGCGCGATTGGTGTCGGAGGAAGAAATGCTGAGCAAGTAATCTGGCCTCCTGATGCATCGAACTCGTTCAAACCGCCCACTACACTCTCTACGAAGAACTCAGCGATCCCTTTCCACGAGATCCGATCGCCAGCGTGCGTTGTAGTATCAACTCGGAATCTAGGTATCCAAATACCTTTCTCAAGTCTCGTTATTCCTCTCAGTTGTAGATGCTGACCGTCAAATAGACTGCCAGACCCTGAGCGCGGTTTTCCTACATCTGGGATCACCGTACATTGCACAGGGCCATACCCAAGAGAATCGTAGCTTCCAATGATTGTCACAGGGACCGAAACATCGTCACGAAAGGCATCGCCACGCGCAACGAAGTCACGAATAGACTGAAGGTTCATCGGGTAAGCTCCTATTCAATCGGCCAGCCGCCGTGGGACTTGATGACCTCACCTACCTCCCGCCGCCCGTTCCAGGTTCAGCGCCAGCAGCCGCTCCAGGATCTCTTCGTCGCTCAAGTCGTGGGGCCAGCCGTAGGCATCTGGCACGTCAGTCCTGTCCTCCGTCAACTCATAACTCCCCCTAGAACGCCCGGTGCACCAGGGCTTGGAAGAGAGCTCAGCCTGGCGCTCGGCTTCGCGCTGCTGGGCGAAGATGCAACGGTCCCATTTCTTGCTCAGAGGTAGTACGTGCTCTGTACAAACCGTGCCGCGTTCGTCTGTCCTCCATGGATGAGAAAGTACAGATCTACGACTGGCACCCTGATCCCCCTGCACATCGCGTAGATCTGAATGAGTCGAACAACCTCCCTGCGTTCCTTATCTGTAAAAGACCCTTTCTTTCTAGGAGGCGAAACGATCTGTAAGTCTACAGCCGCCTTCATTATGACACTATCGGGTTTTGCACAATCGTACCCCAAATCCAGGAGTAGGTGACACAAGCTCGTCAGATTCCGGAAGTAAGGCATTCTTATAGCCCTCAAGTCTGCTATGGCCGCATCAAACCCGTTCCAGAAACTGTCCAAGTCAGTCATTGTGTGTATGCGTGTCGGGATGTTCTGTTTCGTCAGGTATCGCATAAACGAGCCATGCTCGGACTGGATATCCAGTAGACGCTTGGCGCAATTTATCATACGGCCAACTTTGCTCTGAAATCGAATGCCCTTTATTTGCGGCCAGTACTCTTGAATAACATAAGTGGGCTCGAGATCTGCAACTTCCTGTACGTCATAGTGCCGAAAAATCCTGTCGAAAATCCCACTATGCACAATTCTGCCCACAACGTCTGCTCTTGCGTTATTGCTGTAGGCGATCAATTTGATAAACCTCTTCAGGATGGCGTCGTCCACCAGGCCAAGATCAGGTGTCCGATTGATTCTCTCCGTTACTGCCTGAGAAAAGTCTGGCTCAACTTGGAACTGCTTTATCCTTGCCACGATGTCATCAACTCTTTGGAAGATTCGTTGGTATCGTTGGCAAACCAACTCATGATGGCCCTCCGTTTGGTTCTCCTCTCCAGATAGCCTTCGCCACTCTGCACATTTACTGGGTCGTCCAAAAATGTCGGTGCTGGATGCATCGGGACGAGCCATCTCGATCAGTTCGGGATAGGCATGCAGGTGCCTGGCGAGAATGCTATGCACCCTCATAAACGGTGCAGGCACACCCCTATGGGTTTTGTCTCGATAGCGAAACAGGGCTTCGATGTACAGGGGTTGATTCTGCCTTGCCAGACACAGGATAAACTCGTGGCTGGTAAACGTCTCCCTCATCTGTGCGATCACAGCTAGGTATTGCTCAAATAGTGCTTCGAACACTTGATCAGTCATCACACTCCCTTCACTCGACCTTTACCCAATCGACCAATCTTGACCTCAGGCTTAACTCCCCCCGAAACGCCGGTTCCAGGTTCAGCACCAGTAGCCGCTCCAAGATCTCCTCGTTGCTCAAGTCGTGGGGCCAGCCGTAGGCATCCAGCACGGCCAACCCCGTCCTACTCTGGTGAACGGCCCTCCATTATTGCGATTTCCTCCTCTGTCAGTCCGCACAAAGTGGTACACGTGCCTGACTTGTCTGCGCCCTGACTGCTGCCTGACCGGCTTACGCGTTTTCTTCTATCCCATACAACGCCGCCACCCGCTCGTCAATCTCCCGCTCCAGTTCCGCGACGCGAGCGGCGGCCTCCGGCGGCAAGGGGTAGCCGTGACGTTCGAACTCGGCTAGAATGGCGTCCACCAGCCGGACGAACGCTTCCTGCTCCTTCATCGGGATGGGCGCGATGGGGAGACCTTTCCAGTCATTAGGGTAGATGTGGATTTTGCTGCGCCGTCGCCGCGCCAGCCACTCGCGGGCGAAAGTCGAGTTCATAATCGCCAGCAGATACTTAGGGTGAAACTGCTGCGAGAGTTTCTCCTATTAGTTATACTTGTAAGGAGTCAGCCGATGGAGTAGACTACAGGTGGTGAGTAACCACTTGCTAGTCGGACCCCATCGGGGGACTCGCTCGGGGAACAAGGA
>Ga0307430_1000108_pt1 | contig 79129 bp, 74 predicted proteins | sample SalMarWE160130MG_FD_202159 | JGI IMG/M metagenome (GOLD analysis project Ga0307430, IMG submission 202159) | Salt marsh sediment microbial communities from the Plum Island Ecosystem LTER, Massachusetts, United States - WE1603-130 | ecosystem: Environmental > Aquatic > Marine > Intertidal zone >... | reverse complement strand
TAAGGAATTATAATGGAAAAAGGAAAAAAGAGAAAAGTGCTTAAAAATTAATTGGGTGCAAAATTAGTATTGAGATATAGTATAGGTCCGGTAGTTCGAGTAGTTTAATTGAGCGGGAGAGGTAAAGCAATGTTTAAAAAAACGCTATGTTTGACTTTTTTGATCGTTTTTGACGTTGCCGCTTTACTTTCCTCCATCTTTTTAGCCTACCTGATAAGAAAAGAGATTCTTTTCTATATCCATCCTGTTTTTAGAGTGCGGACCTTTCCCTTTAGCACCTACCTGGTAAATTATCCCTACTTTCTTGGACTGTGGGTGGTGATTCTTGCCTATGAGAGGCTTTATACCAAAAGATTTATCTTAGGAGAGGAGGTAAAGCGTCTCTGGAAGGGGGCAAGTATTTCTTTTCTTATCATAATGGCTTTGACCTTTGCTGCCCGTATCTCCATCAATGTTTCTCGTACGGTGATAGTTCTTAGCTGGGCTTTGAGCTTTTTTCTTTTGCCTGCCTTCAGGCTGGTAGCGAAGAAAATATTGAATAAGGCAGGGTGTTGGCAGAGAAACATGCTCATTCTGGGAGCGGGAAGAACAGGGGAGATGGTTCTGGAAAGACTTAAGGGAAATAAGAATATGGGATATAGGCCGGTTGGTTTTCTGGATGATGATGAGGCTAAGTTGGGTAAGAGAATAGGTGGAGTTGAGGTGCTGGGAAAACTTTCTCAGATTAAGAGTTGGGCGAAAGAGAAAAAAGTGGGAGATGCGGTGATTGCTATGCCAGGGGTCTCTCGGGAAAAGCTTCTGGAGGTGATGGGTCTTTGTGAGGGAGTGGTAGATGAAATAAGGGTCATTCCCGATATGTTTGGCTTAGCTACGGTAGGAGTTAAAGCTGAAGACTTAGATGGCATTCTTTTGTTCGATATGGAGTGGAACCTGGCTAAGCCTCATAATATATTCATCAAAAGAGTGATTGATATAATACTTTCTTCTTTAGCTATAGCTATTTCTTCTCCCTTGATGCTCTTTATTGCTATTAAGATAAGGCGTGGCTCTGAAGGTCCAGCAATTTTTGGTCAAAAAAGACTATGGAAAGAAGAGGCTACTTTTGATTTTTTGAAGTTCAGGAGTATGTATCTTGATGAGGAGGAAAGGCTAAAGCGATTTTTAAAAGATAATCCTCAGGCCAGGAAAGAATGGGAAGAGTTTGCCAAGATAAAATCAGGTGATCCCAGGGTAACAGAGTTCGGAAGATGGCTTCGAAGATACTGTCTGGATGAGCTTCCTCAGCTTGTAAATGTCTTTCAAGGAAGAATGAGTCTGGTAGGGCCTCGTCCCTATCTTCCCCGGGAATATAATAAGATGGGAGAGTATAAGAAGACCATTTTGAAGGCTCTTCCCGGGATGGCTGGCCTCTGGCAGGTAAGTGGAAAAAATGAGCTTACCTTTGAGGATAGGCTGAAGCTGGATGAGTATTATGTGCGTAACTGGTCCCTCTGGCTGGATTTTGTTATTCTTTTGAAGACGGTGAGGGTTGTTTTGAGAGGAGAAGGAGTTTAAAAGCGGGATTAAAGTGCAGGATTAAAGGATTAAGAGGATTAAAGGCATCATTCTAGATAGGGAGAATCTCAAATCCTAAATTTACTTTCTCAAAGTGAGGGTCACCAGTGAAAACTCTCCTTATCCCTCTCTTGTGCATAACAACGAAAGTGGTTAGATCGGTGAAAGAAATATCTGGTTTATCGGTATATTTTTTTCTCAGTGCCCAGGCTTCTTTGAATCCCTTATCAGTTATTTTTTCTAACCCTAATTGGCCATCTTTAATCATAGTAAATAGGGATTCAACAAACTTAACTGCGCTATCGAAGGCCACGTTTATAAATAAAGCAGTTATTAGTTCATCTAGCACGTAATCGGAAGTAATTAACAAATATTTTTCTTTTCTTATCTTGAAATAATATTTGCTGACTCGTTCATGGTAGGTATCTTTCCGATTAGCTAATGCCAACCATGCCCAAGTATCTATAAAAACTAAATTACTTGTCTCCATAGATGTATTTATCATGCCTTTCTGCTAAATCAGGAGGACCTTCGCAGATTCCAATTACTTGAGAAAGAAGATCACTCTCTTCTCTCCTCTTTTTTCCTCTTAATTTTTGAAGTATCTTAATAAATGTACTATATTTGATAATTACTGCTTTCTTTTCTCCTCGCTCATAAATTATCTGTAAGTCCTCTTCCTTAATATCGAAAACTTTCATCTTACATTACACCTCCTAAAAAAAATGGTGGAATTATTTTTGCTTTTTTTAGAATCTTTTCAAGAATTTTTAAAGTTCTTCAAATTCACTGTCTTAATATAGTTCAATTTTGGGTCATGTCAAGTGAATCTCGGGACTTTTCCCCTCCGTTGCTAAACTGAAGTCTGAAGGTTTCATCCGTTGAAATCAGCCCTCCTCGAGTAATCACAAAAAGTTACATTTTCAATGGTATTCTTATACAGACAACCTTTTCTGTGGGAGAAAAAGTTATTTGACAAAATATTCAATAATTTGTAGAATATCCTGTAATAAATATTAAATTTGGAGTTTTAAATTGGTTTTTATCAAAAGAAAAATTTTACTGCGCATTAGCAGGTTTTTAGAGTATAAAGAAGCTATAGTTATCTATGGTGCAAGACAGGTCGGTAAAACTACAATAATGAAAATGCTTATTAAACAGTTGAAAGATAATGGCATTCCTGATGAAGCTGTATTCTATTTTGATGATGGCAAAATAAGAAATATTATGAAATTCAATAATTTTTTAAGAATTTTAGCGGATCAAACAGGGAACTTGCTTAATATTGATGAACTTGCATCGAGTGTAGGAATTGCAAGGGAAACCGTTTATGATTATCTTACATTATTAGAAGGCACATATATTGCAAGAAGATTAGCTCCCTTTTTTAGAAATTTAAGAAGTGAACTTACAAAAATGCCTAAGATATACTTTGAAGATAGCGGAGTTTTAAATTATCTAAAATATGATGATATTGTAGAAAAGGTGAGTGGACAGCTCCTTGAAAATAGCATATATGCTGAATTAAGAAAGGTTGTTGGCTTGGAGTCATTGAGATACTGGAGAACTCAGTCAAAGCAAGAAATAGATTTTGTGGTGGAGCACAGGAGGCAACTTTTTACCTTTGAGGTAAAAAAAATCTATTCCGGACAGAAAACTACAAGTTTAAGATATTTTTCTCAAAAATATCCAAACTCTAAAAGCTTTGTAATTACATTGGAAAAAAGAAGAGAAGCAAAAGAAAATATATCAGTGCTTTATTGTTGGGAAATTTATAATAAGTTCTGAGGTTCGGAAAACTCGACATTTTAATAAAGTGATTCTTCTCTATGTTCATCCTGCTTTCAGAATGTGGACCTTTCCCCTAATTAGCTCATAGCATATTAGCTCATAGCTGATAGCTCATAGTAAATTCAAAACAAAATTCAAATTAGCTCATAGGAAAACCAAGACAAAGTTGATAGTTTAACTTCCATTCGACAGTGAATGGAAGAAAACTGACCCCTTGCCTTTAATAGAATTGATTTAAATGTGTGTGATAAATCACACCGCTACCCGGGGGGGGATTAAGGTGAGGGATTGTTCTGTCTCTTTCTATTTTCTATTTTTTAAATTTGTGATATAATATAAGCAATAACAAAAGAGGAAACAGAAGGAATAATAAATTTCGTCTGATGGAATGAAAATAGCGAAGGGGGAGATCAAGCTTTAGAAAATAGAATAAATAAAGGAGGTGTTTTGTATGAAGATCAAAGAAAAGATATACGAAGGGATTAAGAATATGGGTCCAGGGGAGCTTTCAGTGTTATATGAGCAGGTAAGACTAATGGCAAAAATCAAACAAAAATCCAAAGGTAAAAGACGTTCTTGTTATTCGGTAAAGGAAATTCAAGAAATGACATCGTCTTCGAAGGGTAGCTGGGCAGACACAGTTTCTTTTGAAAGAGAGGAAAGACTGTGAAGTATTTTTTGGATACTTCGGCACTGGTGAAAATATATCATAAAGAGGCAGGGACAGAAAAAGTCTTAAATATTTATGAAGATAAGAGTGATATTGTCATCTCGGAGCTTTCAAAAGTAGAGTTTATTTCGACAATTCATCGGAAGTTTAGGGATGGAGAGATAGATGAGAAAACCTTAAATATCCTTTCAGAAAAATTTCAGTTTGACATAGAAAATAGATATGAGGTCCTAATATTTTCATCAGTCATTATTAATGAAGCATTTGATTTGATTTGTAAATATGCTAAAACAAAATTATTGAGGAGTTTAGATAGCATTCAGCTTACTTTTTTTGAAACCTACTGCGATAATAAAGATATTTTTGTTTGCTCGGACGTAAAACTTATTGAAATTACGAAAATTGAAAATTGTAAAGTATTGACTCCCTAGTTACTATTCTTTCACTGTTGTCGATAGCTATCAAAGATTGACCCACCTGGATGGATTACTTTGTCCTTCCCTTTAGGGCTTACCTGGCAAGCTATCCTTTTTTTTGGGGGCTTCGAGTGGTGGAGTATATTGATAACTGGTCTCTGGGGCTGGATTTTAAGATTTTTATAAGAATAAGAATTCTTTACGGAATATATAAGAATAATTCCTGCCATATTGAGTAGAAAAGGAGGATGGTAGTTGAGCTTACCCTTTTGGTCTACCTGGATGGTTCAAATTTTGAAAGACCTTCAGAGATCCTGTCTTCAAGGATGAAGAATAATTGTTAGAATCATAATTTTGCCTCTGGTAGGGCCATAGCAGAAAAAGATTCTGTAAGCAGATGATGTACGTTGTTCAGCATAGGCCTCAAAAACTTTTTCACCATTGGGGACTTTAAGGGAGTGGTAAGAATGGGTTTGTAAGCCAGGGTATCTTGGATTCTGTTGTAATTTTTTGAGAGCTCCTTTGACAGCTTTATACCGTTTGGCTAAGGTTTTATTTTCTTTAAGATATTTTAGTTGGGCTTTTGCCTCATCAGAAAAGTGTAATTCAAATATCATAATTCTTTAAAGAATTTATCTAAGTTTTTAACCTTTGTAACCTGGCCTTCTTTTACGTTTTGTATTCCTCGTTGTATGCTTTCTAGTGCCTCTGGGTTCTGGTGTACCCATAATTCTTTGCTAGGGATATTCGCCATTGGCCTTAATAAAATATCTCCTTCAGAGCCTACAAGGATTTCAAAAGCATCGATTTCCATATTATTTAATGGTGGTTCTTTTATCACTTTATCCCTTAAGGTTATTCGTTTCTTAGAATCTAGAGAGCCTACCCCTATTAATTTAAACCTTTCCTTTATTAGTTGTTCGTTTTCTTTATATTTAGCCATGCCTTTCACCTCTAAGTAAAGTATGCACCATTGTGGGAATTTTGTCAAGTGGGAATAACAAAAAACAGAGGGGTCAGGTCTTGATATTTGGCATTGATAGATTGAAACTGGAAAAGTATTATGTGCGTAACTGGTCCCTCTGGCTGGACTTTGTAATTCTTTTGAAGACAGTTAAGGTTGTCTGGAGAGGAGAAGGAGTTTAGATAGCTCATAGCTGATAGTAAAACCAAGACAAATTCGTAGTTCAAGATAGCTCATAGGAAAACCAAAATAAAGTTCAAGATAGTTCAAGGATTAGAGGGGTAGAGGACCAATTATTTGACTTTAAAGAGAAAAATGGCATTATTCAAGAAGTTTTTAGAATATTGAGAAGAAAAGGGGTAAGATTAATGAAGACCATTAAAGTTGATATTCCTAAAAAACTAGCCATCGAGGTAGAGAACTATGTAAAAAAAGGATGGTTCAATAACGAAGAAGAGGTAATGCGTGTAGCATTACAGGAATTTATTCATACTCATCACCTTGAATTAATGGAACAATTTATGAGGGAAGATGTTGAGTGGGCATTAAAATTTAAGAAGATGAAGATATAGAAAAGTGAAAAAGATTGTTTGCGACACCGGCCCAATCCTCCACTTATGGGAAGCAGGTCTGATGGAGTTATTAGCAAAAACAGGAAGGGTATTTATCCCTAAGATGGTTAACGCTGAACTCATACAAATAAACCGGTCATGGGAGCAGAAAAGACCTTCCTGGATATATATTGAACCATTATCTGCTTCGGAAACTTCTCAGGTAGAGCTTCTGCATAAATCAGGGCTGGTAGATATAGGCGAAGCAGAAGCTATTATACTTGCTAGGAGGCTGGTGAAAAAGTGGTTTTTTGTAGAGGTTTCATTTATGAAACCCGCTTTGCTAAGGGGTCCGATAAATCGGATCCCTACAATATGGGGGTTTTTCACCAGCCTCCTAGGCGTCTTAAAGCAGATTGGTTTCTCACCGATGATATCGCGGCAAGAGTACTTGCTAATTCTATAAACCTGGAGTGCCATGGTTCTTTAGGTATTGTACTGTGGGCCTCTGCCGTAGGTAATCTTAACTATCAGGAAGCAAAAACCGCACTTGATAAGCTTTTTCGTCATTCTTCTTTGTGGGTTTCGAGGGATGTCGTAGACGAAGCCTATGAAGTATTAGAAAAGATGTTTTGATTTCGCAAGAAATCCCGCCGAGTAAAGATATCACTGAAAGATAGTAGGAAAGCAGAAAAGAAATATTTCTATCAGAATGGGTGGCAGGTTTGCACCAGAATCTACAAACTGCCGAAGAAGAATTTATTGCTTCAGGTTATAAGATAGAAATAAAATATGACATGAGTAAAAATGTTCATAACGCATTTTTGAAATTTCCTGGCTTACTCTTTGAATATGGCTTAAGTCCACACAAAGATGAAAAGATTTCTGTCAAAATTGAGATAGATACAAATCCTCCTGAGGGAGTAAGAGAGGAAGTTACCCTGTATAATTCTGTTTTTATGTTTTATATTCTTCATTACGATTTGGCATCTTTATTTGCCGGAAAGCTACATGCTTTGCTATGTCGGGAATACACCAAGGGAAGGGATTGGTATGACCTATTATGGTATTTGGCAACCTTCAAAGAATTAGAACCCAATTTTGTTATGCTTAATAATGCCATAGGACAAACTATGAGAAAACCTTTCCAGATTGACAGAAAAAACTGGAAGGATAAGTTAAGGGGTGCAATTGATAATTTTGATATCAAGAAAGCAAAAAATGATGTTTGGCGCTTCCTTGAGAGCCCTGAAGAAATAGAACTTTTGACCAAAAAAAGTCTCTGCGAACTTTTAGATGTTTATGGATTCCCCGCTATTTAAAATACTTACACTATTTTTCCCGGAAAGGTCTAGAAGTTAGAGTGTGGACCTTTTAGTAAAGAACCCCACAGCTCTGCTGTGGGGTTCTTTACTAACCCACGGGCTTGCAAGCTTTCTTTGCGGATATTTTGAGGATAGGTTGAAGCTTGACGAGTATTATGTGCGTAACTGGTCTCTCTGGATGGACTTTGTGATTCTTTTGAAGACGGTGAGGGTTGTGTGGAGAGGAGAAGGAGTGTAAATTTTGAAGTTATGTTGAAGTTATTGACAATCTTTTATTTTATTCTATAATTAAAGCGATTTAAGAAATGTAATACAAAAGGAGAAATGTATGATGAAAATAGTAAAGTTAAGCAGCAGGCATCAAGTGGTAATTCCCAAAGAAGCAAGAAAAGGATTAGACCTTCATGCTGGAGATCAACTTGTAGTTGAAGTGGAGGGAGAAAAAGTGGTTCTCCGTCCCAGACCAAAGAATTATACCAATTACATGTTGGGCTTGGGGAGGAAAATATGGCAGGAAATAGATGCAACTGAATATGTGAGAAAGGAACGAGAATCGTGGGAGAAATAGAGGCTGGGATTTTGGCAATACTAAAAAAGTATCATTTGGTGGGTGTGGATACGATGGGGTTTATTTACCATTTCGAGAAGAACGAAAGCTATCAACCTTTTACTACAGTCCTTTTTAGCTCTATTGAGAGTGGGGCTATAAAAGCTGTTACTTCAATAATAACTCTTCTAGAGGTTCTTATTAAGCCGAAGAAAGAGAAGAATAAACATTTAGTAGAAGAATACAAATTTCTATTGCAGACTTTTCCTAATCTTCAGATGATTTCTTTAGAAGAAAAGATAGCCGATACCGCTTCCACCCTAAGAGCAGAGTATAATATTAAGACTCCAGATGCAATACAGGTAGCCTCCTCAATATTAGCAGGCGCCAGGGCATTTATTACTAATGAGCCATCCTTAAAAAGGGTAAGTGAACTTGATATTATTATAATGAAAGAAGTGTTAAGAATCTAAAAAGAGAAACTGGAAGGCATTTCTGGCTTGATTTAAAGGTTCTCATAAGAATGATTCCCGCTATATTGAGTAGAAAAGGGGCGTGGCAATCTCTTGAGATTGCTTCGTCGATACTGCGTGTCTCCTCGCAATGGCATATAAATGTACTACGGTTGAATAGATACAATTCTTTAAAGATGAAAAATAATCATTCAGCGCGGAAGAGTCCCTGCGTTCGAGTTCCAAAGTTCTCATCAAGTTTGAATTTCATCCTCTCGTCTCGGTCGGGATTTCCACATATCGTTCTCGGGCCATCTCGGCTCCATAAGTGATGGTAGCACGAACATCTTCCTCCGTCAGATGAGGATATTCTACCAGAATTTCTTCAATGCTCATTCCATTGGCCAGGAAATCAAGAATCAGGGATACCCAGATTCGGGTGCCACGAATGCAAGGTTTGCCGAAGCAGACGTTTGGATCAACAGTAATACGCCGTAGAAGTGGCTTCATCTTACATTACATCTCCTTAAGGGAATAGACACGGGATTATTTCTTACTTCTTCAGAATCTTTTTAAGAATTCTTAAAGCTTTTTAAATCTACTGTTTTAATATAGTGCAATTCCAGGCTTTGTCAAAGGAAGAAAAATTAAGTTGATTAAGCAAAAGATATTATATGAAACGACATAAATAATTGCGCATCCCTTGTAGCGACTTCATTTATGAAGCCAGAAAATTAGCGGGTTTGATGAATCAAACCTCTACAGATAAGAAAATATATAAGATGTTTTATATAGCTATGCCCTGGACAATGTTTACTGGGATGATTCAAACAAATAACAATAAAGGGGTCAGGTCTTGAAATTTGATTTTGTATCTAAATTATGTTATATTACGTTATGTAAAAATACATAATGCCTCTATGGTGATAAAGGATGATAAAGATGGTTAATCCTTTTAGGTATGGGGAAGCAGTTACAGGCGAATATTTTTGCGATAGAACACGTGAGATTGAGGAGCTTATATCTTGCATTAAAGCTGGTCAAAATGTATTTATTTATTCTAACCGTCGCCTGGGTAAGACATCACTGATAAAAGTGGCGATGGAGGCTTTGGCTGGAGAAGTTATCACTATCTATGTTGATGTTCATAGGGCAAGTTCAGCAGCGCAATTTTTAGAAGTTTATTCCAAGGCTATTAGTGAGACGTTTCTTACCAGAAAAGAAAAAATTGAAAAGATAGCAAATTTTTTTAGACGAGTTATCCCAAGTTTTGAAGTAGAAAAAGATGGTAACTGGAAAGTATCTTTTGATTTTTCTCGGACAAAGGTAGGTGTGGAACGAGCATTGGAGGAGATATATGAACTTCCAGAAAAAATAGCAAAAGATTATAAAAAACGGGTGGTTGTTACCTTTGATGAATTTCAGGAAATTAGCCAATTCAATGGGAAACAGTTTGAGAAAAGAATGAGGTCCTTTATTCAGCATCACAGTGAGGTATGTTACATTTTTATGGGTAGTAAGACCCATATCGTTTTAGAGATGTTTAGTGATCCAAACAGAGCATTTTATAAGTCAGCTAAGGTTTATCCCTTGCCTCCCATTTGTACTGAAGAATTAGTCAATTTTATATGCAAGCGATTTAACTCAGGTAATAAGAGAATATCTAATCTATTAGCTAAAAAAATAGTTGAGCTATCTGAAAATATTCCCTACTATGTTCAGATGTTATGTTCTAGCATATGGTTAAATGCGAGAGAGGAAGTTAAGGATTTTGATATAAAAAATGCATTAGAGGAGATTTTGCTCAGCCAAAATGAACTCTTTTATAGTTGGCATGATTTCTGTTCACCTCATCAAAGGGCAGTTTTAAGTGCTTTGGTTAAAACTGATGAAATTTTTTCTCAGGATAATCGCCTATCATATAATCTGGGTTCCAGTGCTTCAGTGCAAACGTCTTTGAGGGCATTAATCAAAAATGGTTTAGTGAGCAAAGATGATGGTAAATACCATATAGTAGATCCATTTTTCCAGATTTGGCTGGAGAGAAATATGGCGATTTGAGATTGAATATATCACGAAAAATGGTAAGGCGAGAAAGATTAGGTGTGGCAGGGGTGTGAAGTAGATGAATCAAGCAAAGTCTCTAAGTAGAAGATTTTTACAGGGCGGAATGTGGTTCTTGATATTCGCTTGGGTGCTATTTGTCTATGGTAGCTATATTTATTTCCAAAGAGGAGGTATTCTTTGGGGGAGTTTAGCTGAGACACTTTTCCGGATTTTTCTTCTTTTGGTCTTTCTTTTAGTTAGCGCTGGCCTGGGAAGAAAAATTTTTAGATGGTTAAAATTTAAAAGTGGCTCTTTTTTGGAATCTTCTTTGTTTGGTCTGGCAATAGGTCTGGCTGTTATTACTTATGCTGTGATTGGATTTGGCCTGGTAGGACTGTTGAATAGGTGGGCCATTAATTTATTTTTTGTAGGAATGTTTGCCTTCACTTATGATGAGATAAGAAATATTATTTACCAGATAAAGACTAAGTTCAAAACTTTATTCACTCCAAGAATACCTTCCATAGAGATAGTTTTACTTTTGATTTTAGCCGTTCAGGTATTCTTTAACCTGGTAGGAGCATCGGTTCTGCCTTCTGGTTGGGACAGTCTGGGTGAGCATCTGGCGAAAGCTAAAGAGTGGAATCGTCTTCATTGTCTGGCCAGTATTCCCTATATTAATAATGCCCAATGGGCTCAGCCATTTAATGTGGGTATTCTCTATGGGATGGCCCTTTTTCTCAAAGATGCAATTTTGGCTCAGCTCATTCACTTTGTTTTTGGCCTTTTAACAGCAGTGGGAGTCTATGCTCTAGGAAAGAGGTATTTTTCTCACCGGGTGGGGTTAATTTCAGCAACCATTTTTTATACGGTGCCATTAGTGGCTTTTATGTCCACTACTGCTTATGTGGACCTGGGACTTACCTTTTATACCTTTTTTGCTTTTTATGCTCTTATTAGATGGGTTGATTTAGGTAAGAAAGGCTGGCTTTTGATATCGGCGATAATTAGTGGTCTGGCTCTGGGTTCAAAATATGTAGGGCTGCCCTGTATGGTTATTTTGTCCTCAGGAATTTTACTGGGTGGTTTCTTTGTGAGGAAAGAGAAGCCTTTAAAAGTAACCAGAGATTTTTTTATTTTTCTTGGTTTGGCAGGGCTAGTGGGTAGCTTCTGGTATGTGAGAGCTTATTTTATTGGAGCGCATGGAGTCTTTCCAGGTATGTGGCAGTATCTTTTATTTATGTTCTGGCGAGCAGTCAAAGGAATATGGACCTTAGAGTTTTTTGACCTGGGAATTTCTCAGCCAGCTTTTGCTCTTGACCTTTCTCTTCCTAAAAAAATTATTTCTCTTTCCTGGAATGTGAGTATGTATGAACTCCGCGGGTACGGGGCTATAGGTGTAGTTTTTCTGGTTTTCCTCCCCCTCTTTCTTTTTCCTCGTTTTCGCAAAAGGAGACTAATAAAGTTTATGCTCTTCTATTCGGCCATATATTTTATGTTCTGGGTAGTGCTGGCAGTAGTGATTGGACCTTATAAACGTCACATGATGCCTATCTTGCCCGTATCAGGGATAATGATTGGCTATGTAATAGAAAAGGCACTCAATTTCAAGGGATTCTTCAGGCGCTGTTTTTATGTAATTATCATCTTAACATTCTTGTTTCAGGTAATCTATTTAGCTCCGGAGGGTCTGGATAAGGTTTATCAAAGGATATTAGTTTTTTCTGGGTTAAAATCACAAGAGGAGTATATCCTGAGAAACGAGGAGACTTACGCTGTTTTTAAGTATATTAATGAGAATTCACCTGCTGAGGCAAAAGTGTGGATGCTGAATGAGGTGCGGGCTTTTTATTGCGATCGTCCCTATGTGACGTTTCTCAAACTTGGGGGTGTTGACAGTGCCGAGGAAATTCTAGTGAAGTTAAGAAAAGAGGGAATTACTCATCTCGTCTTTAATCAATATCTACAGGAGCTTCATTACAGAGGTAGGAGAGAATATCCTGGAATGGTCGAGACGTTAAGGCTGGACTATCTTGATGCTGTTTATGAAAAGTATCCCTTTGTAATATGGAAGGTATCTTATCCGTAATTATCTTGATTAAAAAGAAAATTATTTATAAAATAGGCTGTGAGTGACAAAATGTTTAGACTAAAGGATTTAGGTAAAGGAGTAGTGGGATTATTCTCCAAATTAATTCCTTCTATATATATACAGGACTTAGCAGCAAAGAGGAGTATCTATATATGGCTTCTGATTGGGGTCTTAATCAGATTCACCTTTATGCCTATTGCTCTTCATTTTGACCTGTTGAGTATTTACCAACGCTCGGCCCTGATTGCCTATGAGGGAGATTTGACAGTAGGTTTGGGTCAGATATTTGCCCACTACATCCACGCCTTTTTTCTCTTCATTTTTAAGCCTTTAATGCCTTACCTTGAAAGCGCCCTTCCGGGAAGATTAGGGTCAGCAAGTTGGGAGGGGTGGAGACTATTCACTATGTATCCCACTGTGTTTAGGACCCTTTTTCTTTTTAAGATTCCTTACCTAATTTTTGACTTAGGTTGTTCGTTCCTCTTTTTATTTATTCTTCGAGAGCGTAAGAAGGGTCTCGCTGCTTTCAAATTCTGGATGATAAATCCCGTGGTAATATTTTCTGCCTTTATTTTTTCTCGATATGAGCCAATAGTCATATTCTTTATTTTATTGAGTTTGTACTATGCTAAAAATAACTTATCAGCCAAAGCTCTCTTTTCTTTAGGTATAGCTGTCATTGTCAGGTCATATCCTTTGATGTTGCTTCCTTTCTTTGTTATCATCATTGGTAAGACTTTTTGGCAACGCTTGAAACTGGCATTCTGGGGACTTTTGCCTCTAGGGATAATGACAGTCATTTCCAGACTATTTCAAGGGGCTAGCGAGATAGGGGTGTGGGCAAATATGCCTCATAGCAATTACTTAATGGGTCTGCGATGGTCAATGAGAATTTCTTATGATGTAATATTTGTCTTTTTTATGGGATACACTATTTTATTTTTATACACTTACTTTAGAACAAATCATTCCTTTGCTCATCTGTGGAAGATTAATCTTATTCTATTATTGTTCTTTTTCGCTACTTGTTTTTTTCATCCTCACTATTTCATGTGGCTCATTCCCTTTTTAGCATTCCAGATAGTAGAGGATGAAAGATTTATAGGTCTTTTTGCAATTCAAGTCTTATGCTGGATAGTCTATACTTTTCAGTGGAAAGAAGCTCTGGCGGGCTACCTTTTTGCTCCCCTGGATTATTCCTATTTTACAAGTTTGCGCAGTCCGTTTGAGCTCATAGGCCAGTATTACTCAGCGGCTAATTTCATCGGGATTTTTCGCAGTATATTGTCAGGGGTTTCTTTTTGGATGGTCTATTTGTTATTTAAGGAATTCTTTTTAGCAAGAAGAAAGGAGAGGGGATGAAAAAAAAGGGAAGAATTATTTTGCTAGTTGTATTAATAGGAGTTTCGATAGGTTTGGCTTACGGTATTATAAGAATGACGCCGTCTCAGAGAATTGGAGATAATCTCCTCAAGAATTGGAATTTTGAGGCAGTACGTAGATCGGGTAAGATAAAAACATGGAAAGAAGATCCTGAAGGAGGATGGTTGGTTGATAGCGAGAATCCCTACCAGGGAGATAATTCGATGCAGGCAATGGTAGGCTGGAGCTGGCTAAGCCAGGAGATTCGGGTTAAACCTGATAAGTATTATCTTTTGAAGGCATACTTGAAGTCGAATATACCTGTCTCCGGCGAGGATGGAGGAGGCAATGCCTTTCTTGGATTTGAGTGTCTGGATGCGAAAAATCAGGTTATTAGAAGTGATTATGGAATTATCAGTGCTTCTTCTCTTTGGCAAGAGAAAGTGAAACAGATCTATGCACCCGAACGGACAGAGAAAATCAGGATAAAGATAGCCAAGAGACAGGGGGAAGGAAGTGTCTGGTTTGATGAGCTTGAGCTTGAGCAAATCCCGGCAGTTTTGGTGCTTAACTCGAGCTTTGAAATATTAGATGAGCAAGGAAGGCCAAAATATTGGCTAGAAGACTCCAGGGGAGGCTGGTCGGTCAGCACAGAAGGGGCTTATCAGGGAGATAATTGTATGCAGGCAACAGTGGGATGGAGTTGGCTAAGTCAGGAAATTCGGGTTAAACCTGATAAGTATTATCTTTTGAAGGCATGCTTGAAGTCGGATATACCTGTCTCCGGCGAGGGTGGAGGAGGCAATGCCTTTCTTGGATTTGACTATCTGGATGCAAAAGGCCAGGTGATTGAAGGAGATTATGGTATTATTAATACTATCTCTTTCTGGCAGCAGGAGATACAACAGATTTATGTTCCTCCGGAAACGAACAAAATCAGAGTAAAGCTCGCCAAGAGACAGGGAGAGGGAAGCGTCTGGTTTGATGAGCTTGAGCTTGAGCAAATCCCGGCAGTTTTGGTGCTTAACTCGAGCTTTGAAATATTAGATGAGCAAGGAAGGCCAAAATATTGGCTAGAAGACTCCAGGGGAGGCTGGTCGGTTAGCACAGAAGGGGCTTATCAGGGAGATAATTGTATGCAGGCAATGGTAGGCTGGAGTTGGCTAAGCCAGGAAATTCGAGTTAAACCTGATGAGAACTATACTCTTAAGGCATATTCAAGGTCAGATATAATCATTCCCAGAGGAAAGGAAGAGTGGAATGCTTTTCTTGCTCTGGAGTGCCTGAATAAGGAGGGCGAAGTAGTCAGAACGAATATGATCCAGTTAAATATTCCTTACTCGTGGAAGTCCCAGGTGATTTCAGTGTACGCCCCCAAAGACACAGAGAAAATCAGGATGAAGTTGGCCAAAAGACGGGGAGGTGGGAGTGTCTGGTTTGATGAGCTTAAAATAGTGAAGTTAACCTGGTGGTATATGAAAAGTACTTTTTTGCAGAGGATAGCGGAGGATAAGCCATTTTTCATTTTCTACTTTTCGGTGTATTTCATATTATTGGTTCTCCTTCTAAGGTTGATATTGAAGAGACAACCTTCCCCAAAAAGACAACGGGCAGTTTTAGGAAAGAAATCCAAAGAGAGTCAAAATTAGAGCTTAGAAAATAGGAGAAATTGATTAATGGGCAGCGTGCGCAGAACTGTCAAGAATTTCTTATCTTTATCGATTGCCCAAATAATATCGCAAGCTGGTCTATTTCTGGTTATCATATATCTGGCAAGAACCTTGGGTGCGGCTGCTCTTGGCAAAATTAGCTTTGCTCAAGCGGTTGTTCTCTATTTTACATTAATAGCTAATCTGGGGCTAAACATTTTGGGGGTAAGGGAAGTTGCTAGAAATAGAAATAGTATAGATAAATATGTGAGCAATATATTAGGTCTGAGGCTGGTGTTGGCAGCACTCTCTTTTTCTTTATTGCTTATTTTTGTATGGGTGATTAATAAAAGCACCGAGATAAAATATTTAATTATTTTTTTTGGTTGTTCCCTCTTTTTTTCTGCTTTATTATTAGAATGGCTTTTTCAGGGAGTAGAAAAAATGGGGTTCATCTCTCTATCGAGAATCTTAAACAGGTTTTTCTATGTTGCTCTAATTTTCCTCCTCGTAAAGAGCTCCCAGCAGATACTAGCTATACCCTGGCTGTATACAGGAGGCACTCTTATTGCGAGTGGATTTCTTCTTTATATCTATGTGAGGCGATTTGGAAAGCTAAGACTGAATTTTGACTTTCTCTTCTGGAAAGATATGCTGAGACGGGCACTGCCTATGGGTGCAGCCTTCATAATGATTCAAATTTATTACAACTTTGATACGGTGATGCTGGGATTTATGAAAAGTGATGAAGTTGTAGGATGGTACAACGCTGCCTATAAGATAGTATTATTTGTCTGGGCCTTTATTCCCATTTTTATCAATGTAATATTTCCTTTGATGTCCAAATATTACCAGCAATCTAAAGAGAAACTAGAGCATCTCATATCCTCGGCTACAAGGCTGATGAGCATCATTGCCTTTCCGTTGGGAATCGGCGGGACACTTTTGGCCAGGCCAATTATGAGTTTTCTCTATGGAGAGGAATTTAATAATGGAGTGATTGCTCTTCAAATACTTATCTGGACGGTGGTAGTGATTGCCATACGGTGTACCTATGAACAATCTTTTCTTGCTTGCGATAGGGAGAAAAGATATTTTTGGGGAGTGGTGGTGGGAGCAAGCAGCAATATTATTTTGAATTTGATTTTGATTCCTTATTTTGGTTTAAAAGGAGCAGCTATAGCTACGGTTATCAGTGAGCTTGTTTTTTCTCTCTATATATTCTACTATTTTAATCTGGTAAGCAGAATAAAAATAGTGGGCTTTCTTCTGAGACCTTTTCTTGCCGCTTCTTTTATGGGGTTTGTGCTCTATTATCTCAAGGATGCGAATTTGTTGCTATCCATATTGATAGGAGTTATTACTTATTTTGCAGCTATTTTCCTTCTAAAAGGGGTAACCTGGGCGGAAGTGAAAGAATTGAGGGCGCAAATAATACAGAAGGGATGAATCTTGAATAATAAGATAATAAGAGATGCCTGAGCTGTCGATAATAATCGTAAACTGGAACACCAAGGAGTTATTGCGCCGATGCCTTAATTCTATTTACTATAATACCAATAAGCTCAGCTTCGAGGTTCTTGTGGTGGACAATGCCTCCCGAGATGGCAGTGCAGAGATGGTCAAAAAGGAATTTCCCCAGGCCAGATTGATGGAGAATAAAGAGAATCTCGGCTTTGCCAGAGGAAACAATCAGGGTTTTTTACGGTCAAAGGGAGAGTATGTTTTAATATTGAATCCCGATACAGAGGTAGTTAACGATGCTCTTTTAAAGATGGTGAAATATCTGAAATCGAATAAAGAGCTAGGAGCCGTGAGCGGAAGACTTGTTTATCCTGATGGAGCCTTCCAGAGGTATTATTCTCGTTTTCCTACCTTTTTATCAATACTCACCACCTGGTTTTTGCCTAAAACTCTAGCTTATAAGTTAAAACCAACTCGAGCCTATCTTATGTTGGATGATGACTTCAGTAAGGAGATAGAAGTTCCTCAGCCGGCAGGTTCATGCCTGATGGTGAAGAGAGATTTATTTTTAAAAGAGTGTTTTATGGACGAACAATTTCCTATTTTTTTTAACGATGTTGATTTGTGCCGCAGGATTTATAATAAAGGAAAAAAAATTGTCGTCTTGCCTTACGCCAAAATCATTCATCATCGCGCAAAGGGAGGTTCAGAAGAGGGCAAAAGGTCTCTCTTCCTTTCGGTAGAGTATTTTTTAGGTATGATTGATTACTTCTCTAAACACGAGGGGGCTACGAAGGCAGATTTATTAAGGATTTTTATTTCTTTAGGTTTCTTGATGAGAACCGTGGCTTTTTTTATTAGTTATATAAGTGGGTTAAAAAATAGGGAAGACCTTAGGTGGGAGGCTATCCGTTTTCATATGTTTTTATGGCGAAAGTATGTTTTTGAGCGGAAAATGCTAAAAAATACAGGAAAATAAAGATCTATGAGTCAGGTATCGGTAGAAAATTCTCGGCAATTTTCACATAGAAGAGGTCTTTTTTTAGTATTGAGTGCAATAGTTTTTTGCCTGGCACTCAGTATTTCTTATTCTGTGGGAGTTTTGCCATGGGAGGGAATTTGTCTTTTTCTTGTTTTACCTCTTCTTCTTTTACTTTTTTTAATTCGTCAGGAGGCACTGTTAATTGCTATTGTTGTTGCCTATTTCGGGGCAGGTTATTTCTTTTCTGATTTGTTAACTCAAAATCTAATAAGAGTTGCGCTGCTATTTTTAGTTGGATTAATGTTGATATTACGCTCCGGAGCTAAACAGGCCATAACCAGAATTGCCACGTCTTTGGATAGAATAGTATTTCTCTGGTTGGGCATAATTTTAATATCGTTTTTTTATGGGTTTTATGTTAAAGGAAATGAAACAAATTATTTAATCGGTGATTTGTATAAATTTGTAGAGATAATTTCAGTTTTTTGGTTGACTACTTTCCTCGTTAAGACTCAAAAGCAGATTAGATTTCTCGTCTGGGGGTTTTTATTCGCTGTTCTCATATTTGGAGCTGTAGATTCAATGCTCTTTTTTGCTAGAGCTTCTCTTATTGGCGGTGCTTTGGCAGCAAGAATAAGAGCAGGAGCTCAATTCTCTTCAATTTTTGCTCTTTTGCTAATAATAGCTTTGATGTTACATGAAAAAAGAATGGAGAGAAAAATTATTTTGGCATTTCTGGGATTTGTGTTTTTCTTTAGCTTTTTTATCTCTTTTCTAAGAACAGGCTATATTGCTCTTCCCATCGCTCTTATTGTTATTCTTGTTTTATACTTTCGCAAGCATAAGGATCGAGTACTCAAAGGCACGATGAGTTTTATCTTTTTGTTTGTTTTCATATTAGCATTTCTGGCTTTCTTCGGTATAATAATTACGAACATTAATCCCGATATAGATATAATTGAGGCTACGTTTACTCGTTTGGCTTCTCTTGGTGGTTCTGCTACTGATAATCCACTGGGAGTTAGAGTATTAGAAGTAAGGTCAATAATTAATAATGTATTAGTTAAGAATCCTCTTCTGGGAAACGGATTAGGGGGTCAGTATTATAGTGCTATTGAAACTCCGGAAGGTTTGGAGTGGAGACTTACCCATTACATTCATATTAACTACTTCGATTTTCTAGCCAGGAGCGGAATTCTGGGGCTACTGGTTTTTTTGCTCATCGCCTTCAAATATTTAAAAGATGTCACAATATTCTATCTAAAAGCCAAAGACAATTTTTTCCAGGGGGTTTTATTAGGCTTTATAGGTATTTTCATAGCTGCAGCTATAATTGCACTCTCTTGTAGTATATTCTACTCTCCCCTTTTGTTTTTAATAATGGCAATGAGTTATTGTATTGCATATTGTGAAAAAATTACTTCAAGAACTCTGTAAGATGAACAACTTAGACCTTACTATATCTATTCTTAGTTATAACACTAAAAATCTGCTCAGGGACTGTCTTAATTCAATTTATCAGAATGCCGGGGAATATAAATCTGAAGTTATTGTGATTGATAATAACTCCAAAGACGGCAGTGCAGAGATGGTGGAAAAGGAGTTTTCGAGCGTTAAATTGGTAAAGAATAGAGAAAATGTAGGATTTTCCAGGGCAAATAATCAGGCCATAAAAAAGAGTAAGGGTAGATATATCCTGCTTTTAAATAGTGATACAGTGGTCATATCTGATGCTTTGAGTAAAATGATACATTTTATGGATACGCATCCCGAAGCCGGGGTGGTAGGAGGAAAAGTATTTAGACCGGACTTAACAGCTCAGGCTTCAACGAGAGGTTCCCTTGATATAAGAACACTTTTTATCAGCTTTTTTGGCCTAAAAAGTTTGATTCCTCCTGCGCATAGAGGATTTGTAGTCAAATTGCTGGGTCCACTTCTAGGTAAAACGGTACGTTCCTATGTCGATTGCTATGAGGATGAGAATAATCCCGTACTGGTGGATGAAGTCTCAGGAGTCTGTTTTTGCGTGAGGAGAGAGGTAGTTGAACAGGTTGGTCTCCTGGATGAGAACTTCTTTATGTACTACGAAGATACCGATTGGTCTGCCCGGATTAGGGAAAAGGGATGGAAATTGTATATTTTACCAGAAGCTTCCATCATTCATTACGTTCAACAAAGTGTGAAGAAGGCGTTTGATAAGACTTTTGTGGCTCGGTGCAAGGGAATCTATTATTATTTCAAGAAATATAGGGACAGGAGGGCGATTTTAGCACTCAAGATGATAATTACTTCTGCCTTGTTTTTGAGGATATTCTTTCTTTCAATATATTATCCTTTTGTAAAAAGAGAAAGAAGGGACGGGCTAAAAGGAAGGCTAAAGGGATACTCGGAGGTTATCAAATTTATAGTATAGGAATTTCCTATGAACTACGAGCTAACTTGAGCTTTAATGTTTGAAGGTTAAGCCAGTAATGCGTCTAGGGGGAGCGAGGGGATTTAGATTTATGAAAGCAGTAATACTTGCTGGTGGTTTGGGTACTCGGTTGAGGAAAAGAATAGGCGATAAGCCTAAATCGATGGCATCTGTATCGGGGAGGCCCTTCCTCGAATATCAAGTTGAACAATTAAAAAGATATGATATCAAAGAGGTGGTGCTTTGCGTAGGTTACTTAGGAGAGCAGATTAAAGATTTTTTAAAGAATGGGGCAGAATTTAATGTAAAAGTCGAATACGCTGCCGAAAAAGAACTTCTTGGCACAGGCGGGGCTCTCAAGAATGCACAAAAATATCTGGAAGATAGTACTTTTCTGGTTTTGAATGGGGATTCTTACCTGGATATAGACTTACTCGATTTCATCCGATATCATAAGGAAAAAGAAGCTCAAGGAACAATTGCCTTAACTAAAGTTGATGTTTCAGAAGAATATGGGTTGGTTAAGATAGATAAGGAGAATAGAATAAGAGGATTTTTTGAGAAAGTAAAAGGGGATAAATTTGGGATGATAATCAATGCAGGGATTTATCTGTTTGAACCGGAGCTTTTGAATTATATCCCTGAACAAAAAAAGATTTCATTAGAGAAAGAATTTTTCCCTCACCTGTTAAGGGAAAATATAGCTCTATTTGGGTATTTAAGTTCAGGTTATTTCATAGACATTGGAACATCTCAGAAATATAACCAGGCCCAACGAGAATTAAAAAGGATAATAGGATGATTATTAGAAGTAAGGCTCCTCTGCGAGTTAGCTTTGCCGGTGGTGGAACTGATGTTTCTCCCTATCCTGAAGAAAGAGGAGGGATGGTCCTTAGTGCCACTATAAATAAGTATGTCTATTCTTCTTTAATTCCTCTCAAGGAGAAAAGTGAGATAAGGGTCAATTCATTGGACTATAATAAGGTGGTAAAATATGGCAATAAGAAAGATTTAAGGTATAATGGAGAGTTAGACCTGGTAAAGTCAGTGATTAGGAATATGAATGCTATGGGAAAGGGAGTGAATATTTATATACATAGCGATGCTCCTCCTGGATCAGGATTAGGTTCATCCTCAACAATGGTAGTCTGTTTAATAGGTCTTTTTAAACACTGGTTAAATAAGCCTTTGACTAATTATGATATTTCAGACTTAGCCTACAGGATTGAGAGGATTAAGCTAGGAATAAAAGGAGGAAGGCAGGACCAATATGCGGCAACTTTTGGTGGATTTAACTTCATAGAATTTCTAAAAAATACAGTTATTGTCAATCCCTTGAAAATTCCTGATGATGTCATTGAAGAGTTGAACTATAATCTCCTTCTTTGCTATACGGGTAAAACAAGGCTGTCAGCTCATATCATTGAGGAGCAAGTTGAGGGGTTTGTAAGGAAAAAAAAAGATGTTGTTGCAGCTATGGATGAGTTAAAAGAGATTACTATTCAGATGAAGAATGCTCTTCTCCAGGCGAGGCTCGGTGACTTCGGAAGACTTTTGCATTATTCTTGGGAACATAAGAAAAAAATGGCTCGTAAAATCACAGCACCTTTTATAGATGAAATGTATGATGTTGCTCGCAAAAATGGAGCTTTTGGTGGCAAAATTCTAGGGGCAGGCGGAGGAGGATATCTTTTAGTCTTTGTTCCTTTCGATAAAAGGCGCAGAGTTGCTGAAGAAATAGAAAAAATTGGAGGACAGGTTGTTGACTTTAATTTTGAATTTAGAGGATTGAGAACCTGGCAAATAAAATAGGAGGATTTATTTACTATGAAAGATGTTATAGAAAAAATTTTAAGTGAAGGTATTGAGGTTAAAAATAAGATTCTAAGGGATGCATCTTTACTTGATTTAATCGAGAAAATATCTTTGGTGATCATAAAAGCCTATCAAAATAAGAAGAAAGTTATTCTGTTTGGTAATGGTGGAAGTGCGGCAGACGCACAACATATTGCTGGCGAACTGGTAAATAAACTTAGTTTTGAGCGAAAAGCCTTGCCGGCTATTGCTCTTACTACTGATACGTCCGTTTTAACCTCTATTGCTAATGATTATGATTATTCTAAAGTTTTCGCTCGACAGGTAGAGGCGCTGGCAGAAGATGGAGATGTAGTTATCGGCATTAGTACCAGTGGTAATTCTGCCAGTGTGCTAGAAGGCATGAGAGCAGCTAGAAAGAAAGCTTATACAGTTGGTTTTACGGGAAGGGGAGAGAATAGGCTTTCTAATATAGTGGATATAGCTCTGAGGGTTCCTTCAGAGGATACACCGAGAATTCAAGAAGCTCATATCGCTATTCTTCACATTATTTGTTATCTGATAGAGAAAGAACTTTTTGGCAGTAGAAGCGAAGGTTAAATATGAAAAAAATCTTAATATTATCCTCGCTCATTCCTTACCCTTTGATTGGAGGAGGTAGAATTCGAATTTACAACATTGCTAAAATTCTTTCAAGGAATCATAAAATAGACTTACTCTATTTAAATGAGGGAAGAGTTGAAAGTGATTATTTAGAGAGATTAAAAGAGGTATTTAATGAAGTTATCTGTTTTTCATATCATCCGCTCAAGTTTAAATGGAATGCTTTTAAAGGGCTTTTTTTGAAGAAGCCTCTGCAGGTTAGTTATTACTATTTTAAAGAGATACAAAGATGGATAAATGAGAGATATAGAGATTATGACTTAATATTTTGTAATCATATCAGGACAGTAGAGTATATAAAAAATATAGCTTGTGCTAAAATAGTTGATTTACACGATGCTATCTCGATGAACTATGCTAGGGCAAGGTTAAATGCTAAAGGGTGGTGGAAAGTTATTTATTTTATAGAGAATAAAAAATTGTTACCTTATGAGATAAAAACCATAGATGAATTTGATAAATCATTTATAGTCTCAGATATAGATCGGGATTATTTGGTGAGGAATGGAGCTGAGAGAGAAAAAATAATCACCGTCCCTGTGGCAGTTAGGGAAGAAGTTGTTAATAGAGTCTTTGAAGCTAAAGAAAAATATGAGCTCGTTTTTTTAGGCAAAATGGACTATCCTCCTAATGAAGATGCAGTTATTTATTTTACAAAAGCTGTGTTTCCAATATTAAAAAAAGAAAAGAAGAAGCTGAAGTTTATTGTAGTGGGAGCAAGACCAACCAAAAGGGTATTGAAGCTCAGGAAAATTGAAGGGGTTGAAGTTACAGGATTCGTGGAGGATCATTGTAAGTATATTGAGGCGTCAAAAGTATTTGTGGCACCAATAAGATTTGGTGCCGGTATTCAGAATAAGATACTCGAGGCTATGGCTCTGGGGAAGCCTGTAGTCACCACTAGTTTAGGTGCTGAGGGAATTAAGGGTAGGGAAGGTGAACATTTTCTAGTTGCCGATAAGCCAGAAGAGATGGTAGAGAAGATAATGAACTTGTTAGAGAATAAGAATAGACGAGGATCTATTGGTAAGAGAGCCAGAGCCTTGATAGAAGAAAAATACACATGGAAGATGATTGGTGAGCAATTTTTAAAGGAAATTGGAGAAATCCTGAAAGATTAAGCTACCTTTTGTTTTTTTGACTTTGCTTTTAAAAAGTAGCATATTATAAATGAGACACTTTATGTCTGTTAAGAATTACATTTATTAATCATTCTTAATAGGAGCTACCATGGGGAAGGATAGGGAGAAGCAAAATGTAAAACCAATATCTATACTGACTTCTATCTTATATGATGCAGTGCTGGTAAATGTCGCTACTATTCTAGCCTTTTTGGTTCGGTTTAGCGGTAGGATTCCGGCGGTTAATTTTAGGGCTTATCTGGAAGTAGCACTTTGGATTACTATTGTCAGGGTTGTCATCTTTTACTTTGTTGGAATGTATGAGAAAGATGAGGAAGCAGATGCTTTTGACATATTCTATTCTGTTTTTCTTGCCGTAAGCATAGGCTCTGTAATCATAGTTGCTTTAAGTTTTTATCTTCGCACCCTTCCTTTTCCTCGAACAGTTTTCATTATTTCCTGGACTTTCAATATCTTATTAATCTCTGTCTGGCATTGCTATTTATTTTATATAAGACAGAAAAAAGCGTCACCTAAGCGTTTCCTGGTTATCGGAGGTTCAGAAAAGGGAGAGAAGGTTATTGAGGAAATTAAACGCCGGCCTTATCCTAAAGGAGAAGTCATTGATTGGGTGAAAGATGAAGGTGGATTGGTTAATTTGAGAAAGATAGTGTCGGGGAAGGGAGCAAGTGATGTTATTATTGTTGATTCAGGTCTGCCCCGGGAAAAGATTCTGGATATTATTTTCCATTTCGAAGCAGAAGGACTCAATGTCTGGATAGTGCCTGGATTGTATGAAATTATGATGGGGAAAGTAGAAATAAGCCATCTGGGGGATATTCCTCTGATAAGACTAGAAAGTGAGCCTTTCACAAGAAAAGATATGGCCATGAAGCGAGGGATAGATATAGTTTTCTCTATTTTGATTCTTCTTTTATTTACCCCTCTAATGCTTTTAATTTCCATCATTATGAAAATAGATTCAAAGGGGCCTGTTTTATATAAGCAAGAAAGAGTGGGGTATAAGGGCAGGGTTTATAATGTTTGTAAATTTCGTTCTATGTATAAAGGGGCAGAACTCGAAACCGGTCCTATATTAGCTAGAAGGAATGATGAACGGATTACCCGGGTAGGGTATTTTCTTCGAAGGCTGCATTTAGATGAAATACCCCAATTTTTCAATATATTAAAAGGTGAAATGAGCCTGGTAGGGCCTAGACCAGAAAGGCCAGTGTTCGTGGAGGAGTTCAAGCGCAATATCCCAGGTTATTACCGAAGGTATGTCGTAAAACCGGGAATTACCGGTCTGGCTCAACTATACGGTGGATATGAAACATCGGCCGAAAATAAACTAAAGTATGATTTAGCTTATATCAATAACTGGTCAATTGGGATGGATTTAAACATATTTTTTATGAGTACAGAAATAATACTGAGAGGGAGAATGTGAGGGTTTGTTATGTATGATGTTCTAGTAGTGGGAGGGGGGCCGATCGGTTCCTATACTGCTTATCAGCTTGCCGACCTGGGATTTGAGGTGATTCTGATGGAAGAGGATGATGAGGTGGGCAAGAATGTTATTTGCACAGGTGTTATTAGTACAGAAACTTTCCAGCGTTTTAACCTGCCTAAAAGGTCCATAATTTCTGAAATAAAGACTATGACTTTTTTCTCCCCATCTTCTGTGACTATAGACTATACATCCTCTTCTACTTTGGCTCTGGTGGTAGATAGAGGTTTATTTGACCGGGGTATCTTAGAACAAGCCAAGAAGAAAGGAGTGGATGTTCATTTGGGGGAGAAGGTTTGTCAGGTTAATAGTTATGAGGATTTTGTGGAAATAGAGTCGGGAAATGAAGATTGTAGGAAGAAGGTAAGAGCAAAAGTGGTAGTGCTCGCTACGGGCATTAACTACCAACTTCATCGGAGTTTGGGGCTAGGCTTACCTACCGGTTTTATGCAGGGGACTCAGACGGAAGTGGAAGTTGAAGGTCTTTCTGAGACAGAGATTTATGTGGGGAAGAGAATTTCACCGGGAGCCTTTGCCTGGGCGCTGTCCCTGGGTAATGGATGGGCAAGAATGGGGGTTCTGGCTGAGAGTGAAGGAGTTTCTCATCTCAAGGGATTTCTTAAAGAAAGATTTACTGGAAGAGTCAAACAAGAAAACCCCAGGATTTTTCAGAAAAGAATAGCCTGTGGAGCAGCCAAAAGGAGTGTCAAGAATCGTATTCTTACGGTAGGAGAAGCAGCCGGTCAGGTGAAGACTACCACGGGTGGCGGCATCTTCTATGGTCTTTTGTGTTCTGAGATAGCTGTGAATATTCTTCAAGAAGGTTTCTCCAAACAGGATTTAAGCGAAAAGCAGCTTGTTCAGTATGATAAATTATGGAAGTCTAAATTGGGGAAAGAATTAAGAATGGGTATTTGGATGAGAAAGATTATGAAAAGGCTCACCGATAGACAGATAGATAAGGTCTTTGAGTTTATTCGAGAAAGAGTATCAGTGAGGGAGATGCTGGAGAGAAAAATCAAGTTCGATTATCATACTGGTGTGATTTCTTTAGGATTAAGGCTTCTACGAGGACTTATTTGAGGTTATGGCGAAGGGAGAGCAGGTGGAGAATGGCATCTTATATCCAGTAGGTACCCCTATAGGAAATTTGGAAGATATTAGCTTAAGAGCTCTGGAAATTTTGAGAAATGTATCCCTTATTGCTTGCGAGGATACCAGGCATACCCGCAAGCTTCTATCCCATTATGATATTCATACCTCAGTCACCACTTTTTACCAACAAAATCAATTCAAAAAGGCTCCTTACCTAATCAATTATTTAGAGAATGGACAAGACATTGCATTGGTGAGCAAAGCAGGAATGCCAGGAATATCTGATCCTGGCTATTATCTGATAAGAGAAGCTGTAAAAGAGGGAATTAAAATTACTCCCATTCCTGGTCCCACTGCCCTAATTATTGCTTTGGTTGCTTCTGGTATTTCTATGGAAAGCTTTGTTTTTGAGGGCTTTTTAGGGAGAAGTAAGGCAGAGCGAAAAAAGAGATTGAACCGATTGAAGAAGGAAAAAAGGACTATCATCCTCTACGAGGCTCCTCATAGAATAAAGAAGATTTTGCCCGAGATTAAAGAGATTTTGGGAGACCGTCATATGGCTATTGCCAGAGAGCTAACCAAGAAATTTGAGGAGATAATAAGAGGTAAAGTGAGTGAGGTAGAAGCAGTCTTTCTAAAGAAAGAGCCAAGGGGAGAATTCACTCTAATAATCGAGGGAAAACATTAATGGTGAATGGTGAGCGGTTAATTGGTGAGTAGTGAGTGGTGACTAGTGCCCCTCTTCCCCCTTGGGGAGAGGGATAGGGTGAGGGGAATTAACCATTTAACCAATTAACAAATTAACCAACAACAGTGATGGAAGAAGATTGTCCCCAGACAGTGCCTAAAGGTGAAGAGTTGGGAAGAGAAAAAACATCTTCTTTTCTGAAAAAAGTGGGTTGGATTCTAATGTTTATAGGAATACCAGTTGGCTCGGCTATAGCAGCCATTCCTTTCCTTTTCTTTGCTAAGGTAATTGAGCCTGCCAAGAAAAGAGAGAAGAATATAGTGGTAGTTTTAGCCATTCTCTTTGCGCTTTTCTTTTTACCCTCACTCATTAATGCCCAGAACAAACTACTTGCCTTGGGTTCAGTGTTAAGTCTTGCCTTGATGATATACGCAGTTTTGCTGGGAGTGAATTATATTGTCCTACGGGGCGATTTTTTCAATCTTTTAATTAAAATAATTATTATTTCAGCTACCTTTTCCAGTGCTTATGCCTTGACTATTTATTTTAGTAATTTTGATTTCATACATTTTGAAACTCGGGCCAGAACTCTTTTTGCCGGTGAAAATACCTTAGGAGGAGTGACGGTTTTTTCAATAATATGGACCCTTACCTATCTAACCAATACTGGCAACAGGAGAAAATTATGGCTAGGGCTAGTTCTTTTATTGATGATTCTGGCGCTGGTTTTTTCTTTCTCACGAGGAGCCTGGTTGGGGGCCATAGGAGCTATGATCAGTTATGGATTCTGGGAAAAAAAGGCGCGACTTAAGGTAGCTATTGCATTGTTTATAGCGGGCATTGTATTGCTTAGTCTTCCTTGCTTGCGTGATCGCCTGGCCTCTATAGCAAATCTATCTCATCCTTTAACGCGGGAAAGAATTTATATCTGGAAAGCTACCTGGGAAATGATAAAAGCTCATCCTCTATTGGGAATAGGAATGGATAATTATTCTATTGTTTATGAGAAATATATGCTCGAGGGGGCTGAGATTTCCCATCCTTCTTCTGCTCATAATATCTTTTTGAATATATGGGTCGAGGGAGGACTCCTGGCTTTATTTAGTTTTACGGGAATAGTAGTTATTACTTTCGTAAAGGGGTTTCGGTTGATAAGGTCCTTTAGCGGTTTAGCAAGAGCAGTGGCTATAGCTAGTTTTTCTGCTCTGCTCGGAATTCTCATTCACAATCAGGTAGATTGCACCTTGTATTCGATGCACGTGGGTCCTGTTTTTTGGCTCTTGGTGGGGATGATTATCTATGGGGAGAAGTTTAGTATAAAACAAGTTCAATTTTCCTGAGATTTACTTATATGTGCACCGAAGGAGACTCTTTGAAAAAACGTGAATCGTATCTAGTATCTCGTATCTCGAAAGAAGACTTTGGAGCACTCAAAAGGATAGGTTATACTAGATACTAGATACGAACAACGAGATACGAGAATGGTGACGGAGGAAATTGTCCTGAGGCATTTCTTGACATTATGGGAGGGGTCAATTAGTATGGTTGGTGAATAAAAACGATGAGAATATTTATTGCTCTAGAATTGCCCGAATCTATCAGGGAGAGACTAGGACAACTCCAGGAAAGGCTAAAAGGCACAGAGAATAGGATAAGATGGGTAGACCCTTCTCTCATTCATCTCACTATGAAATTTCTAGGAGAGGTAAAAGAGAAGAATTTAGAAAAGGTTATCCAGATAGCTCAAAATGTGGCTGGTCGATTTCCCGTTTCTAAAATGAAAATTGGAAAAATGGGCGTTTTTCCCAGTTTTTCCTCTCCCAGAGTTATCTGGGTGGGGATAGAAGAGGGCAAGGATAAGCTGGAGACTCTGGCAGCAGAATTGGAAGAGAAACTGGGACAAGAAGGTTTTAGCAGAAGTAGTAGAAAATGGACATCTCACCTAACTTTGGCGAGAGTGAAGGTTTTGAAAGAAAAGGAGAGGTTGAAAGCTCTCCTCTTACAATATTGCAAAGAAGTAGAGGGAATAGAAGTAAAGGTAAAGAGTCTTAGTGTAATAAAGAGTGAGATTACTCCTCAAGGGGCTATTTATACTATTCTTGAGAGAATTCCTTTCAAAACGCGAATCGAAATTCGAAAGGAGGCAATTACTTATGAAAGAAGAAAAGATGAAGGCTTTGGAGATAGCCAGACTTCAGATTGAGCGTCAGTTTGGCAAGGGTTCGCTTATGCGGTTAGGAGAGAGAGCCGCTCGTATGGATATAGATGTTATTTCTACAGGAAGTCTCGCTCTGGATGCAGCTCTTGGCATAGGAGGTGTTCCCAGGGGCAGGGTGATAGAGATATTTGGTCCGGAGGGTTCTGGGAAGACTACCCTGGCCTTACATATTGCTGCTGAGGCTCAGAAAAAAGAGGGAATAGTGGCTTTCATTGATGTCGAACATGCTCTAGATCCTAGCTACGCCGACAAGTTGGGGGTGAAGATAGATGACCTTCTCATTTCACAACCTGATTCGGGCGAGCAAGCTCTGGAAATTGCCGAACTCCTGGTACGAAGTAATGCCATAGATGTAGTTATAGTTGATTCAGTAGCTGCTCTTGTTCCCAGGGCTGAATTGGAAGGAGAAATGGGGGATTCCCATATGGGACTTCAAGCCAGACTTATGTCCCAGGCTTTACGTAAGTTAACTGGAGCCATAAGTAATTCTAAGACCTGCACTATTTTTGTTAATCAATTAAGGATGAAGATTGGAGTGGTCTTTGGTAATCCTGAAATCACCCCGGGAGGAAGAGCTCTTAAGTTTTATGCTTCTGTGAGAATGGAGGTAAGAAGAAAGGCTTTCTTGACCAAAGGGGAAGAGCGAATAGGCAATGTAACAGTAGTAAAGATAGTTAAGAATAAACTTGCTCCTCCTTTTCGTAAAGCTGAATTTGACCTTTTGTTTGGCGAGGGGATATCTCAGGAGGGAGACATATTGAATGTGGGGGGCGAGTTAGGAATTATTGAAAAGTCAGGAAGCTGGTATTCCTATGGAGATACTCAGCTAGGGCAAGGCAAGGAAAGTGCTCGTCAATTCCTTAAGGAAAAAAAGAATTTTCCTCTACGAGGAGAAATAGAGCGAAAGATAAGAGATAAACTTGGATTTTCAGAAAAAAGAGGGAAAAACTCAAAACCTAAAAATCACTCCCAGGAAAGAAAATCATAGAATTTGGAAGCTCAGGATGGACAAAGCTATCAGAGCCTTACTCTTTCTGTTTTGTTTTTTGTTGTGTGCTTATCCTACAAAAGCTCTTCAGAATTATGAAGTAGGGAATATAAGATACAAATCTTTTTCTACCCACACCCAGATAATTATAGAAAAGACAGCACAGACAGACTGTCTGCCTGCCAGAGAGTTGACCAGTCCTCCTCGTTTGTTGATTAATCTATTTCCGGCTGTTCTTCTTACTTCACAGGGAAGAGCTGAAGTAGGACATCAGGAGGAGATAGCGGTGGGGGATAGTTTTATCCAGAGAGTTCGTTTAAAGCAAGAACATGAGTCTATACTGCAAGTAGTTATAGATTTATCTATCACCGAGTATACTTATAATATTTCTTCCGAAGAACCAGATAGTTTGGTTATTGATATAAGGGGACCGAGAGATGCTTTAGATAAGGATTTGGTAGTAGACCTACTAAAAAAGATTGAATTGTCTCCTTCTATCCCTTCGGTTTCTCCAGAGAAGAAAGGGAAGGTCTTTAAGATAGTTTTGGACCCTGGGCATGGGGGAGACGACCCAGGAGCTATAGGTCCCAGTGGATTAAAGGAAAAAGACGTAGTTCTAGCGGTAGCTAAGGAATTGGCTAGCCTGCTGAAAAAGGAGCCAGGGATAGAGGTTCATTTAACCAGAGAGAAGGACCGTTTTCTTTATTTATATCGAAGGACAGAAATGGCTAATCAGATAGGAGGAAATATTTTTATAAGTATCCACGCTAATGCAGCTCCTAGCCGGGGAGCAACAGGAGTAGAGACTTTTGTTAATTCTATGTATGCCGAGGACAAAGAAGCAGCACTGGTGGCAGCAAGGGAGAATAAACCTGCTGAATCTAAAGGTATCTCCCGGGAGGCAGAGGCTCTTCTCTGGGATATGATTCAAGACAAATATAAAAGCGAAAGCAACGATTTAGCTCATTCTATCCAGAAAAGATTATCGGAAGCTTCTGGTTTGGAAGATAGAGGGGTAAAGAAGGCTCCTTTTTCTGTCTTGAGAGGGGCAGCTATGCCGGCTGTTTTAGTGGAAATAGGTTTTATTTCTAATCCCTGGGAGGAGAGCAAACTAAAAAAGGATGATTTCAGAAAGAAAATTGCCCAGGGGATTCTGGATGGATTAAGGGATTATTTGAAAAAGATAGAATTGATAACCTGAAAATCAGTTTTAGGAAACTAAAGAGTCTTCATTTTATTGAAATATAGGAATTTATATACTTGTTGAAGGACATATTCTAGCCGTATATAGAAAAAGAAAGCGTAGAACGTAAAGCGAAAAGCGCAAAACCATAACGTAAAACTTAAAATCTAAGACTAAAACTTAAAATCTAAGACCAATTAAAAAGAAAGAAGAATAAGTTTTAAATTTTGAATTATGGCTTTTCGCTTTTAGTTTTTAGCTTTACGCTATACGCTATACCATATACGATATACGACATACGAGATTGTCCTGAGGTATTGTGAGGTTAGAGTGGCTTCTCCCAGAAAAAAATCTAAGAAGAAAAGGAAAACAAGGCGCTTTTTGATTTATGCCCTGATAGTGATAGTTGTTTTTATTGCTGGCATGATGTTTGCTCCACTGCTTCAAGAGAAAGCCTATCAACTCAAGGAGTGGTTTGCCAAGCCTCCACCTCCCGATATGAAGAGAGTCAAGCTCTATTTTTCTGAGTCAAAAAGTAAATATCTTGTTTATGAAGAAAGAAAGATAGTAGCCTCGCTTGAGATAATAGAGGAAGTAAAATCGATATTAGAAGAGCTAATTAAAGGACCCCATGATTCCTCTCTTAGTGCTACCCTTCCTCCTGAAACAGAAATAAGGGCTGCTTACATAAGAGATAACTGTTTATATATAGATTTTTCCTCCTCTTTAAGAGATAATCATCCAGGTGGGTCTACGGGAGAATTGCTCACTGTCTATTCTATAGTTAATACTCTTCTTGATAATTTTCCTTCCCAGTCTTATGTGCAGATTTTAATAGAGGGTATGCCTGAAGAAACCCTGGCTGGACATATTGATATAAGAAATCCTCTAGGCAAGAATCCTGATATGGTGAAAAATCCTTAGGAAATCTAAGTTATTACAGGCTATGTTAAAAGATAAAGATTTTGTTTTCATTTGTTTCTGTAGTATTTTCATCGGGTCCTTAGTAATCTCAGGGGTTTTAGCCAGTAAAATCATAGCTCTGGGAGAAATATATGTTCCTGCTGGAGTGCTTGCCTATGCTGTGACTTTTACCATGACTGACACTATTGGAGAAGTATGGGGGAAGAAGTATGCTCAGCAGGTTGTTATAGCTGGCTTATTGACATTGATAGTGGTACTCTTGCTCATTTATCTAGCTGTCATTCTACCAGCCGCTCCCTTTTGGGAAGAGGAAGAAGCTTTCCAGCGTATTTTAGGTATGAAACAGGGAGCTCTCAGGATAATTGTAGCCAGTATAGTAGCTTATTCTATCAGTCAGTATCATGATGTATGGGCTTTTCATTTCTGGAGGAAAATCACCCATGAGCGTCATCTCTGGTTACGTAACAATGCTTCTACTCTTGTCTCCCAGGCGATAGATACTTCTTTGTTTATTACGCTTGCCTTTTACGGAGTGGTTCCCATCCTTCCTTTAGTTCTCGGTCAGTATCTCATAAAGGTTTGTGTGGCTCTCCTTGATACACCTATAGTCTATCTTCTGGTTCATTTTGTGAGAAGAAAATAATTCTGGGAATTCACATCTCTGCCGAAGGACATTCCTCAAAAGAGAGCGTATAGCGTTTAGCGGATAGCGTATAGTGAAAATGCAAAACCATGGCAGATAAGTTCATTGTTCATCGATAAAAAACAATAAGATGGTAAGTGGTGAGTGGTTAATTGGTGAGTGGCGCCCTCTCCCCTGGGGGGAGAGGGATATGGTGAGGGGAATTAACCATTTAACCGATTAACAAATTAACCAACAACAGTGACGGAAGAAATTGTCCTTCGGCGTCTTCTTGACAAAGCCCCTTTTTTTTCCTAGAATTTGACGATTAGAATTCTTTACAAAGGAACTTCAACAGGAATAGTGTTTATAAGTAGTGCTAAGGAGGAGAAAGTATTATGATGAGAAAGGTAATGATGCCCAAGTTGGGTGAGACTATGGAAGAAGGAGAGATTATTAAGTGGCTAAAGAAAGAAGGAGATAAGATTAAAGAAGGAGAATCTCTCTTAGAAATTGCTACTGATAAAGCAAATATGGAAGTGGAAGCAGTTGCTTCCGGCTTTCTTAGAAAAATTGTTGCTTCTGAAGGGGAAGTGATTCCTGTAACTCAGACTATTGCTTTTATTGCTGATAGCATGGATGAGGAAATTTCAGAAGAAGAGGGAAAAGCATCTAGGCAGGAAGGAGAAAAAAAAGAAGAGGAAGAAATATCTCCCCAGGTCACGGAAAAAGCTGTTACTAAACCAGTTAAGGCTTCTCCTCTGGCTAAAAAATTAGCCAAAGAACATAGTGTTGACCTTTCCAGTATAGAAGGAACAGGACCAGCAGGAAGGATAGTTAAGGAGGATATTTTGCGAGCACTAGAGCAAGGAGAGGCTCAAGCGGGAGAAGCTGTAATTAAAGAGGAGATTTCTCTTTCTCGTTCAGAAAAAGTCCAGATGCAGCATATGGCAAAAAGCAAAAAAGAGGTTCCGCATGTTTATCTTAAGATAGAAGTTGACTTCTCAGAGGCAATGAAAATGCGGGATGACTTATTAGCAGAGTTCGAGAAAGAAAAAATACACCTTTCTTATACTGACTTATTGATTAAGTCCTGTGCTCGTGCTCTGAACAAACTACCCCGAATGAATTCCACCTTTGAAGAAGGCAAGTTAATGGTTCATTCAGATGTAGGTGTGGGTTTAGCAGTAGCCAGAGAAGGGGGATTGATTGTTCCAGTAATCAAAAAAGCGGACAAAAAGGATCTCTTCCAAATTGCCAGAGATAGGATTGAGCTCATAGATAAGGCTAAGGGAGACAAGCTTTCACTCGAGGAACTGGAAGGAGCAGCTTTTACTCTTTCTAATCTGGGAATGGTGGGAATAAAAGAATTTGCCGCTATTATCAATATACCTCAGGTCTCTATACTGGCGGTGGGAGAGATTAAAAAAAGGGCAGTAATTGAGGAGAAAAAAGTAGTTATCAGGCCAATGATGGAGATGACTTTATCCTGTGACCATCGAGTAATTGATGGATACTTAGGGGCCCGTTTCTTGCAAGAGATAAAGAAGGGTCTGGAGAAGCCCTCTTTGCTGTTATTAAAGACCGTATATCGTATGTAGTATATCGTATATCGTATTGGGAAAATGGGAAAGAAAATAAAAGGCTTTAAAGATCTAAGAATTTGGCAAAAAAGAATAGAGATAGTCAAGGACATCTATGAGATAACAAAGTCTTTCCCTAAAGAAGAACTGTACGGAATGGTTAGTGTATAGTAAAAAACGTAGGATCGTAGTGTAAAGTTCAAGAGTTTTGAGGAGAGTTCCCTCCCCCTTAGGGGAGAGGGATAGGGTGAGGGGGAATGAAGCGGGATAATATAGAAAAGTGCAGAAATCTTCGAAAGAATCAAACAGATGCCGAAAAGAAACTCTGGGCAGTGCTGAGGAATCGTCAAATAGCTGGAACAAAATTCAGAAGGCAGTTTTCTATTGGGAGGTATATATGAGATTTTTATTCTCCGAAATACAGGGTTGGTATTGAAGCTGATGGTGGAGGTCATTATGAAGACAGGGAGAACCAGCGAGATAAATTAAGAACGAAAGAGTTATCCATATTGGGAATAGACATACTAAGATTTAATAACTTAGAGATACTGAATAACATTGAAGGGGTTTGTGAAATAGTTCAGCAGACTATAGAGGACAAGAAAAGGAATCTTCCCCTCACCTCAATCCTCTCCCCGAAAGGGAGAGGAAGTAAGGAGAACCTGAACCTTATTTTTGTAAAGAGGAAATAAGTGCTGTCTAATCCCCTCTTCTCTAAGGGGAGAGGGGTAGGGTGAGGGGGCACGACATACCATATTATGTTTACAGGATTGGTGGAAGAGACAGGGACAATAAAAAGAGTTCATACTGCTCCCTGTTATAGTCTGGAGATAATGGCTCAGAAAGTACGGGAAGGGATGGAGCCGTCTCATAGTATAGCTGTAAATGGGGTTTGTCTGACAGTAACAAGTGTAAGCAAGAATATCTTCAGTGTTGAAGTAATACCTCAAACTTTGCAAAAGACTAATCTATCTTATACAAGAGAAGGGGAAAAGGTCAATCTGGAGAGGGCTCTTCTTTCCACTGGCAGATTAGGAGGGCATATGGTAACGGGTGATATAGATGGAGTGGGGAGGGTAGCTGAAGTATTCAAAAAAAAGGAAGAAGTAGTTATACAAATTGAGCCACCCCTTTCTTTGATGAAATATATAGTAGAGCAGGGTCGTATTACTCTAGAGGGAGTAAGCTTAACTGTTGCCAGTTGCGGCGAGACTGATTTCAGAGTCTGCCTAATTCCTTTTACTCTTGATAATACTACTCTTGGTTTAAAGAAAAAAGATGATTTAGTTAATCTGGAAGTAGACATAATTTCTAAATATATGGATAAGTTGATTCGTAATTTCCATTCGGATAAGTCAAGAATTAACAAAGAATTTTTAAAAAGAGTGGGGTATTAAATGGAGTTCAATAGAATAGAGGAAATTCTGGAGGAGTTTAAGAAAGGGAGAATGGTCATTGTTCTCGATGATAAGGAAAGAGAAAATGAGGGTGACCTTATTGCTTCTGCTTCTCTAGCTACTCCCCAGGTGGTAAACTTTATGGCTAAATATGGGAGGGGTCTTATCTGTGTTCCTATAACCTTAAGGAGAGCTAAGCAGTTGGGACTGGAACCTATGGTAGAGGAGAATACCTCTTTGAAGGGAACTCCCTACACTATCTCTGTCGATGCCAGGCATAACACCACCACAGGGATATCTGCTTTTGATAGAGCCGAGACGATAAAGGTTCTTGTTGATACTAAAGCGAAAAAGGAAGACTTAGCCAGACCAGGTCATATCTTTCCTTTGATTGGCAGAGAGGGGGGAGTTTTAGTGCGGGCCGGTCATACCGAGGCAGCAATAGACTTAGCCAGATTAGCTGGACTTTATCCTGCTGGTGTTCTTTGTGAGATTATGGGAGAAGATGGTCGGATGGCCCGACTTCCTCAGCTTTTATCTTTTGCTAAGAAACATAATTTAAAGGTGTGTAGCGTAGCTGATATCATAAGTTATCGCTGGAAAAAAGAAAAGCTTGTTACACGAGAGGTTACTACTCCTCTGCCTACCTCCTACGGGGATTTCAAACTAATTGCCTATAGAACTATTCTTAAGGATAGGGTTCACCTTGCCCTGGTAAAGGGGCAGGTTAGAGACAAAGAAAATGTATTGGTACGTGTACATTCTCAGTGTCTTACCGGCGATACTTTTAATTCCTTACGTTGTGATTGTGGAGAACAGTTGAGGAGAGCTTTAAAGAAAATAGGAGAGTCTGAGTGTGGAGTGTTACTCTATTTGAATCAAGAAGGACGCGGGATAGGGCTCTTGAATAAGCTTAGAGCTTATGAGCTTCAGGACAAGGGAATGGATACAGTGGAAGCCAATGAGAAGCTAGGTTTTGAATCGGACCTTCGAACCTATGGAATTGGAGCTCAGATTTTAGCTGATTTAGGGCTTCACAAAATTAGACTTTTGACCAATAATCCACGCAAAATTGTTGGATTAAAGGGATATGGCCTGGAGGTTACTGAGCGCATCCCTTTAGAAATAGAACCTAATGAAATCAACAAGTTTTATTTAAAGACCAAACAAAAAAAACTTGGACATTTATTAACACTGAATGAAAAGAAGACAGGGGGAGACAAATGAGAGTTTATAAAGGACAAATAACCGGCGAGGGTTTAAAATTTGGGATTGTTATTTCTCGATTCAATGAGTTTATTACAGGAAAGCTTTTAGAAGGGGCTATAGATGCTTTTGTCAGACATGGAGTGAAAGAAGAGGATATAGAGGTAGCCTGGGTTCCTGGTTCTTTTGAAATACCAGCGCTAGCTTCAACTCTACTTAAAGAAAGAGAATTCGATGCTTTGATTTGCCTTGGGGCTATTATTAGAGGGGAAACTCCCCATTTTGAGGCAATATCTTCTCAAGTGGCACGAGGTATCTCAGGTTTAGCTCTAAGAGAAAGAATCCCTGTTATTTTTGGGGTAGTTACTGCTGATACTCTGGAACAAGCTATTGAAAGGGCAGGGGTTAAAGCGGGAAATCGGGGCTGGGATGCTGCTATTTCGGCTATGGAGATGGTGAATCTATATAGGCAAGTAGGGAAGAAATAGAAGGCGGATGGTAAAAAACTGGACAATTAAGAACGCTATAGACTGGGCTTTCCAATATCTCAAGAGAAGAAAGATAGAAAATCCCCACTTAAATGCCGAGCTGTTAGTTAGTTATGTTTTAGGAAAAACCCGCCTGAAGCTCTATCTTGAGCGTGAGTACCTTCTTTCTCCTTTGGAACTTTCCCTTTTTAAAAAACTGGTTATTCAGCGGTCCCATTATATTCCTCTTGCTTATCTTATAAAAGAACAAGATTTTATGGGTCTTAAGTTCAAAGTAACCCCGGATGTTTATATCCCTCGCCCGGAGACAGAAATTCTAGTAGAAGAGAGTCTGGAAACAATCAAAAGAATGGTCTTTCCAGCAAAGAGCGAGGAAACGTTGGATGATTTCGTTATTATAGACCTGGGCACCGGCTGCGGGAACATCGCTATTAAACTGGCTAAAGAATTGGAAAAATCAAAGGTTTATGCTGTTGATATTTCGTCAAAAGCCCTAAAAGTGGCTCAGGGGAATGCTAAATTTCATAATCTAGATAAAAAAATATCTTTTTTACTGGGAGACCTATTCTTTCCTCTCGCTCATCTAAAATTAGAAGGGAAAGTCAATCTCATTATTTCTAATCCCCCTTATGTAAGCAACAAAGAGATGGATAATCTTCCTTCAGAAGTGAAAAGAGAACCAATGGTTGCTCTGGAAGGTGGGGGGGATGGTTTAAGTGCCTATGAAAAAATTATTTCCCAGAGTGCTAAATTTTTGAGAGAAACAGGTTTTTTAGCTTTAGAGATGGGATACAAACAGGCAGGGGGGGTAAGAGAGCTAATTTTTGCTCAAGAAGAGCTGTCTACTCCTCAAGTTATTCTTGATTATGGGGGAATCGAACGAGTAATCCTGACAAAAAAGACAGCGTAGAGCGTTTAGCGGATAGCGTATAGTGAAGACAAAAAGCAAGAAGAGACAGCGTATAGCGTATAATGTATAGTGAAAACAAAAAGCAAGAAGAGACAGCGTATAGCGGGTAGCGTATAGTGAAAACAAAAAGCTTTAAGGACCTTGTAGTTTGGCAAAAGGCCTACAGATTAGTTTTGGAAGTATATAAGATTACAAAGGATTTTCCAAAATCCGAAACCTATGGATTAGCTCAACGTAAGTAATAGCATATAGCGTTTAGCGGATAGCGTATAGGAAAACCGTGATTGCAAGCCCCGGAAAGAACGCGGCAGTTTTGAAGAAAAATTGCGGAGGTTGTTCTGAGTCTTTCTTGAGATTGCTTCCTTGCTTTGCTCCTAATGACATCTACACGCTATACGCTACCCGCTAAGAATGGCCTATGGGTCTTTATTAGAGTTAGAGACCCAATATTTGTTATCTGTAGATTTAGGATATACAAAGAAAAGTGATATTATTGAAAACTTATTAAAGGAAATGGGTAGTATGTTATATAGAATGGTTTATCCTATACGCTAAACGCTACCCGCTATACGCTAAAAAGAGTGATATCTTGACCAGACAAGACCAGTTTGAAAGAAGAGTTAAAATTCTCTGGATAATAATAATCTGTGGCCTTTTTGTCCTTCTAGGGAGAATAGCCTGGCTGCAACTGATAGAGGGAGAAAGGTATTTTCGTATTTCCAAGAATTTACGTCTTCGACTTGTTCCCTTGCCTTGCACCAGGGGTCTTATCCTGGATAGAAACGGAGAGAAATTGGCCGGGAATGAAGCTTTTTTTTCTGTAGGGGTAGTCCCTTCCAATGTAGCTGATATAGATGAATCAATTGAGCGTTTTGATGAGTTTTTAGATATAGACAAAGAGATAGCCAAAAAGAGGATTCAAGAAGCGAATAATATCTTTAGACCTGTCTGGGTGAAGAGGAATATAGATTTATCTGCGGTTACATATCTTCTGGAAAAAGAAGAAGATTTTCCGGGTACGGTTATTCTCACTGAACCAGTGCGCAGTTATTATTATGATGAGATGTGTGCTCACGTTCTTGGCCATGTGGGGGAAGTAAACCAGGAGGAGCTAACAGCGTCTACCTTTGGTGTTGAACCAGGAGATTTAGTGGGTAAAATGGGTGTAGAAAAGGCATATAACTCATACTTACAAGGAGAAAAGGGAGGGAGACAAGTAGAAGTAGATGCACACGGGCGTACCTTAAGAGTAATTTCGGAAAAAGACCCTCTGCCGGGAGATAGTGTTTATTTGACTATTGACCTTGAAATGCAAAAAATTGCTGAGGAGAAATTGGGCCAAAGAAAAGGAGTTGTTATAATCGGAGATTATGAGACGGGGGAAATTCTGACTCTAGTCAGTCATCCCAGTTTTGATCCCAATCTTTTTTCCTGGGGTGTTTCGGAAGATGAATGGAGCAAGCTGGTGCAAGAGCCAGGTGATCCTCTAGAGAATCGAGCTTTAAGGGGAGAATATCCTCCTGCTTCTACATTTAAGATAATAGTTGCGGCGGCTGCTTTAGAAGATAATATTATCGGGAAAGAAGATCTCTTTTTTTGTGGGGGAGAGCTTCCTGTAGGCAATCGCACATTTAAATGCTGGAAAGAAGAAGGACATGGAAGATTAAATCTGGAAGAGGCTATTATTAATTCCTGTGATGTTTTCTTTTATCAACTAGGGTTAAAGGTAGGATTGGACAAAATAATTCAACAGGCTCGTCTCTTTGGGTTGGGAGAAATTACTGGTATAGACCTGGTTTCAGAAAAAAGTGGTCTTTTGCCCACGCGTGAGTGGAAGTTAAAAGCCAAAGGTGAAGCCTGGTATCCTGGGGATACAGTTAATCTTTCCATTGGGCAGGGATTTCTTCTAGTTACTCCTATACAGATGTTCAGAGTCATCGCTGCCGTAGCCAATGGAGGCAGTTTAGTTAACCCGTATCTGGTGAAGGAAATAGTGGATTCACAGGGCAAAGTTATTGAGAGTTTCTCTCCTGGAAGAGGTAAAAAAATACCTATTTCCTCCTCTATCTTTGATTTTTTGGGAAAATCTCTGCGGGGAGTGGTTAGAGAGGGGACAGGGTGGCGAGCAGAGAATAAGATTGTGAAGATTGCCGGAAAAACAGGAACTGCAGAATCGTCAGATAAAGAAAGACCTCATAATTGGTTTATAGGTTATACACTTCCTGATGATGCTCGCTTAGCTATAGTTGTTTTGGTAGAACACCGAGAAGAGGAAATTTCCATTGCTGCTCAAATAACAGGAGAGATTCTTTCTCAGATTTTTAATAAAAACTAATTCGGACGCAGATTTAGGTAAGATAAACAGGATAAATAAGAATGCAAGTTTCTTTCATTTCTCAAAAATATGATAGGATTATTTTGTTAACTACCATTGTCCTGGCATTGGGCGGGATTTTCCATTTATGGACAATTGTTGCTTCTGGTGAGACCTATTATCTTTTTCATCAGGTAAGCTGGGTATGCGTAGGAATCGGTGTTATGTTTCTTTTTTCTTTTTTTAGGGTTGGTTTATGGCAAAGGGGAGTCTACTTTTTCTATGGAATTATTCTTTTTTTTCTTCTATTTGTTCTGCTTAAAGAAGAAGGTATTTATGGGGCTCAAAGGTGGATTAAGATAGGAGCATTTGGTTTTCAGCCCTCAGAATTTGCCAAGCTTATTCTTATTATTGTTTTGGCTAAGCTCCTGGCTAGCAAGGAGAAAGTAAGTAAGAAAGGGATAATTCTTTCTTTTTGCTTTACTCTCATTTTCTTAATTCTCGTTGCTCTCCAGCCAGACCTGGGAAGTGCCATTATTCTTCTTCCCCTCTGGTTGGCGATGTTGTTTTTAGCTGGGATATCCTTAAAAAGAATATTTACCATTCTAGGGCTAGGTTCATTATTACTTCCACTTTCTTATTTCTTTCTTCATCCTTATCAGAAAACGCGTATCCTCACTTTCTTGAATCCAGGGAGAGATCCTTTAGGGGCAGGATGGAATATTCTACAGTCTAAGGTCGCTTTGGGTTCAGGTAGGTTGACGGGTAAAGGTTTGGGTGGGGCTGTTCATACTCAGCTCAGTTTTTTACCGCGGCCCTTTACCGATTTTGTCCTTGCTACTATAGGGGAAGAATGGGGATTTATAGGAATCTTATTGCTCTTAGGACTTTATTCTATAATTATTGCTAGAGGAATGAAAATAGCCCGTCAGGAAAGTAACAATTTTGCCAAATTAGTGGGTGAAGGGATAGTTATTTTGCTCTTTTTGCAGATTTTCATTAACATGGGTATGGTGGTAGGGATAATGCCTATTACCGGTGTGCCTCTTCCCTTAATAAGTTATGGAGGAAGTTCCACTATAATGTTTTTTGCTGGAATAGGAATATTACTCAGTATAAAGAGATTTGGGGATAGATAGGTTTGACAGCTTTTCTTTTCTATATATATTATAGTGTTGGATTAAAAATGCCGGTACTATAGTTGTGTTGTGCAGTTATGCGGTTAGAAAAGGTTATGCGGTTGTGCAGTTGCCCCAAAGAGGAGAGAGCACTACTCACCGCTCACCAATTAACCACTAACTATCTTATTGTTTTTTATCGATGAACTATGAACTCATAACTATGAACTCTAGGAGAGGGAAATGGCTGATGATTTCAGAGAACTACTGCAAAAAGAGGGGGTTATCGTCTTCGATGGGGCAATGGGCACCATTCTGCAAGACAAGGACATACCTCAAGGCTCTCCTCTGGAAGAGTTGAACTTAACCGAGCCTAGTAAAGTTGCTGATGTCCATCTTTCTTACGCTGAAGTGGGAGTTGATGTAGTCGAGACTAATACTTTCGGGGCGAATAGAATAAAACTGGGCAGATATAATTTAGAGAGTAAAATGGAGGCTATTAATAGAGAAGGAGTCAGGATTGCTAAAGAGGCTGTTCCGTCTTGTTTAGTAGGAGCTTCCATTGCTTAATAGAACCATGGGGAGATATCAGCTCAGATGAGGCTTATTCTGTCTTTAAAGAACAGATAGGTTCAGTGTCAAAAGCAGGAGCTGCCCTTATAGTAATAGAGACAATGATGTATATAAAAGAAGCAGAAGTAGCTGCCCTGGCGGCAAAAAATGTTTGCGAGCTTCCTATAGTTTGTCAGGTTACTTTTGCTGAGAATGGAAGGACATTAATGGGGGAAGACCCGGATGCTGTGTTGAGTGCTCTAGAGGATTTAAAAGTGGATGCTCTGGGAGCTAATTGCAGCGTAGGTCCAGATAGCCTTCTTCCCGTAGCAGAGAAGATTTCTTTGAAAGCGCATCTACCTTTGATTTTTCAGCCTAATGCCGGTCAACCACAACTTAAAAATGGAAAGACTGAATATCCTGTGTTACCGGAACAATTCTCTGATTGGATGAAAAAGTTTGTGGAGCTAGGGGTAAAGATAATAGGGGGTTGCTGTGGGACTACCCCCGCTCATCTAAAAGCCATCGTATCTCGTATCTCGTGAATCGAAATTCGTTGCTCGTTGCTTGTCGCTAGTCGCTTGTGCTCCCTTTTCCCGGGGGGAAAAGGGAGAAGTGCGTAAATCGTATTCCTTCAATAGCATTACTTTATGGGTTTTAAGATTTTTCCTTACAAGCAACTAGCAACGAGCAACTAGCAACGAAAAACAGTGACGGAAGAAAACCGTGCTTAGGCATATCTTGATTGAATAATTCATAAGTTAAAAAGGTGATTTCTAGCTATGCCGATGACAATTACAGAAAAAATTCTGGCTAAGCATTGTGGGAAATCTGAAGTCAAGGAGGGGGAGTTTATCGAGGTTGATATAGATGTGTTGCTGGGTAACGATATCACTGCTCCTTTAGCTATAGAAAAATTTCGGGAGTGGGGAGGGAAAAGAGTTTTTGACTCGCAGAAGATAGTCCTTGTACCCGATCATTTTACTCCTAATAAAGATATAAGAGCAGCTCAACAGTCTCTCTTTTTAAGAAAATTTGTCAGAGAACAGGGGATTGCAAATTATTTTGAGGTGGGGCGAGTAGGCATAGAGCATATTTTACTTCCAGAAAAAGGACTGGTGCTTCCGGGAGACTTAGTCATCGGAGCAGATTCTCATACCTGTACCGCGGGAGCCTTAGGGGCCTTTGCCTGTGGAGTAGGAAGCACAGACTTAGCGGCTGCTATGCTGATAGGAAGAGTCTGGCTTAAGGTCCCTTCAACTATTAGGTTTGTCTATAGAGGCGAATTGAGAAAATGGGTTACAGCCAAGGACCTTATTCTTTATACTATTGGTGACATAGGAGTAGAGGGAGCCTCTTATAAGAGCATGGAATTCGGTGGAGAGGTTATTTCCAGGATGAGCATGGCGGGAAGACTCACTATGTGCAATATGGCCGTAGAGGCAGGGGCAAAGAATGGTATTATAGAACCGGATGAGATTACTCTTAACTATATTCGCAGAAGAAGTAAAAGGGAATACCACCTTTATAGCGGTGATACCGAGGCTGAATATCTGGAGGTTAAGGAATATGAAGTGAGCCAGCTCGAGCCTCAAGTAGCTTTTCCCTCGCTTCCTTCTAACACAAAGGGGATATCTCAGATAGGGAAGATACAGGTTGACCAGGTAGTGATTGGTTCTTGCACTAATGGACATTTCGAGGATTTAAAGATAGCAGCAGAGCTTCTTAAAGGGAAAAAGATTTATCCGGATGTAAGATTAATAATTATTCCTGCTACACCTTCCATTTACCTGGAGGCTCTTAAAAAAGGGCTACTGCAAGTCTTTTTAGAGGCAGGAGCGGTGATTAGCCCACCTACCTGTGGACCTTGCCTGGGAGGACATATGGGAGTGCTAGGAGAGGGAGAGGTAGCTGTCTCTACCACCAACCGTAACTTCGTAGGAAGAATGGGACACCTCAAGAGTAAAGTATATCTGACTGGTCCGGCAATAGCGGCTGCTTCAGCTATAAAGGGTAGAATTGCCAGTCCAGAGGAGGTTATTTAAATGGAATTAGCAGAAAGGGCTAAAAGAATCCCCCCTTATCTGTTTACTACCCTAAACGAGATGAAAGAGAAGGTTGCGCAAGAGAGAGGTGATGTGATAGACTTGGGAATGGGAAATCCAGACTTACCTACTCCTTCTCATATTGTAGAAGCTCTAAGGGAAGCGGTAATGGATCCCCTGTCTCATCGTTATCCCCTTCCAGCAAGGGGAGATGAAGAGTTAAGAGAAGGTATTGCAGAGTGGTACAAGAAAAAGTTTCAGGTTACATTGGACCCTGAAAAGGAGGTTCTTCCTTTGATTGGCTCAAAAGAGGGAATAGCAGTCGTTTATCTTGCTTTTCTTAATCCGGGAGACATAGCTTTAGTTCCCACCCCTGCCTATCCTGTTCATTTTAATGGAGCTCTTTTAGCTGGTGGCGATGTCTATTCTCTTCCTATTAACAAAGAGAATGATTTTTCTCCTGATTTCTCCTCTGTCCCGGGTGAAGTGCTAGAGAAAGCCAAGACTGTCCTTGTCAGTTATCCTAATAATCCTACGGCAGCCATAGCAAGTAAGGAATTTTTTGCAGAAACAGTTGTTTTTGCCAGAAAGTATGGACTTATTCTAATTCACGATTTTGCCTATTCTGAGATAACCTTTAATGGATATAGACCGCCCAGCCTTCTTCAAATAGATGGAGCTAAAGAGCTTGGGATTGAATTTCATTCTTTTTCTAAGACCTATAATATGCCAGGATGGCGGATAGGTTTTGTAGTAGGAAATAGAGATATTATAGATTCTATTTGTCGGGTAAAATCTTATATTGATTTTGGCATATTTACTCCCATTCAAAAAGCGGCCTGCTTAGCTTTGACAAATTCACAGGATTGCGTGAAGGAGATTCGTCAGGTTTATCAAAAAAGAAGAGATGTGTTAGTGCGGGGACTGACAGAGTTAGGCTGGGAGGTAGAACTTCCTATGGCTACCATGTATGTTTGGGCTCCTATTCCTCCTTCTTATTCAGAGTTCTCTTCTTTAGAGTTTAGTAAGTTCCTTTTGCAGAAAACAGGGATAGCAGTTTCTCCCGGGATTGGCTTTGGGAAAGGAGGAGAGGGCTTTGTAAGATTTGCTCTCGTTGCTGATGAGAAAAAAATAGAAAAAGCGGTAAGACAAATAGGGTCAATCTTCTAGTCGTTGCTCGTTGCTTGTCGCTAGTCGCTTGTGTTCCCTCTTCCCGAGAGGAAAAGAAAGAAGTGTGTAAATCGCATTCGGTCAGTAGTATTGCTTTGTGGATTTTAAGGTTTTTCTTACGAGCAACTAGCGACGAGCAACTAGCGACGATATACAGTGAGGGTTGTCCTGAGGCATTTCTTGACACCTATTAGAAGGTATGATAAGATGTTTTTAAATAATGATGTTCCTGTTTGCAGATGATTAAGAGACAAAAAGTGATTTGAGGAAAGGGAAAATGGTATAATGAAAAAGGAGGTGAAAGGATAGAAAATTCAGAGTTTCTGAAATAAATAAAAAGGAGGTTTAACAGAAATGTTAAAAAAAGGGATGTTCAATAAGTTGCTGTTGGTATTAGTTATAATTTCGTTTACAGTATGTATACAGGTACCAGTTGTGGCTCAAGAAGAGACTCTGCAGGACCAATTAGCAGAAGCTAAGACGGCGATTGCCGATCAAACATGGGTAATTGAGCAGCTAACGGATAATTTCTTCAAAACCACAAAAGAGTTGATGAAAGAGATTGATTCTCTTAAGGCTGCCAATGCCCAGCAAGTCGAGATTATCAAGAAGGTCACAGAGAACTTCTTTAAGATAACCGGAGAATTAGAGGCTATTAATGCTGAGATGGAGGAGAAAGTTGCTGAGCGAGCCGAGACCATTAAACAAATCACCGATAACTTCTTTAAAGTAACCGGAGAGCTAAATGCTCAGATAGATCCTCTTAAGGCTGCCAATGCCCAGCAAGCCGAGACCATTAAACAAATCACCGATAACTTCTTTAAAGTAACTGGAGAGCTAAGGGCTATTAATGCTGAGATGGAGGAGAAAGTTGCTGAGCGAGCCGAGACCATCAAGAAGATTACCGATAACTTCTTTAAGATAGCAGGAGAGTTAAGAAGTGAAATAACTGGTTTGAAAGTTGCTAATGAGGAACATTTAGCCACGATTAAGAAATTGAAAACACAGAGATTACTGTTAGGTCTTGGGTTTCTAGCGGCTGCCTATTGTAGTCTTAGCCATTAGGAATATCTTCCAAAATTAGCCTGAGGAGGTGGAAAAGATGCAGAAGAGAAAGGTATTTGGTATATTAGGGGCGATGCTGTTGTTATGCGCTTTGGCTGGCAGTGCAGGGGTAGCACAGGGTGGTTCTTCTCTTGAGGCAATTGAGAATGAATTAGAGAGTTTACAGGAAGAATACGCTCAGTTAAGCCAGACGATAGTAGAAGCAAAAGATATTTCCCTGGAGACAATGGTAAAGATGGCTGAATTCAAGGAGGAAGTTCTCTACAGATTGGGATTATGGCGGGCAAAACTGGCTGAAGGATTGATAAATACAATAGAGGCAAGGGGACTGAAAGCAAGCATAGAAGAGCTCAAGGTAGAAGTTTCTCTGGCAAAAGAGATGGCTGCTTCTGCCAGGATTCAAGCTGATCAAGCTATAAAGGAGACCAGGGAATTAGCTAAACAAACTCAAGAAAAGACAGATATGATTCTGGCTAAAGTAGATGAGATAATAAGAAGAGTGAGGAATCTAGAAAAGGGATTGGGAGAAAAAGCAAGTATCAAATTTAAGTCAACTGGTCTTTATGAGGTTAAAGCTAAGAATATCTACGAAGTAAAGAAAGGTGATAGTTTGTGGCGCATCGCGGGTTCTAAAGATGTCTATAATGATCCTGCTAAATGGCGCAAAATCTACGAAGCCAATAAAGATAAGATTGGTGCTACTGGACTAATTTATCCTGGACAGAAACTGGTAATCCCTGCGGAGTAACAAGAGCTGTGAATTGTATCTTGGAGAGCGCAAAACGTAAAGCGAAAAGCGCAAAACCATAACGTAAAACTAAAAATGTAAGACTAAAACTCAAAATCTAAGACCAATTAAAAAGAAAGAAAAATAAGTTTTAAATTTTGAATTATGGCTTTTCGCTTTTAGTTTTTAGCTCTACGCTATGCCAGATACAAGATATGAACAACATACGCAATACGAAATAGCCGAGCGTAGCGAGGCGTATCTTGGAGGTAGGGAAGTTGTCCTGAGGTATTTCTTGGCGTTAATCAGAAGAAAGTCCATATTTATCCTGGAATTTCTTTATTCTTCCCCCACTATCAACAAATTTTTGTTTCCCGGTAAAGAAAGGATGACAACGAGAGCATATCTCTACGTGTAAATTTTGTTTAGTGGATTTAGTTTTGTATTCAGCTCCACAGGCACATCTGATGGTTGTTTCATGGTAGGATGGATGAATTTTTTTTTTCATTGGAAAGTTACCTCCTTTTTATTCGAATCTTTTCCCAGGTGAGATACAATCTCCAGGAATTGCTTATTGTTTTCTGTTTTTTTCATTACTTCTATTACTGCTTCAATGGGTTCTTTGTAATTCTGTCGGTTGAGATAGTTCCTAAGAGCCCATATCATAGAAAGCTCGTTATCGTTTAATAGTAGTTCCTCTTTTCTTGTACCCGATCTATTCATGTCAATAGCGGGGAAAATTCGCCTTTCCGCTAATTCTCTGGTGAGGCGTAATTCCATATTACCGGTTCCCTTAAATTCTTCAAAAATAACTTCGTCCATTTTACTTCCTGTCTCTACTATAGCAGTAGCCAGGATAGTGAGACTCCCTCCTTCTTCTACTTTTCGAGCTGCCCCAAAGAATCTCTTAGGATGATGTAGAGTGTTAGCATCTATCCCCCCAGAAAGAATTTTGCCACTGGTAGGGATAACGAGATTATAAGCTCGAGCCAATCTGGTAATGCTATCCAAAAGAATTACCACATCACGTTTTTGTTCTACCAGCCTCTTAGCTTTTTCAATGACTAATTCTGCTACACGTATGTGATTTTTTGGTGGTTCGTCAAAAGTAGAGAAGGCAACTTCTCCTTTTATTGAGCGTTCCATATCTGTAACTTCTTCTGGTCGTTCATCAGCTAGGAGTACGATAAGTTCTATTTCTGGGTGATTAACTGCTATACCGTTAGCAATTTTCTGTAAAAATACAGTTTTTCCTGTCTTGGGAGGAGCGACAATAAGACCTCTTTGTCCTTTTCCTATAGGACAAATTAGGTCAATCAGACGAGTAGAGATATCTCCCGAATTGTTTTCCAAAACAATGCGTTTTTGAGGAAAAAGAGGAGTAAGATTTTCAAATATGGTTCTTTCTCTTGCTTTTTCTGGGTCTTCTTCATTTACTGCCTCTACTTTTAGTAGAGCAAAATAATTCTCGTTTTCCTTAGGAGGTCTAATTTGGCCGTTAACTGTATCCCCTTCTCTGATGTCAAAACGCTTAATCTGAGAAGGAGAAACATATATGTCGTCAGGCCCTGAGGTGTAGTTTGTGGACCTAAGAAATCCATATCCCTCGCTAAGGATATCCAAAACTCCAGAGCCGTAGACAATTTTTTTTCGGTTGATTTCGTCTTGAATAATCTTGAATATAAGGTCTTGTTTCCTCAAGTGTTTGTAATTTTCTATCTTTTTCCCGTCCGCTATTTCATGTAATTGAGCAATGTTTTTCTTTTGCAATTCAGCTATATTCACTCTTTATCCTCCTAATAGCCTCAGGGATGGTTTCAAGAGTATCACTGGCGATGAGGCTTATTTCTCCTTTTTTTTGGGCAGCCAGGTCAGCGGCATATCCATGAAGGTAGACTCCTGTTTTGGCTGCTTCCAGGGAGGAGAGTTTCTGTGTCAATAATCCGCCAATTATTCCGGTAAGAATATCTCCACTTCCTCCAGTAGCCATTCCTGGATTCCCGGTCAGGTTAACCCAACTATTACCTTCTTTACTGGCTATTACTGTTCTTGCTCCTTTTAAAACTACAATAGCTCCTATTTTTTTAGCTAGAGCAACAGCAGACCTTATTCTGTCCTTTTGAATTTCTTCTACAGAAGCCCCCACAAGCCTACCCATCTCTCCTGGATGAGGAGTAATTATTAAGGAGGCTTTGTATTTTTTCAGCAGAGAGAGTTCCCCGGCCAGGACATTTATTCCGTCAGCATCGATAACCAACGGGATATCCAATTGGTCGATAATCGTACTAATTAGTTCTTTAGTTTGTTTAGTAGAAGAAATGCCCGGACCGATGGCCATTGCCTCGCATTTTTGACTGAAGTCTTTAATTTTTTCGAACCCTTCCCTGCACAGAGTTTTGTCTTTACTTTGAGGTAGAGGGAGGGTCATCACCTCAGTCAATTTAGTTTCCAAAATAGGATTCAAATCTTCAGGGATACCTAATGTTACCAGGCCTGTTCCTACTCTCAAAGCAGAAAGGGCAGTTAGGCTGGCTGCTCCCGTCATTCCTGGCGAGCCGGCTATGACTAAAAGATGTCCAAAACTACCTTTGTGAGAAGACGGTTTTCTAAAGAATAACTTCTTAGAAATGCCAGCCAGAGTAAGAAGTTCAGAGTTAATTTTGTCTTCTTCTAAACCTGTAGGGATTCCTATATCTGCTATCTCGATTTCACCAGCATAATCCATCCCCGGATATAGATACAATCCTCGTTTAGGATAGGCAAGGCTAACTGTGTATTCTGCCTTTATTGCTTCCCCCCATACTTCTCCTCTATCTGCACCTACTCCTGTAGGAATATCCACCGCTACCGTGTTTTTAGAGTGTTTATTAATCAAGTCAATAACTTTTTTCATTAATCCTCGTGGTGCTCCTTTTGCTCCTGTGCCCAGAAGAGCGTCTATTACTATGTCCGCTTTCTCAAGTTCTTTTTCTAATGATTCCATAAAGGCAGGAGAGGTAATTTCCCTCATCGGTATTCCCATTTTTTCAGTAATGGCCAGGTTGGTTGCTGCATCTCCCTTAATGTTTTTCTTTTCAGCTAGAAGAAATATTTTTGCCTTTACTTTCTGGTTAAAGAGATGTCTGGCTACTACCATTCCATCTCCTCCGTTATTACCAGAACCAGCAAAGATATATACATATTTTCCCTTTAGAGGACCATATTTCTTTTCTATTGCGTCAGCTATCTTCAAACCAGCATTTTCCATAAGAACTATACTGGGAATTCCTATTTCTTCTATGGCTTTTCTATCAATACGACGCATTTCTTCACTGGTGACTAATTTCATTTCCTTGCTCCTTCACTACAACGCCACTGCCTGGGCTATAGCGTAATCATTATCATGGGAGATGCTGATCAGAACTCTTCTTATATTCTTTTCATCCAGAGCTTCTTTAGTTTTTTTGTTATTAGCGAGATAAGGCTCACCACTCTCTTTAGCTAGGATTTCTATATGCCGCCAGCTTATTCCTCCTCCTATGGATTTAAATATAGCTTCTTTAGCAGCAAATCTTCCCGCCAGATAAACAAGTTTTGCTTTCTTTCTCAAGCAATATGAGCTCTGTATCTCTTTGTCTGTGAAAACTCTTTCCTCAAATTGTTTTCCCCATCGAGCAAGAGCCTCATCTATTCTTCTTATCCTAATTATGTCTATACCAATCCCTTTAATCATTCGTTTGGTAGTAGAGGAATTTCCTTTTTCCCCTCGCCTCAATCCTCTCCCCACGGGGGAGAGGGAAGGGAGAGGGGGTAAATTCAGCCATGAACTTTATTTTGGTTTTCCTATCAGCTATGAGCTATGAACTATGAGCTAATATGCTATCAGCTAACTTGAAGTCGTCAATTTTAAGAAACTTTTCGAATTTTAATACCGACTGATCCTTGTAATATGGTAAGGTATATAGCTAGGCAAAAACCGGTGATATCTTCTTAGCATCATCCTCCAATTAATTTGAGCATTTCGGCTACCGCTTCTTTTATTCCTACCAGACAAGCTCGAGCAATAATAGAGTGACCAATGCTGAATTCTTGTATTTCTTCTATCAAGCATACTTTTTTCACATTTTGATAGTCTAGTCCGTGCCCCGCATTTACTCCCAAGCCGAGTTTTCTTGCTAGAGCTGCTGCTCCAGCGATTTTTTCTAGTTCTGTAGCAATTTCTAATTCGTTCTTGGCTTCAGCATAATGGCCTGTATGTATTTCTACTGTATCAGAGTTATATCTATGTGCTTTCTTGATATTACTGGAGGTAGGGTCAATAAAGAGGGAAACCATTATTTTTCTATCATGGAGAAGGGATATTACTTCTTTCAACCTGCTATCATTCCGGGAAAAGTCCAGACCACCTTCGGTTGTTATCTCTTCTTCTTTTTCTGGCACCAGAGTTGCCAGACCCGGTTTTACTCTAAGGGCAATTTTTACTATCTCCTCGTTGGTTGCCATCTCCAGGTTCAATTTAGTTTTAATTGTGGCTCGCAGTATTTCTAAGTCACGTTCTTGGATGTGTCTTCTGTCTTTCCTCAAGTGGACAGTTATTCCTTCGGCTCCTGCCAGTTCCGCCAGGAGGGCGGCTGCTATAGGCTCTGGTTCTTTAGCTCTTCTTGCCTGCCGTAGTGTAGCGACATGGTCAATATTTACACTCAATCTTGCCATTCTCCATCTCCTTAAAATATAGCGTAGAGCGGATAGCATTTAGCGTATAGACCTCACTACGCTCGGCTATTTCGTATTGCGTTGTGCGTGATGCGTATGTTGTTCGTATCTCACCCCCGCCCTTTCCTCTTAGGGAGAGAGAACTTTTCTTTTTACATTACATATCATTCATAAAATTCTTTGAAATTCCTATACCTGCACTTATGCGCTTTGGTTTTGTATTTTTTTTGTTTTAGATTTTTCACTATACGCTATACGCTATCCGCTCTACGCTACTTTAGCCCTAGAACATCTTGGAAATCGTAGAGTCCCTTTTCTTTCCGGACAAGGAATTTTGCGGCTAAAATGGCTCCCCGGGCAAAGCTCCCGCGAGATTCAGCCCTATGAGTGATTTCCAATCTTTCTTCTTCTCCTGCAAATAGCACTGTATGTTCTCCTACTACACTTCCTCCTCTTATCGCATGGATACCAATCTCTTTTTTACTTCTTATTTCGTTTTTTATTCCTTTTCTTCCATATACACCTACCTCAGATAAACTTCTATCCTCTACTTCAGCTATGATTTGGGCGATTCTTTGCGCTGTTCCACTGGGAGCATCTTTTTTATTGCGGTGATGTGTCTCTATGATTTCTTTATCGAAGTTTTCGCCCAAAATCTTTGTTATCTGTTTTACTATGCTGTAGAGGAGATTAATCCCTATACTCATATTAGGAGAGATAATTATGGGAATAGTATTAGATGCCCTTTTTATTCTTTCGTACTCTTTTTCTTTAAAACCGGTGGTTCCTATTACCATAGGAATTCCTTTTTTTTCAGCAATTCTCAGATGTTCCAGGGTAGCTGGGGGAGTGGTAAATTCAATTATAATACTATCTCTCTCGACTACATTTTCCAGATGAGAGCCAACTTTGATTCCTTTTTCTGTTTCTTTCCCTAATAAAGGATGTTGGGGGGACTCTATGGCTCCTACTAATTCTATATCTTTTCTCTGGCTAATCTTATATATTACCTCTTTACCCATTCTTCCTAATGCGCCACAAATAATAACTCTTAGCATTTTTCCTTCTAAATTCGTAAGTTTAAGAATTCATATCAGTGAGTATATCTCTGAAATAAATTATGTTGACGACTTAGAGTTTCATCTCAATTTAGGGAAGGATCAATTTTTTGACCGGATATAACAGACTCCTTACCTTTTAAGGAAGGTCTATGGTGGAGGCGGAGGGAATCGAACCCTCGTCCAGAAACTAAAGAATCAGAGTATCTACATACTTAGTCTACAATTTAAATTCACCTTTTTTCCCTCCTGTAGACAGGATGAAAAAGAGGCTAACAGCTTTTGATTTGCCTTATCCCCTACTGCCCAGAAATAAGGCTAGCTCCGCTTTCTGACACCCTTCTCACTTCACAGAGCAAAAAGTAAGGGGCGTCGCCCCTAGTTATAACTAAAGGCGTATGCCTCTGAACTTACATTGGCGATTAAATTTAATGCCAGATGGATTTACAAGGTATCCAGCTACCCTTGATATGCAACCCTGAACTTCACATCTCTGTCGAAGCCGATCGCCCCCTTCTTTATCATTTTATCCAACTGCTCATCTTAATTTACCTTTTAAAGTACGTCTGACTTCCTGCTCTACTGCCTTTTCTCTAAGCTTACGCCTTTTATCGTAGAGCCGCTTACCTTTGGCTAAACCTATTTCTACTTTGGCTCTACCTTTTTTAAAGTATATACCTAATGGAATTAATGTCAACCCCTTCTGGGCTAAAGTACCAGTTAGTTTCTCTATTTCGTTTTTGTGAAGAAGTAGTTTTCTTTCCCTTCTGGGATTATAGCCGGGATTATTATCGAAAGGATAAGGAGCTATGTGCAAATTATAAAGAAAAATTTCTCCTCTTTTTATCTGGGCAAAGGAATCAACAAAACTTACTCTTCCATCCCTAATAGATTTGACCTCTGATCCTTTAAGCACAAATCCCGCCTCGTAGCTCTCAACAACCTCATACTGATACCTCGCTTTTTTATTAGCAATCACCTTTTTATAACGCCCATAGGAATACTCTTTTAGAATTTAATATATAGATAGCATACTGGCTTAATTTGTCAAAAACTTGAAATGAGATTGCTTCAGGACTCTGTCCTTCGCAATGACATTAGGGGTGATTTTGCTTTTAAATTGCATTTTTCAGCAATCTCGAAATAATACGAATATGCAATTATCAAGTTTTGAAGGATTTCCAGCATAACCTTAATAAATTTCTCTCTAAGATGCCCGAAGATTGCGTTTGGACATTGTTCCTCTTGACTGATTTCCTATATTATGCTATAATTAACCCATTGAGAGTTTGCTTTTCTCTAATTATTTACTAGAGAGGATATAGGGAGTTCAATTTTAATGATAAGAATTCTATGAAGGAGGTGAGAGAGTAATGAATAAGGCTGAGTTGGTTGAGAAAGTAGCCGGAGAAGTAGGATTAACCAAGAAGGATGTCAATAATGTTGTGGATGCTGTGACTTCAGCAATTACTGACTCCCTGGCAGGCGGGGAAAAAGTTACTCTAGTTGGTTTTGGTACTTTCCAGGTTCAGAAAAGGAAAGCTCGTCAGGGCGTAAATCCCCAAACAGGCGAGAAAATAAGTATTCCTGCGAAAGATGTGCCAAAATTTAAGCCAGGAAGAAGTTTAAGAGAAACAGTAGGGTAAGAGAGATCCATATCAAGGATTGAGAGAGGTTATTAACCTCTCTCAATCCTTTGAAGAAAGCCTTCTCTTTAGTACAAAGACAGAGGATAAAGTGATTACTTCATATAGGTTTGGAGTAATTATTATAGGAGGAAAACAATACACGTCTGATGTGATTATTTACCCAGATAGGGTAGATGAGAAGTGGTGGAGAAAAAGAGGGCATTTGCTTCTTCCGCGAGACCTGGAAGAGGTAGTAAAAGAAAAGCCTGCAGTTATTATCGTTGGTACGGGAAATCCAGGACTAATGAAAGTTCCTTCCACTACCCTGGGGTGGGTTAAGTCAAAAGGGATTGATATAAAGGTTAAACCCACAAAATCAGCCTGCCAGATCTATAATCAGTTCTATCATTCCAAAAAGACAATTGCCGTTTTACATCTAACCTGCTAACAATAAGTATTTAGCGTTCAGCGGTTAGCGTATAGCGTTTAGTGAAAAATGTAAAACAAAAAATGCAAAATCATTACGAATAGTTCATTACTCATGGTTCATAGTTCATCGACAAATATAGCGCATAGCGTTTAGCGGATAGCGTATAGTGACAAAAAATTCAAAGAACTCATAGTAAAATTGCTCATAGCTGATAGCTGATAGGAAAACCAAAACAAGGTTCATGGCTTAAATTAACCATTTAACCATTTAACTAACGGGCTAGCAGGTCAATGAACAACGAACAATGAACTATGAACAAGTTCTAAATTTTGAATTATAGTTTTTCGCTTTAATGATTTATTCTATACGCTAAACGCTATCCGCTAAAAATGAATTGTCTTTTGGATCTTTTGACAATAGGGTTTTTTATGTTATATTGTAGAAAATAGGAGGAAAAAATGCTAGAAAATTATTTGGATCGGTTGAAATCTGTAAAAGGGAAAATAGACGAGTTAAGGAGGCATCTTTGAGGTAGAGAGAGGAGAAAAAAAGATTAGAGAATTAGAAAAGATGGCTTCTGCTCCAGGATTCTGGAGTAGAGAGGGCCAATCAAAGACATTGAAAGAGCTAAGTTTTCTTAAAGAGAAAAAAGATGAGTGGAATAAATTAGGGGGTCTATATCAGGAGATTGTTACCCTGGGAGAACTTCTAAGGGAAGAAGAAGATAAGGATCTTAATAAAGAGATGGAGAGTAAGCTCCTTTTGCTGGAAAGAAAAATAGGAAAACTCCAGATAGAATCTCTGCTAAGAGGAAAAAATGATCATGCTAACGCTATTATATCTATTCATCCTGGAGCAGGAGGAACTGATTCCTGTGATTGGGCAGAGATTCTACTTAGAATGTACCTGGGCTGGACGGAAAAAAAGGGTTATCAAAGAAGATTGGTTGAATATATCGCAGGTGAAGAAGCAGGAATAAAGACAGCTACTGTTGTGGTGGAAGGAAGATTTGCCTACGGTCATCTTAAGGGAGAGGTGGGTATTCATAGATTAGTACGTATTTCTCCTTTCGATTCAGCTCATCGTCGTCACACTTCTTTTGCAGCAGTGGACGTAATTCCAGAGGTTGAAGATGTAGAAGTAGAAATCAAAGAAAGTGACTTAAAAATTGATACTTTTCGAGCTGGCGGACCAGGGGGGCAGCATGTTAATGTTACAGATTCAGCGGTTAGGATTACTTATCTGCCCAAGGGTATAATCGTACAATGTCAGGATCAGAGATCCCAACATAAGAACAAGGCTACGGCGATGAGAATTCTCAAGGCTCGTTTGCATAATCTTTATGAACTTGAGAGAGAAAAGGAATCGAAGAGAAGACATGGAGAAAAAGCAAGGATAGAGTGGGGAAATCAGGTGCGTTCATATATTTTGCATCCTTATACCCTGGTGAAAGATCACCAGACTGGCGTGGAAAAAGGTGATGTAGAAAAAGTATTCAAAGGTGAAATAGACGAGTTTGTAACTGCCTCATTAAGAAGATCAGCCAAATATTAAAATAGCGTATAGTGTTCAGCGGATAGCGTATAGTGAAAAATCTAAAACAAAAAAAGCAAAATCAAAGGGGATAAGTTCATTGTTAAGCGACCCCCTCAATATGTTCCCCTATACGCTAAACGCTATCCGCTCTACGCTATATTTTACTGGAGGGAGGTTTAGATGGGGGGATTTTATATTGGGAGAGAGAAAAAGGCAAGGAAAGCCTATGGATTTGATGAGGTAGCATTGGTCCCAGGTAGAAAGACTTTTGATCCTAGCGATATAGACGTAAGCTGGAAAATAAGAGATTTGACTTTTGATATCCCTATCTTAGCTTCAGCAATGGACGGGGTGGTGGATACGGATTTTGCCATCCAGATGGGGAAATTGAGAGGATTGGCTATTCTTAATCTGGGAGGTATCCAGACTCGTTACGATAATCCAGCTGAGGTAATAGAGGAGATTGTCCACTCTTCTTCCAAGGAAAGCGTAGAGGTTATTCAGAAAATTTACCGGACTCCTATAAAAGAGGGGTTAATAGGGAAAAGAATTGAAGAGATAAAGAAAGCCAATGTTCCCGTAGCTGTTTCTTCTATTCCTCAACAGGCAGTCCGTTTTGGCTCTATAGCTGAAGAAGCAGGAGCAGATATATTTGTTGTTCAAGCCACTGTAGTTACCACAGATTATATTTCTTCCCGGGGTAAAAAACTGGATTTCAGCAAATTTTGTTCTCAGCTTTCTATTCCTGTGATAGCAGGAAACTGTGTCACTTATGAGACGGCTTATGATCTTATGCAAACTGGCATAGCCGCTCTTCTGGTTGGAGTAGGCCCGGGGGCAGCTTGCACTACGCGGGAAGTGCTGGGGGTAGGCGTTCCACAGGTTACGGCTACCATAGATACTGCTGCTGCTCGCGATGATTATTTTAAAAAAAGTGGCTATTATATTCCTATAATTACTGATGGGGGAATGAGAACTGGCGGGGATATCTGTAAGGCATTAGCTTCCGGAGCAGATGCTGTGATGATTGGCTCTGCTTTTGCTCGGGCTAAGGAAGTGCCGGGCAAGGGTTATCACTGGGGAATGGCTACTTCAGATGAAAATTTGCCACGGGGGGCAAGGGTAGCGGTAGGAACTACTGGCACGTTAAAGGAAATCATTTACGGACCGGCTAGATTGGACGATGGCTCGCAAAACCTTGTTTGGGCTATAAGAACCTGTATGGGCTACTGCGGTGTCTGTGACATAAAGGGAATGCATGAGGTAGAGATGGTCATTGCCCCGGCTATAAAAAGTGAAGGCAAATTTTTCCAGAAAGTTCAACGATTAAGGGAGGAAGGGTAAAGTAGTTACTAAGTTGCTTTCCTTATTTTATTAGAACGAATACAACTGGTACAAATATGGGCTTTCTTTATTTGTCCATTGATGTTTATCTTAATCCGCTGCAGGTTAGGAAGCCACCTTCTTTTTGTTCGGCGTCCAGATTTACTTACCATGTTTCCTGTACTTGATCTTTTACCACATATCGCACATATTTTTGCCATGAGTAATTTTCCTCTCATTTTCGTATATCGTATTGCGCAATACGCAATACGCATCACGATTCGCTACGAGCCATTCGCAAAGAGTCTTCCTCAATGCTCACATAAGTTCCGTGAATGTTGATACTTCATCAACGTTAGTAGAAGAGGATAGCATAATTCTGAAAAATGTCAAAAATGGCTAATCTTACTTCCTCTGTTCGCTATGCCAAAGGAGTAGGTGAGAAAAGGGCACAGCTTTTCAAAAAGCTGAATATCAGAACAGTTTCTGACCTTCTTTATCATTTTCCTGCCTATTACGAAGACCGTTCCAATGTTGCTCCCATTGGACAAACTTCATCTGGCAAAAGACAGGTAATTCAGGGTCAAGTTCTTTTGGTCAATCAGTTTAAAATAACTAAGAAATTATCTGTTTTTAAAGCAGCAATTAGAGATAACAGCGGAGTAATTTATGCTATCTGGTATAATCAAAGTTATCTTAGTAAGCTTGTTAAGAAAGGGAAGGAACTTGTAGTGAGCGGTAAGGTAGAGTTGAAATTTGGTCAAAAACAGATTAAGGTGGAAGATTTTGAGTTTCTATCCGGCGATGAGAAGGATAATCTTCATCTAAGAAGAATTGTCCCTTGTTATCCTTTGACTGAGGGTTTATCTCAGAGGATGCTGCGCAGAATTATCAAAACAAACCTGGAAGAGAAATCTTTTTACCTGATAGACTCCTTGCCCTATGAGATAAGAAAACGTTATTCATTTATTTCTTTACCCGAAGCATTGAATAATATCCATTTTCCAGAAGATTTCTCCCGACAAAAAGAAGCTCGGCGAAGACTGGTCTTTGAAGAACTGTTTCTTCTACAATCTGCCCTTGCTTTAAAAAGAGAAGAGCATAAGAAAGAATCAGGAATTCCCTTTTCCACAGATAGGGAGTTGACCAGCTCCTTTTTTCATTATCTTCCTTATTCACTAACCCTGTCCCAGAAGAAAGTGATAAGAGAAATACTGGAGGATATGCGCAGTTTTCATCCTATGAACCGCCTACTACAGGGAGATGTAGGCTCAGGCAAAACCGTGGTAGCCACACTAGTCTTACTTACAGCTATAGCCAATGGATACCAAACAGCCTTAATGGCTCCTACTGAGATTCTTGCTCAACAACATTGGCTAAACTTGAAGCAGCTCCTGGAACCTATGAATATTAAAGTGGCCTTATTAGTGAGCGACCTTCCCTCTGGGGATAAAAAAGAGATTCGGGCAGGGCTAAAAGAAGGCAGAATACAACTGGTTATCGGTACGCATACTTTAATTCAAAAAGAGATTGATTTCAATGAACTGGGAGCAGTGGTGATTGATGAACAGCATAGATTTGGAGTTATGCAACGCCTGAGCTTACGCAGTAAAGGTAAGTCTCCCCATGTTTTAGTGATGACAGCAACTCCTATTCCCAGAACTTTAGCTTTAACTTCCTATGGTGACCTGGATCTTTCTATAATTGATGAGCTTCCGCCGGGGCGTAAATCTGTCATTACCCGCTGGATAAGTGGGAGTAAAAGGAGAGAGCTTTATCGGTTCATTACAGAAAAATTAAAAGAGGGAATACAGGCCTATTTTGTCTATCCTTTGATTGAGGAGTCAGAGGAACTGGACCTAAAGTCTGCTCAGGAGGCGGCTGACCGATTACAGAGAGATATTTTTCCCCGTTTTAGAGTTTGTCTGCTGCATGGGAGAATGAGAAGAGAAGAAAAGGAAAGAATAATGAACTCCTTTCGGGAGAAAAAAATCCATATTCTTGTTTCTACTACTGTTATAGAGGTAGGGATTGATATTCCTAACGCTAGTCTGATGCTCATAGAAAATGCAGAACGTTTTGGCCTGGCTCAGCTTCATCAACTCAGAGGAAGAATAGGCAGGGGTTCCAGGCAATCTTATTGTTTTTTCCTTACAGGAGAGAAAATTTCTCAACAGGCAAAAGAGCGAATAAGAATTATGTGCAAGGTGAATGATGGTTTTCTGCTAGCTGAAGAAGACCTTAAGTTACGTGGTCCGGGAGAATTTTTTGGAACCAGACAATGGGGAATGCTCAATCTAAAAATAGCTGATTTAATAAAGGATGCTCAAGTGCTTTATTTAGCCCGTAAGGAGGCTTTCCAACTGGTGAGGAAAGACCCTGGACTAAAGAATTATCCCCAATTATGGGAGGAGCTCAATAGAAGATTCATCCAGCAGTTGGACTTAGTTAAGGTAGGATAAATTCGTATCTATTATAGCGTATAGCGGGTAGCGTTTAGCGGATAGGAAATCATCAAAGCTAAAAATTAAAAGCGCAAAACGAAGAACTATAATTCAATGGTATAGGAATTTCCTTTTTCCCCTCACCTCAATCCTCTCCCCACGGGGGAGAGGAAGAAACAATAAATAGAACTCCTTTCCCCACGGGGGAGAGGAAGAAACAATAAATAGAACTCCTCTTCCCATGGGGGAGAGGGGGTAAGTTCAGCTATCTTGAACTTTGTTTTGAATTTACTATGAGCTCTTTTGAATTTTTTGTTTTTCACTATACGCTATCCGCTAAACGCTATACGCTAATCCTCACTTAGTTCCCGATAGTACTTTATCTTTATAGGCAAGCTACCTCTGTCTATGACTGCCTTTATTTTTCTTTCCGCTACTATCTCATCATTTTGGATGACTTCTCCTCGCGAGATGACGGTAAAGCAGTTAGAGCGAGTAGTTATAAGATTAGAGAGGCTGCGAAAGATAGCTTCTCTCTCATCTTCTTCATCTGTATAGCCGTCTTTATCATCATCCTTACCGTTAGAGCCTAATCTGGCCAGGAGAAGGATTTCCAGGATTTCTCCTATTTCATTAAAGGGCCTTTTTTTGCTATTTCCATAGTTAATAATAGCCTGAGAGAGGGCAGAATCAATCCCTGGTAAAGCTTCTAGAACTTGTTTGCTAGCAGTATTAATGTTTATTCTTCCCTGGATTGGTTTATCAGGAGGGTCAGCTACGGTGATTTTATCCAATATCTGCCATTCTCCACCCTGTTCCAATCTTATTGTTCGCCATTCTCCACAGTGAATAAAACCGGTCTCTCCAATATTGGCAAAAGGCTTATCCTTCACGTAGAAACTGCTATAGTCATTTTTGTTTTTTCCTTCACCTACTTCGGGCATCCAGAACCAGTTACGAAATCCTGGACTTCCCCCTGGTAGAATACTAGCAAATTCTCTACTGCGAGGGTCATTTTTTTCCCAGGCACTCCAGGGAAGTCCATAACTACTGTAGCTTACTTTATCAACTATATTTCTTCTTTTATTTCCCAGAATCACAGTATCTCTATTATCGCCCAGAATTTCTTTGCCTATATTCAGGCCGGGTATTGCTATTACCATATTAAATATAAGTCTATAGCTGCAAGAAGATATTTTTCCCCACAGTGCTCTTGTCCCTAAAGAGGTTTTTATTTGCCATCCTCCTACTTCACAGGGAACTTCATAGGGATTGAAGAGTTCAATCCACTCTATTTCTATCTCTATTTTTGTCTTTTCTGGAGGTTTTTTCTCTGCTGCTTTAGCTATTTTCTCTCCCAGGAGCTTAAAGAATTTTGTACTTATTTTGTCTTCCTCATTTAAGGGTTGATAATCTTCTATTATTCTTTCTACTCCCTTTTTTAGCTCTTCTTCTTTGATATAGGTGCTTTTTTCTATCTCTTTCTCTAACCCTGGAACTATTCCCTTTATTTTCTCTTTTAGTTTCTTCTTAATTTCCCCTCTTATTTTGTCCTTTAGGAATTCAACTCCGCCTTTTACTAATTCTTCTACAGCTATTTTTATTGAAGTTGTAAAATTGGGCATAACCTCGTTGATATAGGGTGTTTTCTCAATGCCATATTTTCCTCGATAGGCGGTAGGAGAGTTATCCTCATCGCGGAAATCAACTATGTTCACTGCTATTTGATCTGCCTTTTCAGCAGGCATTCCTACCTCCTGCAGGGCCTGGCTGATTTTGGAAGGAGAGGCTTTGTTGATATTTATCCTTAATCTTCCTTCTTTATCCAGGTTTTTATCGTAGGAGTAAATGGTAAGATAGTCTTTTATTTCATTGAAGATGGCCTCTCCTATGCCGGGAACAAGTCTTATTTCTTCTACTGTATCAAAGGGATTATCATCTCCATAGGGCTGTTGTGGGCGAAACTCATCTGGCTCGTCTATACCTTCATCGAGCTCATCTATTTTACCATCTGCGTCATTATCAATACCGTCAGCCTGAAGAAGGGAGTTATCTTTGTCGTCATCCACTCCTTTAACTCCAGGAGCACCATCCGGGCCATAACGATATGCTATGATAGCTTTTATTACATCAGAAGATAGTTTTTTATTGAGCACTTCTATCACACCCAGACTAATCTCATAAGGAGTCCACCCATCATTGTAATTATTCATTCCTACCGCATTTATGTTAATCTTGGCTGCCTCATCAAATATTCCCAACCTCTCCTTACTCTCTTCTTTTTCTTCATAATAAACGTTATATTTCCCCTCTTCCCAGGTCTCTTTAAATCCCAAAGCCCAACTTTCATAAAGGTCATCGTATTCGTTGGTATCATTCCGTAGTTCCGCTGTAGCTCTTTCTATGCCTGCCTGGGCTAAATAGTATGCCTTGACGCTGTCCTGATAGTTAGAAGCTGCTCTTTGTTCCAGTCGCATGCGATAAAGGAAACTACCCCCTATAGCCCCCAGGAGAGCAAGGAATGCGAAGGCGAGAATAAGAGCGATTTGCCCATCTTCTTTTCGGATGCTATTTAGCAGTGATTTTTTGAATCCCATGATAAAACCTGTGGAAAAGGGGACGGTTCTATTTTTTGCTATTTTGCATTTTGTACTATTTTCAACTTTCTTTTCAAAAAATAGAACCGTCCCCTTTTCCCCTCTACTCTATGTCGTCATCGGTTGCCATTTCTCTGTCTGGACCGGCACTCACTATGAGAAAACCTTTTGCGGACAAACCCTCTTCAGGGGTAAGTTTTTTCCATAAACCGGGAGGCAGTGAACCGTCTCCCCAGCCCGTTTTTTTACCCTTATCCCAGCCTTTACCCGGAGGACCAGACGGATAGTTACCCATCTGGAATTGTTTCCCTCCTTTTTCCGTTGTCGTCCAGAAAAAGTAAGCATAGTTAGTATTCCAGGGGTCCCTAATATTTTTCGGTAGAGAAGAAAGATAAGGCCCCCACCAGGGAGAGAAGCCATCAGGAGAAGTTTTGTCGTCCAATTGCTCCAGGCTTTCTATGTAATTTTCTGTGTCTTCCTCTATTTGTTCAATGGCTCTACCCATCATTTCAATCTCAGTTCTGGCCTTATTCACTTTTGCCTTATTCAAGGCACTGTTGAATCGGGCCAGAGCTATCCCTGCCAAGACGGCAATTATCCCCACTACTATCAAAACCTGCAGAAAAGTGAATCCTTTGTCATCTCTTATCTGAGTAGAAAAGTAATCTTTCTTTTCCATTTTCTTTTTTCCGTAATTTAATAGTCTAGGAAGTTCCTTTTTCCCCTCTCCTCAATCCTCTCCCCAGAGGGGAGAGGGAAGGGTGAGGGGGTAAGTTTATTATATAGGAATTTTCTTTTCCGATATAATCTGCGAAAATCTGCGTCCTAATTAAAGCTATCTTGAATTATGTTTTGAACTTGTTATGAACTATCTTGAACTTTGTTTTGGTTTTCCTATAACCTATCAGCTATGAGCTATGAACTATCTTATCTGCATTTCTCTACTTTCTCTTTAAAGATACAAGATTTACCGAAGGAGGAAGCGATGGTGGAGGGGAAGAAGACAAATTAGAATCATAAGCATAAGCAAAATATTCCCAGCCGGGAATAACCCCTGTCCACTCTGCTTCAGCCAGGGTTCCCCAAAAAAAGAGCGTCTGACTGAAAGTGTCGCTGTCACTGGGGGTCTTAAGTCCCCCAGTATCTAGTGCCTCGTAAGCATTATTGTTAGGCAGGATACTCTCTTCCTGATTTACTCCTCCCCCAGTTACTACTTTCAAGGTTCCTTCTTCAGCAAGGAGAGCCGCATCCACTGCATAGATGGGTACCTCTATGGCATCAAAGCGCTCCTCGGAGAGACCGAATTCTTGGGTTTGCGTCCCATACTTATTGTGTGCTTTCAGGTTGAGTCTGATCCAACGAAAGGCGCAAGGAATAAAGTCTATATTATAAAAGGGGTCGGTATCGACGTCGATAAATCCTAATACTTCTCGATCCCAGTCACTAGAACTACTGGGGGGAGAATCGTCTCTGGTTACCCAAACTTGTAGGGTCGTTTCCAGTTGGGCTTGGCTTTCATTTTGATAGTGCCACAGTACGATTCTTCCACCAGTGACTAATCTGCCCAAGTCGATGTCCACGGTGTAGGTTTTCGTCTCATCCGGTGCAAAAGAAGTGAGTCCGACATCAGTGACAGACGTATTGTTGCCATCTGGATTACCCAAAGAGTGTTCAGGGTTGTACCAGTCCGGGTTCGAAGAGCTATTGTTGATGGCCGTTCCGTAGCGCAAAGTAGGATTTAAGACAATATTCTTTTTCGCCAGCAGTGCTAAGGATGCAGTGTTGCTCTCTTTTAGCAGGGTGCTGTCAATAAATATATTGCCACCGGAGACAAAGGTGAGTTGTTTCCCATCAGGAATGATGCCCGAAACGGAGATATCACCTTCAGCATAGATGATGTTGTTGGTAATGGAAGAATAATCAATCGTATTGACCGTTCCGTTCGATAGCTCTTGACTAATACTTGTCGTATTCAAGACTAGACGAGCCGAATGGGGGTAGTAATGATAACTGGTGCTACTTGTCGTATCCTGGAACCATTCCGTAACAGTATCATTGTCATTGGCGGTATTATCATTGTTGGGGTCAGCCCATTCGGTTTCTTTGTTTTTCTCCCCGCCGTTATCAAGATAGCAGTCAATTCCCGAGGCAAGATTCTGGTATCGAGTTTCCTTTATATCGGGCCAGGAGGCGCTTTGAGGCCCCCCATAGTAGTAGGCGGGGCTTGAGCCAGGCCCAGAGTAATCATAGCAAGAAGGAAGGTGAGATGAGGAAAAGTAGTGGCCCTCAGCAGTGTCAAAGAGGTCTGGATCGTCGTAGGAAGGGTCATCAGGGTCAAAGAAGTAGGAGTGACCGCTGTTTGCATTGCTTCCGTTAATTCGAAGGCTACTCACTCCTCCGTTGCTAATACTACCATAGACTAGGGCTTTGCTAACGGTGGCAAGGATGAGGTTGTTCGAGCTGCCGCTGGCCCAGGATACATTTCCCAGGATGCTGAAGGGAGCATTTCCCTCAATAAGAGAACCACTTCCGGCGGAATCAAAAGTATTATCCTGGAAAGTAGTGTCTGAATTTATGAATCTCACATAGTCGAGTAAGGGGCTGTTATTCTTAGCTATTACCTGAAGAGCAACCAATTTCCTAGCAGAGTCCCGAGATTCAATGGTAATATAGGGTTGGTCTCCATTGTCATTATCTACTGAATCAAACGCTGGGTCGCTATTCTCGGGATGAGGAATATCATCCTTATCTATTCTAATTTGCACTTCACTTTCACCATCGTCATTCAAGTCATAGGAATTCCAATCCTCTTCCTCCCAGTTCTCACCATTCAGCCAGGTAGTGGAATCATAATCAGGGTCTGTCCCCTCCCAGGTATTTAACTTGTCCAGAGCATATAATATTCCTTGTTTAGCTATAGCATAACTTTCTTGCTCCTTTCCGCTTTTTTCCACCATAGTTGTATTAATCACTACTTTGCGCACCAGGAAAGAAGTAAAGATGAAAAGCACGCTCACCACAACCAGCATGAGAATCATAGCTGTTCCATTATTTTCTTTAATTAACTTGATAGCATAGGAATTTAGTTTTTCCCCTCTCCCTTCCCTCTCCCCACGGGGGAGAGGATTGAGGTGAGGGGGTAACTTGTAGTATTCTTTGATTTTTTTCATCTTGCTCCTAGTTTGGCTGCTGAGGTTATTCTATAAGTGCGCCATTCTTTCAACGGTCCTTCTTGAGCTAGCTCTAAAGTAATGAGAATCTCGTCCTGGTTATCTCCCCCCATAATGAAATTGAGCTGAGTGACTTTAACATCAGAAAGAACAAGGGGTTCCGGGTCACTCCATGAAGAGCTGTATTTTCGTATATAAAGTAATGGCTCTTCTCCTTCCGATGATAAAGCAGGGTCTATAGGCTCAGTGTTAAGAGTAGGCAAGGCTGTATAGAGAGCAATTTTATCATTATCCGAAGTCCCCGGCGTGCTGTTCCAGGGATAAAAAGCCATTTTGTATGGTTGCTCTCTTTCATAGCCATAGTTATTCCCACTTCCATCAGTGGCTTCATTCCCCTCTTCTGGAATCACTACCATTCCTGCCTCCACTTCTTTCACCATCTTCTTCATCCCAATGCGGGCATTTTGCTGTAGGTTTGATTGCACTACACTTAATTGATAGGAATGGGAGCTAGTTCGATAGGCAGGGTAGATCAATAAGGCTATTATGGAAAGGATTGAAGTTGCTATGATAAGCTCCAGGAGGGTAAGGCCAGTTCTTTCTCTTGTTGGGTTGAGAAGAGCAAAGTCATCAGTTCTATATCTATCAAAGTGAATGCTCATATGTTTTAGTAACCCCTGCCCAGGGTTATTTAAGCTGATAGAGTAATCTTTTTTCATATAGCACCCGAGCTATTTTGGTTGTCTATTTGTTTATGTAGGCTTCTTGCCTGGTCGATTGGATATTTTCGCCTTGTTTCCAATACTCGCTTACGGTCACTCTTTTCGTATCGGTGATTTGATTGGCAATACTTCCATCTGGATTGTAAAAGCTGCCCTCAACTACACCCAGAATGGCGTCGTTCAAGGGGTCCTCACAGCCATCACCATCAATGTCAGTACCTTTCTTAGAAAGGTAATAGATATAGACCGAATTTCCTTTTTTATCCTCCATAAAGGTCAGCTCCTTAGTTTGTGAGTTGAAACTCTCGTAATCGGAAGAAGAGAGCGGGGTATCGTCAGTAAGGTCATCTCCCATTATATCACTCTTTTCTCCTGCTGTTCCACTTCCGTCGGTGTCCCCTACGCTGGTGATTAGTTTAATTGTCCCTTCCTTTAGTCCTTCTCCATCAGAGAGAGGGATAGTTCCCCCTTCTTTAATAAGATGGTAGTAGCGATAGTAAATCTGTATTTCTTTTCCTGCATTGAGTGACGATAATGTGAGAGTTAATGTGTTTGAGTTCCAGTTATAGTACTCTGAGGGTGGCGGAAAAGTAGAGATTACTGTGTATGGCATTCCATCCTCAGTAGCCACTAAGATACCGTCATTTTTATTCTGACCGGTGTCGTCAAATCCAAGGTCTTCCGTATCTGAATCATCGTCATTGTACCAATAATCATCATCCAAAGAGACCAGGATTTCGCCGGGAGAGACATTAGTGCGATATATGTTCAGCCGGTAGATAGCGCCTGAGTCTATAGTCCAGGTCTCCGGCACAATGCGAGAGAAAGATTTCGTCTCTAGTTCTACCAGATGAGCCTGGGCTAAATGGAGAGTTTTTACTCTTTGCCCCTGACGGTTGATACTATTTAAAGAAGCAGTAATTACCCTTAAGGTGGCAAAAATGGCAAATGAGAGAATAGCTATAGCCACCATAACCTCAACTAAGGTGAATCCGCCTTCTCTTTTTCTATTCATTGTTCATTGACCTGCTAACCCGTTAGTTAATTAGTTAAATTAAGCCATGAACTATATTTTAAATTTGGTTTGAATTTATTAAACGCTATACGCTACCCGCTATACGCTATAATTATGGTCCGATGATGACAATGTCGCCATCAGAGGTTATGCCACTATCAGAATCGTAATCGGTATCTTTGTCGAGAGCAGTTTTGGCATCAGTATATCTTTTGATATCGTTGTCTCTATCTGGTCCCCAACTCACCAGGGCCCAATATTGGGGAGAGTCATCGCTGCTGGTGCAGTCAACAGAGGTTCCGGTATCTGAATCCCATTTGCCGGTATAATATAAGTAATGGTGATTATGGGCTCCCAAGCTTCCATTCCAGTCTTCCTTCCCACTGTCATTGAATGGGTCCCCGGCAATTCTCTTTAGATATGTAGGCTCAAAGCCTGCCTTCGGATATATCAGGTATCCCAATCCGATAGCATCATTATCGTCAGAATCAGTGCCGCCTTCTCCATTAAAAGCTTGGTCAGACTCGGCAATTATATCTGAAGTATAGGAGGTACTTCTGGACAAGCGAGAGTCCTTAGGGTACTCTCCATAGTCCACCTTATAATCCTCCAGGGCAATGGCGATACTACCCATATCTGCTTTTACTCCACTGACTTTAGCCCGGATATTAGCAGACATTAGATTGGGTACCACAATAGCGGTAATAATACTGATAATGGCTATCACTATAAGCAATTCGAGCAGGCTAAATCCTTTTGTATTTTCCATCAGTTCCCTCTTCTCTATTATAACATCTAGAATCATCTTAGCAAGAGTTCCTCAGGACGATTCCTCTCTGTCGCTCGATATCCGCTTTGAATTATCTCTACTCGTCTTCTCGTTTCGGGAAAGACGTGAAACTCGTCACTTCGTTCCTCAAACAGCACGTCTTTCTTTTTCCTCAACTCGAAGACTCGTTAAGGTAGCGTCTATAAGGCTTCTTCAAGGAATGTCCTTCGGTATAGATGTGATGAAGGACAATGCCTCAGGACAATTTTCTTCCGTCGCTGTTACTCGTATATCGTATATGGTATATCGTATATCGTGGAAGACCTTCAAGCACACAACACAATAACATTCACGCACGATAGAGCTGGTGAATCGTATTTCGTGAATCGTGAATGGTTAATTAAATAGTATAGGAATTTTCTTTTTCCCCTCACCTCAATCCTCTCCCCATGGGGGAGAGGAGGGAAGGGAGAGGGGGTAAGTTCTTTCATTGTTTGCGGTTCACTATTCACCATTCACTATTCACGATTTTGTTCCTATAAGGCTTCTTCAGAAAATGTCCTTCAGCAACGAAATTTATCCGCTATGGTTTTGCATTTTTCACTATACGCTATCCGCTAAACGCTATACGCTGTTTTTAGGAAAGTTTGACATTTACCTTGTCCCGCTATACTATAGTGGGATTATTGGAGGAAGGCTATGTTAAAAGTTGGATTAGTAGGATGCGGAGTTATAGGCAGTGGACTTGCCAGAGCCATAGATAATAAAAAGCTCTCGGGTTTGGAACTGGCAGCTATATGTGATAAGAATAGAACAAAAGAGGATAAATTAGCTTCTTCTTTAAAGAGAATGCCAGTAGCTACAAGTATAGATGGAGTGGTTGAAAAAGCTGATTTAATAATAGAAGCTGCTTCTTCTGATATAGCGGGAGAGTTAGTTCAAAAGGCTCTCAATAAAGGGAAAGATATTATGGTGATGAGCGTAGGAGGGATGTTAGAGTATCTTCACCTTTTTACTGAGGCGAGAGAGAAAAAGTGTAAAATATATTTTCCCTCTGGAGCCATTGCTGGCCTGGATGGGATAAAGGCGGCCAAAGAGGCTTGTCTGGATTCGGTAACTCTGGAAACGAGTAAACCCCCGCAAGGACTGAAAGGGGCTCCCTATCTTTTAGAAAAGAATATAGATTTAAGAGGGATTAAGGAGAAAGTCGTCATTTTTGAGGGAAATTGTCAGGAAGCGGTGAAAGCCTTTCCTAAAAACATAAATGTAGCAGCAGCTCTAAGTTTTGCTGGCATAGGAATGGAAAGGACTAAGGTGAGGATAATAGCGGACCCTTCTTTGAAGCGAAATGTTCATCATATTATAGTCAAGGGAGATTTTGGAAAATTGGAAATTAGTACAGAAAACGTTCCTTCTCCTTCTAATCCTAAGACAAGCTATCTAGCTGTCTTATCGGCTATTGCTACCCTGAGGGGAATAGTTGATTCTGTGAAAATGGGGAGTTAAGATGCTAGATTTAGCGTTAGTCAGACCTCTCATTCAAAGTGCTCTAAAGGAGGACATAGGAAGAGGAGATATTACCAGTGAGGCTATTATTTCCTCTCTTTCTCGTGGCAAAGCAGAAATAGTAGCTGAGGAAGAAGGAATTTTGGCCGGGGTTGAGTTAGCCAGAGAAGTCTTTCGATTGATTTCTTCGGAGAAGGTTGAGTTTAGCTATAGCCTAAAGGATAGGGATATTCTAGTTAAGGGAGAACCTATACTTATTGTTAAAAGCGAGACCTTAAATATTCTTAAAGGAGAACGGACAGCCTTGAATTTCCTTTCCCGTCTTTCTGGAATTGCTACCCTGACTAAAAAATACGTGGATTTAATCCATCCTTTTAAGGTAAGGATACTCGATACCAGAAAAACCACTCCCAATCTTCGCCTTCTGGAAAAATATGCTGTGAAGATAGGGGGAGGATTTAATCACCGTTTTGCTTTAGATGACGGAATATTAGTCAAGGACAATCACATCAAGGCATCTGGGGGGGTTAAAGAAGCAGTAGAAAGAATCAGGCGAAGCTTATCTCCTTTTAAGAAAATAGAGGTAGAAGCAGCTCGCTTATCTCAAGTAGAGGAAGCTCTGGCAGCAAAAGTAGACATAATAATGCTCGATAATATGTCTATCGAAGAAATAAAGGAAGCAGTGAAATTAATTCGAGAAAGTAATAAAGGAACACTAATAGAGGTTTCCGGAGGGGTAAACTTAGAAAGTGTAGTTGAAATTGCCAGAACAAAGGTGGATTTAGTCTCAGTGGGCCAACTGACCCATTCGGCCAGAATCCTGAAAATGAACCTTAACTTAATGGAAAGCTAGGAGATGAATTTTGTCGAATATAGACCTACATATACATACTATATACTCTGACGGGACTTTTACTCCTGAGGAGGTAGTTTGCCGAGCAGAAAAGCTAAATCTGGTGGCTATTTCTATAACTGATCATGATAGCGTGGCTGGATTAGAAGAGGCTATAGCTATAGGAGAAAAAGTAGGTATAGAGGTAGTACCAGGAATAGAAATGAGTACCGATATAGGAGAAGATGAGATTCACCTTCTTGCTTATTATCTAGACTACAAGGATAAGAGTTTTCTATCTAGGCTAAAGGAGTTTCAGTCTACTCGAGTAAAGCGCAATAGAGAGTTGCTCAAGAGATTAGAAGAGTTGGGTATGTCTATTAATCATAGAGAGTTGAAAGAAATAGCCCCGCGAGGAGTAATTAGCCGTCTTCATATTGCTCGTCTTATGGTGAGGAAAGGCTATGTTTCTTCTATAGGGGCTGCTTTCGAGGAGTGGTTAAATCCGGGTAGGCCTGCTCATGTTAAAAGAATGAAAGTCTCTCCTTCTCAGATTATCCAACTAATCTTGAAAACAGGAGGTGTACCCGTTTTTGCCCATCCTTATCTTTCCGGAAGAGATGATTTAATTCCTGAACTGGTCAAGGCTGGGCTTAGAGGAATAGAGGTCTATCATAGTGCCCATAATTCTAAAATCAGTGAACACTATAAAGAAATAGCCCAGAAATACCACCTTCTCATTACCGGCGGTTCTGACTGCCATGGAGAAGCTAAAGACAAAATGTTGATGGGTAGGGTAAAAGTTCCTGCTTCTCTGCTTAAAGATCTCAAAGCGGCAGCCAAGAAACAGAATATTCTCTCCTTATACTGAGACCCACAGTTAATCGCACAATATGTCTTTGCCAGGCACTTCATTCCTTCTTGAAGAAGGGAAATACTTGAAAAATCAAAGGTTTTGGAAAATGGCAGCCGATTCGTCCGCTCCCGTTGCTTCGCATCGGGAAAAGTTGAATCTTTCGTGGTAGCTTAGGTGGTTGGCAAATCCCCACCTGCCCAGCAGTCTATGTGTTCGGATTTCAGCCCTTCCGGCTGGTGTTGCCTGCGCCCAGAACCTGCTTGTCCGTTACTTTTTGCACTTGACAAGTTTATGCAAATTGCATACAATTGTATGCAGAAGAGATACGATAGGTGATCAGAATGAAACCCTTGACGAAAAACAGGGCAGAACTATTGAAATTGTTCTTTACCAACTCCGACCGAGCTTTCTATATGCAAGAGATTGGTAGGATTTTAGGTAAGAAACCTGGTACATTTCAGCGCACCCTTAACAATCTAGTTTCAGAAGGTACTTTGGAGAGTGAATATAGAGCGAACGCAAGGTATTTTAAGGTAAATAAAAACTATCCTCTTTTCGAGGAGTTGAAAAGCATAGTGTTTAAGACAGTAGGAGTTAGCGGCAGCTTGAAAGATGTATTAGAAAGAGTTGGTAATGTTGAATTCGCTTTTATTTATGGTTCTTTCGCGAAAGCAAAAGAGGATTATATGTCTGATATTGACCTTGTAACTATTGGTGATCTAGACGAAGATAGGCTAATTAGGGAGTTAGATAAATTGGAGGAACAGTTGCAGCGAGAGATAAATTATAAGCTTTATACTTTGAAAGAATTCAGGAAAGAAGTTGAAGGGAGGATACCTTTTCTCGTGGAGATCCTGAGAGACAAAAAAGTAATGGTTATAGGAGATGAAACTGAATTACGAAAGATTTCTGAAGAATAGATTGGTAAAAGAACAAAGACCGGATTTTGAGCAAATAGGGTATCAAATACAACGCTCTCTAAAAGATTTAAAAACAGCGGAGGCTAATCTTAGTATTGATTTAACGTGGTCATTTGCTATCGCCTATCATTCAATGATTAGAGCTGGTAAAGCTCTTATGTATTCACGGGGGTACCTGCCGACAGCTAAGCATTCTCACAAAACCATAGTTGAGTTTACAAAACTAATACTTGGCGAGGAGTATCAGGATCTCATTGGTAGATTTAATAGAATGAGAAGACGGAGACACGATTTTATAAAAACCATATAGCGTATCGTGAAGCAAAATCGTCGCTAGAAACAGCCAAGAAATTAATTGATAAAATTATTGTGTTGGTGAAGCAGGAAAATCCTCAAAAATATTTGTTCTAAGAAGAAAAAATTGAAGGGGAAAGACTCGAAAGAAGGGTACTCTCTTGAAGTGCAGATAGAATATCTTGAGTCTTTTGCCAAGAGGGAAGGGTATGAAGTGTATGAAGTGTTTAAAATTTATCAAGATGATGGCATAAGTGGACATACTAAAGAAAGATCTGCCTTGAAAGGGCTTCTTAAGGACGCAAAAGATAAAAAATTTGATGCAGTTTTGGTTTATAAGATTGACAGATTCAGTAGGAATCTATTTTGGGATTGCTTCAGGACTTTGTCCTTCGCAATGACATTAGAGTGATTTTACTTCTAAAATGGATTATTAGGAGTTCTCATCACTACAATAGAAAAAGATGACAAAAAAGCAGAGCTATATCAAGAACGATTTTCCCAAAGTCTGTATCCGTACCTATGGATGTCAGATGAATGAGTATGATTCCGAAATTATGGCTGGCTTATTAGAGAATAGCGGCTATCACTTGACAGACAACCCTGCGGAAGCTGGGGTAATTCTCCTTAATACCTGCTATGTGCGGGAGAAAGTTAAGCACAGGATTTACAGCAGACTGGGAGAATTAAAGAAACTTAAGGAAGAAAAGCCTGAGCTTATTCTGGGTTTATGCGGATGTTTAGTGCAGAAAGAGCCAGAGGAGGTTCTACAGCGAGCACCCTATCTAGATTTTATTTTAGGTACTTCTAACTTTTACCAGTTGCCGGAGGTGTTAGGGCAATTCTTCGGTGACGGAGTTCGAGGTACTAAGGCGAAAGGTAGCTCCCACTCTACGATAGTTCAGGTCGAGGAAGATAGAGCAATTCCTGAAGGCATGCCCAAATTAAGAAAGAGAAGATTTAGCGCTTTTGTTTCCGTTATGAGAGGCTGTAATAACTTCTGTTCTTACTGTAATGTCCCTTATGTAAGAGGTCGAGAAGTGAGCAGACCGCGTAAGGATATCCTGAGAGAAATTGAAGAACTGGCTCAAAAAGGATATAAGGAAGTAACTCTTCTGGGGCAAAATGTGAATTCCTATGGTAAAGGGGAAAAGGAAAAAATAGACTTTGCTGACCTTTTAGTTCTTGTTAATCAGGTAGAGAACTTAAGGAGGGTAAGATTTACTACTTCTCACCCCAAGGACCTAAGTGATAAGTTGATTGAGAAAATGGCAGAATTGGATAAGGTCTGTGAGCATCTTCATCTGCCGGTTCAATCAGGGTCTAATAAGATTTTATCCAGAATGAAGAGAGGCTATACGCGAGAGCATTACAAGAATTTGGTGAACAAACTCCGCCAGGCAATTCCCGAGATAGCTCTTACTACCGATATTATTGTGGGATTTCCCGGAGAGGAGGAAAAAGATTTCCAGGACACTCTGGAGTTGGTAGAAACAGTTGGTTTTGACGGTGCTTTCACTTTCTGTTATTCTCCTCTTAAGGGGACCGAAGCAGTCCGGCTCAAGGAAAGGATTCCTGAAAAAATTAGTGGCCAAAGGCTAAGAAGGTTAATCGAGCTTCAACAGAAAATCCTTCTTAGAAAGAATGAGTCCTTGGTCGGGAAAGAAGTCGAAATTATGGTAGAAAAAATCTCAAAAAAGAGTTCTGATGAGCTTCAAGGAAGAACACGCACTAATAAGATAGTGGTATTTAAGGGTAGAAAGGAGCTTATCGGTAATATTATATCAGTGAAAATAGTTACTCCTGGATGTTGGGCCTTAAGAGGGAAGGTCAACTCTTGCTAGATGCCCTTTTGGTTATTTTAGGACCAACCGGTGTGGGGAAGACGGAAGTAGCCATAGAATTGGCAAAAAGAATTAGAGCAGAGATAATATCTGCTGATTCTCGCCAGATTTACAAGGAGATGGATATAGGCACTGCCAAGCCTTCTCCTGCTATTCGCCAGGAAGTTCCGCACCATCTTATTGACTTTGTTCTTCCTGATGAGATTTTTAATGTGGCTGATTTCAAAGCACGGGCAGAAGCTATTATAAAAGAATTACAAAAGAAAGATAAATTACCTATTTTGGTAGGAGGTAGCGGTCTTTATATAAAGGCTGTAATGGATGGACTTTTCATAGGGCCAGGAGCAGATTGGAAGTTGCGGGAGAAGTTAAAAAAAAAGGAGAAAAAAGAAGGCATTGGAACTCTCCATCAGGAACTTGAGCGAGTGGACCCGACTACTGCTTCTCGCCTTCATCCGCATGACCAAAGAAGGATTATCAGGGCGCTGGAGGTTTACCATCTTTCTGGCAAGCCAATCTCCTCTTATCAAACACAATTTCCTTCTACCTTGACAAATGCAGTAATGATTGGCTTGGAGAGAGAAAGAGAATCTCTTTTCCGTCTAATTAATGAGCGAGTGGATAGAATGGTAGCAGGAGGATTGATTGAGGAAGTAGGGTCTCTTTTGAACAAAGGGTATTCAGAAGATTTACCTTCTTTACAGGGATTAGGATATCAACAGATAATAGCCTATCTAAAGGGAGAGTATCCAGAAGAAGAAGCGATCAGGTTAGTAAAGAGAGATACCAGAAGATTTGCCAAACGTCAGATGAGTTGGTTTAAGGGGGATAAACGAATATTATGGATAGATACAGGAGAGTTTTCTTCTTTCACTGAGATTTCAGACAAAATAATGGATATTCTAATGAAGAAAATACCACAGATAAAAAGAGCGTATAGCGTATAGCGTTTAGTGAAAAATGCAAAAGCAAAACTTAAAATCTAAAACCAACTTAAAAAGGAAAATAAGTTTTGAATTTTGAATTATGGTTTTTCGTTTTTAGCTTTGAGTTCTTAGCTTTAATGATTTATTCTATACGCTAAACGCTACCCGCTATACGCTATGTTAGAATTAAGTTGACAGGAGGAAAGGGGATGGAGCCAAGAGAACAGATTCAACTGATTAAGAAGAATACAGTAGAAATCATTCAGGAAAGTGAGCTTTTAAGAAGAATAAAAAAAAAGGGAACACTTCGCATAAAGCTTGGAGTGGACCCTACTACTTCCGATATTCACCTGGGACATAGTATAGTTCTTTTTAAGCTAAGATGTTTCCAGGATTTAGGACATAAAGTTATTCTCTTAATTGGTGACTTTACCGCCAGGGTTGGGGATCCCAGCGGTAGAAGTAAAACGAGGAAACCCTTGTCTATCAAGGAGATAGCTGCCAATGCCAGAACTTATCGAGAACAGGCCTTTAAGATATTAGCTCCAAAAAAAACAGAAGTGCTCTTTAACTCTGAATGGCTTAGCAAGATGAATTTTTCTGATGTCCTGAAACTTGCTTCTCGTTATACCGTGGCAAGAATGCTGGAAAGAGACGATTTTAGTTTGCGCTATCAAAAAAAATATCCTATTGGTCTTCACGAATTTATGTATCCTTTGATGCAGGCTTATGATTCGGTAGCCATGCATGCCGATGTAGAGTTAGGCGGGACAGACCAGAAATTCAATCTTCTTTTAGGAAGACAAATACAGAAGGCTTATGGACAGCCATCACAAATTGTCATTACCATGCCACTTCTGGAGGGTATAGATGGTTCTGAGAAGATGAGCAAAAGTCTGGGGAATTATATTGGGGTGACAGAACCGCCTTATGAGATGTACGGAAAAGTTATGTCAATGCCCGATGAGTTAATATTTAAGTATTTTCGATTGCTGACCTCTCTAAGTGAAGAAGAAGTAGACTCCAGAGAAAAGGAGTCTAAGGAGGGGAGGCTGCACCCCGGCAAAGCAAAAGAGGAATTAGCCGAGAGGATAGTCAGTTTTTACCATAGTAAATCTAACGCAGAAGTGGCAAAAGAGAGATTTAAAGCTATTTTCAAGAGAAAAGAGACACCAACCGACATTCCCTCCTATTCTTTGGCCTCAGATGAAATGAAGGAAGGTAAGATATGGATAGTGAGGATTCTCCAGCTTACCGGTTTGGCGAATAGCGGTTCAGAGGCACGCCGTCTAATTAAGCAGGGGGGAGTGAAATGGGATGAAAAAATAGTGAAAGATATTGGCTGGGAAGTTTCTCCAGGCGAGAGTCACGTTTTGCAAGCAGGTAAAAGAAAATTTATAAGGATAGTTAGGAAAAGTCAGTGAATAGTGAAAAAGAAAAAGAAGTTTTAGCTCTGGATACTCGATTCTCGATGCTCGCCCCCTCATCCCTTCCCTCTCCCCACAGGGGAGAGGATTAAGGAGAGGGGAGATAAAGAATGAAGGATAGAATCAGAGCGAGTATCCAGCATATCTATCATCGAGATAGGATTCACCATATTGTTCTGAGGCACTTCTTGAGTAAGGATTCTGAGCATGGTTGATAACAAAATAAGAGAAAAGATAGAGAGATTGCGAGAAGAAATCCATTACCATGACTACAAATACTATATAGAGAATAATCCGGAAATTTCTGATTATGAGTATGACCAGTTAATGAGAGAGTTAAAGAGGCTGGAGGAGAGGCATCCTTCTCTTAGAAGTCCCACCTCTCCCACCCAGAGGGTAGGAGGTATGCCTGAAGAAGGTTTTCCTACGGTGGAACATTCTGTTCTCATGCTTAGTTTGGAGAATGCCTATTCAGAAGAAGAGGTGAGAGAATTCGAAAGAAAACTACGTCGGGAGTTGCCCGGGGAGGATTTTCAGTATGTGGTAGAGCTAAAGATAGATGGTGTATCCGTTTCTTTGATGTATGAAGATGGAGAATTGCAACGAGGCTCAACCAGAGGGGACGGTAGGAGAGGAGATGATATTACGGCTAATCTGAAGACTATTCATACCATTCCTCTTAAGCTGCGTAAAAAGGTGAGAGGAAGAATTGAGGTAAGGGGAGAAGTCTATATGGCCAGGTCCGGATTTCAACAGTTAAATAGAAAAAGGGAGCAAAAGGGAGATTCTCTTTTTGCTAATCCCCGTAACGCTGCCGCTGGCTCTCTAAAACTTCTCGATCCTCGAATCACCAGCCAAAGACCCCTGGATGGCTTTGTTTATGCCTTACCTTATACCGTAGAGGTAAAGATTCCTTCCACACATATGGAGTGTCTGGAGAAATTGAGAGAATGGGGATTTAGAGTGAATCCTCACTTTAGGTTATGCAAAAATATAGATGAAGTGCTTACTTATTGTAGTTCTTGGGCCAAGAAGAGAGAAGAGCTAGACTATGAAGTAGACGGAATGGTAATTAAGGTAAATAATATTGACCAACAGATGAGACTGGGTTCCACTAGCAAGAATCCTAGATGGGCTATCGCTAGTAAGTTCCAGGCTAAACAGGCTACTACGGTGATAAGAGATATCATTCTTCAAGTGGGAAGGACAGGTGCCCTTACCCCGGTAGCTATATTTGAGCCCATCCCTTTAGCCGGCACTACTATTACGCGAGCTACCTTGCATAATGAGGACGAGATTAGAAGAAAAGATATAAGAATAGGAGATACAGTTATTATCGAAAAAGGAGGAGATATCATTCCTCAAGTAGTAAAGGTCATCGAAAGCAAAAGAAGCGGTGGAGAAAAAGAATTCTCCATCCCCAAAAAGTGTCCTGTCTGTGGTGCTAATGTAATTAAGCT
>Ga0307430_1000106_pt1 | contig 79434 bp, 70 predicted proteins | sample SalMarWE160130MG_FD_202159 | JGI IMG/M metagenome (GOLD analysis project Ga0307430, IMG submission 202159) | Salt marsh sediment microbial communities from the Plum Island Ecosystem LTER, Massachusetts, United States - WE1603-130 | ecosystem: Environmental > Aquatic > Marine > Intertidal zone >... | reverse complement strand
CTCTGGATACATTCGGATATGTTTCCGAAGGTTCGGGCGAAAATATATTTGTTGTCAGAAACAATGTTATCTATACGCCACCTTCAAGCTCGGCTATACTTCCGGGTATTACACGCCACAGTGTTTTTACTCTCGCAAGAGACCTTGATTTACGAATCGAGAAACACCTCATGCCGCGAGAGTCACTATATATAGCAGATGAAATATTCTTTTCAGGTACGGCGGCAGAGATAACGCCTGTTACGAAAGTTGACAATATCGAAATCGGAGACGGGAAAAGAGGACCAATCACAAAGAAACTGCAGGATGAGTTCTTCGGTATCATAAGAGGCGAAAAAGACGACCGGCATAACTGGCTGACTTTCGTTTACGATTGAAAAGTTTAAAGTTTCACGTTTCGTGTTTCAAATTCAAATGGTGTGTGGGTGTCTTGGTCTGTTTTTAAACGGACTAACGCACCAACACACTAACAGACTAACGTATTACTAACAAGGAGGTAAAAATGAAAAAAATTCTTTCATATGTATTTTTAATTTCTCTTATTTCAATCATTTCCTGCTGTAATCCTGAAGACTCATCATCCAATACCCAACTACAAATCTTAAACGAAGAAGAATTGATGGAAAAATACGGTACAAAAGATTTAACGGAAGAACAAGTTGACAGTATTATAAAATCAATTAAATGGACGACAAATAAAAAACCTTCTACCCTTGGGAGTAAGCATGCGAAGAAAGGTGGTACGTTTGTTTACGGCGATCCGGCATATCCTGCAACATTAAGAACCGAAGGAGAGAACTCTAACTATGTGATTAATGCGATGTTGGAATATCTCATTTACGAGACCCTTTTGACTTTAGACCCTGTCACTCTTGAATATGTACCGAGTCTTGCAGATAAATGGTACATAACTGAGGATAAAATGACTTATTTTTATCACATTAATACTGCTGCAAAGTGGCAGGACGAAAAACCTGTAACTGCTTTTGACATTGTCGCAACTTATGATTTATTAACAGATGAAGGAATCCGTGATCCATTTGGGAATGATTTCTGGAGGAGCAAGTATGAGCGCCCCGTAGCTTTAAGTCCGGAAATCGTTATGATCAGAGCTAAGATACTCCAGTGGAGCTTATTTTTATATGTCAGTCAAAGCTTTTCTATACTGCCTGAACACATTATAGGAAATATTACTGCTTCTGAATATATGAAAGAGTACAATAATAAAATGATGGTTGGTTCCGGGCCTTATATGTTTGAGAGCGCTGCGACCAATCAATCTATCGTATTAAAACGCGATACTGATTGGTGGGCAGCAGGATCTAAAGTAAATCAAGGACTTTACAACTTTGATAAGTTCAAATATGTATTCTATACGGATGAGACGTTATTAGAAGAGAACTTTAAAAAAGGCGCAATTGATGCTTTTCTGATACACAGGACGAAACTTCAGAAGTGGGTAAACGATTTTACGCCGGAAAAAATGAATTCCATCAAGTATAATCATATTATTAAACAGAAAGTATATAACGATTCTCCAAAAGGCACATATGGATATCATTTTAATATGAGGGAAGAACCTTTTAATGATAAAAAAGTTAGAAAAGCCTTTTGTTTATTGTTAGACAGGGAAAAAATGATAGACAAATTATTCTTCGGAGAAGCTAAACACATGGACTCTTATTATTCAAACCTTCCTTACGAAAACAAAAACAATCCAAAAATAAGATATAATCCTACGGAAGCAATTAAATTACTTGAGGAAGCCGGATACTCACAGAAAAATTTAAATGAAGAAGGTTATATTGTTAAAGCCGGCAAGGTTTTTGAATTGAATTTAAATGTATATCTTACAGACGATACCAGAGTGGAAACACTTTTTCAAGAAGAACTGCGAAAAGCTGGTGTAAAATTAAGTTTAAAAAACGTTACCTGGGCACAACATACTAAAGAAATAGACCAATTAAATTTTAAAATGGCAAGGATTGGTCGTACTGGTCTACTGTTCCCTAATCCGGAAAGCTCGCTTCACTCTAAGTTAGCAGACAAGAAGAATAATAATAATATCTGGGGTATAAAAAATAAAAGAGTGGACGAAATTTGCGAGGCAAACAACCTCGAGTTCGACATCAAAAAGAGAATAAAGCTTATTCGGGAACTCGATTTAATATTGATTAACGAACATCTCGCGGCTTTATTCTGGTACCAAGATAATATAAAAATACTATACTGGAATAAATTTGGAACTCCGGATTTTGTCCTGGCTAGATATGAATCGGATTCTTTTCTAGAATATCAAATTGTTACATACTGGTGGGATGACGAGGAAGCCGATAAGGCATTGCAGGAAGCAAAAGGAAAAGACATCATGCTGCCGGGAAAACCCTATGAAATTCGGTACTGGGATAAATATAAGTAGGTTCTTGGTTCGTAGTTCTGGGACGATAAGAACGGCAGATAACGGGGGATAGACGACAACAGAAAAAAACTACAAGAAAACAAGGAGTTTAAAATGAAGAAATTTCTTTCATGTATATTTTTGATTTCTCTTTTCTCGATCATTTCCTGCTGTAATCCAGAAGACTCGGTCGGGGAGACCCAAATAGAAATTGCAAACGAAGAAGAACTAATGGAAAAATACGGCTCAAAAGATTTTACAGAAGAAAAAGTTGATAGTATTATAGAATCGATTAAGTGGGAAACAAACAAAAAACCCAATATTCTTGGAAGCAAAAAAGCAAAGAAAGGCGGCACGTTAAGATTGGGAAGCGCATTATATCCAACAAATCTAAGAGCTTATGGCCCTAATTCCAATTACGTTATAAACCACTATATTAACCAGATCGTACACGAAACACTTCTCCGAACCGATCCTGTAACTTTAGAATACATTTCCGGGCTTGCCGATAAATGGTTTGTTACTAATGATAAAAAAACTTTTTTCTTTCATATTGATGAACGCGCCAGATGGCAGGACGGAAAACCGGTTACCGCTTTTGATATTGTGGCCACATGGGATTTTTTGGGTGACGATAAACTTAAGGATCCTTTCACTCAAGATATGATGAAAAAATTTGAACGCCCTGTAGCGCTCACAAAAAATATAGTCATGGTTAAGCCAAAAAAGATTGGATGGCAGGAACTCTTAAATTTCAGCGCTATAGAATTTTGGGTTTTACCACAACATATATTACAAAATTTAACTCATGAACAGTATTTGAGAGATTTTAACGATAAATTACTCCTTGGTTCCGGTCCCTATGAATTCGAAAAAGCCAGGCCAAACGAGTTTATAATTCTAAAAAGGAATCCAGCTTGGTGGGGTGCAGAGCTATCCTTAAATCAAGGATTATATAACTTTGATGAGATTAAATACATTTTTTATACGGATGAAACAGGACTGATCGAAAAATTCAAAAAGGGTGACATTGATATTCGCTGTGTTACCATGGCACGCAGATGGGTAAAAGATTTAATACCGAAAAAAATTCCTTCAATTAAAAAAAATCATATAATAAAACAGCGCGTTTATGTTTCTGCTCCCCAAGGTCTCTCCGGCTTTTATTTTAATTTAAAAAAAGAACCTTTTAATGATAAAAAAGTTAGAAAAGCAGTTTGCATGCTCTTCAATAGAGAAAAAATATTGGATAAACTGTTTTTTAATGAATATAAAATCCAGGATTCTCACTTCCCTAATTCCCCTTATGAAAATAAGAACAACCCTAAAATAAGATACAACCCTCAGGAAGCGATCAAATTACTTGAAGAAGCAGGATATTCACAGAAAAATTTGAACGGAGAAGGGTATATCGTAAAAGACGGTAAAGTTTTTGAGTTTGATTTGAATGTCATATCAAGTCGTGATTCAAGGATAGAAACCTTATTTCAAGAAGAACTTAAATCTGTCGGAATAAAGGTTAATTTAAAGAAAGTCACCTGGGCGCAACACATTAAAGATTTAGACGAAAGAAATTTTAAAGTCTTAGGAGGAGTCCAGTACACCTCAACCCCATTTCCTCCTCCGGAAGAACATTATCATTCAAAATTTGCAGACGAAAAGAATACTAACAACATGTGGGGTTTTAAAAATGAGAGAGTAGACCAGATATGCGAAGAATACAATAAGGAATACGATTTGAAGAAGAGAATAAAACTTATTCAAGAACTCGATTCAATAGTTACAAACCAGTACACTACAATACTATACTTTTACAGCGATAATGTGAGAATTTTGTACTGGAATAAATTCGGAATGCCCGAGTTCGTTTTCCCCAGTGTTTTTTATGATGGCAGAGTAACTGATAGAGAAGTCCAATCATCTATTGCCTTCTGGTGGTATGATGAGGAGGCTGATAAAAAATTAAAAAACGCAATAGACAATGATCTTACGCTTCCATCAAAACCTGCCGAAATCAGATATTGGGAGAAATCCCGATAGTTCTTAGCCCCTCGGTATTAGGTTTTAGCAGCAAACTACAATACCTACATGTTCTACACACCATTGACTGGATGCCAGGTACCGGATACCAGGTTCCAGTAAAAAAACAACAAAAAGACTTTGTGTTCTTTGGGCACTTTGTGGCTATAACCCCATTGACTTACAAAAGCATCGCATTATGATATGTGTAAAAGGAGGTTTCAACGAAAACCTCAAAAAAAATATTTCTTATAAGAAACAACAAAAAATTATAGATATGTTTGGCAAGGTCGAATTTGACGAGGGTTACGACTACAAACAAGCCAGAAAAAGATGAAAATTCTGATCGATACTTGGTTAAAAAGAATAATCTATAAATCATTATTATTGTTTTGTTTGTTGATTTCCTTAACCTTTATTTCCTGTTGCGATAAAAAAACTCCTTCTTCTGGTGCCAAAACCACTATAAACGAAGAAGAATTAATGGAAAAATACGGCTCAAAAGATTTTACAGAAGAAAAAGTTGACAGTATTATCAAATCAATTAAATGGACAACAAACAATAAAGGGATTATTCTTGGGGACAAACACGCAAAAAAAGGCGGTACATTAAATTTCGGGAGTTTTGGTTATCCCGTAACTTTAAGAAGCTATGGGCAAAACTGTACTTATCTTTTAAACTTAATCTTACGATCCCTTGTATACGAAACACTCCTTAAGATAGATCCTGTAACACTTGAATATCTTCCTTCTCTCGCGGACAGGTGGTGTATAACTACGGATAAAAAAAACTATTTTTATCATATAAATCCCGAAGCACGATGGCAGGACGGCAAGTCCGTTACTGCTTTTGATGTTGTTGCCACATGGGACCTTGTTGTACATGATGATCTAAGGGAACCTGTATGGCAGGGAATGTTTTTAAAATTTAAACGCCCCGTCGCTCTTTCTAAAGAAATTGTGATGATACAGCCCGTCGAGCCTTCATGGAGAGCTTTTTTTAATATCAGCACAGAAGAATTTTACATATTGCCTGAACAAATAATAGGAAGAATACCTCCTTCTGATTACATAAAAGACTATAACAATAAGATGGTTCTTGGCTCAGGCCCATATATTTTTGAAAAAGCCAATCCGAATGAATTTATCATCTTAAAAAGAAATACTTCATGGTGGGCAAAAGCCTTACCTCTTAATATATACCTTTTCAACTTCGAGAAGGTTCGCTTTCTTTTTTATCCCGAGGAAACAGTTATGGGTGAAAAATTTAAAAAGGGAGATGTGGACGCAATACTTGTCGAAAGACCTCTTCTCAAAAAATGGGGAGAAGAATATACTCCGGGTAAAATGCCTGAGATAAAGTATAATCATATCATAAAGCAACGTGTCTATATAGACCGACCTCATATAAACGGATTTTTTCTCAATATGAGGGAAGAGCCTTTCAATGATATAAGAGTAAGAAAAGCCTTATTCTTACTTTTTAACAGAAAACTAATTCTCGAAAAGTTTTACTATAACGAATTCGAATATATGGATTCGTACTTTGCAGGACTTCCCTACGAGAACAAAAACAATCCGCTGACAAGATATAATCAAGAAGAAGCTATAAATTTATTGGAAGAGGCCGGTTATTCCCAGAAAAATTTGAACGATGACGGTTATATTGTTAAAGACGGAAGAGTCTTCGAAATAACATTGAACTTTTACAGAACCGACGATACAAGGGTAGAAACTTTACTCCAGGAAGATTTTAAGAAAGTCGGTATCAAACTTAATCTAAATAGAGTTACATGGGCTACAAACTTAAAAGATCTTGATAAATTTAATTTCAAAATGATAGGGATTCGATTCACAAATGAGATATTCCCAAATCCCGAACTTCTTTTCCACTCAAAATTTGCCGATAAGAAAGCTTCCTTTAATATCTGGGGTCTCAAGGATAAAAAAGTTGATGAATTACTGGACTGGTATTACCAGGAATACGATTTACAAAAGAGGACAAAAATACTTCAGAGCCTTGATTCCATACTTGTTAGTAAATATATGACAGCTCTGCTATGGTATGAAGACAATATGAAAATACTATACTGGAATAAATTCGGAATGCCCCAGTTCGAACTCTCAGAGACTGACTATAACGGACTAATAACTCATGAACCTCACTGGCCAATAATAGCTTTCTGGTGGATTGACGAAGCACTCCAAGAAAAATTAAAACAAGCAAAAGATAAGGAAATTATGCTTCCGGCAAGACCTTATGAACTAAAGATCTGGGAAAAGTTGAAAGAGGGGCATCAATAATGATTAACTATTTTATCCGTCGATTGTTAATGATAATTCCAACCTTTTTAGGCGTTACTTTTATCGTTTTCACAATTACGAGATTTGCTCCCGGAGGACCCGTTGAGATGGCAATCCTCAGATATAAACAGATGCAAATGGAAGGTGGAGGTGGGGCAATGGGAACTCACGGTACAGCAATATCTGAGGAAATGGTAGAAAAATTGAAGAGAATATACGGGTTTGATAAACCTTTCTACATCTCCTATCTAATCTGGCTTGGAAATGTCGTCCAATTTGATTTAGGGGATTCCTATACTTATTCAAAACCCGTCTGGCACGTAATAAAGGACCGCTTTCCTATTTCTCTACGGTTTGGGATCGCGGGGTTTCTATTAGCATATTTGGTTTGTATTCCCCTCGGAGTGTTAAAAGCAATTAAGCACGGTTCCACTTTTGATTTTACAAGTTCTGCTGTTGTTTTCATAGGTTATGCTATTCCGGGATGGGTCGCCGGGATTGTTCTTCTTGTTCTTTTAGGGGGAGGTTCGTTTTTCAATGTTTTTCCCCTGGGAGGAATCCATTCCATGGATTATGAAACCCTATCTTTATGGAGTAAAATGTGGGATAATGTTTATCACATGATTCTACCGGTTTTTTGTTATACTCTCGGCTCTTTTGCTTCTTTGACTATTTTAATGAAAAATTCATTGATTGAAAATCTCGGCAAAGATTACGTCAGGACCGCTTTTGCAAAAGGTTTATCCGAAAAAACAGTCATTTTTAAACACACACTGCGTAATTCTTTAATCCCAATCGCCACCGGTCTTGGGAGCGTTTTTTCTATTGTAATATCCGGTTCTTTATTAATCGAAAAAGTTTTTAATATACACGGATTCGGACTTCTCGGTTATAATTCCATTTTGGATAGGGATTACCCTGTGATGCTCGGAATTCTGGTTTTTTCATCCATTCTATATATGCTTGGCAATATCTTTTCGGATTTTCTATACTGTGTAATTGACCCCCGGATAAGGCTTGATTGAAGGTACAATGAAAAAAACGCGAAAAGCCTTTTTCTCTCCCTTATTTATTAAAAGATTAAAAAAATTCAGAAGTTTTAAAAGAGGATATTATTCCCTCCTGATTATCGGTACGGCATATTTACTTTCTTTTTTCTCCGAGTTTATTATTAACGGAAACGCTCTTATGGTTAAATTTGACGAAAAAAAATTCATAACCCTTTACAGTGATGTTTCTTTAAAAAAAGAAATATTTTCAAAATCGATTAAAGCAAAAGAAGATTATTTTGAATACAAAACCCTTCTTGGCGGCGATACCCTTAATTCGAAAAACGAAAAACTGCTCTCTTTAAAATCAAAACACGAACTATACGATAGAATAAAAAAAGACTTTGACAACCATCGTACTTTAAAAAATATCTTCAAAGAGCAAAAACGCGGGGATTGGGTACTTCTTGCCCTTTATCCATACGGACCCAACGAAAATTTACTTGATGAAATGGGAGATAAAAATCCACCCACAGGGCCTGACGGGCAACATTTTCTGGGAACAGACGATAGAGGGAGAGACGTTTTTGCAAGACTGGTATACGGGTTTCGTATCTATATGTCGTTTTCTTTGCTTTTGACTCTGACAAGCTATATCATCGGGATACTCTTCGGAGCGATTCTCGGCTATTACGGCGGGAAAGTGGATTTTCTGGGTCTTCGATTCATCGAAATTTGGGCTTCGATTCCTTTTCTTTTTACGGTAATGGTTATCTCTTCTATCATGATTCCTAATTTTACAATATTGGTTGTAATTCTCTCGTTGTTTTACTGGATATCCATGGCAAGATATATAAGAGCAGAATTCTTGCGCGAAAAATCCAAAGATTACGTGCAGGCTGCTATGGCTATTGGTGTGAGCGACAGAAGAATAATCTTTTCCCATATTCTGCCAAATTCCCTAACCCCCGTAATTTCATTCCTGCCCTTTACCATTATTGCCGGAATAGCCGTCCTTGCATCGCTTGATTTTTTGGGATTCGGGTTACCTGAACCAACACCAAGCTGGGGACAGCTCTTATCACAAGGAATTTCCAATTTAAGCTCCTGGTGGCTCACTCTCTCTCCCATGGCTGCCATGTTTTTAACTCTTATTCTAATCGCGTTCATAGGTGAGGCAGTTAGAGAAGCTTTAGATCCCAAAATTTACTCGAGGATGAGATAGTTATAATTATGGGAAAGAAACAAAAAAACGAATTATTAAAGGTTAAAAATTTAAAGACTCATTTCATGATTGAAGAACAAAAAGCAAAGGCAGTAGATGGTCTGGACTTCCACGTTTTTGAGGGGGAATTTCTCGGAATAGTCGGAGAATCGGGTTCCGGCAAGTCGGTTACTGCTTTATCTGTTTTACGCCTCATTCCTGATCCTCCCGGAAAAATTTCAAGCGGTAAAGTCATCTTCCGCGGACGAGACTTGCTAGGTCTTTCCTGGGAAGAGATGAGAAAAATACGCGGAAACGAAATATCAATGATTTTTCAGGAACCGATGACATCTCTAAATCCTGTTTTCACCGTTGGCGTTCAAATAATGGAACCTCTTATGATACACAGAAATATGAATAAGAAAGAAGCAAGAGAAGCTGCCATACAAATGCTTCAAAAAGTAGGAATTTCATCTCCTGAACTGCGGGTAGATGATTATCCTCACCAATTTTCGGGAGGAATGAACCAGAGAGCAATGATAGCTATCGCTCTTTCCTGTAATCCCAGCCTTTTAATAGCCGACGAACCTACAACCGCGCTTGATGTAACCGTACAGGCTCAAATACTTGAACTTATGACGGAAATAAAAAATAAAGAAAAGGAATCCGCAATTCTTCTGATCACTCATGATTTGGCTGTTATAGCGGAAACCTGCGATAGAGTTATGGTTATGTACGGCGGCAAAATACAGGAAGTTACAAGTACGATAAATTTATTTGAGAACCCTCTTCATCCCTACACAAAAGGTTTGATGGATTCTATTCCTTCGTTAACAAAGAAGAAAAAAAGATTAAACGCGATACCGGGTAATGTACCCGGCATCTTGAACTTACCCCCCGGCTGTCCTTTTAACCCCCGCTGTAAACACAGAATGCCTGTCTGCGAAAAGAGCGTCCCTGAATTATTAGAAGTTGAGAAAGGGCATTCTGTACGATGCCATCTTTATAACAGGGAAGGATAGAAATAATGAGCCAATTCAAGAAGAAAAGATTAAATTTGCTGGAAGAAAAAATGAAACTTACTCGGGTAAACGGTAAGAATAATGAAGTTTTGCTTGAGATTAGAAATTTGAAAACATACTTCCCCGTATTAGGCGGTGTTTTCAGAAAAGTTATAGGATATATTAAAGCGGTAGACGACGTGAGTTTTTCTATAAACAAAGGAGAAGTTTTCGGGCTCGTCGGCGAAACGGGATGCGGAAAATCTACAATAGGAAAAACTCTCGTCAGGATAAACAATCCCACAGCAGGTGATATATTTTATTACGATGAAGAATCCCTTTCAAACGGAAATAAACAGAGGGTGAAAATTGCCCTTCCAAAATTAAACAGAAAAGAACTCATCCATTACCGTTCTAAAATTCAAATGATATTCCAGGACCCTTATTCTTCACTCAATCCGAGATTTACCGTAGGAGATATAATAGAAGAACCTTTAATTGTTCAGCGAGGAAAAAACAAAGAAAACAAAGATATAGTAAAAGATCTTTTGGGAAAAGTTGGAATGAGCGAAGAACACATTTACAGATATCCTCATGAATTTTCAGGGGGACAAAGACAGAGGATAGGAATCGCGCGCGCCCTGTCCACAAATCCCGAACTGATAATTGCGGACGAACCGGTTTCAGCACTCGACGTCTCGGTTCAGGCTCAAGTTATAAATTTAATGCAGGATCTGCAGGATGAATTTAATGTAACTTACCTTTTTATATCTCATGACTTATCGGTAGTAAGACACATAGCTCATAGAATAGCCGTAATGTATCTGGGATACATTATGGAAATGGGTCCAGCCGAGGAAATCTATAATAATCCTCTAAATCCCTATACAAAAGTATTATTATCCGCGGTTCCTGAAGGCAATCCAAGAAAAAAAGCAAAAAAACAACCACTCAGAGGAGAGGTGCCTTCTTCCCTAAATAAGCCAAGCGGCTGTCCATTTCATCCCCGCTGTCCTATTGCCCGCGATATATGCAAAAAAGAAGACCCTCTTTTCGAAGAAAAGGAAAAAGGGGTCTTTGTTAAGTGTCATTTCCCAGGTAAGTTTTAGCCACAGAGAACACACAGATTTTCTGTATTGTTTTGAACCCAACCCTTTTACCCTAAATAATAGCCACTGATTTTCACGGATTAGCACGGATTACCCTACCACCCATCCAGTAATACTTTTTTGTTTTTTAACATCAAAATATTTTTTTGATCAGTGTTTATCTGTGTTCATCCGTGGTCAATTCCTTTTTTTATATTCGTGCTGTTCGTGTGATTCGTTGTCCCTACACATAGATTCTTCGAATCTAAGTTGAATAATTAAATTAAAAAATTGTCAAATAGTAAAAAACAAAAAAACTTTGTGGTCTTTGTGTCTTTGTGTGATATTATTTTGGAGTTGAGGGGAAAAAGTTTTTAAAACAAAAACGATTCTTTTTTCTCTGTGTTCTCTGTGCCTCTGTGGTAAATCTTAAGCGGAACTACTGCATATTTGATACGTCTTTATTAATAGAGATAAACGACGCCGGAGGCGAAAATGATAAAAAAATGGCTTTTTATAATTTTAACTTTTGCTTTTATTCTATCCTGCTCAAAAGTAGAGAAGCCAGAAGATACTGGCAAAGAGAGTGAGGATTATACAAGTAGTGAAAAAGAGGTAAAAATGGATAAAATTTCTAAATCGGAAGAAGAATGGAAAAAAGAACTTCCCCCTGATGTCTGCTATGTTATGAGAGGAAAAGGCACGGAAAGACCTTTCTCGGGTAAATATTACAAAAACAAAGAAAAAGGAACGTATGTCTGCGCCGCCTGCGGAAATGAACTTTTCAGCTCAGATTCAAAATTCGAATCAGGTACAGGCTGGCCAAGTTTTTATGAAGCAATTGAAAAAGGCAAAATAGAGACAAAGCCGGACTCGACAGGAGGAATGATTAGAACGGAAGTTCTTTGCGGTAGATGCGGAGGACATCTTGGACACGTATTCGACGATGGCCCTGCTCCAACGGGGAAAAGATTCTGCATAAATTCCATATCGCTTGATTTTAAGAAGGAATAAAAAAAGGCAGGGTTGTACACCCTGCCTTTTTTATTATAACTATACTGTTCTATCTATTTAATCAAAGTGATTTTTGTACTTGTAGCACTTTTCTCATTTGCTTTTAAAACACATAAGTACACACCATTCGAGACAGGATTCCCCGAATCATCTTTCCCATCCCAGATAACGGAGTTTTTACCCGCTGACACCTGCCCGCTTGCAAGGTTCATAACGTGATTTCCAAGAATGTCATATACATCCAGGGATATATTTTGCTTCGCCCCAAGGATATATTCTATGGAGGTTCGGCTGGTGAATACGGATGGGATGGCTCCTAAAAGAGATGCTTCACTCTCATCCGGGATGGTTTCTTCGATGCCACTCGGCCACTGACTTATATCGAACCAGGCTCCCTGGATTGGATTATTCACATATACAATTCCGTAACTGTTTTCTGCTATGAATTCAATCGCGGGTTTAATCCGAGGTTCTACTAAACCATCGGTAAAATGCGCCGTGTCACTCCACACTCCGGCAGGATAATCCCTATATCTATAAACACCATAATTGTAACACGTCATAACAGCTCCAAAACCACCCCTCTTCCTTCCTGTAACGGCACTTACACCCCATGCGGTACTATTCGGACCAAACACTGATCCTTCGTAAGACCAGTTACTTCCTCCATCGTAAGAGGCGCAACTATTAACAAAGTATGCGAATTCTCCGCCACAATAGGGATAGAGAACCATAACAGTATCTCTGTATGCGCCTATAGAGGTTACAGCCATACCGCCTATAGAATAAGATACATCTGTGAGAGGGCCATAGGAGTTCCAGATAGATCCCACCGATCCGATATAAACACTATCATTGGTGCCAATATAAGAACACCATACATACTCACTTGAATGTCCTTCATTACAGCACGCGTCGAGTCCTCTATCTGCGTTTAAGGAAACTACGCCAAGAGTACTCCACGTTTCAACATCTTCACTAGAATAATGATATTCTAGTGAATTGTCTTCTCTAATAACAAAACAGTAGACTCTAGTGGGCGGGGAGAAATCTTGTGTGGAAGCAAACGCTATCTCTCGTATGTTGAATCCACTGGAAGTCACCGTGTCTGTGCCATAAGTAACATCCCAGCTACCATTATCCGTACTGAATCTTCTTATAAGCGCCCTGTTGCCGCTTGCGTATACAATATAAAAATGGTTTTTAAAAACAGCCCCGTCAATATCGCCTATCCCCGGACCCATGAAGGAAGTCTCCGTCCAGGTTCTACCTGTATCGGTAGATATGTTTACGCTCCAATAATCACTCCCACTTTCTGTGTTCTTAAGCGCGACGAATAAATTCCCGTTTGAATAATCCACGTCAAAAGCTACGCCGTTAACCGAATCCCTGACCCCAATCCGAATATCGCTATCCCATCTTGCCAACGATAGTACGGGTTCGTTCCCCTTTGCATCTTCTAAAAAAAATAAGACAAACATGAGCAAGAAATAAAGAAACAACACCGCATACCTCTTCATAAACACCTCCTTGGTTAAGAGGTTTAATAATTTCTTCTCTCTATATATCTCTTTTAAGAAGATATATATTCAGCATAAGCGAATTCTGATTTTTTGTCAAGATGTTTTTCGGAAGTAATTTTATGCTTTTTTCTGTTTAAAATGGACTTTATTGGCAAAATGAGTAAGGGGTGCTGTCCAGGAAAATACCTCGGAGGTCGAACGGGCATGGATTTTCAATTTCTCCGAAATTGAAAAGAGTGAGACCGAGAGATAAAGAGCAATTTCCTCGCAGGGGAAATTGACTCTGGTTTTCTCGGACAGCACTCCTTACGAAATAGACCGGTGGTAAAATTGACCTCGTTCCTGATGAATGGTTAGCCCTTACGATTATCTGGTACTATCCACTTGTAAATCTAATAAAACTATTGTGATGAAACCCTGGTGTTCTTTATAAATAAAAAGAGGAGATTATTCATAATCTCCTCTTTAATATATATCTCTTTTTGCGGAATACTATTATTTTATTGCCTTTTCAACCTTATTCGCAATCGATTCGGGATCCAATTCCAACGCCTTAAAGAGTTCATCGCTGTCACCCGAAGGAGAAAATCCCTTAACACCATAACTGTGCAAGTTAACGGCTTTACCGGTCCTTGCCAAAAGACTTCCAATTATACAGGCAAGGCCGCTGGATAATAAATGCTCCTCGTAGGTGAAAACATTCTTATATTCCGCAATCATATTCACGTCTTCCTCGTCTATCGCAAGAGGGCAAGAAACGTTCATGACCGCGAGTTCAAAACCCTTGTTTTTTAGAATTTCTCTTGCGCTAAGAGCAAAGGCAAAGGGATATCCATACGAAAGTAGTACCCCATCTTTTCCTTCTCTTACCTTATCGATTTTGCCGTACTCGAATTTATAATCTCCGCCGTAAAAAGCGTTTCCGTTTTCATCCTCGACTACCGGGCTTTTAGCTCTTCCCAGCACGACGGCAACGTTGCTATCCATTGTCGTTATATAACGGGTAACTCTATCGGTTTGGTTTGGGTCTGCCGGAATGATAATTTTAAAACCTGGGATGTTGTTTATTAAACCTATAAAATCGACACATTGATGAGTTTTTCCGTCCTCTCCGACATTAAGACCATTATGAGTCGAAACGACACGAAGTTTCGTATTGTTTATCGCGTTTAAACGGTGCTGGTTATAAGTCTCATCGAAAGAAAAAACTCCGAAATCGGAGAAAAATGTTTGGAATCCGCGGATAGAAAGAACTCCGGAAATCGTTGCTGTATTATGTTCGCTTACACCATTCTGAATAAAATACTCCGGGCGTTCCTTCGCGAACTTATGAGTTCTAACGGAACTCGCGAGGTCGCAGTCCGTTACAACAATAGTTCCGGGCTCATTTCTTTTTGCCATATCTGCCAGGGCAGTACCGTAAACATCTCTATTCGCGGCTTTCTCCCCAACTTTATATTCAACCGGTTGTCCTAAATCTAACTTCGGCAGAGGATAAACATTTTCGCTTTTTTTAACCGGCTTTGCAGTTGCGGAAGCTCTTTTCTGGATATATTTATCTATATCATTTTCAATTCCTAATTCCTTAAGCGCCCTGTCGACTTCTTCGGCTGAAAGAGCTTTGCCGTGATAGCTTTCGTCTCCCTCTATAAAAGAAGCGCCTTTACACATAATAGTATCTCCGAGAATCGCGTACGGAGCGGAAGTATCGTTAATTGCCGTATGTATCGCGTCATATAAAGCTTTAATGTCATGCCCGCATACTTCAAGAACTTTCCAGCCGTCCGCGAGATAGTCCTCTTTGATATTTATTGGCATTATATCTTCTACTTTCCCGGATATCTGTCTGTTATTATCGTCTATAACCACAGTAATATTATTACATTTAAATTTCGAAGCAAATCTTCTTCCCTCGGCAACCTGTCCTTTTGCCTGCTCCGCGTCGCTCATAAGAGCGAAAACTCTTGAATTATCGTTTTTAAATTTTTTCGCCATGGCAAAACCGCAAGCTGCGGAGAGGCCCTGTCCCAAATTCCCCGTAGACCATACTATTCCGGGCAGATGAGATTCCACGTGCCCTTCATACGGACCGGATATATGGCGGAAATACGCCAAAAGTTCTTCCGTATCAAGTATTCCGAGCCTTCCGAGTATAGAATATACTCCCGGAGAAGTATGCCCGTGACTGACGACTATTTCGTCGTTCGGCATGCCGGCAAGACTATAAACAGTTGTATAAATATCAATAGAGGACATTGAACCGCCCGGGTGACCCGACCCTGCCACTGTTGTCATTTTAACAATATCTCCTCTGCAAAGCCTTGCTGTTTCTACTAATTTGGATAATACATCTTCCGAAACGTTTTTACTTTTAAACTTAAACTCTTCTTTTTCTTTAAACCAATTTTTTAAATCATTAGACATTTTGCATCTCCTTAAAGTTTACCTTAATTCCTCGGAATATATAATCTCTCATTTGTTTGTCAAGGATTGGTAAAGGTTGACAAAAACAAAAAATCCTATTAAAATAATTTAGAAAAAGAGCTTAATGGGAAACAAAATGAGAAATCTCGGGAATTTCTGGAACAAAACAGCAAAGAACTATGCCTATCCACCTAATTATTATACAACTGCAAGAAAAAAATGAGTACCACTTCTAATTAAGGACGTAAAGATGGAAACAATTAACAAAACAACCAAGCAGTCTAACAAAACAATCTTTAAAGACATACTTTTAGCTTACATCTTTTTTTGTGCCACAATTTTGTTTGCGAATTATTTGATGATGTCCCCAGCTACCCATGGAATAGGGGAGATAGTCTATTATATGGCCGTTTCTATCTTCGGTGTCCTGTTTCCGTATCATTTGATAAAGAAGAGAAATATTGTTTTACCTTTATTCCAAAAGAAATTTTCTGTTAAATTTGTACTGTTCTCTCTTTTCATGCTTGGTTTTTCAATCTTTTGTGCCGTTGGTTCAGGAGGATTAGATGAGGTCGTAAAACATTCATCCTCATTCACCTATCTTTTTCAGTTAATTCCAATTTTATTCGTAACAATGCTTTCATATACCCTTCTCTATTTTGGTTTTATACTACATGGGCTAAGGGAGTATTATAAAACAGGATGGAAATCATTTGTAATACCAATAACTCTAGCTTCTCTATCATTTGGGTTATATCATTTTGTAGCTATTGATTCACTTCATGGTTTAAATATAATGATTGAAGAGGTAATAATAACAACGATTATCGGTTTGTTTTTAGCGACTTATACACTTTTGACAAGATCAATCTCTATGACATTCATTTTTATCTGTTTGATAAACTGGTTCGTATTAATGCCTGAAGCAGAATTTCACACTGGAGGAAGTTTAGAAAGTTTTAAAGGTTTAGTAATTTTTTTATTTGTTCTCGGCATATATAAAATTTACACAAGGGTAACTCACTCTTAACGGAGCTGAGATTTCAATAACAGCATTATCTGTGCCCTATGTGGTTAAAAAACAGGGGAAGAGTTAGATTCCACTCAACCTTGATTTTAATATAATTGAAGTTAACTTACCTCTAAAAGGAGAAATTTAATGTGTCTCGCAATACCAATGAAGCTCATTAGCATCGAAGGAAATAAAGGCGTAGTAGAATTATCGGGAGTAAAAAAAGAAATTAGTTTAAACCTTCTCAACAATGTTGAAATAGGAGATTATCTGATAATACACGCCGGTTTTGCCATAGAGAAACTAAATGAAGAGGAAGCAAATAAAACGCTCGCAATCTGGGAAGAAATAGCAAACCTTCAAAAACAATGAAATATATAATAGAATACAGAAACAAAGATATATCGCAAAAAATAGCCGATAGAATCAACAATTTGCTAAAAGGATATAAAGGGGATATTTCCTTAATGGAAGTATGCGGAACACATACGCATTCGATTTTCCGTTCAGGTATTATGGATCTTCTTTCAGATAAAATAGGACATCTTTCGGGTCCGGGTTGCCCTGTATGCGTTACACCGAACAAATATATCGATACGGCAATAGCCTATAGCCGCCTGCCCGATACAATAATAACAACTTTCGGAGATATGATTAAAGTCCCGGGTTCGACTTCCTCATTAGAAAAAGAAAAAGCTTCAGGGGGTACGGTGAGAATAATTTATTCTCCTCTTGAAAGTTTAGAAATCGCTAAAAATAATCCTGACAAAAAAATTGTTTTTCTCGGCGTGGGCTTTGAAACCACTGCTCCGTTAGTTGCCTCGACAATTCTATCCGCGAAGGATGAAAATATTAAAAATTTTTTTGTTCTTTCCGGGCATAAATTAATTCCTCCCGCAATGACGGCACTTTTGGAAAGCAAAGAAATTAAAATAGACGGGTTTATCTGTCCCGGGCATGTCAGTGCAATAATCGGAGAAAAACCTTATTTTCCCATAGTAAAAAAATACGGTATCCCTTCTGTTATAATAGGCTTTGAACCAATCGACCTTTTAGAAGGAATCGAAATGTTAATAAAACAAATAACCGTCAAGAAAAAACCCTCTGTAGAAAACCAATATAAGAGAGTCGTACGTAGAGAGGGTAACGAAAAAGCTTTATCTCTAATAGATAAAGTTTTCGAAATAAAAGATTCCCCGTGGAGAGGGCTTGGCGTACTGCCCAAATCCGGACTATACATAAAAGAAACTTATTCGGATTTTGACGCGGAAAAACACATAAAATGCCAAGTAGAAAAAACAAAAGAACACCCAGGATGTATATGCGGAAAAGTCCTTTGCGGGACAAAAAAACCTTATGAATGCAAATTATACGCAAAAGTCTGTGCTCCCGAAAACCCTATTGGGCCCTGCATGGTATCATCAGAAGGTACCTGCGCCGCGTATTATAAATACAAAAAATAATGAAAAAGAAAAACATACAAAATAAAAAGATATTACTTTCGCACGGAAGCGGCGGCGCCGCTATGAGCTCTCTTATAAAAGAACTAATGCTGGATAAATTTGACAACCCGGTTCTCAGGCGACTTACCGACTCCGCGGTTTTAAAGCCTTCGGGAGAGAAAAAAATCTGCTTCACAACAGATTCTTACGTTATAAATCCTCTTTTTTTTCCGGGCGGGGATATAGGAAATTTGGCGATAAACGGGACCATAAATGACCTCGCGGTAATGGGCGCGAAACCTCTTTACCTCTCATGCTCTTTTATCATAGAAGAAGGTCTTGACATGGATATCCTGGATAAAATTACAACTTCCATGGCAAAAGCAAGCCGGAGCGCGAACGTACAAATCGTTACGGGAGATACAAAAGTTGTAGAAAAGGGAAGCGCTGATAAGATATTTATCAATACTTCAGGCGTCGGCATTTTAAAAAAGAATATTACTCTTTCCAAAAAGAATATACAAATAGGAGATAAAATCCTTATAAATGGTGCGATTGGAACACACGGTTTGGCTGTAATGAGTATGCGAGAAGATTTTAAAACCAACATAAAAAGTGACTGCGCACCTCTCTGGGATTTAATAGAGATTATGCTTTCAGTGGACGGCATACAATTTATGCGGGATCCGACAAGAGGCGGAGTCGCTACTGTTTTATGTGAAATTGCGGAAAATTCTAATTTTGGAATTAAAATTAATGAAAAAAATCTTCCAATCCATGATAATGTATCTTCTTTCTCGGAAATTCTGGGTCTTGACCCTCTTTACATAGCAAACGAAGGTAAGGTCGTTGCTGTAGTCGCAAAAGATAAAGCTTCCTCTATTCTTACAAATATGCAAAAACATCCCCTGGGAAAAGAATCTTCTATAATAGGAGAAATCTCTGAGGAAAATATGAGAAGGGTTGTGCTTGAAACAATTATCGGAGGGAAAAGAATTATCGATCGCTTGGTCGGAGACCAACTACCTCGCATCTGCTAAGGGATATGTTAAAAAAACAAGACGCCATAATTCTCAAAAGTTACGATTTTCGAAATTCAAGTAAAATAATTCATATATTGTCTTCCGATTCCGAGCGTCTTTCTTTGATTGCAAAGGGTGCCAGGCGAACAAAATCACAATTTGCCGGCAATATAGAACCATTAAATTTAACTCAGCTTGTATATTACATAAAACCCGGCAAAAATTTAGGAACATTAAAAGAAGCAAATATCAAAGAACCGCACCAATCCTTAAAAAACGATTTATACCGACTGAATATAGGCTGGAGCTTGATATGGATAGGAAGAAAAATCCCTTCTCCGATGGACGGTCTTTTTGGATTGGAAAAAAGAGCTCTCAGTTTCCTCGATAGGGGCTTTAAAGAGGAAGTTTTTGTTTACTTCTTCCTTTCCCTCTTTAAACTTCAGGGCATATCCCCCCAAATGAACAAATGTACAATCTGCGGTTCAAAGATAGCAACGTATTTCGACATTGAAGCAGGCGGAACAAAATGCAAAAACTGCGCAACCGGGAACGCTATATCTTTTGTTTCTTCAGAAAAAGCAATCAAAGCGCTACAAAAGGGAAGATTGCAAGCGTGGGAAGAAACGGAAAAGAAAGAGAAAAAAGAAATTCTGGATATTATCTTTAAATACAGTGTTTATCACTTAGGAGATTGGGTAAACCGCATAACGGATATATTGCCATTCAGAATTACCCCATAGGACCGACAGTGCTCCCAGTCACCAAACACGGTTAGAGTTTTATTCTTCTTCTTGTAAAAATACGGCTTATGAAAGTGTCCCATTATAACCGCATCTACACCTTGCGAAAACTCTTTCTCTGCATAATTTTCAAAGCTATTATCCCTCAATTTCATCTCTCTGGAATTCGTTTGCGAAAACCTGGATACGGCTTTGGCAATAAGAAGACCAAGCTCGGGATGGATTAAAGAAAAAAGTAATCTCGAAAATTTATTAGTCAAACAGGTTTTTACCATAAAATTTGTGTCCATTTCATCTCCGTGTTGTACCAATATTCTCTTTTTTCCAATTTTTATTATTTCAGGTCCAAGGTGCTTAACAACACCAAGCCCTTCAAAAAAATCCCCTATCCAGAAATCATGATTGCCAACCCAGTAGTGCACGCTAATACCTCCTTCTATAATCTTTTGTAGCCCAAAAAATATTTTAAAAAAACTCTTCGGGATAAAAGATTTATATTCAAAATAAAAATCGAAAATATCTCCGAGTAAAAACAATTCATTTCCTTCTTCTCGGACCATTTCAAGAAACGAAAGAAACGATTCTATCTCTTCTGCTTTAGACCAATCATGGAAGTGAGTATCTGATATTACAAATATTGTTTTTTTTTCTGATATTTCTAGCATCTACAAAACCTATCGAGAGATGGGTGCAATCCGACTACTACGTTCTTTCTGAACTAATTCCTTTTGAAAAAATATTATTGGCTAAATTCCTTTTTCATTTCGCCAATAAGCCCTATAGCTTCTTCAAAATATCTTTTTTCAACAAGGTTGTTTAATAGTTTTCGATAACGGTCCTCTTTGGAAAGACCCCCCTCTTTTCCATATTTCCCCCCCAGAGAAACAGGTTCCCCGTCAGAAGATTCCTCAAAAAGGCTTTTTTCTTCGTGATCAAGAGCATCCAATATACCCTCTTCCTTTTCTTCTTTTTTCTTTCGACCCTCTTCTCTTTTAAAAATTTCCTCAAAAGGAGATTTATTTTGTTCCATCAAGCCTCCTTATTCTTATATAATTTTAGCTTCTTTCCTACATCTTGTAATGTCGGATCAATCTGAAGCGCTTTCTCCCAATTTGAAACAGCTTTATCTATCATTTCCTTTTGCTCATAAGCGTATCCCAGGTCTGCATAAATAAAAGCCTCTGATTCACTCTTTTTGCTTGCTTCTTTAAAAATTTCAATCGCCTCATCTATGTCGCCTCTGTCGAACATAATTAATCCCAAACCAACCTCAGCTTCAAGCATATCGGGATTATCCTTTAAAACTCTCTCGAATATCTTTCGGGCATCTTTTTGTTTTCCTTTGCTTGAAAGAGCAACAGCGAGATTTGTTAATATTTCAGCAGATGCGTCATCCAAAAGAACTGCTTCTTTTAATTGACGAATCGCAACATCTGCTTTTCCTCCATAAAAATTCCTGACAGCCATATCGTTTAACCTGCGGGCTTCCTCTTTTCTCATTCTATTATCAAATTTTTCTCTTTCCTCTTTAAACTCCCCCACATATTTTTCCATTAAAGAGGACAATTCCTTTAATCCTTTTGAAGACTCCTTAAATTGCGTATACATTTCCTCAAAAACTTTCTGCAGTGTCTCTCTTAAGGCATTAATCTCTTCCTTAAAGGACCCCTCAAGTTTTTCAAAAACTTCACCAATATGCGACAACCCGTTGCTCACAACATCCACAGAACCATTAGTTTTATCCATCAACGCTTTCTGAAGTTCATCTACCTTTTCCACTAACTTATCCGGGCTACTCTTGACGTTATCCGACACATTCTCCATTCCGGATTGGAAGGACCCTTTCAGAGAAACAAATTCCTCCTCAAGTTTACTATCCAAATCCTTTGAGGAATTTTCAACAATAGAGGAAAGACGTTCCAGTTTTGCATCAAGAGAAGAAAGCCTTTCAAGTTTTTTATCAAGCGAAAAAAGATATTCCAGCTTTGTATCAAGTAAAGCCCTCAATTCATAGTGATCGTTATGTTGAGTTTTGTTGATTGTTCTTAGTATATCGCTTATTTCACTTCTACGCGTAGCTGCTTCAGCAGGAGAACTTTCTTTCTTTTTGTTCTTTTGTCCAGGCCTATTCGTCTGCTCCATTTTCTTTCCTTCTGTTTTCTTCTTTTCTCTGTTCAACATTTTTTCCATATCTGGATTTTTCCCTTCTTTCATAAAATATCACCTCCTTATAAGAGGCCTTATCTTTTTATATGAATCCGTTGCTTCACTTAACATTTTAGAAATATACAAATTCTTCTTTACCGGATCCATTTCTGTTTTTGAAAGGAGACTCAAAGAAAGTTCCGCATTCCCGCTGTAAAAAGCAAGAAGAGCTCTCCTTTCCAGAAAAGCTTCTTTGTTTTTCAAGTGGGATAGGCGCCTATAAGCACCCCAATAATCTCCCAGTTCAGCTTCTATATTACTTAAAAGGACCTCCCTCTTTTCTTTATCTACTTTTTCAATTTCTTCAAAAGCATTCTCAAAGTCTTTTAATTTTATGTATAAATATACTTTTTCCTCCGGAGAATCTGTCATTTTAAGCCTATCAAGCAGTACATCTTTTCTTACTTCTTGTATTTCCTTTATACTAACTTTAACATTTTTGCCGAGAAACCATAACAGAACTTTTTCCTTGTCGCTCGGCTCTCCTATTTTTTTCAAATATAACTCTGCCTTCTCCATATCGCCGGCAACAAAGTAAAGATAGGCTCCTTCCTTGACAATTTCTTCGTTGTCCGAATTTTTATCGAGTAACTGCTCATAAAAAGGCACTTGTTCTTTTATGCTTAAATCCTTTATATGTTCAATTGCCCTGTCCCAATCCGAAAGCCCGAGACTAATTCTAACAAGCAAAGAAATCATCTCCTCATCATCAGGCGCAATAAACTCCTTTAGTTTCTCGGCAACTTCCGGAAATTCGCCTAACAATTCCTCCATTTCATCCTTACTTCTCTTTTTATCTCCCACTTGATAACGAATCTTAGCAATCGAAATCCTGATTGGCAAGGGAAGATTTTCCTTAAACAAGCTTTCGATTTCAGTTAATAAATATTTTCCTTTTTCCTCTGTTCCATCGAAAAATCCTTCTATTATATCAACAAGAGGCGCGTTACGCTCTTCATTTGCGTAAATTTTCAATAAATTTCCGACTAACTCTGTTGAAAGTTCTACTTTCGGAAATGCGTTCCCTATCTCTTCAAAAGCTGTGTCTCTTTTTTCTTCATTTGCCCAATAAGCTTCAATAAAATATTTTAAAGACTTCTCTACATGTCCTAAATCTTTCTCAATACCAGCTCTTAAGAAAACTATGCTCTTTTCAACATTGGGATCTTCAAATTTTTCCAGAGCCTCCACTGCGGAACTCTTAAGTTTAGGATCAAAGCGTATCCCTTTTTCTATTTCGTCAATCCCTGACAGGTCTCCCTTTAGAAGTTTTACCTTCCCGTAATAAACTCTAAGCGCGGCATGAATTGGAGCAAGATCAACTAGCTTTTTACTTTCCTCTAACATTACATCGATCATTGTTGGCTTCCCGGAAAGAGTTTCTTCTAAACATAGAACTGCTTTATCAATATTGCCTGCTTCTCTATATAATCGGTAGAGCGTCATAAGTGTCTCATACTCCGTATTTCCTTCGGCCCTTATCTCTTCCAGAACTTCTATTGCTTTTTCCGAAAGGGAAGTATCCAATCCTATCGCTCTTCTTATAAGACCTGCCGCATTCGACAAATTCCCAACTTTTGCATTCGCTTTAGCAAGTGAGAGCATTAATTCCGGTTGGTCTTCTAACTCTAATGCCGCTAAAACCTGTGATCCCCATTTAATAGCTTCTTCATAGAAATCGTTTTGGATTAAAATTTTTGTAAGCACTTTGGAGATTGCTTCGTTGTCCTTTCTTTTTTTGACCTCATTTATTAGAAATGTAGTTATCTCTCCTACATAGTCTTTAAATTCTCTGGCAGCGTTCTCAATCTCTCGACATCCTTTTTCAAACTCACCTTTATGAAAATATAAAGAAGAAATCAGTTTTCTTATCCTTGGTTCATCACGATACCCCTGCAGATAAGTCAAAATAAATTTAAACCTTTCCGGATCTTCGTCTATAGCTTCTTTATAACTATTTTCCGCTTTCTCGAACTCTTGCGACATACGGTATAATTCAGCTAAGGCGAACGGATATGTAAAAGGAGGAAACTCCTGTCTGTCCAGATTCTTATAAAATTTAAGAAATTGCTCGGTGAATTCAGGCTTTGATTTTACTCTTTTGTCAAATTCGGTAAGCATAATGGGTATATAGTCGGCTGACTCTGAAATTATCAGGTTGACCTTTTCGGCAATCTCTTCGGGCTTATCAGGAATCTGGAGCATTAAAGAAATAATTTCTCCTTCTGTGCTTACCGGATTTTCTTTCTTAAATTTTTGAAGCTCTTCTTTGATCTGTTCTGTTTTTTCCGAATCCAAGGACATTTCCTTATAAATTTGAAGGGCTGCTTCTGTGTCTCCTTCTCTTGAGAGCAATCTTGCCTTTAAGATTAAACCCGTCGAAGGCAGTTCTTTTCCTTCAAACAGCTGATTTAAATTTTCAAGTAATGTGGATGATGCTGACGGAGATTGTACAAAAGCTTTCTCCAAAAGAGCAATGGCTTCTTCTTTCCATCCGAGCACGCTATAAACACTAGCCATATTAAGAAAATTATCTACTCCCGGAGGAAGTTTCTCTTCCAGTTCTTTTACCCTCTTACCTATCTCTTCATCGGCTGCAATTGAAACGGCAGCGAGAAATTCTCTTAATCCTTCAGCGTATCTCTCTTTCTTTATATACGCCTCTGCTAATTGCTTATGAATTGTTGGGTTCTCAGTCTCTTTTTTAACCATTGTCTGATATTTTTTTATAGCATCATCCACCTCGAACTCTTCAATAAGAGCCAGTGCTTTTTCCTCTTTTCCTGATTCAATCAATAATTCACTCAAATAATCAATAATATCTTTAGATTTCTTACCATAAAGGGACAGAATTGAAATTACTTCTTCTTGTAATTTTGGATTCGTGTTTACAGCTTCACGTAATTTGGAAACTCCTTCTGTAAAATGCTTATCTTTAAGCAAAAATTCTCCCAAACCTAATTTGAGGTAAGCGTCTCCGTATTTTTCTCTTTCTGCTCTTCTTAATTCAAGCGCAATATTTTGTAATTCTTTTGGTTTTTTTTCCAATATCTTTCTAAACATTTTTAACGACTCTTCGCTATTCCTACCCTCATTTGTTATTGCAAATAAATAAAAATGCGTAAAATCTCTCGGACTGAAATCTTCTTTGTTCGTAAGAATATTGTTAACAACCTGTTCTTCCCTCTTAATAAAAGCTTTCTTGCTTTCTTCACTCATTTCTCTGAAAAGATCGAAAACTCCTTCAAAATCCGTTTTTTCTGCCCATTTTTCCATAAGATATTCCGCGAGACGATCCGGCTTACCCCTGCCATAAAATAAATCCTCTACTTCTCCCACAACTTTATTCTTGGCTTCAGCAGAAAGAGCAGCTCCTTTTTCCGCCCAGATAATTACTTCATTTAATTTATCTATAGCGTGATATGTGTGCATAATTTCAAGAATCAGGGGAAGATCTGAATTGTGATTTCTTAAAGCATTTTGCAAAATTTGAACTGCTTTAAGAGACTCGCCTTTTGACGCTACCCTTCGGGCTTTATCAATTAGATTAGACTGATCTCCAAAAGTAAACATAGGTAAAAAAGAATATAATAAAAATAAAAACTAAGTCAAGAGTTCTATACCCTACCCCACTACCCCTTTTTATCCACGAGAGTACACTGATTACCACTGATTTTTCTACATGTAGAACATGTAGATACTGTAGTTTTTGCTTTTTTTCCAATTCAACGATTCAACAATTTAACTGCTCAACTCAGATTTGAAGAATCTATGTATTTAACATTCTGCTATAATAGTACAGTTTTTGCCTTCTTTTTTTGCAATGTATAGAGCCCTGTCAGCAGCTGCTATGAGATCCCGTTTATTATGCGCGTGTTTTAGAAGCTCAGAAACACCTGTTGAAATTGTAACGTTAAACTTAACTCCATCCGGAGAAATAAACTCTTTACTTTCTATAGAACTACGTAAGTTTTCCGCAAGTTTATAGCCTTCTAATGACGCGGTTTTTGGCAAGATGATGGCAAATTCTTCCCCTCCATATCTGGCCAGGATATCAGAAGATCTGATTCTATCCTTCATTATTATCCCAACTTCTCGCAGAATCATATCTCCATTCTGATGTCCAAATTGATCATTTATTAACTTAAAGTTATCAAGATCAATCATAAGTAAAGCGATAGGTTCGTCATTACGTTCGGATTCGGCAATTTTGTTATCCAATATTTCCTGAAAAAAGCGGTGATTATAAGCCTCAGTCAACCCGTCTCTCATGGCTTTTTCCTCTTCAAGTCGATATAAAATAGCTTTTTCTACAGAAGAAGCGGCTATATCGGTAATAAGGTTTAAAATCATTAGATCGTTCTTGTCGAAACTATCCTTATTTTTTGAAAGAACCAGTATTCCTCCTTTCACATCACCCTTGAAAGGCGAAAACAATAAAGACTTCGCCTCAAAATCTCTCTCTTCCGGAAATAAAATAGGTCTTTTTATTTCTTTGGATAGGTCTGCTTTGCAAAGAGAAATATTCTTTTCAAGGGCTAAAGCAATTATACTTTTTCTTAAAGCCCTGGAATATCTCCTTCCATCTTCTTCTGTTACATGATACTCATTCCCTTCTTTAAGTAAAAAAACGGTTCGAACTTCTTTATAACTGTTTTTTATTGTCTCAAAAATGCTTTTTCTAACCTCTTCCAATTTAATCTCTCCGGCTACTCTCTCTGTAAGAGTTAGAAGAGAACGTAGCCGGAACGCCTCAAGCATCGAAACACTCATATGCTTATATAGCGAAAACAGAGTTGCTACACCTTTGGCAACACTTGTTAGAATTTCCTTATCTCTTTCGTCAAAGGGTGTTTTTTCGGTTCTATCGACAACTATAATTCCCATAACTTCATTATTAAATTCAATAGAACTCGCAATAAAACATTTTATATTCTCTTCGTTTTTATAATAACCCAAATTCATTGAGGAAGTATTAAAATCATTATTAACCAAAATACCGGAGTTTTTTAAAAACCAGGAGAGAGGACCTTTGTTGATAGAAGCCACTGATTTTATTTCTCCGTCGCTTTTTGCAAAATGAACCTGAAATTTATCAAGCTGGTCATTTTTTATCAAAAGAACAACACTAAAGGGATTAAACATCCTAACTATTATATCCAAACTGGCAGATAAAGAATCGTAAAATTTATTCGGTATAGTAGCCGGGATTTCTTTATCCCCGGAGACCCCCGCATTTATTTCTTCCCTCTCAGCGTTCAATTTTTTAATTGGATCAATATCTTTTTTCCCAAGAAATTTAGGTTTTACCCCATACAAGAAAATTACTGTCCCATAAAAAAGTAAGTACGGTATTAATTGTAGTTCCCTAAACAAGGAAAATAAAGGCAAAATTAACCACCAGAACTTAAGCTTTAAGCCTCTCTTATTAAGTATAAAAAGAACAGGAACATATGAAACAAAAAGCGGAGACGAAAGACCTCCCGCTAATTGTACAGCAAAAGCTATGCTGGTAAGAGAAAAATAAGAAGAGATGTCTTCCTTCTCTATGATTAAAAAATATAGAACGGAAAGGATTATTATAGAAATCCAAATTGATAAATTTAAAGGAAAAACAACAAGGAGCAAATACCCGAAAAAAAACAAAACCGCAAATAACTTATATAAATTCATATAAAATAATAATTTTCTATATAAAAATTGTCAAGTATAAAGATAAAAATATACCTAAAGAATTTAACATTTTTATAAAAAAATCTTCTAATTGCCTCTTGACATAATATTGATTTTGACAAATAATAAAAAATACACTGTCATGAAAAGAAAAGAGGGAATCAAAAAAAATTTCGACTGGGAAAAAATAAAGAAGGAGCTCCAGAAGGACATTAATGAATCTGCCTTTAAGGCTTGGTTCGCCAATATGGAATTAGAGGAGACCAGTGGCAATGACGTCTATTTTAATATTCCCAATACGTTTACCCAACATTGGATAACAGAACATTTTATGAATGACCTCAACTCGTCTATAAAAGAAGTTACAGGTAAATTATACAATGTACATTTTCTTGTAAATAAAAAAGCGAATATAGAGACAAATAAACAAGAAGCAGAAACGGAAGAAGAGCATATATTACAAAAACCCCTTCTGTATGATAAATACACTTTCGAAAATTTTGTTGTAGGTGAGAACAGTAAATTCGCACATGCCGCGGCTATGGCAGTATCCAACGCGCCGGGTAGAGAATATAACCCTCTTTTTATATACGGAGGAGTTGGGTTGGGTAAAACACACTTATTACAGGCAACAGGAAATAGAGTTTACTCTCAATATCCTAACCTTCGAATACTTTACACTCAAACGGAAGAATTTCTTAACGAGATGATAAAATCAATTCAGGAATATTCAACGATACAATTTAAGCAAAAATATAGGGAAATCGATTTACTCTTAATTGATGATGTTCATTTTCTCTCAGGTAAAGAGAGATTACAGGAGGAATTCTTTCACACTTTTAATGCTCTTTTTGAAGCAAAGAAACAAATAGTAATAACTTCAGATAGACCTCCAAAAGAAATATCCGGTCTTGAAGAAAGAGTAATTTCTCGTTTTCATTGGGGTTTAATGGTAGATCTACAACCTCCGGATTTTGAAACACGATTAGCCATTCTTCGTTCCAAAATCCAGAGCGATAATATTCAAATTAGTAACAGTGTAATAAACTATATAGCCGCGAATATAAAATCCAATATAAGAGAATTAGAAGGTTGTTTGATAAAATTATTGGCGCATTCTTCTATATATAAGACCGATATTAGTGTCGAGCTTGCTACAAAAATTCTAAATGACTTTATAAAAGAAAAAGAAAGAAGAATAACGCTGGAAAGAATAATTAAAACAGTCTCAGAGTTTTATAATATAAATGTAGAGGAAATCAAAGGAAATAAAAGATCAAAAAGTGTTGCTCTGTCTCGTCAGATTGCCATTTATCTTGCACGAAAATTGACAAATCTTTCCTTAAAAGAGATCGGTAATAATTTTAGCAAAAGAGATCATTCCACTATTCTACATTCTTTCAACAAAATAGAAAATTTAATACGGAAAAACAAGAGGATAAAAGGGGACATTTCTACAATAAAAAGTAAATTGACGGAAACATAAGGCAATGAACATCTATTATCAACAATTTATCCACACAATAAATGGAAAAACTTTGGTTGAAAATAAAAGAATAAATAAAGAACCGCCATTATACACTTATCCACAGTGTATACTACAACTACTAAATTATTATACTATTATAAGTAATAGGAAAAAGGAGGAAAAATGTTGTTCTCAATAAATGCTGAAGAATTTGTTAAAGAGTTTAAACCTATAATTCAAATCGTACCTGTTCATACAACCTTTCCTATTTTATCCAATGTTAGGATAAAAATAGAAAAAGAAAAACTTAATATCTTTGCTACCGATCTGGATACTTCTTTAATGTACAATACTGATTCATGTAAAATAGAAAAAACAGGTGTAATCGTAGTTCCTGCAAAAACATTATTTTCGATAATGGGAGAAATAAAAGGAGAAACGACCTTTCTTAGAGAAGAAAATAGAGTTAAAATAGAATATGATAAAGGATATTTTTATTTACCTCTTATGGAAGAAGAAGATTTTCCTTCTGAACCTGTGATAACAGAGGAAGAAACCTATGAGGTAAATACAAAAGAACTTGAAGAAATTATCGATAAACTTGTTTTTATAGTTCCGGAAGACTCTGCTAAAAGAAAAATGAGTGGAATGTTATGGGAATACGAAGATAAAAACTTAAGACTGGTTACAACAGATAGTTTTAGTTTAGGCTATAAGGATATTAAAGTTGATCTTGGTAATAAACCCTTTAAGGTAGTAGTTCCCCCAAAGATTTTAAGACAGCTTTCTACTTTTGGTGCAAAGAAAATGAAAATCGGTGTAGATGAAAGTAGAATATATTTTTTCGGAGAAAACTTTATTCTTGTTTCCAACTTAATAAAGGTCGATTTCCCTAATTACAAGGCTGTTATATCGGAGAAGAACGATAATGTTCTTACTTTGAACAGAGGATCCTTTCTTTCCTCTCTTAAGAGGGTTTCTGTATTCTCTAACGATAGGCCCAAAACAATAAATTTGGATTTAGGCGACGCCCTAAATATTGAAGTGTTTTCTGAAATAGGAGAAAGCAAAGAAGAAATAGAAGGAGAATATAAAGGAGAAAAAATAAATATTGCTCTTTCTTCCAACTATTTAATGAATTTTTTAAGAAAGATTAAATCATCCAAGGTTACTTTAAGTTTTGAAGCTAAAAATAAACCTGTTATAATAGAAGGAGAAAAACAAGAAATTTTTTACCTTTTAATGCCTATAACGATAGAATAAGTGTTAAATAATAAAAGATTATTTTTTATCTTAAACAACTTTTTTAATTTTATTTGCCTTTAGGCATTTAGAACAAACGTATACTTTCTTAATTTCTTTATTAATCTCTGTTTTTATTTTATGTAAATTTGGTTTTTGTGTTTTTTTTGTTTTTCTTTTAGAATGACTAACTTTGTTACCAAAAGTTGTTGTCTTTCCACAAACAAAACATTGTTTTCCCATTATTACTCCTTTTTTCTTGGTATAATAAAAGGAATATCGGTTTTGTCAATGACTTTAGCAAATAAAGAAACAACAAATTACACAATAACACGAAATTTTTCGGATTTTTGAGTTAATTTAAAAGATAAATTTACATTTTAATTTGCCATTTTGATTTTTTATCTTTGATATTTTATTTTTTGAAAGAAGGTCATAAAACTCCTAATATTTAAGTACTTGACTTTTCCACGTTTTTTTCTATACTAAATATAACGAAAAAAAAGGAGGCAGTATGAAGAAGTTGCTTTTTGGAATGTTAGTTTTAATACTTTTGGTCATAGGTTGTGCTTCCCGCGGTGTAACGAAAGTAGGTGACATAGAACTCCCCGATTGGTATCTAAATCCTCCCAAAGATGCAAATTATATATTTGGGAAAGCCACTTCCACTTCGCAAGATCTACAGCTTGCTATAGATAAAGCAAAACAAGAAGCAAGACTTGATATAGCCGAAAATCTTGAATCCCATATTATGGCATTAATCAAGAAATTTGACGAAGAAGTGGGAGGCGCAGAAGACTCTGAGCTTCTAACTCAGTTTACTAAAGTTTCTAAAAATGTTGTAGATCAAACTCTTGTGGGTTCAAGAGAGAATAAAACCAAAGTTAAAAAGGAAGGTAAAGGATATAGGGCTTTTGTACTTATGGAGTTTCCAGTCGGAAAAGCAAGAGAAGAACTTTTAAAACAATTATATTCAAGCGAAAACAATCAGTTATATACACGATTTCGAGCCTCTCAATCCTTTCAGGATTTAAAAGAAGAAATTGACAGTTTGAGAAAATATAAGAAAGAACAGGAGGAAGGGGTACAAGGCTTTAAGTAAAGGTTTTTATAAATAAGCAAAAAAATTTTTATACCTCCTTGTTATTTTAAGTTTCTAATGGTTTAGTTGAGCTCTGAAGTACGACAAGTACTGCAGAGCTTTTATATTTTATCGAGAAAAAATATAATTTATATTTTATAGTTTGTCTACAAAAGCCGAATGATGTCTCTAAAACCTTGCGAAAATCGGAAATTGAAGTAAATTATATATAGGATGATTTTTAAAATAAAAAAGAGTAAAAATTATCGTCCGTTATTAACAGTAATAATCTTTATGTTCCTTCTAATTCCCTCACCTTTTTTTTCTCCTGCTACGCAGATAAGGTGGCATAAAGAATACGAAGTACTACGTCATCAAGCTTTATTGTATGCCAGGTCCAGCGGAGTAAGAGGCGATAGCGAAACAATCAAAAGAGCTTATGATTATTCCGTTCGTTTCTGGATGAGGTGGCCGGTTGTAGTTCGTTGGATTCAAGCTGAAAGTGATTTTATTCCGAGCGCGACAAGCAAGGTTAATGCTAAAGGACTTACTCAAGTAATGACCGGAACAGCTGCTTATATTGGAGAAGTTCTCTTATATTCTGGTTCAGTTGGCTTGACTATAGAGGAAGAAGAAAAGTTAAGCGAAATGGATTATAATTTATATGAAGTTGAAGATAATCTTCTTCTTGGTTTTTCTTATCTTAAGTTTTTATCTATATTTTCAAATAATCCGGAGGAAGCTTTAGCAAGATATCTTGCGGGAAAAAAATGGGTCGATTTCATAGATTCAAGGTACGTTAGAAGAATTTCTGATGGGAAACCCATAACCCTGGACGTCGCTTTATAAGGTAAAGAAAGAATACAGAAGTTAGGAGACAAAATTCTTCTCTCTCCCCAAAAAAAATTAACACAGAACACACAAAGAAACAAATAAAACATAGAGAGTACAGAACCACACAACACCACCTTTTTATTGTGTTTGTTTAAAATCCAACACGTATCTCTGGTCTTTTAAACATATAGAGCATGTAGGTATTGTAGTTTTTTACTAATTAACAAATCAACTAATTAGGTAGAGCATTTTGATGATAATTTCCATTGCGGTTCCCGATATCAAAGGAAGTGTAAAATTATCGTCGATCCCAAAAGGGAAGAATTCAACAAGAGAGGCAACAAGTGCCCCTGAGAACAGAACAATTAGTGCGGGTTGAGGTAAAAGAAAAGAGATACCCAAACATATTAAAAGACAAGCAAGGCTTCCTTCTACCGTTTTTTCCGTGTTGAGGCGACTCTTCCCCCATCGTACACCTATAATATGGGCGGCCGTGTCTCCGAGAGAAAGAAAAAGCAGTACCGCAATAGCTATCCATTTATCAAAAAAATATACGGAGAGAAAAGAGGCAACCGCAAAATGAGTAGCGGCTGTTAAAGTCTCTTTCTCCTTTTCCCAGAGTAATTTTCCGAAACAACGATCAAAAAAATCACCGATTGTCTTAATCTCAAGGCGAAGGAAGTCAATAAGCAGAGAAAAGATTCCCAGAATACAAAGACTTATGACCATAGGAAACCTTGGAAGAAAAATATAGCAGATTGGAATCAACGCGGTCAAGATGTGCAGCAATTTTCTTATAATAACATATCTGCTTAGAGCTTTCATATTTTTAGAAGTTAACATGGTAAACATTAAAGTCAAGTTTTTGAATCGTGAGATAGGAGAAAACAAAAAAATGAAAAAAATACTGATTTTTGTAAAAAAATCATGGTTGAACCCCTTGACTTATGAAAACGATTTTTTATTATAAGAATAGACATACAAAATGCATAAAATGAGTCTTTTTATATTAACAATTGAAATTATAGGGTTTTTTCGGTATTCGAAAAAAGTGAAAACTTCGTATCTCTAGTAAATAATGGTTTATATTTTAGTCCTAAAGGAGGGGTAATTAATGGAATGGCTTATTAGAAAAAGGTCTGGAAAAGTTGTTCCGTATAACAAGAAGAAGATAAGCGTTGCTATTGCTAAAGCTCTGAAAGCAATAGGAGCAAAAGAAGATGCTACTTCTATAACTAATCAGGTAGAGACTTCACTTTATATGAATTTCTTCAGAATCGGAAATGTTCCGACCGTCGAGGAAATTCAAAATTACGTTGAAGAAACCTTAATGCTAAGGAAGCTGCCGGATGTAGCGAGAGCGTATATTCTTTATCGAGAGAAGAGAAACGAAGCTCGTAAAGTAGAAGATGTCTTTAGAGATGTTGAAGGCATAATGGGAAAGTACTTAAAGAAGGAGGACTGGAGAGTTCAAGAAAATTCAAACATGAATTTTTCTCTTCAGGGTTTAAACTTTTATGTTTCTTCGTCAGTTACTGCCCGGTACTGGCTTGGTAAGATTTATAGTCCCAGAATTAGAGATGCTCACAGTAGCGGAGATTTTCATATTCATGATCTTGGAATACTTGGCCCCTATTGTGTAGGTTGGGATCTGTTGGATCTTCTAAAGGAAGGCTTTAGAGGGATGAGTGGGAAAGTTGAATCTTCTCCTGCGAAACATCTAAGAAGTGCTCTTGGTCAGGTAGTTAACTTTATCTATACTCTTCAGGGTGAAGCAGCAGGAGCCCAGGCTTTTTCAAACTTCGATACGCTCCTGGCTCCGTTTATTCGGTTTGACGACTTGGAGTATAAAGATACCAAACAAGCTTTACAAGAATTTTTATTTAATATAAATGTGCCTACCAGAGTAGGGTTCCAGACGCCTTTTTCAAATATTACTCTGGATCTTAAAGTTCCGAATAGCTTCAGGGACAGAAAAGTTGTCATAGGTGGAAGAGAAAAAGACGCGACCTATGGAGAGTTCCAAAAAGAGATGAACATGATAAATAAAGCTTTTGCGGAATTGATGATGGAGGGGGACGCAAAGGGTAGGATTTTTACCTTTCCTATTCCTACATATAATATAACAAAAGATTTTGAGTGGGAAAATGAGGAGCTTATACCTATATGGGAAATGACAGGTAAGTATGGAATTCCCTACTTCAGCAATTTTGTTTCGTCAGATATGGATCCTGAAGATGCAAGGAGTATGTGTTGCAGGCTCAGATTAGATAAAAGAGAATTAAGAAAAAGAGGAGGGGGGCTTTTTGGGTCTAATCCTCTTACCGGTAGCATAGGGGTGGTAACTATAAATGTTCCACGGATTGCGTATCTTTCAAATGACAAAGAAGAGTTTTTTGATAGGCTTTCAAATATTATGGAAACGGCAAAGGAATCATTAGAACTGAAGCGGAAAATTATAGAAGATTTTACAAAAGAAGGACTATATCCTTATACAAGGTATTATTTAAGAGAGATAAAAGAAACTATAGGTTCTTACTGGGCAAATCATTTTTCCACTATAGGGCTCATAGGGATGAATGAAGCATGCGTCAATATGTTTGGAAAAGGACTGATGACAGAAGAGGGAAGAGAGTGGGGAATAGAAGTTCTTGAATTTATGAAAGAAACAATTTCAGACTTCCAGGAAGATACAGGAAATCTTTACAATCTTGAAGCCTCACCGGCAGAGAGTGCTTCATACCGTCTGGCAAGAGAAGATAAGGAAAGGTTCCCTGATATTTATACAAAAGGGACAAGCTATCCGTATTACACGAATTCTGTACATCCTCCTGTTGACGAAGTGGACGATGCTTTTAGCCTTCTCGAACATCAGGATCCTCTTCAGGTACTGTTCACAGGAGGAACTGTCGTGCATATATTCTTGGGAGAAGCGATTGAGGATTGGAAAATAGTAAGAGATCTTACGAAGAAAATAGTAAGCAGATTTTCTCTGCCTTATTTCAGTTTCACGCCGACTTTCTCAATATGTCCGGTTCATGGCTATATATCAGGAGAGCATTTTTACTGTCCGTATCCTCACACAGAAGAAGAATTGGAAGAGTTTGGAGATGTTGTAGAGCTAAGCAAGAAGATACTTGGGGAAATGCAAAAAGGCTCTCACAGAAAGATTGGAGAGGAAAAAACAGAAAAAGAGTTAAAGGTGTATTTAAATAAAGTAAAATAAAGGAAATTGATAGAAAAAAGGAGTCAGATTGAAAAAAATTGATAAAGAGGAGAAGGAAAAGGTTTTGGCTGTAAGAGCTGAAGTTTATTCCCGGGTGGTAGGTTATTATAGACCGGTTCAAGACTGGAACGAAGGCAAAAGAGAAGAATTCAGAGAAAGAAGATATTTAAAAACAGAAGAAGATTAAAGTAGGTGATCAAGTCTTTTTTAGGTACCAGCCTAATAGAGTATCCTGGTAAAATCTCATCAGTAGTTTTCATAGGTGAATGTAATTTGCGATGTCCTTTTTGCTATAATCTTGATCTTGTTATACCAGAACTTGTGAAGAAAGTCCCTGATATACCTGAAGATGAAATCATAGAGAAATTAAGGGAAAGAAAAGGTTTTATTGATGGCGTATCTTTTACAGGAGGAGAACCTCTTCTATCTCCTCGACTGCCATCTTTTCTTAAAAGAGTCAAAGAAGAAGTAGAAATTGATATAAAAATCGATACCAATGGGACGTTGCCGGATAAATTAAGAAGCGTTCTTCCTTTTGTTGACTATATATCGATGGATATAAAATCTTCGCCCGAAAAGTATCCCCTTGCTACTGGAAACAAGATCGGATTTGAGAATGTAGAGGAGAGTATAAAAATAATAAAAGGGACTCAGGATTACGAATTCAGGACTACGATGGTGCCGGGTATTGTGGACAAAGAAGATCTTAAAAAAATATGTCAGAAGATAAAATCCGTGAAGAAATATGTTCTTCAGGGTTTTAGAAACACAAAAACTCTTTCCCCTGAGTTTTCGGGAAAGACTCCTTATCCAAAGGACTATTTAATAACTTCTTCCGAACTTTTAAAGAATTGTGCTACGGCAGTTGAAATTCGTGAATGAAGAGTGCTCTCTCTTAACTGAGAGTATTCTTTTTTTGTTTTATCCCTACAATTTCAGGTAAGAGATGACCGCTTTTTAAGATCTGTTTATCAACAAAGAAGAACACAAAGAAATATAAAACCATAAGACTCATACCTGACAGGAAACCGGCAAGATCTGTCTGCCAGACTTTTTTACCGATAAAAACGCCACCAATAAGAAAAAAAAGAGGAAGGACAAAGTTTAAAACTGTAGCTATAAAAAGATTTCTTTTTTTTGTGTCAAGCTGTACAATATCTCCTACTGAGGCACTTTTATTATTTCTACAAACTATTTCTCTTCCATTTTTGTCCATACGGCAAAAATTGGCAAATTCGCAGGATTCGCAATTTTCCGGTTGTTCAATAAGAACCGTTGCTCTATTTTTATTTGTTTTGATAACTTTCCCTATTTCTTCCATAAAAAAATAATCTCACACAAAGACACAGAGGACGCAGAGCCGCACCCCAACCCAAAAAACATTTTGTTTTTTGTTCGGTCTTAGAATTAAGACCTCTTTCATCCAAATAAATCTGTGCTGAGATAACGCTCTCCGGTATCGGGTAAGATTACGACTATCTTTTTTTCTTTGGGCAATCTTTTTGCTACTTTTAGCGCAGCCCACAGGGCAGCCCCGGAAGAAATGCCGATAAAGATTCCCTCTTCTTTAGCAAGCCGTCTTGAAGTCGAAAACGCGTCTTCGTTTTTGACTGTTATTATCTCATCAATTATTTCTTTATTTAAAACTTCAGGGATAAAACCTGCCCCTATGCCCTGTATTTTGTGCGCGCCCGGTTTACCTCCTGAAAGCACAGGTGAATCTTCCGGTTCCACAGCGACGATAAGAACTTTTCTATTCTTGATTTCATTTTTAAGAACTTCTCCAACGCCGGTTAATGTTCCGCCTGTTCCAACTCCTGCAACGAAAGCATCGATCCCCGGAACTTGTTTTAGAATCTCTCTTGCGGTTGTCTTTCTGTGTGCTTCGGGGTTTGCCGGATTTGTAAACTGACCCGGGCGAAAGTAGCCGTTTTGTTTTTCCAGCTCAGTTGCTTTTTCAATTGCGCCTTTCATTCCCTTTTCTCCGGGAGTTAAAAGGATTTCGGCTCCCAATGCTTTTAATATCTTTATTCGCTCTATGCTCATTGTATCAGGCATAACCAAAATTAGTTTGTACCCTTTAACAGCGGATACATAAGCAAGCCCGATACCTGTATTCCCGCTTGTAGGTTCTACAAGCGTATCGCCGGGGTTTATTTCTCCTTTTCTTTCTGCTTCTTCAATCATGTGAAGACCAATTCTGTCTTTGCTTGAACCAAGGGGGTTAAAAAATTCAAGCTTACAATAAATTTCTGCGGAATTTTTCTCCGGCATTTTATTCAGCTTTACAACGGGCGTATTTCCTATTAAGCGCAGAATGTTTTTTGCTACTCTGCTCATTTTAGTTTCTTTTTCTCTTCTCCAGGCGAGGGTGTTCGGCGACAAAGACAGATGTGTAATCAGGAATATCTTCAGTGATCCAGGAGTTGGCTCCGATATTGACATGACTGCCGATTTTTACCGGACCCAGTATTTTAGCACCTGCTCCAATTACAACGTGGTCGCCAATGTCGGGGTGTCTTTTATAATCTTTTTTAATATCCGCTTCACCTTCTTTTTCGAAATGTAGAACGCCGAGAGTTACATCCTGATAAATTCTAACCCAATTACCGAGAACCGATGTTTCTCCGATTACCACGCCGGTACCGTGATCTATAAAAAAGTGGTTGCCAATTTTTGCTCCCGGATGAATATCTATTCCTGTTTCCGAATGAATAACTTCCGAAATTTCCCTGGCATATCCACCTGCTCCGAATGTATATAAAAGGTGGGAAACTCTATGGATTTCGATAGCAAGAAATCCCGGATAAGAGCGAACGATTTCAGTATAAGTCTTAGCAGCCGGATCTCCTATATAAGCAGCTTCTACATCTTTTTTGAGTTTCTCTCTCGTTTTTCCTAAATTTTCCAAGACCTTACCGACAGTTTTTTCTACTTCTGCTTTATCTTTAACATAGGGGCTTATTCCTTCTGTAAACAGTTCCCCCAAATTTTCAATTTTTGAGGTAAGCTCTTTGCTGTTTTCTTTTCTGGTAAGTTTCCCACAGTTCCAATATTTTGGAAAAAGCACCTGCCTTATTAAATTTATCTCTTCAAAAGGATACTTCCTTGAAGAGAACTTTTGTGTGAGCTCTGTAACAAAAGGAGCTCTGTCTCTCTTGTAGGACGTAAGCAGACTCTCGACTGCCTTACTTCCCTTTTTTAATTTCATAGCATAGCCTCCAAATAAAAAAAACAAACCTTAAAAACTGCCGCAAACCAGCTTAGACCTTTAGAAAATATTACAAAAATATCTCTTATAACATATAAGTAAACATTTTTAAATGTCAAGTCTTTAGCAAGACCCCGACGGCTAAGCAGGCACGATTACTAAGAAACATTTTGCTATCTTATTGATAGACAACAAGATACTTCCTTGCGGTTGCAGCGTGCTGTTTAGGGGTACGTGTATTTACGGTCCTGCTCCTGGCTTTTGGTAAGAGTAGGGCTAATCGGGTTGATTGAGTTTTTTTTGCATAAAAAACTCAGGGTTTTTGCCGTCGAAAAACATGCTTGACATAAAGCTCGTTTTATATTACAATGAAAGGAGTATGAGAATGATGATTTTAAAATTTATGTGTTTTAACATAACAAAAAATTTTGTTTTATCCGGAACAAAGGGAAAACATGATAAAAATAAATCTAAATCAAGGAGGATTAAATGATTAGCAAAAAAAGTTTTTTCTCAGTTACTAAAATTTTGTTGTTGGTGGTTCTTTTTTCGGGGAGTCTTTCCTGTTGTCGTAAAGAGATAGAAGTAGAAAAATCAAAGAGTGTAGACGAATGTTTCGAGAAGCAATCGGCGCTTAAATTTGACGAGAAAATACCTCAATGGTATGAAGTAACCTCAACTTTGTATAATCGAGATATGGAAGGAAATGTTGTAAGCAGTATGCAAATTAAAGGAAGGTTTTCTCGTTTGGTAGAAGGCGAAGAGGTTCGCTGTAGATGGAGCGATGTTAGAATGTTTTCGACCAGGGATGCGTTAGGCGAATTTCCGGAAGGGAAACCTCTGGCTTACATGGAAGGTTTTTCATACGCTCTTTCCGAGGAGATTTTAAAAGAAGATTTTTACAAAGATTTTCCTGAAGAAGACAGGACTTTTATGAAAACACTCATCTGGGACGCTCCCTGGATTGAGGTTGCATATGTTGGAATGGATAATATTGAGTACGATAAGCCTTTTTTTTCTGCTGACTTAGAGAGTAAGGAAGTGAAAGTACAAAATTTTGCACTGTTAAAAACGAAAAATTTAAAGTTGAACTGGACAGGAATAGCTAAGAAAAACGGGGAGATATGTGCTTTAATAGAATTTAAATCTCTTTCAAATCCCGTGAAATCAAAAACAGATATTTTGAGTATAAAAGGCAGGTCCTGTAGTTGGGGTAGTTTTTGGGTGTCTCTGGATGATCATCAGGTTGAATATACCGTAATAAATGAGGATGTAATAATGGAAATGAGTCTTTCCGGGAATCCTCTCGGGCAAATATTGAATATGCAGAGAGAGATAGTTTTTAATAAAACGAGATAACTCTTTCTTTTTCTTTTAAACCTTCTATAAGACAAATTGAAAAAGGAGTACTGTATGGGTTTGTTTGGCGGAATAGAAGCCGGAGGAACAAAATTCGTCTGTGCTGTTGGTTCAAAGCCTAAAGATTTGGGTGAACCATATCGTTTTGGTACGACATCCCCCGAAAAAACAATTGAGAAGATAATTAAATATTTTAAAGAACAGAACAAAAGAGAGAAAATATCGGCTATCGGTATCGGCTCTTTTGGGCCGGTTGACTTGAAAAAAGATTCTTCCACTTACGGATATATAACATCTACGCCAAAAATCAAATGGCAAAATACGAATTTTTACGGAAAAATCAAAAAGGCATTAAAAGTCCCCGTAGGATTTGATACGGATGTAAACGCGGCAGCCCTCGGCGAACACCAGTGGGGCGCAGCACGAGACGTATCGGATTTTATTTATATTACAATTGGAACGGGGATTGGTGGGGGTGGGATAATTAACGGTGAATTTTTACATGGTTTAATTCACCCTGAAATGGGGCATATTTTTATCCCGCATGACAAGAAAGTTGACCCATACGAAGGGAAATGTCCGTTTCACAATAACTGTTTCGAGGGTTTGGCTTCAGGCACGGCTATAAAGGATCGTTGGGGTGAATCGGGAGAAAAATTAGGTAGGGGCCACCCGGCCTGGGATCTGGAAGCAAAATATATTTCTCTTGCAGTAATAAATTATATTTGTATCCTATCTCCCGAGAGAATTGTTCTTGGTGGAGGAGTTATGAAACAAAAGCAACTGTTGCCCATGATACACGAAAGGGTGAAATCCTTACTTAATAATTATATCCAGGCTCCTGAGATTACGGATAACATCGAAAAATATATCGTTACTCCGGAGCTGGGAGACAACGCGGGTGTGCTTGGCTCTATTGCATTAGCAAAAAGAGAATACGAAAGACAAAGATAATAGGACGCAGATAAAAAAGGATTAACAGCATTTTTTTCGTTGTTTTAACTAAACCTCAACCCCAAAACCCAAAAGCCTAATAACGGCCACCGATTTCCGCAAATTAGCCTCTCAGATCAACCAAAAATCTTTTTAATTTTTCGTAAAACTTAAAATTAAATCCTGTGTATCTGCGTTTATCTGTGTCCAAAATAGTTGGGGTAGAGTTTGCCTTTGGCCGTAGCGTCTTTGTGACAATAAAATATTTTTATAAACTCTTTCTTATCTCTTCGAGAGATTTTGCCGCGTGGGGAGCCATATCGAAGAATTTGCTCAGTTTTTCGCAAATATATTTTTCTCAATATGCACAATTTTTGACGGCATTTTCTGTTGCACAAGCTCTTATTTCACACATACTGCAATATCCTATATGCCTGCCTTCCTTTGATAAGCATCCGTCGCAATTTATATCCTGAGTTTTAAATTCATGCTTATACTCCTTTGTCCATTCTTTTGCGATTCTCTCCCTCTCTATATCGTCGTTATTTTGTGTTGCAATAAAGGTCGGACATTCGCTGCATATGAGCCCACAAAAACTAATTGATTTATCCATTTTTCCTCCTCAATAATATAGTTTTTTAAAAGATTTTCTGTAATGTTTCACGTGAAACATTATTAAGCCAATATCGAGATAATGTTTTCTTTAAAGCTTAATTCTTTTTTAAGTTTAAATTTGTCTCCGGTGTATTTGCCGTAGTATAAAATTTTGCTGGCTAATCCCTGCGGTATTTGTTCGGTGTTTACAGCTCTAACAAAAACCCAGTTGTACTGTTCTTCTATGTCTTCCTTTTTTCGAACGAATTTGTTTATTATCTTTAAATCTAGATCTAATAACAGGCTGATATGTTCGAGAAATACAATAGGTTTGTTTTTTGACTCTAAAAGATGAAGGGTTATTTGTTCTTTAAAAATTTTTAGAGGTATACTCGCGATTCCTCCTCCTGCTCCAAAATCAAGGATTTTTTCGTCTTCGCCTATTATTTTGATGGGAATCAAGGAGGGAAAAATCAGTTTTGTTAACACCTCTTCTTTTGTAAGTTTTCTTGAAATAAGATTTATTTTTTTGTTCCATTGTATGAGCTCTTCGATATACTGTAAAAGTGTAGATGTCTTTTTTGTGTCTGGTTCTATTTTAAGTTTTTCTAGGGCTTCTTCGAGTGAATGTTTCACGTGAAACATTAATAATGTATTTTGAAAGACAGAGTTACTTTAGGGTCTCCGGTTTTGTCGAGAGAGAGATTGCTTTCGAAATTATAAAGCTGCGCGTCAACATAGGCATCTAAAACACCGAGCGTCCAGACTAAAGCCATCCACCATGCAATTTGATTTCTTTTGTCGAGAAGCCCGCTTTTTTCTTGTTGGAATTCCGGAAGTGTGCCGTTCCATTCTCTATCTATTTCGTATAGTCTAAGTTGTGTTTGCGTGCCCTGGTATATGAGATAGGATTGTGCTCCTCCTATCAGGATGCCTTTAACGTATCTTTCGGTGTAAAATTGTCCGCCGCCCGGAATAAGCGTAGTAAGAAGCATTGCGGTTTTTGCGGATTTTGAAATTATGAGAAGTATATACAGCATATTATTTTAAAACAGCTATTGTGATGCCTTCTCCTCCTTCGTAATGGGGTGGAGTTTCTATGCTTTTTATTCTTGGGTCTTCCTTTAATTTTTTGTGAATCATGTTGCGCAATATCCAGCTTCCTTTTCCGTGAAGAATTCTTACCGAATTATAGTTCGCAACGATTGCTTTGTCAAGAAACCTATCGGTGGCTTCCCAGGCATCCTCTTGTGTCATTCCGCGAACAGAAATTTCTAACGGAACATCAAGATCGACATGGTAGTCAATTCCGGAAAGTTCTTGGGAAAGTTTAACAGTTTTTTCTTCTGAGTCTTTCTTTTTCTGTGAAAGGTGGCTGAATGTTTTTTTGTATTTTTTAATTGATTCTTTAGAAGCTTTTGTTTCCTGAATTTCTTTAATCGTTTTTTCTACTATCGAGCGTGCTTCGATTACGATGTCTTCGGCTTTTTCTTTCGCTTCATTAAGGATCTTTTTCTTTTCTTCTTTAATGTTTTTCATTTTTTTTTCGTATTCGTTCTTTAATTCCGAAAAATCTTTTTTGAGTTTGGATATTTCTTTTTCTTGTTCGCGTAATTTTCTGTTTCTAAGAGAAAGCTCTTCTATTAGTTTTTCTGCTTCGAAAACTTCAGAGTCAATAAATTTCTTTGCGTCTTCGATGATATTCTGAGGCAACCCGAATTTTTCCGCGGTTACTATCGCCCTTGAGCCTCCGGGAATGCCAATTTGGAGATGATATGTTGGCCCGTTTTCATATTCCATGGAACCGTTAATCATTCCTTCTTGTTCTTCAGCATAAAATTTAAGAGGGCTCAGGTGGGTTGTGGTTATGACAAGGCTTCCTTTTTTCTTTAGCTCATTAAGAAGAGCGATCGACAGAGCGCTTCCTTCAACGGGGTCCGTATTTCCGCCAAGTTCGTCAAGCAAGATAAGAGAATTACGGTTTGCGCTACTTAAAATTTCTTTAAGCCTAACGATATAAGAAGAAAAGGAAGACAGGCTTTCCTCCATCGACTGTTCGTCTTCTATTATTCCTGAAACGCTTGCAAAAGAACCTATTTTCGTGCCTTCCTTTGCCGGGATGGGTATTCCGGCTAATGATGATAAAACGTTAACTCCCAAGTTCTTGAGTAGAACGGTTTTTCCTCCTGCGTTTGGTCCGCTAACCAGTAGAATTCTCTCATTTTCTCCGATTTCGAGGTCAAGAGGTTCAATCGTTTTGTTTTCTCCTAAAAGGAGTGGATGGTAGCAGTTTTTTAATTTTAAGTTGCTTTTCTCTGAGAATTCTGGGTTTATGCATTTGAATTCTTCTGCGTAACGGATTCTTGCCTTAAGAGAGTCTATTTCTGTTAGTGTCTTAATGTTTTTGCTTATGGAGGGAAAGTGTTCTCTGACTTTTTCGGTCAGGCTTTTCAAGATTCTTTTCTTTTCGCTATTTATGTCTTTTTCCAGCTCAGAAATTCTGTTGTTGAGGGTGACGATTTCTCCCGGTTCGATAAAGGCTGTGTTCTGGGTTCGCGAAAGGTCAACTATTATTCCTTCTATTTCGCCTTTCCTATTGTATTTGAACGGTAACACGGTTCTCCCCAATCGGGTTGTGATAATTTTATCCTGCAGAAAAGAGTCTTTTTCTTTTAAAATTTCTTGCAGTTTCTTTTCTATTTTATCTTCGGTCGATTTTTTTTCGCTAAAAAGAGATTTTAAAAGCGGCGTAGAAGTAGGTATTATGAGGCCGGTTTCATCTATAAATTTTGATATTTCCTTACAAAGAGATAAAACAGGATCAAGGGAAGTGCTTAGTTTTTCTAGTAAGTTGTTTTCGTTGAAAATGTTTTTGGTCTCATTCGTTAGGGCTAATAGTTTTCTGTAATATAAAAGCTTCTCGCCCGATAATATTTTGCCTTTTTCGGGAATGTTATCTTTTTCCAAAATACGTAAAGCGGGAAGCAAAGGTGTAACTTGTTTTATTTCCGTGAGCCGTTTAAAAGAAAGGAGTCTTTCTTCTTTCGAAATAGTTGGGCTTAAACTGAGAATTGCGTTCTTCCCAGGCTCGGATTCGGCATACCCGGAAATTTTTTCTAAAAGTAGATCCAGCCCTATCATGCTCGATAGGTTTTTCATTATATTGTGTGCAGCTTCTCCTCAAGCTTTTGTTTTTCTTCTTTCTGTGTTTGGGGAATAAGCGTTTTTTCTTCATACTTGGTGAGTTCCTTCATTCTGTTTCTTAAAAAATTTCTCAAGGGAGGTCTTGCAATGCGTGCCAGGTTATAAAAAAGGCTAGTGCTTAAATTGTTTTTTGGTTCTTTAAAGGGAATGAAGCTTATAATGAGGGAAATAATTATTACAACAATTAAGCCCTTTATGGCTCCTATAGCGGCACCGAGAATTCTATCTATGAAAACAAGAGGTGTTTTATGTATAATTTTTGATAGTATGGAAAAACAAATACTGATTGCAAAAAAATAGGCAAGAAAACTTACAACATATTTCATTCCGCCTATGTCTAAGTTTAAAGGAAGATACATGGCGAGAATAAAAGAGAGAATTAACCCGCCGATTTCAGAAACTTCAATGATAAAACCTTTTATAGTTCCCCAGAGACAAAACCCCAAAATAAGTATGAGAGATATTAAGTCGAACAAATTCATTTTAATATATTGAAAAATAGTTTCGAGCGGATACTAAAATGAGGCAACTCAGAAAATAGGAATATGAGTTTTTGCGTTAATGTCTCCTTCTTCCTTTACTAAGTTCTTTACGTTTTCTCTGTCTTTTTTCGCTTGGTTTTTCATAACGTTGATGCTTCTTTATTTCACTCCTTATTTTTTCTTTCTCACACAGGCGCTTAAATCGCTTAAAAGCTTTTTCGAAAGATTCTCCCTCTTTAATTGTTACTCTTGGCAAAAAAACACCACCTCCTTTAAAGGTTTCAACTTTTTATTTTTTATATCTATATTTTTTCCTAACTTCCTTGTTAATGAGATTATAATGAAAATCGCTGATAAGTCAAGACCTTTAAGGTCGTAAAGGAAATATTTTTACAAAAAGGGGTTAGTCGGTTTATCTTTTGCTTTACGTACCTCAAGGAGTTCTTGACAAATGGTAAGTGAGAAGTATAGTTGTTGATATGATTAGAAATATAGGAATTAAACGAAAACTTATAATTCTTTATTTGGTGTTATCTGTAATTGGGCTATATGCAGAGCCGCGTATTCAGTTTAAAAGCACAGAGGTTGATTTCGGCAAGATGGGACAGAACGAAACAAAAATACAAACTCTTGTTTTTAAAAACGTCGGCAACGAGAATTTGGAAGTAAAAACAGTTCGCTCTTCCTGTGGTTGTACCGTTGGAGAATTGAAAATTAAAGATAAACTGGTTCTTCCCCGTGGAACAGGGGAGATAAAAGTTACTTTTGAATCCCGGCGATACATAGGTGGCGTTATTAAGAATTTGTATGTCCGCACAAATGATCCGAAAAATCCTAGAGTTCAAATCAAAGTTAAGGCAACAGTTAAGGTTCAGCCTAGTTCTTCTCCTGTTCTAATTGAATATTTTTATTCGGAAGATTGTGAAGAATGCTCTTTTGTTAAAGAAAAAATATTGAAGATATTAAAGGAAAAATATAATTTAAAAATTAGGTCCTTTGAAATGTCTGACCCGTCGAACTATGAGTATTTGGTTTCTATTGAAGAAAAACATGAAGATATTAACAACGAAATACCGGTTATTGTTATAGGGAAGTATATTCTTGGAGGAGTTGACGAGATCGAAGATTTCCTGGAAGATAGAATATTGGAATATCAAAAAGCAGGAATCGAATCTAAGGTTTTGGGAAAAGACGATTTTGACACTTTGAAGCTTTCCGATAAAGTGCAAATGGTATATTTCTTTGATGCAAAATGCAGGGCTTGCGAAAGAGTGAATTATGGGATTTCTTTCTTAGAAAAAAATTATTTCAATTTTGCGGTCTCAAGATATGATATTACAAGTATCGAAAACAAAGAATTAAATGAGGCGTTCTGTGAATTTTATAATGTTCCGGAGAGCAAAAGGTTGACAACTCCTATGCTTTTTATCGGAGAAGATTATCTGACAAGTGAAGATTTGCAAAAAGAAAACTTGAGAGAGGTTCTTTATAAATATAAAGACAAGGGAGCTAAAGTACCCTGGGCGGAGATATTCGAAATAAAAGATAAAGCAGGAAAAAAAATAAAAGAAAGATTCAAGAAGGTAGGAATATTTACTATTTTGTCGGCGGGTTTGATAGATGGGATTAATCCCTGTGCTTTTGCTACAATAATTTTTCTTATAGCTTTTCTCTCTGCGATAGGCAAAAAGAACAAAGAAACTCTTCTGATCGGGATTACGTATAGCGCTGTTGTCTTCCTGATGTATTTCTTTATAGGATTAGGGCTTATCAGAGTTATTGGTATTTTGAGAATTACCAATATTATAGGAAAAATTATTTTGGCTATAGTCGCTCTTCTTTCGATATCTTTTGGGGTTCTTTCTTTTTATGATTATATAAAGATAAAGAAAGGAAAAACAGGGGAAGCAAAACTGCAATTGCCCAGGTTTATCAAGAAGAGAATTCACGCAGTGATTAGGGAAAAGATGGGGATGAGAAATCTCTTTATAGCAGCGATTGTAAGCGGGTTCTTTATCTCTTTAAGCGAATTTATTTGCACCGGACAGATTTATTTGCCGACACTGATGTTTGTTAGTAATGTTCCTTCTCTTCGGATTCGAGCTCTATTCTATTTGTTTTTGTACAATATTGCGTTCGTTTTTCCTCTTATAGTTGTTTTTTTCTCCACATATAAAGGAATGAGATCTTCTGTGTTAAATAAATTCTGGAGCAAAAAGGTCGAGTTTGTAAAATTGATATCCGGCATCTTCTTTGTTTTCTTAGGAGGACTCTTAATTTTTTACATATTCTTTTTTTAATCGGGAACGGAATAAAGCCCATAATACAAGCGGCATTTTTTAAAAATCAAAATTTGCTGCATATACCTTGACTTATTATTAAAAAACGTTATATTGAAAACCATACATATAGACAGCCATCTATATGTTAAAATAAGATTTGTATAAAGGAGGACTGATGGAAACAAATGAAATTCTATATTTATTGGCGGATAGGACCAGGCTGAGAATATTGAAATTCCTTAAAAAAGGAGAAAAAAATGTTTCGAAGATCGTTGAATCGTTGAAGCTTTCTCAGCCTACGATTTCTCATCATCTCAGAAAGCTTGAAGAGGCAGGATTGGTTTTGAAGAGGCAGTATAAAAGATGGGTTTTTTACGAAGTGAACAAAAGTTCGTTGAAAAGTTTTATAAAGAACTTTGGTGTAGAGTTAGATCTTTAATATCGCTTATGGCGTAATATGTTTGAGAGGGGTATCGATGGATTTTGTAAAAAGAGCAAGCTTTAAAACAATTTCATTTGCCACCAATTTTGCGATAAGTAAAGCGAGTTTAAGGCGCTGGTTAATCCGGAGCATGGAAAGGCGTATATATAAAGATCTTATAAAGGAGAATCCGGATAACAGACCTTTAAAAGTTCAGGAGGACAAGTATTATATGGGAAGGTCTATTTTCAGGAGTATAGAGCGGGCAGTAGAAAAAGGGCATTTATCCGGAGAAGCTATCGATGGGCTTCTCCGTGTTTTTCTTGGGAATGTTTTTTTTGGAGGTTTTTACAAAAGATTGGACTATATTAAGGAGTATTCCGAGAGACCGCCTGTTTTTATGACTATAAGTCCGACGAAAAAATGTAACTTGCATTGCAAGGGATGTTATGCGGCTTCAGGTGTTGAATTTAAAGAGAAGTTAAACTGGGATGTTTTGAATAAAATTATCGGTCAGGCAAGAGAGCTCTGGGGAATGAATTTCTTTGTAATTTCAGGAGGGGAACCTCTTCTCTACAAAGATGATAATAATACAATTCTTGACCTTTATGAAAAATGTGATGATTCTTACTTTCTCATGTACACAAATGGTACTTTGATTTCGGAGGAAGTGGCGAGAAAAATGGCAAAACTTGGAAACGTTACCCCCTCTATATCTATTGAGGGCTTAAGAAAGGAGACCGATGATAGAAGAGGAAGGGGGGTCTTTGAAAAGATTTTAAGAGCCATGGAGAATCTAAGGAAAGCAGGAGTTCCTTTTGGTATATCAGTAACCGCTACCCGTCACAACATTGATGTGATTACTTCTGATGAGTTCAGGAGTTTTTTCTTTGAGGAAAGGGGAGCATTCTATGGCTGGATATTCCAGTATATGCCAATAGGACGGAAATTTACGCTTGATTTGATGCCGACCCCAAAGCAGAGAGCCAGATTGTATGAATGGGAATGGCAGCTGCTGCGGAAAGAAGATATTTTTGTGGCTGATTTCTGGAGTACCGCAACTGGTTCTGATGGATGTATCGCGGGAGCGAGACCAGGGGGTTATTTCTATATTGACTGGAACGGAAATGTTATGCCCTGTGTTTTTGTTCCTTATACGGTGGATAATGTGAATGAAGCGTTTAAGAAAGGGCGAAGCTTGAACGATATAATACATTCGGGGTTTTTCAAAGATATAAGAGATTGGCAGTTTAATTATGGATACAAGAAACCGCCGAAGGAACACAAGAATTGGATTATGCCCTGTTTTATAAGAGATCATCATAAAAAATTTCTTGAGGTGGCTCAAAAACATAATGTTAATCCTGCAGATGAAGATGCCGCTGATGCTTTAAAAGATAAAGGATATAATGAAGGTTTGATCAGATACGACAAAGAAATGAAAGAACTAACCGATCCGGTATGGAATGATCATTATCTTAGTTCGGGATAAGAATCCAAATTTTTACTTTGGGAGGTTTAATGTACGATACGATTTCAATTCTTAGAAGGCTTGCAAAAAAAAGTGATAAGAAAATTGTCTTGCTTATTATGGATGGACTTGGAGGTTTACCCTATAAGGGGAAGACTGCTCTTGAGGTCGCGCGAACAGAAAATTTAGATCGGCTTGCTTCGAAAAACGAATGCGGTTTAATGGATCCTATTTTTACCGGAATAACTCCCGGGAGTGGCCCGGCTCATCTTGCTCTCTTCGGTTATGATCCTGTAAAATATCAAATAGGAAGAGGGATTCTTGAGGCTCTGGGTGTGGGAGTAGAAGTAGAAAAAGGAGATTTGACGGCAAGAGGCAATTTTTGTATAGTAGAAAAGGGTCTCGTTAAAGATAGGAGAGCAGGGAGAATTGATACCGAAGTAAATAAAAGAATAATTAAACATTTAAATAAAGAAATTTCAGAAATAGAAGGCGTGAAGATTTCTTTCACAAGCGGGAAAGAACATCGGTTCGTAGTTAGATTAAGAGGTGAAGAAATTTGTGAGGATGTAACGGATACAGACCCTCAAAAGGTAGGAGAGAAAATTCTTAAATCAAGTCCGACTTCGGACTCGAAAGCCGCGAAGAAAACTGCGGAAATTATAAATAAATTAACGGAAGAAATACAAAAAGCTCTTGAAGGAATTAATGAAAAACCGAATGCGGCGGTTCTCCGCGGTATTTCCGGATATCCTGATTTACCTCAATTCCAGGAAATTTACAAAGTCAAAGCGAAAGCCATTGCCGATTATCCTATGTACAGAGGTTTAACACAATTGATCGGAATGGACGTTGATAAGACGCCTACTTGCGTTGAAGAGGAATTTGCCGTATTTGAAAAATCGTACAAAGACTACGATTATTTTTATATTCATATTAAGAAAGTGGATTCTTACGGAGAAGATGGGAATTTTGATGAAAAGGTCAAGCGAATTGAAGAGACAGATAGCTATATTCCGGAAATCATGAAATTATCCCCGGATGTTTTGGCTGTTACCGGGGACCATTCAACGCCCGCAACGCTAAAATCACATTCCTGGCATCCTGTTCCGCTTTTAATTGTTTCCAAATGGACGCGAATAAGCGGTGTTTCCGGATTTGGGGAGAGCGAATGCTCTAAAGGCAATTTAGGCCGCATTCCTTCTTTATATTTAACATCTCTTCTCCTCGCGCATGCGGAAAGGCTGGATAAGTTCGGGGCATGAGGGTTTATAAATAGTAAAAAAAACTAAATTAAAAGTGGTGGGGTGTGGTTCCGTGTCTCCGTGTCTCTGTGTGATAATAGTTTTGGGGTGTTGGTTGGATAATCCTGTGTTAATCTTGTGTAATCTCGTGGTTTCTTTTAAAAATTAAGGAACAAAAGAGTATTCTTATTAGTCTTGACAGTAAAAAGGTTTATAGTATATTTTAAATTATATTACGCCTGTAGCTCAACTGGAGAGAGCGGCGGACTACGGATCCGCAGGTTGGAGGTTCGAATCCTCTCAGGCGTGTTTATTACCGAAAGAATTTATGCAGAATACAGACGATGAGAAATGGATGAGGGAAGCTCTGAGAGAAGCCGAAAATTCTTTTAGAAATGAAGAGGTTCCTGTGGGCGCGGTTGTGGTTAAAGATGGGGTTATTATCGGTAGGGGTTGCAACAGGAAAGAATCCCTTAAGGATCCAACCGCTCATGCGGAAATTATAGCAATTACAGCAGCTGCTAATTCTGTGGGCGATTGGAGATTGGAAGGTAGTATTCTGTATTCTACCCTTGAGCCATGTCTTATGTGTGCGGGAGCAATTATTCAGGCACGAATAAGTAAGGTGGTGTATGGGGCGAAAGACGAGAAATTTGGTGTTTTTGGTTCGGTGATCGACATAAGAAATAAAGGATGGAACTGGAAATTTGAGGTTGTTTCCGGTGTTTTAAAGGAAGATTCGGCAAATTTGCTGAAGAAATTTTTTAAAGAGAGGAGGGATGGCTGAGTGGTTGAAAGCGCACGATTCGAAATCGTGTTTCCGCGAAAGTGGAACGGGGGTTCAAATCCCTCTCCCTCCGTGGTAGTAACGAAAAGGAGAAAAATTTGATTTTATTAATTTTATCAATAGCCATTCAGGATCCGTTAACGAATGAAGTTATTACGGATTCCTTGAATAAATTTGTTGCACATCGTTTTATCGAGAAGCAGATGGAAGTTTTTAAAATGCATCCAGATCATCTTCGATATTTTGGCCCTAATCGTAAGTATAAGCCTGGAAAATCTGAAGATCAAAAGGTTTTACAATCGTATCGCAGTACAAGGGCTAATGGTGTGGATACAGTTCGTGTTGCGGTTATCAGAGTTGAATTCTTAGAGGATACCACATCTCTCACTACGGGTAATGGCAGATTCAATCTTACCGGGATTGGCTCTATTTGCGATACAACTTATGATACAACAATGACCGGAGCGGATACTTTAGTTGATACTATAATTAGTAGAAGCCTTAGTTATGACCCTCCGCATGATTCAACTTATTTTAACAGGTTAATGGAGTATTTACATAATTACTACTATAAGGTTTCCTATGGTCATCTGTGGATTGAGTGGGAGCTTTTGCCGTTTGCGACTGATTCGGGATACTCGCTACACCATGAGATGAAATATTACGGAGACTTACAAAATTTTGTTCTTGGTTTTTTTAAGTTGTTGCGGGATGCTATCGAGGTAGCTGATTATGATGCGGATTTTTCTAACTTTGATCAGATTATAGTCTTTCACGCGGGGTCGGGTTGGCAATCTGATCGTTTGAGAGATTCTCCTTATGATATTGTCGTAGCGCAGGGGGCTGGTATGAATGAATTGTTCGGGTCATATCTTGTGGCTGACGGTGATACCATCGATTCGGGTGTTATCATGCCAGAGACGAGCTTTCAGGATAGCGCCGCCTCTTATCTTCAAGGGACATTGTGCCATGAGTTTGGACATTCTTTAGGTCTCTGGGACTTCTATGATGTATCCGGTGAAACCATGGGTATGGGAGGTTGGGCTCTTATGGGTACCGGTAACTGGAACCTTGGGGGTCTTATACCACCAAGGTTATCTGCCTATAACAGAGTCGAGCTTGGTTTCGATAATCCTCATTCGATCGATAGAGCTTCTGCCTCCCTTGCTATAAAATGGACTGGAAGTATGGATTCTACGACTCCCAGAATTTACAAAATTCCTATTAATAGGGATGAGTATTTTTTGATTGAAAACAGATATGCTTATTTTAATCCCGATACTTTTCATTATGTCAATCCCTGTACAACGAACGTAGATTCGAACGGTTACAGGGTTTGGAAAGACAATGTGCTTGTTAACGTCGATGATTACGAATCTTCCCTTCCTTGCGATTGTAATTCGGGTGGTCTCGCAATCTGGCATATCGACGAGAGAAAGATAGCTGAGACTGAATTATTTAATATGATAAATGTTGGGTTTCCAAAGGGGATTGACCTTGAGGAAGCTGACGGTATTCAGGATTTCGAAAAAGATTATTATAAGATTCAAGATTGGACTGCCGCATTCTATGGGTCTCCGTTAGATGTTTTTAGTGGAGAGGGTTTTAACACTGAGTTTTCGGCTACGACAGATCCAAGCACTCACGATAATTTCGGCAACTGGACGGGTATATCGATTTTGAATATTTCTCTTCCCGATACGATTATGTATTTCGACATTTCTTTTAATAGGGTTGTTTCGGGCTTTCCTAAAAGATTCGGCGGAAAGATGGATGTGATTTCGCCGCAGAATGTTGACAGTTCTATTTATATGGGTGATATGTGGGGAGCAATTTATAGGGCAAATCCTGATGATACTCTATTCGGAATGATAGGATTGGTAGACTCTGTATATGAAGACTCGACGTATACCTCTCCTCTTATGATAGATGTTACAGGGAACGGTGAGGTAGAGCTGTTTGATATGACAATAAAAGGAAGGATTTTCCTCTACTCTATCTCTTCTGATTCTCTTTTGGATTCTCTTTCTGTACATGGAGCGATTTACGGGAATGCTTCAGCGGCGGATCTGCTTCCTGGAGGTGGTAAGGAGATATTGTTTGGAACTTCCGCTTCGGAATTGCACTTGTTTAGATGGGATGGCGATAGTTTGATTGAAGCCGATGGTTTTCCTTTGTATGTGGGAGATTGGCTGGTTTCTACTCCCCTGGTTATTGGGAACTCAATATACGTTTTCCCTGCGGATGGTACTCTTTTGAAAGTTTCTACTGCTGGTGAGATTATCTGGAGACGAGGAGAGGAGAATGTCTCTTACAGTTTGTCTTCGCCTGTAGCGGGGGATATAGATAGAGACGGAGTTAAGGAGATTATTTGCCCGGCAGGATCAAAGACAATTTTTTCTGTCGATACAGCAGGAGTAATTGAATGGAAAAAGGATCTTCCCGCGAAAACGTATTTCTCCACACCCGCGCTTGGAGACATAAACGGCGATGGTTATCTTGATGTTGTTTTCGCCGATAGTGCTAATATATTCGCTTTAAACAGAAATGGTTTTTTGATTGATAATTTTCCGATAAAAATGCACCTGTCCCGTCAGACTCAGTCTTCAATTGTGCTATCAGATGTAAGCGGTGATTCTTTACTCGACATAGTATTTGGTTCTCCCGATGGAGGAGTTCTTGCTTATAACGGAGAAGGCGAAAGGGTTGTTGAATTTCCTTTCGCTGCAGGCGCAAGAGCTTATTCTACCCCTCTGGTTTTTGATCTAGATGGAGATGGTCTATCAGAACTGTTTATTGGTTCGGATGACGGATGGTTATATGGTTGGGAAACTGATGGTTTTTACAGGGGTGATGGGTGGAATAGAATTTATTTTAACAATGAACATCAATCAGTCTTTCCCGATTCGCTTTTACCAGAGAGCTTCGATAGTGAGGATGATTTGACCATCGAAGAATTTTATATTTACCCTTCTCCTGTTAGAGGAGGGGAAGAGGCTTATATAAGATTTCGTCTGGGTGCTTCGGCTAACAATATAGTAATTAGGGTCTTTTCTCTTTCCGGAAGACTTATAACGCAGAAAAGGATTGTAGGATATTTTGGACCTAATGACGTTCGTATAGATCAAGAGCTCGCAAGAGTTGCTAATGGTATTTACATGGTGACAATTAATGTTGATAATAGAGTCTTTGATAAATTTAAATTTGGTTTATTGAACAGGTTTTAGAATCTAAACGGAGGAGGAGTATTAATGTTATTTCTTTCAATCCTTTTTTCAATAACACCGGCAAAAGCGGCTTTCTCCTCTTTTGTTATCCCCGGTTCAGGAGATTGGTTGATGGGGGACAAAAAGAGAGGGAGCTGCTTTATGGTGGCAGAAGCAGCAATTTGGTTGACTTATTTTGATAGTAAGAGAGAGGCGAGTAAGTTAGATAAAAGATCCAGAAACTTTGCTTCATTTTACGCTTCCGCGAATCTTAGCAATCAAGATGAGAACTATTTTTATGCTATGGAAGATTTTATGACAAATTTGGATTATAATGAAACGGTTAAAGAAAAAGCGAGAAGATTATATCCTGATACGCTTGATGCCGCGATTATGCAGGAGAGAATAGCGCAGAGAAGGCAATATATTGAAAACAACTCGTATGTAGGTTCTGATGCTTGGCAGTGGCAATCGGCAGAATTGGCGAATAATTATAGAGATATTAGGAAAGGCAATAGGAAATCTTTACAGAAAGCGACTAACATGGTTGGTCTTGCCCTGGCCAATCGAGCAAGCAGCTTTTTTGCTACTTACTTTTTTGGAAGGCGGGTTTCTGTAGAAATCAAGCAGAATGAAGTTGAAATGGGATTCCACTTTTAATGAAATTATACAATACTTTGAGCAGGGAAAAAGAAGATTTTAAGCCCTTGAAAGGGAAGGAAGTTTCCGTTTACTATTGTGGTATGACCCTGCAAGAGGCTCCTCATATTGGTCATATTAGAGCAGCTTTGACTTCGGATATTCTTAATCGCTATTTAAGGTATCTTGGTTATGATGTTAATTTAATAGTTAATTTTACGGATATTGATGATAAAGTTATTGCTAAGGCGGAAGAGGAAAAAAAAGATTATAGAAAGATAGCTGCACACTTTGAAGATGAATATAGAGGAGTAATTCGTCACCTCAACATTCTGGAGCCGGCTTTTTATCCAAGAGCGACGCAGCATATTGAAGAAATAATAAATCTTGTTTTGAGGCTCGAGAAAAAGGGATATGCTTATCAAAAAGATGGCGATGTGTTTTTTAGTGTTCGCAAGTTTAAAGGCTATGGTAAGCTGTCTGGTAAGAAGGTGTCCGATTTGCGGTCCGGGGTACGAATTCAGGTAAACGAAAAGAAAGAAGATCCTGTTGATTTTGTTTTATGGAAGAAAGCAAAACCTTCGGAACCTTCATGGTTTTCCCCATGGGGAAAAGGAAGACCCGGTTGGCACATTGAATGTTCTGCTATGGCAACTTATTATCTGGGAGATACAATCGATATACATGGTGGAGGAAGCGATCTGATTTTTCCCCATCATGAAAATGAAATCGCACAATCCGAGAGTGCTACCGGAAAGACTTTTGTAAGATTTTGGATCCATAATGAGATGCTAAATATAAAGGGAGAAAAAATGTCTAAGTCATTATTGAATTTCATCCCCATAAGCGATCTCCTGGAAGAATTCAATCCGAATGTTATTCGATTATATTTATTGCAAGCACATTATAGAAATCCTATTAATTATAACCCTGAAATACTAAAGCAGGCTGCTTCTGGATGGGAGAAAATTACGAATTTCTTAAATATTTCGGCAGGAACGAAAGGAAAATTATTTTCTAACTTAATTGAAGAATTCGAAAATAAAATGAACGATGACATTAGCACTCCGGGTGCTATAGCTTTGGCTTTTGATATGATTAATGAAGGACTTAAGGCTAAAGAAAAAGATATTGGATCTTATAGAGAAACGTTGTCTTATATACTGGAAAATCTGGGATTTAAGTTAGAGGAAAAATCCCGGGAACTTAGCCCTGCTATGGAAGAAATAGTAACTTTGCGAAATAATCTTAGAGACGAAGGCAATTATGAGATGGCGGATCGGATTAGAACTGTTCTGGATAAAGCTGGAGTGTTGATACAGGATAGTCCGGAAGGCAGCATCTGGAGATTGAAATGAACGGAAGAGAATTGGCTTTGGAAGCTTTAATCGGGTTTGAAAGCAAAGGAAAAACATTAAGAGACTTCGCGGAGACAGAAAAGGGAGAAAAGCCTGATAGGTCTATACAAAAAGCCTATGATTATTTTTATGGATCGGTAAAGATGATTAAAAGGCTGGACTATATTCTGGAAAAACATTTGAAGAAGAAAAAGCTTAAGGAATTACCCTTGCCCATAAGAAATATACTGCGAGAAGGGGCTTACGGGCTTCTCTTCAGCCGCGATCCTGATCATGCTGTTGTGAATGAAGCGGTAAACCTTGCAAGGAAATTTGGGCACAATGGAACCGCATCCCTTGTAAATGCAGTTTTGCGAAATCTTCATTCAGTCGATTATCCGGAAGAACCAGTAAAATATCTATCGACATTCTATTCTTTTCCGGAGTTTTTAGTTCGATTATTATTGGATGCATATGGCGAGAAAACGGAGGACATTTTAAAAGCAAGTAATCTTCCGCCTGTTACATCGATAAGAGTTAATACCCTGAAAAGCACTCCTGATGAAGTGCTTAATGATTTGAAAAAAGAAGGTTTTAAGGCGGAAAAAATTCCAGAAAGAGAAAACAATCTTTTGATTGAGAGCAGCGCAATTTATAGCAAAAGCTTTAAAAAAGGCTGTTTTCAAGTGCAAGGTGTCACTCAGACTATGAATACTGAGAGTCTTTCCCCCGAAAAAGGGGAGGTTATACTTGATTTATGTTCTGTTCCCGGGACAAAGAGTACGGGGATAGCAGAAATTATGAGTGATGATGGAATGGTTTTATCTGTGGATAAAAAAGATCTCTATATGATAGTTGAGAATGCGGAAAGATTAGGAATAAAAAGCATTTATCCTATCAGGGCGGATGTGAGAAACTTCCGGGTTGCCAGAGCCGATAGGATTCTTTTAGATGTTCCGTGTTCCGGTACGGGAGTTATGGGAAAAAGAGGAGATCTCAGATGGAATCTAAGTGCGGAGTCTCTAAGTAGGCTTGTAAATTTACAAAAAGAGATTTTTAGTTGCGCGGCAAAAAATCTAAAAAAAGATGGAGTTTTAATATATTCAACATGTTCTATTCTTCCAGCGGAAAATGAAAAACAGGTACAATGGTTCTTGGAAGAAAACCCTGATTTTATTATTGAAGGCGCCGGGGATGGTGATCCCTTTATCCGGAATTTACCTGGAAGCCCCTATTATGATGGCGGATTTGGCGCAGTACTTATAAGGAGGTAATTTATGTATTATCAGCAGAGTTCTGCTAAAGTGTTTTGGATAGCTTTTCTTACTTCTCTTGTAGTATCCAGTTTGGTTAGTTTTGCTTTTGTATATTTCATTCCTGAAATCGTATCGGGAAAAACACAAATTCTCACCATACCGGATGTTGAGAATTTGGAGTTGCGGAAAGCCGAGATGATTATGGACGAGAAAGGATTGAAAATACTTGTAGAAGATGAAAAGTACCATCCAACGACAAAGAAAAGTAGAGTCATTTACCAGAAACCAACTGCCGGAGAAACAGCGGAGAAAGGTTCGACCGTAAGGATTGTCTTAAGTAAGGGTCAGAAAGAAGAAATAGCAGGAGGAGAAGAAATAATTATTCCCTCTGTTATTGGTTTTGATCTTAATCAGGCTAAAGTATATCTTGCTGAGAGAGGGCTTAGTGTAGGTGTAGTTGATAAAGAGGAATCCGAAGAAACCAAGGATGTTGTGCTCCGAACTATTCCGGAACCTGGGCAGAAAGTAACGGAAGGAGTTCCTATAAAACTGATTGTTTCTTCGGGTGGAGGGAAGGTTTCCGTGCCCAACCTCAGGGGTAAAAGTGAATATAGGGCTCGTTTGCTGCTTGAAGAAAGCGGACTCGAAATGGGCAGAAAAAGTTATACTACAAGCGGAGAACATGCTTTTGATATTATTATTAGTCAGAGTCCGGAGCCGGGGGTAACGATTGAAAAAGGCTCTAAGGTTGATATAACTGTAAACCGTGAGGGACGTTGATGAAGAAGGTTATTACTTACGTATCTATTGTGATAGGGTCTTTCCTTTTTGGATTTGGTTCTTTCTATTATCTGATGCCGGTTGTGGTTAGACATAGTAAAACCATAGAAGTGCCGGCTCTTAGAAATATGAGTGTGGAAAAAGCTAAAAGATTTCTTACAAACTTGGATTTACGGTACGTTATTTCGGATAGTGTTAACTCGAGTGAAGTTCCGAAAGGGTTTATAGTAAGCAGTGATCCTTCGGCGAAAGAAGAGATAAAGATTAAAGGTGTAATAAAACTTGTTGTTAGTAAAGGACCGAGGAAAATTAGGTTGCCTGATATTGTTGGTCTTTCTAAGAAAGCTGCCCTTGATTCTCTGGATATTTACGGAATAACCAACAGGGTTTTTATCAATTATCCTGTTAGGGAAAAAACCTTGGACGAAAAAATTGTCAAGACAAGGCCTGCAATTGAAGATAGCATTGCTGAAGGAGATATGCTCACCATCTATATTGGGACAGAGAAAAGAAGGGTTTTTTTGATGCCGAATTTAAACGGAATGATACTTGATGAGGCACAAGGAGAGATAGTAAAGTACGGGCTTATATTAGCAGGAATCAAGAGAACAGCAGGAAAAGTGGATGTAGTTATCCAACAGTCACCCGCACCGGGTGTAGAAGTTACCTTTGGAGATGAAGTAAAGCTTGTCGTGGGGCAATAGGCCTTGGTTTAGGTATTAGGTTTTAGCCCGACCGAAGACTGCCGACGGATGACGGATAAAGAAGCGATATAATTTTAAATATAAGGAGGCGAAAATGTATAACGTGAAGGAATTGTACAATTTTAGGAAAACCGCATATTTGGTTTTCGAGTGGTCGCGTAGTTTGACAGCAGCCAAGAAATTCATTTTTGCCTTGGGAATGGCTTGCGTTATGGGGCTGTCGGCTCAAGTTAAAGTTCCTTTACCCTGGACACCTGTTCCTATTACAATGCAGACATTTTTTGTTCTCCTTGCCGGAATTCTTCTTGGGCGAAGGTGGGGCGGTGTGAGTCAAATAATATATGTGGGGATTGGTATGTTAGGGGTCCAATGGTTTGCGGGGAGCAGTATTTTTGGACCCACAGGAGGATATTTAATCGGTTTTATTATAGCTGCTTTCTTTCTTGGTTATGTGATAGATACATATGTTAAGTTAAGAAATTTTATTTCTATTCTTTTGTTGATGTTGTTTGCGACTTTTTTTTTAATATATGTTCCCGGATTGTTTCAGTTAGGGTTTTATTTTTATCTGATTAAAGGATCTTTTCCGGGTTTTACGGCTCTTCTTACAATGGGATTTTTCCCGTTTATCCCTGGAGCTATAATTAAAGTTGTGCTTGCCGCAGCTGTTGCTACGGCAATTATACCTAAAAACATAGATTCTTCGAATCTATGTTAAATAGTCAAATAGTTTAGTGGTTGAGTGGGAAAACAAAGAGAAAATCTTTGTGCTCTTTGTGTCATTTGTGGTTCGATAATTTTTTTGGGTTGGTTTGGGATTCTGAATTCTTTGTTATAATTTTGAACTTTAATTTGTATTTTTCCATTTTGATATTTGATTTTTACATTTTAATGACTTTCTTCTTTATATATTGAAGGTACAAATCGTTGCGAGAATTACTTTATAGCAGTATAATAAATACACTATGTCCCAAATAAAAATAAAAACAAAGGATTTTGATTTTTTAAAGACTTTTAATTCCGGACTTTTTTATTTTTTTTATGAAGATAATCCTATAAGAAGGGTTTATTTTAAAAATCGCGTTGTTGAACTTGTTTTCAGGCAAGAAGATGAAGATTTAATAATCGATTCGCCTATCAATATGAAAATGAAGGAAAGAGAGATTTTAAAGCAGCAAATTTCCAAGTGTTTTGGTTTACGAGAAGACTTGACTCCATTTTATAATCTTTGCAAAAAAGATAAAGTTTTGAGAGATTATCTTCCGAAAATAAAAAAAACGAGAATTGTTTCTGCTTTTTCTGATTTCGAATCATTGGTTGGCGCTATAGTTTCTCAAAATAATTCGTACAGAAATTATAGAAAGCAGATGAGAAAAGTTTATAGAGCAGTTAATTTCGAAAGAGCTAATTATAGAGAAAAAAAGATAGAAGAGTTAAAACTTGGATATAAAATTTCTTATATTATGGAACTTACAAAAAACTATAATAGATTGAATATAAGAAATATTAAGGGTATCGGAAATTATTCCGTGAATCTTTATAATATTTTTCAGAGAAGGGACTATAATGCTTTTTACGTTGATTGTCTAACCGAGAGAATAATGAAAGAAAACTACGGTATTAATGAAAAATTTGAAGAAAACAGCAAAAAACTATGGGGCGAATATAGAGGGCTTGCGGAAGCTTATCTGCAGAGGTTTTTTGAACAGAAGTGATTTTCTTATTTTTTTTCTAATTTATCAAGTCTCTTATTTATTTGATCCAGTTTAGCTTCAATCTGATCGAGCTTTTCGATAATCTTTTCGAGATTGTCCATTTTATCTTTTAAGTCTTCTATTCCATCTTTAGCCTTAAGTCGGCTACCTTCTTCTACTGTTTTTAGCTTATTTGTTATTTCTGTAATTTTCTTTTGTATTTTTGCGATTTCATCATACTCTGGTTTTTTACAAGTGGTTGTTAGGAGAAGAAAGGGAATTATTAATATCCACTTTTTCATATTGTCCTCCTCGGTTTTAGAAATTTACATCAAGTTCAGAAAATATCAAGCTGTAGATTGATTTTTCCTTTTGGTAGTGCTGACTCATACATGGCGATAATTTTATCTATAGTTTGATTCTCCTTTTCATCTACTACCTGTCTTGCGGGATCCGCGTTATACCAACTAATGATTTCATGCGCTCCGGTAAAAAAGGGAATAGTAGCGGCATAATCCGGTACAAACCTTTTTATCTTGGAATTGTCGAAGATCATGCTATGAGATTTATCTCCTAACAGACTTGTACCCCACTCAGGGTCAAAGGAGGCGATAAACTCTGAGGGGATATGTACTATTCGGACTTCGGCACCTGCGGCAAGTGCTACTATCTCGTAGATTTGATTCCATGACAACAATTCGTCTGAAGTGATGTGGAATGCTTCCCCTATAGTTTTAGTATTACCCAGTAAACCTACAAAGCCCTTGGCAAAATCCCTATGGTGTGTTAGTACCCATAGTGAAGTTCCGTCTCCGTGTACGATGACTTTTTTGCCTTTACGCATGCGGTCCAATAATGTGTACTTGTTATGCATGGGTAACAGGGTGCAGTCGTAGGTGTGAGAAGGGCGCACAATAGTTACCGGGAAGTGTCCTTTTCGGTAAGCTTGCAAAAGGCGTCTTTCACAGGCAATTTTATTCCGTGAATATTTCCAGGAGGTGTTAGATAAAGGAGTACATTCGGTTACAGGGAGTTTTTTAGGTGGAGTTTGATAGGCTGAGGCTGAACTTATGAAGATATACTGTCCGGTCCGACCTCCGAATAACTCGAGATCTCTTTTTATATGTTCGGGAGTAAAGGCAACCCAGTTTACAACCACGTCGAATGTCCTATCTCCAAGTGCTGCTTCGGCTGAAGCTCTATCTCTAATGTCTCCGCGTAAGATACGAGCTTTTTCTGGCACGGGTCTTTTGGTTTTACCGCGGGTTAAAAGATATAGTTGAAATCCTTTTTCGACAGCTAATTCGGCACATGCCGAGCTGATGATACCTGTTCCCCCAATGAATAAAACTTTCATATACTTTCGCTCCCTCTGTACTTAGATTTATACCTGATAATGTTTTATAAATTCCCTATATAAATTTATGAAAATATAGCAAAATATCAAGAGCATAATATGTATTAAGATTCTTCGAATCTTAATACATATATTAGTTAATTAGTAACAAAAAAATCTGCGAAAATCTGTGTAATCTTGTGGTTCAAAATTTTTTACTGTTGACAAAGGCAAAAGGAATGGCTACGATATTTTATAGAAGTGAATAAAGTAATAAAAGTAAACGATAAACTATATTTCTATTTCAGGAAGGTCCCCTCGTCTAACACAACACTTATAAAGGGAGAGGTAAACATACTTATAGATCCCGGGTATAATCCAGTTATGAGGATAAAGGCGCTTAATCCCTTAATGAAAGAAGCCGGAATAGGAATAAAAAATATTGATGAAATATGGTTTACTCATAGTCATCCTGATCATGCAGGATTGGCGTATTACCTTCTTCAGGAGAAACAAATGACAATTGTTTGCCACCCACTGGGAAAAATTTTTATTGAAAGAGAGCCTCCGGTCGTAGGTCTTATTGAGACGGAGAAGATAGAAAGTTCGATCCTGAAAAGAATATATCCCACAGAGATAAATAAGAGGAAAAGACTTGAAGCTCTGGTTCGCTATCTTGTGAAATTTTACGCAAGTATTCTTACTGTCGGGAGTCATGCTGTTAGAGTTGAAGATTGTTTTTCTCCCTGTGAAAGCAGGTATGGTATTAATGTTATTTTTCTTCCCGGTCATACACCAGATGAAGTTGGCTTTTTAGTGGGTTCGACGCTTATTATGGGTGACCTTATAGCGACTTTTTCTTTTAAGCGACCGGCGGTTTTGAATGTTCCAACTTCGGATATCGACAATGCTATCTCTTCGCTAAAAAAGATTTTAGAAATCTCGCCAGAGCTGATTTTACCCGGTCATGGGAATTATTCGACGATCGATGTAAGGCTTATAACCGAGATTTACAATCAAACTGTAAATTTAAGAGAAAAAGGGATTTTATTGTTAAAAAACACTCACTCGTTTATCGATTATGCCTTCGGTTTACAAAAAATCCTTCCGCTTTTTACCCTTCGCATTCAGGAAAGACTAGCTCTTTTGTATATTGTTTATAAGAGTTATGTGAGGACTAAGGATTCTTCGAATCAGAGATACGATCCATGTCTTGCGTCATGAGTCACGCGTCATGTGTCAAAAAACCTCACCCCCCAACCCATAATTAGCCACGGATTAACACGGATACACTCTGATTTTTTGTCTTTTAACTCGGCACTCAGCACTCGGAACTCTGTCTTTCACATTCCAGTTCCCGCCTTGACAAATCTTAAATTCTATATATATTTCTCTTACTTACCAAAAATGGTAGGAAAAAGAAATGAATTACGAAAAACTTATAGATTTATTTGGCGATAGGCCTTTTTTTGAGAGCGGCGAAGTTCACATTGTTTTTGAAGAACCCCGGGCGCAGATCGAAGCGCGTCTCTCCCGCTGGGTAAACAACGGAAAGCTGCTGAAACTCAGGCAGAAAAAATATCTTCTTCCGGGCAAATACCGACGAAATGAACCCTCTCCCGAATACATTTCAAATTATCTATACAGACCTTCTTATATCAGCCTAAGAACGGCTTTAAGTATCTACGGTATAATTCCCGAATTGGTTCATACCTACGAAGCAGTAACCACAAAAAAAACCGCGAAATGGGATACGCCGATAGGTACTTTTAAATACCATTCTATAAAGGGAAAAAGATTTTGGGGATACACGATTTATCCGAAGGCAGGAAGCACCAACAATCAGAAATCCTTCATGTTAGGGGAACCTGAAAAAGTTCTCCTCGACCTCTTTTTCCTAATTAAAGGAGAATGGACAGAAAAAAGAATAAAAGAAATGCGATTTCAGAATCTATCGATTATAAAAAAGGGGAAACTTCAGAAGTACGCGGAAACGTTCGACAGCCCAAAGGTAAAAAGAGGTGTAAAACGTTTTACTAAAGTTTATTCGAAGGAGATTACATGAAAGAAAGAGCTTTATCTATCGTAGAACAAGAGAAAAATCCCCGACTATCTTTTAATAAACTCCGCGAATATCTTCAACATGTTATTTTAAGGGAGTTATTCGAGCAAGGGGTACTCGATTACATTGTTTTTCACGGCGGTACCGCTTTAAGAATTCTTTTCGATTTACGAAGATTTTCAGAAGACCTGGATTTTCATACGCTGAACAAAAATGAATTCGATTTAGAAAAAGCAGTAAAAAAAATAACGGACCATTTACAGCAACAGGGATACCGATTAAGTGTAACAACAAACTTCAAGGGTACCGTTCAATCGGCTTTTATAAAATTCAACGACCTTCTATCCGAAGCGGGTTTAAGTCGACAAAAAGGAGAAAAACTCAGAGTAAAAATCGAAGTGGATACAAAACCTCCCGAAGGCTATAATACAAAATCTTCTCTAATAAATAAGTATTTTCCCTTTGGGCTTATTCATCATGACAGGGCATCTTTTCTTTCCGGCAAATTACACGCGGTCCTTCAGCGTTCATATACAAAGGGCAGAGATTATTATGACCTCTGGTTTTATCTCAGCAGATGGAAAGACCTCAGCCCAAATTTCGAATATCTTAATAATGCCCTTAAGCAAACCAGATATGAAGGTCCTTCTATAAAAAAAGAAAACTGGAAAAAAGTAACTTCATCAAAAATAAAGGAAATCGACTGGAATTATGTGGTAAGCGACGTAGAACCCTTCGTCGAAAATCAAAATGATCTTAAAGTCTTCTCAAAAAAAACTATGTTAGAATTGTTAAGATAACAACCCATAATTAGCCACAAAGGCACTAAGAACACAAAGAAAATTGGACGCAGATTAACGCAGATTTAACAGGATTTTTTATTTGTTGGTAAAGGAAATTCAGAAAATAAGACCTACCCCTCTATTTATTATTTTCGATATTCTTCACGAAAGAAAGAAAAACCACTTCATTAAAGAAGATATACAACCAGCAGTCTTGATTTTTAAGAGAAATTCTTTTATAACTAAAAATTTTTTTACCTATTTCTATTGGTTTTATTTTTTTCATAGGTTCCAAAACTTCTTCGACTAGTATTGATCGGTATTTAGCAGGACTTTTTGTCCAATCTTCAAGGAAAAAAGATGTTATCTCATAATCTTCACTTAGGATTTCTTTTTCTTTCTTGAAATATAAACCCTTTGTAATTCTATCTATCACGGAACGAATTCTGTCTGATTCTATTTCATATATGGGTTTAATACCTGCAAATATTCCGCCTGTAGTCTGAACTTCTGCTAATTTCAGCCTAGAACGCCATTCTTTTACTTTCTTAAAACCTTGTGGTCTACCAAAAGATCTTATAAGTTTTTTCACTAATTTCCTTGCTTCAGGTTGCATTGCGACTCTTTCATTAGCGACTATTACATTTCTGAAATATCCATCATTTTCTTCAAAACTTTTGTTGCATAGTTCACAACATGGAACAGTAATGAGATTATCAGGTCTGGGAGAGGGAAAAAGGCTTTTGGGCGGTATATGATCCATTGTTTCGGGAAAATTTTTTCCACAGTAAACACACTTATCATTAGTAAATTCCATTGCTTTATACGTACAGTATTAGGTAAAGGAAATAGGGTGTTAAGTTTAAAGAGTTGGCTTTTTTACTCATATATCTTAAATTCATACTAGTTATTTTATAAAAAACTTTTGAAAGATATTTGTCTTCCATTTGTATTAATTATTCTATAATTTTCCTAATTTCCTCAAATATTTCTTGATACAGGCTTAAAAGATTATCAAATGTCTTTTGACAATAATTGTCCAATCTTTCTCCAGATGGCATAGTAGGATAATGCATCGTTGCTTCATTTTCTAAATACGGTTCTTCAATAAAACAATTAAAGTTCTCAAGTCCTGAGTAATGAGAAATTGTATCTCTCCATATAGTCATTTGTTGGATCCATTCTTTTCTGTGATTATCAAATATCTCGGCTAAATCTTGCTCACCAGTTTTCTGAAGTCCTTTTATTATTTTACCTCCTGCCTTGTATTCTGAATTTATATTGTCTCCTGAATGTCTAAACGTACGATAGCTCCTAAGTTGAGGTAAAACACAACCTAATGTTTTAGTTATTAGATCCAGATTACTTTTTACCTGAAATAAAAAGGCTTCAGTCTCGTACACGAGTATCGGATTTTCTGTTTCAATAGTTACGCCCAAAGGAGGAGTAGGATGAACTTTAAATCTTTCAACTTTTTCTTCGATTGTTTTCATAATAACTTTACGATGATAATCTACTGCATATAATTTATGTTTACAATTAAGGATGCTGTTATATAGGTCTTTTTCTTGTTTCTCTTTAACTAGGGAGATTATTTCCTGAAAAATACTTTCTATTTCTTTATTAACATTACTCGATTTTTTTATATCGAGTTTTATTTGTAAAATTCCAGGAAATTCCCTCCAAGTTTTTCCGCCGTTCTTACTTCTTAAGTGGGTATTTTTAGTTTTGTATTCATTACGTGGTTTCGACGAAATTGACTTCTGCTCTAACCAGCAACAGTTCTTATACTTCTTCCCACTACCACAAGGACAAAGTTCATTCCTGCCTACTTTCTCTTCTTCTTTATCCATAATCCAATTTATTTCTTTACATATGTTAAATATGTATAAACCTGATTCCATTTAGTTTCTAATTTTCTAACATCATTGTACCTCATATATTCATCAAAATTAGAAATTAAGATAATGTTTCGCATCTGTAAAAATAAAACCCATACCCAAGTATTTTTTTTCTTATCTTCATCGCACTTTTTTTTCATTATTTTATCTTTTTCTTCGTCGGTTGGCATATAATCAGACCAAATTTCCTCGAAAACAAAGTGATTCACTCTTGAAAGTAACTTGTAGTATTGGTAAATCTTATATTTATTATAGGTTTCAATACCTTCAAGCATTTGTCTTATATTAGGCATATTTTTATATTTTTCTTCATTGCCCGATTGTATTGCCCCTTTAAGAGTTTCTATATACTCCGGTGATTTTGTTATAAGACCTTCTTCAATGAGTTCTAAAGTATTTTTAAAAGAAGTTATTCGAAACCGTTGGGCATTCTTAAAAGGATCTAACATACACCATTCAAAAATAACAGTTCCTTCGAATAAAGACCGTAATAATATTTCGACTGATGAAATTCTATCTTTACTTAACAATAAATAAATTGAATCATAGATATCTGTATTTCTTAGATATAAGACTTCAATCATAAATTTTGAAGCGCCGATTTCTTCACGTTGCAACCATTTTTCATTCAATATATCTTTTGCTTGTTCTATTTCCTCTGCAAAACTTTCTATAATGGTCATTTTTTTTAGGTACTACTCACGCTAAGCTATTTATATATTTATCACATTCTTGTAAAAATAGCTTATACTTTTCTTTTAACTCTTTTTTGTTTTCAATTAAATCGTCAGAGACTTTCTTTTCACATGATGCGACAATTGCACACCAATGAATTGTATCTCTTGCATAATTTGCAATAGGAGGATATTTATTAAATCTACCTATTAATTCGTGGTCGTTAACAAAATTCTTTCTGTACTCTGCTTCCTTTTGATCATATCCCTTCCAGTTACTGGCTAATTCTACTAGTTTACCCAATTCTTCCTTTAATTCTTCTATTTCATTATAACTTTTATTACGTATGTATTTTTTAAATTCTCTCTTTTCGTTCAATAAAGATGTTAAGAGATCTAACAATTTTGTTACTATTATAGTTAATAAAACAATAATTACAGGTACCTTTAACAATTCAATCCATATCATATAACCTCCATAATTTATATCGTTTATATATAAAAAACCACGTGACCTTTTAGTACTAAAATCACATTACCTTCTTTTCGGATTTTGATTCTCTTGCCAATAATTTAAAAATCAAGGCCCGATCCCTTTACAAAAAGAGTATGATAGTAATTACTTTAAATGTTCGCCTATAAATTGGCGTATACCACGCAGCATATCTTTAACATCGTCCTTTGAATACTCAGAGAACTCACCATGATCGGCATAATTCCTTATGTCAATGTAGGATTGAACTTTCTTCCGCATTAACTTATTATAAAGTTTTGCATCGGTACATTTCTGATTTAATGAATTTAAATTCTCACTCTCTTTTAATTTTACATTATTATTTACAGCAATCTCTTTAAGACAGTTTTCGAGTACTGCACCACCCAAAGAAGCTGCGGGGTCTTTATAGTTATTTTCAAGTAAATGTTCCGCCATTTCTAAGAAATCATCGAAAACTTCTGCAGAAATAAGGTTTTTTATATCAAATAGATAACCATTTTTAATATCTTCTTCTAAAGAATCTAAAATAGAGAGTCCTATTTCAACATCTCGTATGCGTGCAAACTTAACCATTTCAAAAAACCTTTGTGTATAGTTATGATTATTTCCCAATGTTTCAATTAAAAAAGTCTGGACTTGGGCTTGCCATCCAACGAAACGGCCTGCGGAGGCCTTACCATAATTAGTTAAGACAGAACCTTTAGCCCTTAAACTGCTAATACGCTGAATGATTTGTTCTTCAAGTTTCATTTTATCGACTATTAATTCCTTTCTTAACTCCTTCTATTATTTAAGGACATGAAGATAAGTTTTTTCTACTCATACAACATACCTTTCTTATACTCATAGTATGAAATTTAAAAAATCATTCCCATAAGTCAAGGGGCGCAATGCGTAGCATTGCGAGTCATTAATCAATACAAATTATCCCATCTTTTTGATTTTCTTTTAAGGTTTTTATAAAATCGAACCCAAATTCAAACCATTTATATAGATTAATTTTCCTGCTGCCATCTTCATTCAATTCGAGTGTAATTAACTCATCTATACTATCTGAATCTATATCTCTAAAGTCAAAATCAATTAAAGGAGAATTCACTCGCGAACCTAACCACTTAGGATATATATATGGACCTCGACTATTGTAAATAAACAAACGATTAGAAACCACTGTATCGTATCTCGTCCTCTTCCATACTCCCACACATATTTCAAATTCGTTATCTCCGTCAATATCCGCTTTCATTATTTTCCAGGGATAAAATGTATGGGGATCTATAAAAGGGCCAATAAATCCGGTATCGGTTATTGTTGCAGTAATTATTCTTTCTCCAAATGTCAACTTTTCATCTCCAAGAATGCCATACAAATGTAACCCCAATGAGTCATTTATAAAACAACAATCTTTCAAGTTTTTCCCCTCAGGTAAATCTTGCGAAGAAATAATTTCTCCAGCACTATCTTTAAGCAGAATTTTCTCACTTGAAGCGGTAACACTTACTTTAGAATTTTCACAACGACAAATAGGCTTTTTAAAGGAAAAAGAGGTATCGATTTTCACAAATAACTTATTATTCTTTTCGCAAAAATGCGTTCCGAATTTATCTGAAATTCCAATAATTGTATTCATTATTTTCTTTCTTTCTTCTTTCTCTGCAATTCTCGGACAAGATTTTTCAAGAATAACCGGAACGAAACAAATTGAATCGATGTCTCCCTTTTTAAACACGCATTTAAATATTGCACTTTGACATTGCTCAACTTTATGTTGGTCAAAAACAAAATTTCCCAAACTGTAGATGATTGGTCTTTCCTTATAAATTTCAACGCTTTGAAGCACGTGGGGATGATGTCCAAGAATTAAATCCGCCCCTGCGTCTATTATTTTATGTGCTTTCTCTACATGGTCTATTCTTGGGTATCTATTAAATTCAATTCCCCAATGAAAGGAAACAATAATGAAATCAACTCTATCTCTAATATTTTCAATTTCTATTACTATCTCTTCTGTAGTGGCGTAAGCAGGCCCGGCTTCTCTCTCAATATATACTATTCCATCGGGAAGCATATCTAGAAAGGCAAAAAAGGCAAATTTAAGTCCGTTTTTAGTTATTATCCTTGCCCTTCTCGCCTCTTTCTGGTTTTCGCCTCCACCAATCGGAAAAAGACCTTTTTCTGAAAGCAATTGACTTGTTTTAATAAAACCTGTCCTGCCATAATCGAGTGTATGATTATTCGCGACAGAAATTATATTAAATCCGGAATTAACAATACCATTAACATAAGAAGTGTCCGCACAAAAGCTAAATCTCTTAGCTATTGGGTTACCTTTTTCGGTAATTGGACATTCCAGGTTACAAAAAGCTAAATCGTGTGAACCGACTATATTTCTTATATATCTAAAGGGGTAATCAAAATCATTATTGTCAATTATATTTCGAACACCTCTATCCAGGAGAACATCTCCAACAGCACAAAAACTTACTCTCCCCGAAGGTGGTTTAGTACCAGCTATCGATACAAAAAGTAAGAAAACTAACATCCGGAATCGTAATAGAGTTTATACCATCCCGGTTCCTGTTTACCGATTTTACTTCTAATATTCCACGGCACATAAGAAGGCTGTGGCATCTCCGGTTTTTTCTCTTCAGACTGGAAATATTTAATCCATTCCGGCTGAGAGGGAGCTTTACCTTCCTTTAACATCTCTTGCCACTTTTCATCTGTCAATCGGTCACCTATAGGCTGAAGAAATTCATAATAAGAAAAGACTCCACCTCTCATTAATTTTAATCTTCCGTCAATTTCCACAGCTACATATATTTCATGAGCAAAACCAACTGCTTCTTCAAGCGCACCAGCAGGTCCATCCGGCATTTTCCCAGTGTGTATATCGGCAATAACCGGAATATATTGATCGGGGCCTTCTGCGTAAGTTATAGGAGGATTGACCTCTTTTACTTCATTTGTAAGGTTTTCCAACAACGAACCAAACCGTCTTATCTGCTCATACTCTTGAAGAGTTCTTGGTTCATTATTCAGCTCTTTTATCGAAACTTCCTTTAGGAAAACCACTGCTTCGGTAAATCTGCTAAAAAGGTCTTCATAGGACGTAAGAAGTTCATGTTTAGTTAATTCTTTATTGGTAAATCCGAGAAGCTCTATAATCCTCTGGTAAAATTCTACATTCGGTTCTACGTAACCTTTCGGCGGTTCCGGAACCCATTCCCATACTTCTTCCATACCATCTCCACACTCGGCAGCATAACTAGATTTCGCGTAAAGGATTACATCGTGCCTTAGTTCCGCCCAGCTGGAAAGAGCCGTACTTAAGTCTTTTGCTACCCAGGCTTCATTTTTCATAAAGAAGGGATAATCGTGCTCCGCAGAGAGTTCAAGAAGCGATTTCAAACACCATATCCAGTTAAAATAGAGGTTTACTCTCCAGTCTTTTTCTTGCAGTTTTGAGAACTGTTTCTTGAGCAAATTCAAAGTATCCGGATATTCGGGAAAATTTTCCCACGAATCTTTATACTTATTAAGCATTAAATCCTCTGCCAGTTCACTGCCAAATACAGCCATCGCATCTAGACCCATTGGGAAAACCCGTTTCCTTGGAATCGATAAACGTTGTAATATTTCAGAATCCGGAATATATCTTTGCCCCATAAATCTGAATTGGGCACCCTGGGGTCCCCAGATAAACTGCTTTATTTTCGTTTTTTCCTCGAATCTTTCTTTCAGAATTTGCTTTACTTCCTTGAGTTTATCTGCATCGGGAAATTTTTCTAAAGAATAATCCTCTCCAAACACTTTTTCTATAGCATACTTAATATCTTCAGGTCCAAGGTCATCGGAAGCTCCAACATAAAAAGAAGTCATATCATAAATTATTTCCCATTCTGGCAGTAGATTATTTGAATACAAATGATGAGTGATTAGCAAGGCCTGAGTAAGTTCTGTATCGTAAAAGTCGGTTTTTGAATTAATATGTAGAGAATATGTCCCATACCAGAGCATTCCCATAAAATACTTTTTCAGTATATCACTTCTCGTGTAATGTCCTCGGGGTACAAACTGCGAGTAATCGACTTTATACTCATAGTTTGAATCTTCATCCGGGTTTAGTATTATAGGGGATCCAAAACCTGAATGAGCTTTACATTTGGAAATTTCCTTCTTAACTATAGAATCTACCATAGAAGGTACTTCTGAAGAATCACCTACAAGAAAGTACTGAGGAACCGAAAAAAACGCGATATTTCTCCTGGATGCTTCCTTTAATGCCGGATTTTCTGTTGAATTATAAGTTTCCAGAGAAAGCTTTTTCATCTCTTCGGTAAGATTTTTTATTATATTGTAGAATTCTTTTTCCTCCAGCTTTCTGAGAGTGAAATCAAAGAAAAGATGATAGAGTTCCAGGATTACATCTGTGGTTATAAAATTAGGTCGTCCAGCATAATCATTTTCCTCATATACATTATACATTTGTCCATAATTTGCAGGAGTTACAACAAACCCATTTTTAGAAATTCTATCTGTTTGTTCTTTAGTAAAATCGCCAAACTGAAATTTGTTAACTATATTTCCCCATTTTAAGCCAGACGGACTGTAATTTTCCTTCAACAATTCTTTTTCTCTTTCTAAAATAATACCCGCGTTTTTCAATTCAGTTGCAGAAAGACTATCATCACTATAATTTCTGCTAGGCTCATACCAAGATTTCCCCTTAAAGTAACAAAAAATTTCATAATTTTTAAAAGGTCTCCCGTGCCTCGCAAAAATTTCATTTCTCATAAGGTAGAGTTCTTCTAGAGTTTTATTCTCCAGGTCACCGGGATTAATTGCTTTAACAGTTTCAGCTATAACAGAAAAAGAAAAGAAAAAAATTGCTAAAAGTAAAAAAACTTTCGGGTTTTTCATACTTACCTCCTTAATTTAATTATGTTAATTTTCTGAGTCAGGTCTAGTTTTTTGAATTTTTATTTTTCTATCCAGAATACCTAGTCCTTATACTCATAGTATGAAATTTAAAAAATCATTCCCATAAGTCAAGGGGCAGTGGGTGCTTCGCACCGGTTAAATAGTTGAATGGTTAAGTGGTTGAGTGGTTGAGTGGTAAAAACAAAAGATAGCTAACTGCTGACCGCCGACGATCAGACACCCCACCCCCTTGACAAATCTGAAAAAGCTATTATATTACTTTATATAACAAAGTACTTTGTTTAGATAGAAGTTCATTTTAAATTAACGTTAAGCAATTAGGAGGGAATATTATGAGATATAAAATTTTAGTTTTGTTAATGTTATTTGTTTTTTGTATATCTTACGCCTACGAAACGGAATTTCCGGAATTAAAAAATTCCACTACTGCTGTGGGGTATTCCTTTTGCGCGACGGTGCTACCCAGCGTACCCCTTATGCTTTGCGCCGGTTTTGACGATGGCGATGAATCTCTCGCGGTTGGAAGTTTTATTTTAACCGTTTCCGGGATTGTTATCGGACCCAGCGCGGGCCATTTTTACGCAGGCAACACAAGAAGGGGTTTTATATCTGCCGGTTTCAGGACAATCAGCGGCGGTGCGTTTCTTTTAAGCAGCTGTGGGATCTTAAGCGTTGTTAATGACGTAAGTTTCGGAAATGTGGAACTTTATATTGGAATTGCTATAGTTTCGGGTATAGCTACAGTCGGGTCCATTGTATTTGATATTTGGACCTGCCCGAATTCAGTCGAAAAATACAACCGTTCAGTTCGTGATTACAGAGGTTTTTATTTGTCGCCTGAAATCGATATAAAAGATGAAAGTTATGGATTATCGCTTTCGTATAGGTTTTGAGCTTGGAACAGCGGGTCTTAATTTTGCAGATTTAGTTTGAATTTTAGTGCTTCCGGTTTTTAAACTCGGAGACGTCGCGATTAATATAGTATTGGGGCTAAGTGTTTTCACTCGGTAACCCATACCTTAATCGTATCCAGTACAACTGCTCCGATTACTCCCATTGCAAAATCCTCATCGAGCTGGTCGTAATCGAAATAAACGTCTGATTTAAAGCAATTCTCATCCATCGCCATGACTGCTAAGGTATAAAAAGTGTCAACGTTAGGGAATAGATATTTAGCAGAGAAAACACTAAGAGAAGTATCCTGCGTCAACAAAGAAGTATAAAAGGAGTCTATCTCTCCTTCAAAGAAAACACTGGCGGTATACATGTCATCAAAAGACCCTTCGCAGCTGTTCCAGTAAACAATTTCAGGACTGTCCAGAGAAATTGTATCTCCGTTTGAAGGAGAATAGATTAAAAGAGAACCAGGAGTATTTACTTCCTTTTCTATTTGATGTCCTTCAATGTTTACTTGAATAAAATACCTGTTGTTATATTTCACCCACATAGAATCGTTGCTATAGTATATACCGATCGTATCCGACTCGCTGAAATTAAAAGTGTCTTGCTGCTCATCTATTGCTATTATTTCTGCGTCTGATATACCTTTAAAACCTTCCGGAATCGTTGCATCCAATCTATAGGTAGAATCCACATAAGCCTTTTGAAATTTCATTTTCGGTTTAAGAACCAGATTGATTACGTACTTGTGTTCAAAAGGACCTTCGGTGACGCTTCCGCAGGAAACGAATAAAAGAGAAATTAAAAAGAGTGTAAATATTAATTTATATCTCAAATCCAAATCCTTCGTTAAAATCTGTATATGAACTCTACAGACGGTACAATAGGCAGCATATTAAAAGTTTCTCTGAGGGGCGGTTCTTCGTCATAGTCGTAGTAATAAAACCACACGTTTTTGCGGTTCAAAGCGTTGTATAAGCTGAGTTTTAAATCCAATTCATTATTGCCAAAATAAAAGGGTTTGGTAGCACTGATATCCAAACGCAAATAGGACGGTAACCTGAACGCGTTTTTCTCACCTTTCAACTCCATCCACCAGCTAGTATTATCATTATCGTAAGGGGTGCCTGATTCTATATAACGATATCTCCCCAGAGAGGTAGTGAATGGATTTCCCGTAGAGAAAGCGAATTGAACGCCGACTTCCCATTCTTTGGGAAGCATAGCAAAAAGAATCAAATACAGGTTGTGGGTCCGGTCCCATACTGACGGGTAGTATTCATCGCCGGATTTCATCCTTGATTTAAGAAACGTATAGGAAAGCCAGCCTCTTAATTTTCCTATCTCTTTTTTTAATAGAAAATCGATGCCATAGGCATCGCCTTCGGTTTCATCAAACATTGTTCTGTAGTAATCGTTTGCATTTTCAATGTCGATTTCCGCATCCTCGCTCATTTTGTATAACCGGTTATAAATCCGGTAATAACCTTCGAGTGAGAAATAGAAAGATTCGTTTAACCACCCTTCATAACCGAGATTAAAATGATGAGCTTCCTCAGGACTGTTCTCTCCGCCAAGAGGAATCAGGTAGTAAAAAGGAAGGCTCATGCCTCCAGTTTCCGACTCTCCGGGAACTAAAGGAACCTCATATTGATGGTAATTGCCAAGGGAAATTGTCAATGCCTTTATTTCATTTAGAAAGTATTTCGCAGACAACCGGTAAGATCTAAAAAAAGCACTTTTGTTCTGATCGAACTCTACACTCTCGGAATAATAATGCGTAAGGGCTATACCTCCTGAGAGAAGCAAATCTTTCATAGGAGAGAATTCATCTTCTGCAAAGCCCATTGTTCTGTTGCTCCAAATGTCCTTGTATTCATAATTTATGCCCATATTGCTGCTAATATCATATTTAAAAGGACGATATTCATCGTTTAATCCAAATTTCAATTTATGTCCTCTGAATGCACGCGAATAATCCATTCCGAGGGTAGCTATATCGATAACTCCGTTTGTAACAAAAATAGTATCCATAAAACCAAAATGAAAACTATGTTTGCTAAATCCGCCCGAAAAATGAAGTAGGGATTCGTTATCGCCGGAATGAAATATATTTACTCCCATAACGTTATTATCCCAATCTATACCTACAATCTGGACATCTTCATTATCCTCGTCTCTCATATCGAGGAAATCTTTACTTTTGAAACCGCTTAAGACAACGGTCCAACTGTTAGTTATATCACTCTCTATATGTAAATATCCGTCATAGAAATAATAAGGCATTTCATCCGGGATTATTTTGTCTATATAAGTTCTCCTGACAGTAAAGAGAAAATTCGTATTTAGATAAGGTACAGGGCTGCCAATGGTTGCTCCGGCGGATAAAAATCCCAGAGAAAAAACACCTGTAAGTCCTTTTATGTCTCGATCTACGCCTTTTGTTTTAACGTCTAAAACGGAAGAAAGAGCCGCATCGTATTCTGCCGGAATTCCGCTTTTGTGCAATTCAATGTTTTTTATTGCGTTAACGTTAAAAGCAGAAAAGATACTGGATAGATGAAAGGGTTTTAACAGAGGAATATCATCGAGTAGAACTAAATTCTGGTCCGGGCTTCCTCCTCTTACAGCGATATCAGTTGAGTAATCCGATGCTTTTGTGATTCCGGGTAGAGTTTCTAAAGTACGCATTAAATCACCTTCCTGGAACGAAGGTAAAATTAGCATATCATCAGTGGAGAGGGAAGCAGGGGTAATGGCGGCTGATTCCCTGAATTTTTTTCTCTTTGCAGACACTAATATACCCTGCGATTTCAAAGTTGTTATACTCATTGCTATATCTGTCTTTACGTAATCCTTACCAAAAAAAAATATTTCTCTCTCAACTTTTTTATATCCCATCATAGAACAGACAAGTTTGACTTTTTTCAGTGTATCGGGCAGTATTATGGTGTAATATCCATCGTTATCCGTAGTGGTCCCCATTTCGGTTCCTTCAATCACAATGTTGACCATGGGCAGAGGTTCCTTTGATGCTGCATCGAAGACAGTACCCGTTACAACTTTGTATCCCCCGGCGCTTAAGATTAAACAAATGAGCAAATACATCATTTACTAAAAAACCACTCTGTTATATTTACAAAGTAAAGCAGGAGCCAACCAGGGCATACTTCTCTCAATAGAATATATACCTCATTACAATCGAATAAGAGAGGGTGTTTGCGGTTATATCAACATTATCCCGCGTGAAACTGAAATGATTATAGGAAAGATTGCTTTCCACACTCCATCTGTGAGTGAACTCGTACCCCACCCCTAAAGTTCCTCCAACACCCAAATGTATATCTAAATCTTTTATATCTTCTTCAAATTCAAAAGGTAAATACCATATAGCGAGACCTATTCCCGCGTCGAAATAAAAAGAGGGATGAAATTCTTTTAAGTAGTAACTGATGCCCAAACCTTGTAACCCATTCAATATAATTTTCCTATCAGAATCCACTTCTTTTCGGAAGTAAATCCCTGGTGAAAGTAAAAGAATCATCAAATGGTTATTGGGCGCGTAACCCATTTTTCCAACCATAGAGATTCCTCCTTTAGTAATATTCTCGGAAGATTCAACAGGACTCCAGTATTGCATTTTCTCGGGATATTTAGTGAACCCGTAACCCAGATCAAAGTCAAAGATAAACCCCTGGCGTTCACCTCCGCTTAACAACAGAGCTTTTGAGAAAAGTAGTACTGAAAGTGTTACTAATAATTCAGGAAAAATCTTTTTTGACATAATTCGCTCCTTTTTTAAAGTTTTAATAACCGCCTATAAAGTATAATTAGAGCGTACAATTCTGTCAATGCTTTTGCTGGTAACAAAAAACCAAACAAAAAATCCTGTCGATTTTGTTAATCCTGTCTGAATTATTGTTAGGGGGGTTAGGAAGTAAAAAAATCCTTTTTAATCTGCGTTCATCTGCGTCCTATTCTCTTAGTGCCTTTGTGTCTCTGTGGCAAAATTTTCGCTTGACATATGCTGTATTCGAGATAGATTTTATCAACTTTACTATAAACAATATAAATTGGGAGGTATAATAATGCATAATAATTTGAGTCTGGTTCTTTTTGCCGTCTTCGGATTGATGATTTTGATGTGTACTTCTAATATAAAAACCGTTAAATCAAACAAGGAATTTCCAATAAGAACCGGTGTAAACGTTAGTCACTGGTTATCGCAGAGTGATGAGAGAGGAGAAGAACGAAAAAAGTATATTACAAAAGCCGATTTTGACACAATCGCATCTGTAGGATTCGACCATGTCAGAATACCCGTTGATGAAGAGCAGCTGTGGGATTCGCTTGGAAACAAAGAAACCGAAGCCTTCGAATTGCTTCATAATGCGATAAAATGGGCGCTTGCGGCTGATTTAAAGGTAATCGTGGATTTACATATCATCCGTTCTCATCATTTTATTGCCGAATCGAATCCTTTATGGACCGAACCCGCCGAACAGGAAAAGTTAGTTGATTTGTGGAGACAGCTCTCAGAAGAATTGATACAGTATCCGAATAATATGGTGGCTTACGAAATACTGAATGAGGCTGTTGCGGATGACCCGGATGATTGGAATTCTCTCCTTAAGAAAGTCATGTCGGAAATCAGGGAGAAAGAACCGGAAAGAAAAATAGTGGTCGGTTCAAACAGATGGCAGATTCCTTCGACTTTTCCCGATTTGAAAGTTCCTGAGAATGACCGGAATATTATTCTGAGTTTCCATTTCTATACGCCTATGGCGCTTACACATCATCTGGCGTCATGGTCTCCTGTCGCC